>Ga0209590_10000348_pt1 | contig 14661 bp, 15 predicted proteins | sample CZO8metaG_FD_188353 | JGI IMG/M metagenome (GOLD analysis project Ga0209590, IMG submission 188353) | Vadose zone soil microbial communities from the Eel River Critical Zone Observatory, Northern California, USA - CZOApr15con1.8 metaG... | ecosystem: Environmental > Terrestrial > Soil > Vadose...
GGTCGCCGGCGATGGCATCCAGGTGCACGGCGGCATCGGGTTCACCTGGGAGCACGATATGCACCTCTACTTCAAGCGCGCGAAGGCCTCAGAGGTCACGCTCGGCGACGCGACGTACCACCGGGAGCTGGTGGCCCAGGCCCTCGATCTTTAACTAGGTCTGGCCGGCGTTGTGCGGCCACGAGTCATAGAAGGCCGTGTCGATGGAGCCGCTCTCCACTCCTGCGATGTCGTAGATGTAGGTGTTGCCCGTCAACGCGGGACCGCCGAATCCGCAAGGGGTGGTGCTCGTGCAGCGCGTCTCGCCGGCATACCAGACGAGGGTCGGCGTCAGGAAGCCTGGATTCGCCCGTGGCTCGCTCGTGGCCTGGGCGACCGGGCCCCCGCCGGTGTCGAGGATGCCGACCACATGATTGCCCTGCGGGTTGAGGGACGAGAAAGTGATGTGGGTGCCGTCCGCGCTCGGCCAGGGCCGGATCCATTGCAAGCCGGGATTCACCGTCTGGACCTTGCCGGTCGCCTCCCACACCAGGACGCCGCCTGTGGTCCGGAAATAAAGACGCGCGCCAGTGGCCCCCCACGCGGCCATGGTGCCGTCCGCGCGCATATAGATCTGCTTCAAATCCGAGAGGCGAACGATCTGGATCGCGGGTGCGCTCGCACCGCCACCTTTCTGCGTGGTGAAGGTGGATTCCACCGCGACGTACTGGCCGTCCGCAGAGAAGCCGACCATGATGTCGTCGTTGTCGAGTGCGACGCCGCGCGCCGGCGTCGTCCCGAGGCTGGCCAGGGTCTTGTCACCGGCGGCCGACAGAAGATGCCACGTTACGCCGGTGGTGTCAGAAGCTAGATAGGTGAGCTTCTGGCCGTCCGGGCTCCACGCGTACACCCAGCTCCCGTAGCCTCCGGAGCTCCAGGCGCGTACCAGCGACGTCGTGCTCTGGCTCAGGTCGACCATGTAGAGGGCGCCGGACGCGCCAAGGTCGCCGCTCGAGGTCACGACGTACGAGACCCGCGCCGAGTTGACAAAGCGGAAATAGGCGCCGCCCTGGAAGCCGCAGCGGGTGACCGGGTGATTGATATCGGTCACGTCACGGACGACAACTCCCTGGACCCCGCGCAGGGAGACCAGCGCCACCTGATGGCCGGCGGGAACCTGCGAGCTGCACACGACCGCCACCGGCGGCGGCGGCGTGGGCCCGCCCGCGGTCGGGCTCGGGAACGGCGGCAGGGACGGGCGCGCCACCGGCGTTGTCGCCACGGGCGACGGTGACTTCTTCGCCGAGGTGGGGCCGGGGCCGCATGCGACGGCCAGTACGATCAGCACCAGCAAGAGCCGTTTCATGCCGTGTGCAATCTTGAGGCTAACGCGTCGTTTCTAGCCGCCCGACAGCAGCCGGAACACGACCACCCCGAACAGCGCGCAGGCCGGGATCACGATCCCGCGGTACAGAGACCAGTACCCCGACCAGGCTTCGCGGAGCCGATCGAGTCGCCGGCCCGAGCCGAAGACCAGCGACCAATAGATGGGCAGCGCCGCCCCCGTGTTGAGGGCCAGTGCGAGCAATGCGATACCGCCCGCGCCCACCAGCCAGACCTGCAACGGAGCAGCGGTTCCAAAGCCAAACTGCGTCCCCCAGACGGCGGCGGCGGCCATGAGGCCGAGCATGGCCGGCACGCCCAGAAGGAAGAACGCCGCGAAGCTGACGGCCACGAGCACAAGCATCAGCGCCAGCGTCGCCACGATCCCGGCCAGGCCGGCGGCGGCAATCGTCGTTCCATTCGCCTGCGACGTCTTGCTGGCGACCGCCATAGACACGAAGGGCGCCGGGTCGTTCGGCGCCTGACCGCGGGCGGTCGCCCCGACCTCGGACCACGAATGCCAGCCCGAGTTGACGGTGATGGCCGCCGCGACTCCGGCGGGCGCAATCGCCAGCAGCAGGCCCGCGACGATGGCGACAGCGTTGCGACGCAGGATCGCGATCGGCAGCCAGACGCGCCGGCGCTTCGCGCGGCCGATGCCTGTCTCCATCAAACGTTCGCGGTCGAAGGTCGTCCCGCAGAGGACGGTGAGGGCAAAGCACGCGGTGAGGGGCAGCAACAAGGACGCGATCGCCAGCGGGGAGCGGAAGACGAACAGAGCCAGGGGCAGATCGGCCACCGCGGCCGAAACTGGCGACAGCAGGAATGACCACGCCCCGCCCGCCGCGCCCTCGCGCGGAAAGAGCATGAACCCCAGCATCCGGCCCATGGCCGCCCAGTACGCGGTGACGGCGGCGACAAACGCGAACACGGGCAGTAGGTCCCAAGGCGCGCTCTGTCCGAACAGTGAAAGAAGCGCCATGCCCGCGCCCATCCACAGCGTCACCCACACGGCGCTGACAACAGCGCCAGGGAGCACCTCGAGCCAGATGAGCGAGGGGTCGTCGATCGGCGTGTACAGCAGCACCTCCAACGATTGCTGCGCCTTCTCCCACCAGATCCCGATCGAGCTCTTGATCGATTCGAGCAGGGCGAACGACATGAAGAACAGTGGCAGCAGCAGACCTGCCTGGAGGGCGCTGCCGCCCGTGAATTTTTGTGCCACCTGGCCCAGTACGCCGGGCAGCTGCCCAAAAAGCGAGGTCCCCGCGACCAGCAGGAGGACGAACGCGTTCAGGTACATGACCCAGCTCAAATCCCCGCGTCGCCACCACGAGCTCACATAGAACGGAAGGGAGTGGCGGAGCAGGCTCCACTGCGAGCGCAGCGATCCGAACATCCGGAACGCGCCGATCCCGGACACCACGCGGCCTGGTGCGGGAGCGACTTCGGCGCTCGGTGGCAATGGCTCCTCCATCGCGTCGAGGTAGACGGACTCCAGTGTCACCTGCTGCTCTTCCAGCTCGTAGTAAGGCGCCCCCGCGGATGCGAGCCTCTTCTGTAGCTCCGCCGCGAAATCGGCACGGTCCGCGATCGACGTCTCCCAGCCGAGGCTGTACGTGATGCGGTCGTCCGAGAGCTCGAATGCGACCGTCTGCTCGCGGAGCCATGCGCGCAGCGGCTCGGGATCGGGAGGCATGCGGCTGAGGCGGACTGAGAAACGACGACCGGCCTCAGCCTCGCGGCGCAGCCCGTCGAGCGTGCCGTGCGTGACGATCACCCCACGGCGCATGATCGCAATGCGGTCCGCCATCAGCTCCGCCTCGCTCAGCACGTGCGTGGTGACGATCAGGGCGGCCCCTCGCGCTCGCTGCTCGCCTAGATAGCGGCGCATGTCCGCGGCCGCGACCGGATCGAGGCCGGCGGTCGGTTCGTCGCAGAAGATCCAATCGGGCTCGTGGAGCGTGGCCCGAATCAGAGCCACCTTCTGGGCCATGCCCCGCGAGTAGGTGGCGAGAATCGCGTCCGTTCGGTCCGCGAGATCGAAGCGCTCCAGCAGCTCCGCGATGCGCCGTTTGCGCACGTCCGCAGGCACCCCGTAGAGGTAGCCGAAGCGTTCGAGGTATTCGATCGCCGTGTTGCGTCCGTACAGCCGCGCCTGGTCCGGAACGACACCCAGCCGCCCTCGAACCTCGTCCAGTTTTTCGGGCAGCCGCAGGCCGTCGAGCTCGATCAGGCCGGAGTCCGGCCGCAGGATGCCGCCGAGGCAGCGCAGGGTGGTGGACTTGCCGGCGCCGTTTTGTCCCAGCAGAACGAGGACCTGGCCGCGCTCGACGTGAAGGTCCACCCCGTCGACGGCGCGGACGTCGCCAAAGCTCTTGCGAAGGCCTTCGACACGAATCACTGGGTCACCGGGGGCTGGAGTCTAGCGCTCTATCCCGTCGGAACGGCCGCCTTATCCAGGCGGTCGAGGAGCGGTTGCAGCCGGGCCATCGCGGCAATATGGATGTGGTCCCTCGAGCCGGTCGCGTCGAGCCGGGTAAAGCGGTTCGGTTCGGCGGCGGCAAGGCGGTCGTAGGCGGCGGCAACGCGCTTGTGGAACTCGATCGACTCCCGCTCGACCCGATCCGGTTGCCTGCCTGCCTCGGCCAGGCGCTCGAGCCCCTTCTCGACCGGAACGGACAACAGGAACGTGACATCCGGGCGCGGGAACGTCGGCGGCCACGTCGTGGTTACGCCGCGAGCCCCGCCCTGGTACGCGAGCGTGGAGTCGTGGTAACGATCGGCGACGACAATCTGGCCCGCAGCGAGCGCCGGGGCGATCACCTCGGCGATCAGCTGCTTCCGGGCGGCCATGAAGAGATACATCTCGGCCTCCGCATCGAGCTCGATCGTGCCGGTCAGGACGATCTCGCGGATGCGCTCGCCGAGCTCGTTGCCGCCGGGCTCACGCACCATCACCGGCTGCCGGTTCGCGAGCGCTTGGCCCATGAGCTCGACCTGCGTGGTCTTGCCGGCGCCTTCAGGTCCCTCGAAGGTGATGAACAACCCGCCCACTAAGTCGAAATGTCTTCGGGAGTCGGCGTGATGCGCAAGCGGCGCTGGGGCTCCTTGCCAGTGCTGCGAGCGGAGAGCTCGTTTTCCGCCACCAGCTGATGCTGCAGGCGGCGTAGATACGCGTTCTGCGGCCCGATCTCCACCGGTCGCAGTGTCGTCTTCACGGTCTTGATCGCAGCGGCGGCCTCGGCCAGGGCCCGAGTCGTGGCCTCGTCGTGCTTGTCGACTCCATAGATGCGCGAGAGCGCGTCGCGGACCTGTGTGACCGAATTGCTCTTGAGGATGTGAATCGGCAGGCCGCGGCTCTCCGCCTGGCGCAGGCTGTCCGGCCGCCGTCGATAGTGATTCTTGAGGGTGAGCACCGCACCGGCGCCATCGAGGTTGCCCAGCACTCGCACCGGCAGCTCGAGGTCGCGGATCGACTGCTCGACGTGGTGGCGGCTCACACCATAAGGAAAGATGCCGAGTGGCTTGCCGCCGGCGGCGGCCGCCGCGGGTAGATCGGGCGCAACCACTGTCGGGACATCGACGTTGGAGATGACCCGACCCTCACGTGTGCGCATGCGGATCTTGGGCGTGAGCATCGGCCCGCGCAGGGCGGTGTCAACGATGTCGGCCAGGGGCATGTGGATGGCCACGCGGTCGCGGTCCTGGATTTCGACGAGCACGTCGAATGTCGGTGGGGCCTTGCGCTCGAGCACGGACTTCTGAGTGCCCCGCCGGCGCGCCTCTTCGTCGGAAAGCGTCACGCTCTGGATGCCCCCCAGGAGGTCGTTCAGCGTCGGGTTGACGAGCAGGTTCTCGAGTGTCTGGCCGTGCGCCGTCGCGATGAGCTGCACTCCGCGCTCGGCGATGGTGCGCGCTGCGGCCGCCTCGAGCTCCGTGCCGATCTCGTCGATGACGATGACCTCGGGCATATGGTTCTCGACCGCCTCGATCATCACCGAGTGCTGAAGCAATGGCGTCCGCACCTGCATCCGACGCGCACGCCCGATCCCAGGATGAGGGATGTCGCCGTCGCCGCCGATTTCGTTCGATGTGTCGACGATCACCACGCGCTTGCGGAGCTCATCAGCGAGCAGGCGCGCACACTCGCGCAGCATCGTGGTCTTGCCGATGCCGGGCCGCCCGAGCAACAGGATGCTCTGGCCGCTGATCACGATGTCGCGGATGATCTCGCCGGTGCCGGTCACGGCGCGCCCGACGCGCATGGTGAGCCCGGTGATGCGGCCGGACCGGTTGCGAATCGCGGACACGCGGTGGAGGGTGCGCTCGATGCCGGCGCGGTTGTCGTCGCCGAACTGGCCGACATTGTTGGCGACGTGTTCGAGGTCCGATGCGGAGACAGGGCGGTCCGCGAGCAGCACCTCGCGCCCAGGCACGCGTGCTTCCGGCTCCCGGCCGAGGTCGAGCACGATCTCGAGCAGCTCGCGGGGATCTGTGCGCTCGTGCAGCGCGCGCGCCAGGTCGGTGGGCAGCGCGCGCGACAGGAGCTCGATCTCCTCGTCCCAGCTGGGTCCGCCATGCCTGCGCCCGGCGGGGGTCACAAGCGACGTTTCGGGCCTGCTCATGCGAGCGAGGGCACCAGTCCTTTCTCTCGCACGGGTACTCTAACGGCCAATTCTTTGACCAGGAGTAGCTGCGTCAAAAGTACGCTGAACCCACGCCCTCGCAGGGCGTCGATCATGTGCGAATCATAGTGGCGGAGGCTCGACCAGGCGGGAGCCTCGGAGCCGGCCAGCAGAGATAAACCGAGGTCCGCCAGCTCGTCGGGGAGGGGCCGCTCGGGCAGCGCCAGGAAATTGAGCGTGTGCGGGCGCGCCCCGGAGCTTCGCTCGACCTTGACCCAGCCCGCGAGCTCGACCCGGTCGACCACCAGCTCGAGCTTGTCCGATCCCCGGGCGCTCAGACGACCGGTCCACTCGCCGTGCAGCGCCCGCCAGTCGCGATACGTAGGCGCCTCGAGCTGCGACACACCCTGCGGAGTGACCTTCCTGTAGAGCTGGTAAAGCAAGCGATTGTCGCCCCTCTTCACGGGCCGGACGCCGTCGGGCTTTCGCTGGGAGCGCGCGACCGCGTTCTCGGCGTAGACGACGACCTCGGTGGCGTACTGGCGAAATCCGCGGAGCCGGAACACCGAAAGCAGGGGATCGCGGTCCGGCAGGCGCACGAACACCCGCTGCGCTCCGCGCTCGAGCGCCTGGTTGCACAGGTGCTCGACCAGCGCCGGCGCCACGTCATCCGAAGATCCATCCACCACCTGGAGGTTCAGCACCTGCAGGACCTTTGCCCTCGAAAGCTCCAGGCCTCGCTGGCCCCCGGATGCCTGGACGTAGCCGACCACCTTGCCGCGGTCCTCGGCCACGTAAATGAGGGTCTCCTGCGAGAGAGGCAGAAACGCCGACAGCGTGGAGCTGAGCAGCGACCACAGCCTCGCGGCAGGGGCATCGGCGCCGTTCATGCTCATGTCCGCCGACCGATGCATTTCCTCGATGCGCGAGAGGTCGAGCAACCCAGCCGCCCTTAGCTTCATGACGCCTTGGCCATGCGTACGAACTCTTCGTGCAGCCGCCTATCGCCGGTGAGCTCGGGGTGAAAGCACAGCGCGAGGACGTGGCCCTGGCGTACCGCGACGGCGTGGCCGTCATGCATCGCGACCACCTCGGTGCTGCCGGCCGACTCCACGAGCGGTGACCTGATGAACACTCCGGGAAAAGGCTTCCCCTCGAGGCCCGCCACATCGACGGCAGCTTCGAAGCTGTCGACCTGCCGTCCGTACCCGTTGCGCCGCACCGAGATGTCGAGCAAGCCGAGGCCACGCTGGCCTGCCATCCCGTCGGTAACCTCGCGCGCGAGCACGATCATGCCGGCGCACGTGGCCAGCGTCGGGAGGCCGCCGGCGATGGCGCTGCGTAACGGTTCGAGCAGGCCGACGCGCTCCATCAGCATCGTCATCGTCGTGCTCTCGCCGCCAGGCAGGACCAGGCCGTCGAGGTCCCGGAGATCATCGGGCGTCTTCACGAGCCGCGTCCTCGCACCCGAGGCTTCGAGCGCGCGCACGTGCTCCGCAAACGCACCCTGCATCGCGAGGACCCCAATCAAAGGTGCGCCGTTGCGTATACCCCCCGAACTCAGAGGCTGCGCCTTGAGTTCGCGGGGACCCCTTTTTCGTCCCGACGCGCGGCGACTACCAGCCTCTGGCAGCGAGCAGCTCGTCCTTCGGGATGGAGGGGATCTCGAGCCCCGGCATCGCCTTCCCGAGACCGGCGGAAACCTCCGCCAGAACGTCGGGCTTGTCGAAATACGTTGTGGCCGCCACGATCGCTTTGGCACGCTTCAAGGGGTCCTCGGACTTGAAGATGCCGGAGCCGACGAACAGGCCGTCGACGCCGAGCTGCATCATCAGCGCAGCGTCTGCCGGCGTGGCGATGCCACCCGCGGCGAAGTTGACGACGGGCAGGCGGCCGAGACGCTGACATTCGGCAAGCAGCTCGACCGGCGCGCCGATCTGCTTGGCTTCGCGCACCAGCTCGGCGTGGCTCAGACCATGAAGCTTCCGGATCCCGGCGTTGACGGCACGGGCATGTCGAACGGCTTCGACCACGTTCCCGGTCCCGGCCTCACCCTTGGTGCGAATCATGGCCGCACCTTCGGCAATCCGTCGCAACGCCTCGCCGAGATCGCGACAGCCGCAGACGAACGGAACCTTGAACGGGTGCTTGTCGATGTGGTTCTCCTCGTCGGCGGGTGTGAGCACCTCGGACTCGTCGATGTAGTCGATCCCAAGCGCCTCGAGGATCTGCGCCTCGACAAAGTGGCCGATCCGGCACTTCGCCATGACCGGGATGGTCACCGACTCCATGATCGAGCGGATGAGGGTCGGATCGGACATCCGCGCCACGCCGCCCTCCTTGCGGATGTCGGCCGGCACGCGCTCGAGCGCCATCACCGCGCACGCGCCCGCGTCCTGGGCGATCCGCGCGTGCTCGGGAGTGACCACGTCCATGATCACGCCGCCCTTCAGCATCTGGGCGAGCCCGGCCTTGACCTTGAAGGAACCCTTGACGGCCCCGTTTCCATTGGGCGATTCGTTGACTTCGGCCACGATCAGATTCTACGCCGGGGCCCTGCGCCCACCCCCGCGCCTAGAATCCAGCGATGGGCAGGCTCGTAATCTCGGGACTTGCTTTGGCCGTAGTCGCGATCCTCCTCGCGCCCGTGGGCGCGGAGGCGGCCACAGACCTCCACCCTCTGCTGGCGGCGCCGCCAACCGCGGACTGGATCGACGTCCCGCCGACCTCGACCAACCTTATTGGCGACTTCACCGCCCACGACTATGCCGCCTACGTGGCAGGCAACTCAGGCATCGAATTTGACCTGAACCTCTACGGCTTCACCAGAGGCTTTGCACTGGTCTGGGCGCAGCGTGGCTCGCACGACCTGCTGGTCGAGCGCGTGTTCGAGTTTCGGGATGCCAAGGGAGCCCGGTCCTGGTACACCCTGCTCAGGCTCCTCGACAAGATCTACGGCAACTACACGAGCGAGATCCCGATGCCTCCATCGGTCCCGAATTCATACGGCGCTCTCTTCACGTTGCCCGACGGCGCGCTTCATAGCTGGATCGAATTCCGGAAGGGCAATCTCGCGTTCGAAGTTGTCACAGAGTCCGCCACGAATGACTTGTCGGCGACCGCACTCACTCAAGCGGCCACCGAGTACTCGAGCGCTCCTTCGCAGACGCAGGTGCCGCCGGGCGCGGGTCAGGCGGTGAACAACTGGCTTCGCAACATCGGCATCGCTGTCGGGACCCTCGTGGTGGCGCTGGCGATAGTGATCACGGTCACCATCGTGTTGGTGACCCGCCGGCGGCGTCCAGCCACGTTCCTCATAGGCGTACCCACGATGTCGCCGGACGGCGCCTACTGGTGGGACGGGCAGCGATGGCGCGAAGCCTCGATCGAAGCGCCCCCGACCGCGCCCCGCTCACCTGACGGGGCCCACTGGTGGGACGGGCGCACTTGGCGGCCGCTTCCAGCTCCCCGGCCGCCGGGCTAGCCGGAGCAGATTTCGATCACTTCCGCGTTGAACTCAAGTACGGTGTTCTCCGTGATCAAGACTGGCCGCAAGGTGGCAGGAGCGGGTGCGCTGGCCCTCCTGTTCGCCTGCTGGGCGCCTCTCAGCGCCTTCGCCTGCACCACGAGTCCGGGCGGCGGCGGGAGCCCGTACGGCGGAGGCAGCGCCACCGGCGGAGGCATTGCAGCTGGCGGAGGCAGTGCGATCGCGACTGGGGGCGGCTCAGCGGTTCCGGTTGGCTCGATCGGCTTTGGCGGAATGACCTTCGCCGCTCTCAGCGGCTTTGTGCTCCTGGTGGCGGTGGTCGTGCTGGCGATCCTGCTTGTGAAGACACTGAGGCGCCCGCGACCAGACTTCGCGCTGATGGCGCAGCTTTCGCCGGATGGACGGTACTGGTGGGACGGGACGGCGTGGCACGATTGCCTTCGCAACCCTCCGCCGCCATCCGTGCGCTCAGCCGACGGCGCCCACTGGTGGGACGGCGGCTCCTGGCGGACCGTCCCTGCGAGTTAGTTAGAGCCTCTCCAGTACCAGCGTCCGCTTGCTCGCGTACTCGTCGTCGGAGAGCAGCCCATCCCTGTGCAGGCGCGTGAGCATGTCCATCTCTTCCAGCACGTCGAGCAACGGCGCCATCGTCCTGCGCGCGAGGTAGGCCTCCGACGCGGTGCCGGCGTCCTCGCCACGAGCGTCGAACTCGCGGATGAAGAAGAGCGCCTTGACGGCTGAGAACGGAATTCCGAGCTTGCGGATCGGGCTGTCGGCCTGCTCGCCGTGGAGGTGCAGCACGACGCCGTACCGGTGCCGCTCGAGCGTGCCGTCCAGATGACCGCGCAGCACCTCGCCGTCGAGGAATCGGATCGCGACCTTGCGCGTCGGGGTCTCCGAAGCCAGGTTCTGGTCGCGGGGCAGCTCCACCCACTTCACCGCCGTGAGCGGGATCCAGGCGGTCTCGTTGTTCTCCAGACCGCCGGCGTCGTCGACCTCGACCAGGAAGTCCGGCTCGTCGAAATCGAGGTCGCGAGCGACCCCCTCGAGGGTTTCGTCGTCGAAAAACCGCACGACTACCTTTGCCATCGCATCACCTACTCTACTAACCCTCATTTGGCGGGAGTCCTGCGAACTGCCCGGCGGCCCAACCGCCGCGAGCACCGGGCGCAGCCCGCAATGTGGCTGCGCACTGATTCGGCCTGGTTGCGACGAAGTTTGCCGGCAAGGTATGGAGCCAACAACGGGGCCACCTCCTCATGGGTCACTTCGGCCGCACCCTCGGCCGCGAGGTATTCCTCCTTGAATCGGAGCCGGGCCCGGTAGAGCAGCGTTTCGACGGCGCTCTCAGACATCTTCAAGGTTCGCGCGATCTGGCGGTAGCTGAGGTCCTGAAGCTCGCGGAGGGTGAGCACCAGGCGGTACTTCTCGGGCAACCGCTGAGAGACGGCCCAGACCCGCCTTCGAGTCTCATTCGATTCCTGGACATCGACCGGATCGAAGCTGCGCGAGGTCGATGGAAGCTTGGCCATGAACTCGTCGTCGTCGTCATCCGACCCCTCCACGCGGAGGTCGCGCTGGCGGCGTCGCAGCTCGTCGAAGCAAAGGTTGCGGGCCACGGTGTGCACCCAGCCGCCGAAGTTGAACGATTCGTCGACCCGATCCATCATTCGCAGCGCCTTCATAAAGGTCTCCTGCGCAATGTCCTCAGCCAGCAGCGCGTCGCCGAGCTTGCGGCGCACGAGCCGGTAGATCGAGGCGACATACCGGCGGTGCAGCTCCTCGAACGCGTGTGTGTCGCCGTTGCGATAAGCCCGCACGAGCTCGACGTCCGTCGGATCGACGCCGACTTTCGAAGTGTCTTTGGGTTCGTCTGTCACAGCATTTCTTGAACGGCGCCGGCGGCCGCGCGGGTCAGTTCTTGGGCGGCATCGTGCATCAGGACTTGCAGATTGTGCCCTTCTGGATCGCCTTCTTGAGCCAGCGTAACCACCGAAGTCACGCCCATCGAGATCAGCGTCTCCCAGCCGGGGCCCTTGCTCCCCGCCAGCAGCAGGGTCGGAATCCCGGCCGCACGGGCCCTTTTGGCCACCTCCCCGGGCGCCTTGCCGAAGGCGGTCTGGCCGTCGACCCGCCCCTCGCCAGTGATCACCAGCCGGGCTCCCGGCAGGGCCTGGTCGAAGCCGCTGGCATCGACCACGAGCGGGGCCCCGGGGACCAGCTTGGCATCCAGGAACGCGATCAGGCCCGCCCCAGCCCCGCCGGCGGCTCCAGCGCCAGGCACGTCCGCCACCCGCTTGCCCAAATCGCGCTCGATGATTTCGGCGAGGTGGGCGAGCGCCTGATCGAGCTCGCGGACAGCCTTTGCGTCGGCGCCCTTCTGCGGCCCGTAGATGTAGCTCGCGCCTTGAGGCCCCGTCAGGGGATTGGTGACGTCGCAGGCGACCATCAGGCTGATCGAGCGCCACCCCGCATCGAAGGCCGCGGCGTCGAGCCGCTCGAGTCGAGCCAGCTCGGCGCCGCCGCGGGGTAGGTCGCGACCGGTCGCGTCGAGCAAGCGGTAGCCGAGAGCCTGCGCCATGCCGGCGCCGCCGTCATTGGTCGCCGAACCGCCGATCCCGGCGATGATCGACGCGACCCCCTGTTTGAGCACCGCGTCCAGCAGCTGGCCGAACCCGTACGTGGAGGTCTTGCGGGGGTCGCGTTTGCCGGCGGGGATCAGCGTGAGCCCACTCGCCGACGCCAGCTCGACGACGCCAGTGCGGCCGTCATCGATGAGCCCATAGGTGGCCTGGACCGGATCGCCGAGCGGTCCTTCGACCTCCACCGATCGATACGTCCCCCGGCGAGCCGATACCAACGCTTCGACCGTGCCCTCGCCGCCGTCGGCGACCGGAATCTCCAAGACGTCGGCGTCCGGCAGTGCCGAACGCACCCCGCGTGCGATCGCGGCTGCCGCCTGCGACGCCGAGAGGCTGCCCTTGAACGAGTTCGGCGCGACGACGATCTTCATCGCCGCGTCAGCCTACGCGTCTGTTAATAGACCGGGACTGTCCAGTCCTTGTGCTTCGGGGACTCGCCGCGTACGGCGCCGAAGTAGATGCTCTGCAGCTCCTGCGTGAACTCCCCGACCTTGCCATTGCCCACCGGCCGGCGGTCGACCTCGATCACCGGCGAGATCTGAGCCCCCGTTCCGCACAGCAGCAGCTCGTCGCACGTGTAGAGCTCGGTGCGGTCGATGCTGCGCTCGACGACAGGCTTGCCGAGCTCTTCTTTGATCAAGCTGGTCAGGAGCATGCGGGTCACGCCCTCGAGGATGTCGTCGGTGACGGGCGGGGTCACGAACACGCCGTCTTTGAGCATGAACAGGTTCTCAGCCGATCCCTCGGAAACATGGCCGTCAATCGTGAGGACGATGGCTTCGTCGAAGCCCGATTCGACCGCTTCCGATTTCGCGAGCGCCGACTGTGCGTACGAGCCTGTGATCTTGGCCCGGGCCGGCAGCGATTGGTCCGGGGTGCGCCGCCACGAGCTGACCATGCACCTTATGCCACCCTCGATCGCGACATAGTTGCCGAACGGAATGGCGTAGATGAAGAAGCTGTGGTCGAGGTTGTGGAGGCGAACACCGATCTCTTCGCTGGATGCATATAGAAGCGGGCGCACGTAGACGTCGGACTTGAACTCGTTGCGCCGCAGGAGCTCGACGGTGACGTTGACAAGCTCCTCTGTCGAGTAAGGAAGGGTCATCCGCATGATGTTGGCCGACCGCCGCAGCCGCTCGTAATGGGCGGGAGCCTGCAGGAGGTGCAGCTGCTCCTGCTTGGGGTTCCAGTAAGCGCGGATGCCCTCGAAGCAACCGGTCCCGTAATGGAGGGCGTGCGTCATCAGGCCCAGCTTGATGTCGTGGTACCGGCCAAACTCACCTTGATAAAACACCCAGGTGTTCGGGTGGGTCGCGCTCTTTTTGGTCGCTGCCTTCGATTTCGTTTCCACACTCATCTTGCGACTAGTTTAAGCGGCGCCTGCACAGCGCCCCCGGCTTCTGAAAGAATCGCGAATGTGAGCCTCTATGGAATCATCGCGGACCTGCGCCGGAAGTACCCGACGCCCGCTGCCACCGAGACGCTCGACCTGGTCGTCGCCGAGCTCGGGCGCACCCGCGACAACCTGAGAGAGGCGGTCGCCAACCTCTCATCGAAGCCGCTCCCCCCCGGCGGCAAGCCGGTGCTGGACGAACTGGTTGAGCGCGCCCGCGAGGAGGGCGTGTACGACCTCGACTACGGCCCTGACCCGTACGACAAGCCGCCCTTGGAACCGCTCGACGAGGGCACGCTTGGAATCGGAGCGCTCCTGGTCGTGAGCTCGTTGCTCGGGATCGTGTTGGCCGGCGCCGCCGTGTACATCGGGGTCAACGCGATTTTGAACACGAGTGGCTGAGTTCTCTTTCGACGTCGTTTCGGAGTTTGACCCGGCGGAGCTCACCAACGCGCTTGATCAGGCCCGCCGAGAGGTGGGCACCCGCTTCGATTTCAGAGACACGCAGACCTCGTACGACCGGCAGGACCAGATCATCCTCATCGACTCGGCGAGCGAGGAGCGCGCAAAGGCGGCGCTGCAGGTTTTGCGCGAGAAAGCGGCCCGGCGCCAGCTGTCGCCCAAGTTGTTCAAGGCGGGCGACCCCAAGACGGTGGGCAAGGGCCGCGGCCAGATCGAGGTCCAGCTGAACGCGGGCATCACCGATGAGCTGGCCCGCGACCTTCGGAAGCGCATCCAGAACGTCACGCCCAAAGTCCAGGTGCGGATCCAGGGTGATCAGCTTCGCGTCGTCGGCAAGGACAAGGACACGCTGCAGCTTGTGATCAAGAATCTTCGCGAGGCGGAGGACATCCCGGTGCCCCTTCAGTTCACGAACTACAGGTAGCCCCCGAATCGGGTCGAACCAGCCAGGATAGTCGGGTGCTGGTGATCCCGGCGATCGACATCATGAACGGCCAATGCGTCCGGCTCGTCCAGGGGGACTTCGACCAGCGCACGGTCTACTCCGACGACCCGGCGACGATCGCGCTGGACTTCGCCCGCGCGGGCGCGATTCGGCTCCATGTCGTCGACCTCGATGCGGCCCGCGGCGAGCACGACAACCGTGGTGTCATCGAAAGGGTCATCGAAGCCGGATTGACCGTG
>Ga0209590_10000352_pt1 | contig 14599 bp, 15 predicted proteins | sample CZO8metaG_FD_188353 | JGI IMG/M metagenome (GOLD analysis project Ga0209590, IMG submission 188353) | Vadose zone soil microbial communities from the Eel River Critical Zone Observatory, Northern California, USA - CZOApr15con1.8 metaG... | ecosystem: Environmental > Terrestrial > Soil > Vadose...
CTACGCCCCGACTCGAGGAAAAAGTATATCAGCGGATGAGGGAATCCGCCTCGCCTTCAGCGCAACAGCTCGTGCTCCGCATGCCGTATACTGTGCAGCATGGGTTTCGGGCTCGTTCAGTAAATCGAAGAAATCTGAGACTTGAGTTCATGGGGTAACCCAGAGCGGGGGGTCTGGACGATAGGCCGTCCAAGGCCGCCTTCAAGACCGGCAGGGGAGGCGGAAGCAATGAGCGCTGGAGGGATGCGGTCTTCAACCGACTGGTCGCGCTTGCGCACAAGTTGCTTAGTTCTCTTCGGATTGCTGGCGGTTGGCTGCGCCAATCCGTCTCCGCCCGCTCCCACTGAAGTCGCCCTAGCCCAGTACAAGTACCTGATCGGTCCAGGCGACCTCCTATCGGTGATCGTCTGGCGCAATTCCGATCTGTCCACGTCCGTCCCGGTGCCGGTGCGGCCGGACGGCAGGATCAGCTTGCCCCTGGTGGAGGATTTGCCGGCAGCGGGGAAGGATCCGACCGTGCTGGCCCGCGAGGTCGAGCGCGCGCTGTCCAAGTACCTTCGGGACCCTGTGGTAACCATCGTGGTGACGCAATTCGGTGGTCCATACAGCGAGCAGATCCGGGTCATCGGGCAAGCAAAGAAGCCCAAAGCCCTCCCCTACCATGAGAACATGACGCTGCTGGATGTCATGATCGCGGTGGATGGGATAACCGACTTCGCGGCTGGCAACCGGTCGACTATCTTGCGGACTTCGGAAGGGAACAAGCTGTATAGCGTTCGCCTCGACGATCTGCTGCGAGATGGGGACATCTCCGCCAACGTCGCGGTCAAGCCGGGCGATGTGCTGATCATTCCCGAGAGTTGGTTCTAAGACCGAGCTGCGACATGGACCCGCTGCTCGATCAACTGTTTCAACACCTGCACGGCATATGGCTCCGGCGTTTCTGGGGACTCAAGGTGGCGCTCGCGGAGGCTTGAACAAGGCGACGTCTCGCGCAAACGCAGGGTACTACTACCACGCAGCTTAGGCTGCCAGCGAGCACCGCGGCCCGCAACGCGATATGCGCCTTTATGCCGGGCTTCCTTCCCAAATGGAAAGCCCTAAACTAGCTCGATTGGCGGTCGTAGGATGGATCGGGCTCATGACCGTCGGACATGCCGGGGCTCCTCGAGCAGCCGACCAGTCCATTTCGGCCGCTGCAACGGTCCCTGAGAGTCTCGTTGGCCCCGCCTCCCTAACCCCCGATGCAACGATGCCCACAGGTGCGGCGGATACGCTTCCCCCGAATGACAACCTGGATTCGGCCGCGCCTGGACAGGCGGCCACGGCACCGCTCAAGCCCACCCGCGCAGGCAAATGGAACTTCTCGGCCCGTGCCAGTGCCGAGCTTACCCTGACCAACAATGTAGCGCTGGCCCCGCCCGGGCAGGAAGAGGCAGATCTGGTGTTGGGGCTGTCGTTGCCTCTTGGCGTCCGCCGGGCAGGTCCTCGTGCGCGGTTTCTCGCCGAGTACACTCCAACCGTGTACCTGTACGCGCGCAACAAAGATTCCGACTACCTGCAAAACAACTTGCGTTCCTTCCTGTCGCTGGAGGCCGTCGACGACTTCTTCTTCATCGATGCGACCACAAACAGCTCCCCGATCTACGTCTCACCGTTCCTCCCGCGCCCGGAGAGCGGATCCAGCATCACGCAAAACCGCACGCAGCAGACTGCCTTGGGGCTCAGCCCATACATACGTAATCGGACCAGCACGGGCTGGACCTACCAGCTCAGGAACGACAACTTCTGGAACGGCTACAGCAATTCGGCGCTGGCCCACGGCTTGGGAAGCCGCATCTTTGCCGCCATCGAATCTCCCCCTACCCGTGTGAACTACGAGTTTGACTACACATACGTCTACACTCGCAACGGAGATCCTCCAATTGCGTACTACGAGCAAGTGGTACGGTTCCGGCCCGCTCTCAGGGCAACGCGCACGGTCACGGTTAGCGCGCGACTAGGCTACGAGAGCAACGACTACGCTACCTCCCAATACTCGGGTCCGGTCTACGGAGCGGGGATCGACTGGACGCCCAATCCCCGCACCAGGGTGGACGGTTTCCTCGAGCACCGGTTCTTCGGAGCCGCGTACGGCCTCAACCTGAGCGAGCGCACGAGACGGACGGTGTGGAGGCTGCGCGGCATGCGCGGCCCCTCCACGATCGTAGAGAAGCCCCTGAGCCAGCGGCCCGCAATGATCGCTGATCTGCTGGACGACGCTTCCCGCGCGCGAATCTCCGACCCGATACAGGGACAGGGAGAGCAGGCAATCAAGCAGTTCCTGAACAGCGCTGGCCCGCCCCTCTCACTGACCCGGCCTTACGGTTTCTATGCGGACCAGGTTTACCTGTCCAATCAGTGGACCGGCTCGGTGGCCCTGCTGGGAAGGCGGAACACTGTGGAACTGAGCCTTTTCTGGCAACAGAACGAGCCGATTACGACCCGCGGCATCACGTCTGCCGCCGCCGCCGGCCTCGCCCAGTTCAGCCCCCAGTTCAGCCAGCAGGGTTTCACGCTGAGCTTCAGCCACCGCCTCTCGGAATTTACGAGCCTCACGCTCACCGCCAACCGGATCTACTCGCAGTTGACGGGCCCTAACGCAACGCTCGCCCCTAGCCAGGACAAATCGATTCAGGATACCGTACGCCTCGGCTTGACGCATCGATTCGGTGCGAAGACGGATGGCTCGATCGCGCTACGACGGTCGAACTTCGATTCGGTCATCCACCCCTCTCAAGAGCGGGCAGTCCTTGCTGCCCTTGCGCACAGTTTCTGAGGCCCCGGACATGTACGAGCCTTTCTATCATCCCTCGGGCAAACCCTTCCAGCTCAGTCCGGACCCGAGCTTCTTCTACGAGAGCCGCGTGCACAGACGCGCCTACGCGTACCTCGAGCTGGTCAAGACACCGAGTCTCGAGCGACCGACGGCGCAACGCGGCTAGCACCGGGCGGCGACCTCCATGGCGTCTTCCTTCACGGATGTGGGCTCCGGAGCACGCCGGTTAGAAGTGCGGGCAGCACCACGAGGACCGGCTTGAGGACTGGCATGCGGCAAATGACCGGGTGCGAGGGAGTGAGAGGCGCATCCGACCTCGGACCGTGCGACCCGGCTCCGTTACCATCCTTGGTTCAGTTGATGCCGCAGCGCACGGGCGCGCGGGCATGCCCCTCACACTCAGCTGCCCCGCCTGCGCGGCCGCGCGGAACTCCTCCGGTGCAGCCACCTGACAAATCGTGCGACGTTCTCCTCACCGACGATACGCTTGACGCATTCGGTAGCTGCCTCGATCGACGCGAGCGCGCGACGCTGACCGAGCAGGCGCTCAAACTGATTGATGAGAACATATCGAAGCGGGCGCACCGGACGCATGTCTTCGCGCGCTTGCGAAACGATATCGTCGAAAGCCCTCACTTCGCGCTTGAAAGCCCCGTTGAGCGTGCGCGCATGCGTGTAGAGCTGCCGGTCCAGCGCCATGGCGGCTTTGACCGCGTTTGTGTCGAAGTTGCTGGAAACGTCCCCGTCCTCCCGCGCGACGTTTTGGCGATCGACGAGCCTCCGTTCGATCCGCAACTCTCGGAAAAGAAACAGCGCGTCCTCGTCGTAGGTCTCGTACAGGCCGACGAAATAGAAGTCGTCGAGGACCGCCTGTGCCCGCGCCAGATGTGGCGCGTCGACCTGCACGCCCGGGCTCCAGCCGGCCCCGCCGTCGTTGAGGTAGTTCAGGATCATCGCTGTCTGCAGATTGAGCTGGCTGTGCTGCAGCCACCATCCGATCGTCAGGTCGTCCACCGTGTGCGGTAGCTTCTGCACGCCCTCGGCGGTGAAGTAGTCGAAGTGTTTGCGCACATGCAGGAAGTTCGACACCAGCCGGCTGAGCGGGTCGCGCAGAAACGTTATGTAGCGTGCCGGTCGGTCGAAATGCTCGTGGATGCCGTAGTAGACCGCATGACCGTAGAGGAAGCGCACGTCCTCTCTACGTGAGGCCGAAACGGAACGGATATAGGCATCGACGTCCTCGCGCCGTCGTAACGGCCGCCTGATGGACGGAGACACCATCAGGCACTCCTGCAGTGACCAGTTGTACATGATCGTCCTGGCGAAATGCGTGCCCGCACACTTTGGAAGATGGAGGAAGATGTACAGAAAATCGTCGCCAACACTGTCAAAATTCGTCATCGACTCGATCCGCCAGCGTGCACTCGAAGGGCGTCGCCATCTCCTCCCCCTTCACGACGGATTAACGCGTTCATCGCCATGACCGTTCCGGCGAAGAAAAAGAACAGCGAACGCTGCGCGTTACCGGAAAAGTGATCGGCGACTAGGTTCATGTAGATGGCAATGAACGAGATGAATGCAGCGGTCGCGAACATGCGAACGAGGCGGTCGCCGCTGCGAGACAGGATCCAGGCATGTTTCAGGGCAAGGTAAAACATTGCCAATTGCAACACGAGTCCAATCAGGCCTGCTTCGGACCACATGACCAGGTAGTGATTGTGTACAGGGTAGATTTCTTCGCCTAGGTAGTGATTGTCGGGCCTGAAACGTTGTCGCCTGGCGACCGTGTGGTTGTTCAGCCCGACGCCGAAGATTGGGTTCTCTATGATCATAATAGCGGTGTTATGCACGATCACGAACCGGCCTTCGATACTCGTCGGCCGGTTAGATAGGTAGTCGATAAACTTATTTGCAATCGGACCCGCCACCAGCAAGCCCGTGCAAGCAATTAGCAGCATCGTCTTTAGACCTAAATCCTTGCGCACGAACAGCACCAGGACGCCGATGCCCATCGCCACGACGAGGCTTATGAGCCCCGCTCTCGAAAGCGTCGCCCAAAATGCCACGCAGCCAAAGGCAAACAGCGCGCCCGCGAGCAGGCGGAGCCAACGCTGCTTTTCCATCCAGAACATCACGAACGCGAGCGGAATGAAAAACTCGAGATAGATGGCCGTCTGGACCGGATTGCCGAACGTGCCTCCCGCGCGAACATCCGAACTTCCGGATTCCTCGATAAAGGAGCCAAGCACCCAGCCGCTGATGTTGCTGACAACTCCGCCGAACAGGAACGACATCGGATGGCCAGTGTAGCCGCTGAAGAAGGCCACCGTCGTGACCGTAGACTGGATGAACAAGCACAGCAGTCCGATGTACATGAACCAGCGCAAGAAATGCCGCGAGCGCATGAAGTTCGCCGCGAACAGGAAGATCACGAAGAACTTCACCTGGCGGATCATTTCGGCAATGCTCAGGAACGCGACTTCGGACATCAGCAGCGAGACAATGGCAATCCAACCCAGAAACAGCGCAAACAGCTTGCCGAACTGATGCACGTCGATCGTCCGGCGGCCGGACATGACAGGTATCAGCCACAACGCCACCATCGTCAGCATGACGGCATCCGACGGATAGACTAACAAGCCCACCTCGCCGGAAGGTGGAATACCGTGCAATCTGAGCAGCAGCCCCCCGTCGATGAAATACCTCTCGATGCTCATGCCAAACACTTCGACCGTGATCAGCACGAAGTAAATCGGCAGCAGGTAGTATTCAACGGGGCGCACGACTAGCAGCGGCATCGCCCCGAGCAGCGCCACGGCCAAAAGCACCGCCCATTTCGGGGAAGCGGACATTGCCGCAACGCCGACGACGCCGGCCAGCAGCCCGGCGGCAACGATGATGAGCGGATGGGTGGCCAGTGTTCGCGTCGACATATCGAACGGGCTCACGCGGCGATCATTTCTTGAAACTCCCTACTGGTTTCGAGCAATTGCTCGTACTTGCCGGAGGCCACGACGCGCCCGTCACGCAATAGAAACAAACCGTCACAGATGCGCATCAGAGGAATTCGGTGAGCGGTCATGACAATCGTCTTGTTTCCGCGCAGCGATACGAGAGTGTCGGCCAGCTTCTTCTCCGTCGCCGCGTCCAGCGACGCGGTCACCTCGTCCATGACGAGAACGTCCGCATCCGCGTAGAGGGCCCGGGCAATCCCGAGCCGCTGGCGCTCGCCGCCGGAAAGACGCGCACCATCTTCACCGGTAAGCGTATCGAGCCCGTCCGGCATGGCACGTACGACGTCACCTATCTCGGCGCTGTCGAGCGCGGACCACACGCGCGCGTCGTCGATGTCCGCATCCTCGATCGCGTACGCTACGTTGCGCCGGATGGAATCGTCAATCATGTAGATCTGCTGCGGCACATAACCCACGGTGCGTTGCCAGGCCCTCAAGTTTCCAAAGATACCATGCCCATCCACCAACACGGCACCCTTGCTGGGCGACAGCAGCCCGAGGATAAGGTCAATGATGGTCGTCTTGCCAGCCGCCGTAGGCCCGACAAATGCGACCAAGCTGCCGCGCGGGATCGTCAGCGAGACCCCATCGATTGCATGCGTGTCGGCGCCGGGGTAGCGGTACGACACATCGCGCAGCACCAGTGCGTGTTGAAGCTCGAGCTGTCCCGCGGACTCGCCGCGCTGGGCCGTCATCTCGACGCCAGGGATTTCTTTCACCGCCTGCAGCTCGTCGTAGATGATCGTCAGAGATGGCAGATGGAAGCGCAGATTCGTGAGGTTGGCCGAAAGCCGGTTGGCCGATGGCAGCAGTCGAATAGCAGCGACCGCGAACATGCTGAAATAAGGAATCGCCGCCTGGAGCTCCCGGCGCCCGAACAGCACGAGCGTCACGATCACGAAGCCACCGATCGCGAACAGTTCCATCAGCATCCTCGGAATCTGGGACTGAAAAGTCATGGTGCTGTAAGCGGTCGCAAACACCTCGGCGTGGCGGGAGTGGCGTGCGACGAAATAAGGGCCGCTGTTCGTGAGCTTCGTCATCTTGATGCCGCCGAGGCTCTGCTTGATCCACTGCATGACGAGCGCCAGGCTCTGCTCGCTCACCCTGCCCTGCACCGCCAGTCGCGTGCGCACGTATTTGTAGTACAACACGGCCGGCACGCCGATGATGACGAGCGCCGTCAGAGTCGCGCCGGGCGAGACGATGAGCAGGAGCGTGACGATCGCGGCAACCACCAACGCTTCGCTGACGGCAATCATCGCCGGCATCATGACCCCCATCGCGTAGCGCTGCATCGTGTCGGTTGTGTTCTTGATGAGCTCGTTGCTGTTGCGCCCCAAATGGAAGGTGATCGGCGCATCGATATATTTGCTCAGCAGCAGATTCGAGATCTGCACCCGCTCGCGGAAGATGAATCGAAACAATGCAAAGTACATGAGCGCCAGATAGCCGCCGCGCACGATGTAGAACAGCAGCAACACTAAACTGGACAGGACGATGAGCTTGTTGGTGGTGTCGATTCCGATGAAGTCGAGGATCGGCTTCGCACGCGCTTGCTCCAAGGCCGACGTCGGATCGGAGAGCATAAAGACGAACGGTACGATGATCGCCACACCCATGGCCTCGAGCACTGCGCCAAAGGCCATTGCGCCGACCAGCATGAACATACGGGCGCGCTTCTGGGGCGTGAGCAGCTGCAAGCCTTGGCGTAGATATTCCGTCACCGTGTCCGCGCGTCAGCTGTAGCGGCTCTGGATGTGGCCTAGCGCGCCGTCGCAGTATTCGCGCAGGCATGCGACTAGCATGCGTAGCCTGCCTTCGGGATCAGCAGCGCGTTGACGATCAGCTTGGCCGCCTTGTAGAGCCGCAGCAAAGCCGTGTAGAGCCGGCGCGGTCCGCGGTACTGGTGGAGCCAGAAGTACAGATTGTTGCGCACGATGCAGTACGCGCGAATTGGCGGCACGTTCAGATTCGGCAGACGCAGCGGGCCAATCGGGCGACTCAAGAACGCGCTGCTCGGCGTACCGCCGATGTCGTGGTCGATGATGCTCGATATGTGGATGTAGTCTTGGCCACGGGAATCGTCGCGAGCACCTTGAGCCCGAGCGCGCTCTCCACTTCCTGAATGCTGCGCAGTTTCGTATTCATGAGCTCCGCCATTCCGAAGAGGTAGATGCCGAGAATCATCGCGACGGCTGCGGCGGCCCCACCGAAGAATATGCGCTTGGGCTTGGCCGGCGCGCGCGGCGCACTGGCGTCGGAGGCGACGCGCAGCTCGCGAACCTCCTTCGTGCGCAGGATGCGAGCCTTTTCATACTCCGTCGACAGGTATTGGTGTGTCTGCTTAGCCGTCTCGAGGTTGAGCTCGAGCGTCCCGAGCGCGGTTTCCATCGCCGAAAGCCGACTCAGCTCGCTGCGGCGCTTCTCCAGCGACGCCTCCAGATAGTCGCGCTCGGCCGTGACCTTGTCGATGTCGCCGGACAGAAGCCTCTGGCCCGCCTTATGGCCGGCCAGATCCGAGCGCGCCTGTTCGAACTTGGACTCGAGCGCGCTGATGAGCTTGATCGTCTCGGTTGTCTCCTCCTTGAAGTCGACCGTGCGGTTCTCGGCCTTGAACACCCGCAGCGCCTCGCGCGCGCGGTTGAGGGCGTCATTGCTCTCGGCGAGCTGGCGGGTTAGGAACTGCAACGAGCCGATGTTCTCCTTCGAGTTCATGCCGGCCACAGTAGCGAGAAACAGCTGCGCCGTCATGTTGGCGACGTCCGCGGCCTCCTGCGGAGTGCGCCCGAAATACGTGATCTCGATCACATACGAATCTACGATTGAGGTCACCTCGATATTCTTGAGATAATCCTCGACCGCTTGTTGGTGGTCGGACAGCTTGCCGAAGGTCCGCCCGTAGAGCAGGTAGTCGCGAATGTCGCCGACCAGGTCGCGTACCCAGTCGATGGCTGGCTTCAGCCACGGGAATTCGCGAAAAAGCCAGCCGGGCGGCAACGGTTCGTGCAGGCGCAGCGCATCCACGATCTGCGTGGCCAGAGCCTGCGTCTTGATGACCTCGGCATAGGTATTGGCGAGCAACTTCTGGGTATCCTTGGTTTGCGAGGCGAGCGGGAAGTTCAGGAGTTCCTTCATATTGCCCTTGCCGTCCAACGTCACCTGGCTCTCCGGGTGCAGCAGCACGCGCGAGGTCGCCTCGAACGTGGTCCTCATCAAGTACGTGGCCCCGTAGCCGGTCATGCCCGCGAGCAGCATCAATACCGAGATGGGCAGCCAACGCCTGAGGATCGCGCGCAGCAGGGCAAAGACGTCGATGTCAACCGGCACGGAAGTTCGGCCTCCGTCTGTTAATGAGCCAGGCCCGGGATTCGGCCGCGGCCAGTGCCGAGCAGGAACTCGGACTGCTCGCCGTCCCCGGCATCGGGCATGTCAGTATAACCCGCTTCGCGCCGTTTCCGGACGGAAATCCGCTTCCGCGACCCGTTCTTTCGCGAGCGCTGCGCTATGACCGGTCACCTCGCCCGCACCAACGATCAGCAGCGTAGAATCCGTGCTGGCGCCTATCGCGGCAAGCTCGCAGGATGACCGGGAAAAGTGGCTGAACAGCACGATCGTGCAGAATATCACCGAACACGCGAGGTACCGGATCACGGAATACTGTTTGCCAGGCCTCAGGTTTCAGCTGATCGAGATGCCGGCATTCCGGGGCTATTACCTGTGTCTGCATCTGCTGCATTTCTGGGTCTTTGCGTTCCGCGGCCAGCGCCTGCGGGCGGCGGCGCCCCGCGTGCTGAAGGCGTTGCTGCTCGCGGTTAATTTCATGCTGCGCCCGGTATCGCGCAAACCGGAGCTGTGCGCGTACGTGAGGGGACTCTGGGACGGGATCTGGCGCTGCATGGTCTATAGACGCAAGCGCGCCAGAGCCACCCGATGACGCGGATCCTGGCCCACATCCATACGATGAACGACCGCAAAGTCATTGGACGGTCCGTCGCGGCGGTGCGCCAGCAGAGCCGTCCCGTAGACGGCGTGCTGATCGTCGACAACGGCTCCACCGACGGCACCGTGGAGCAGCCCTTCGGGGACGATGTCACCGTCATCGAGCATGGCCGCAACTTGGGCACTAGCGGCTCGGTGCACACCGGGCTCGCCTACGCGCTCGAGCATGGCTACGACTGGCTGTGGGTATTCGATGCAGACAGCGCACCGCACCCGAACGCGCTCGCACGGCTGCTCGAATTCTACGAGTCGCTACCGGCGGCCGAGCGGGACCAGGTGCACCGCCTGACGAGCCTCGCCAAGGATTTGTCCACGGGCGGCGAAATCCACGGGTTCAGCGTCAGTGACCGGGGATTTGGCCCGGCGACACCGGCGCCCGGCGGGCAGCCCTACGAATGTATCGGCACTATCTGGTCCGGCAGCTTGTTCCGCATGAACGCCGTTCGCGCGACCGGGCTACCGAACCCGGACTACATGCTGGACTGGGCCGAGGTCATCTATGGCTACCATGCCGCGACCCTGGGATTTCGGACGATCATGGTCCCCGCGAGCCGCATGGACCACAACATTGACACAGAGATCGGGGCAGCGGCGAAGCCGAGGCGGGTGACGCTCGGACCCATCCGCTTCACCGTCCTAGAGCTAGCGCCCTTTCGGATCTATTACTTTGTCCGCAACGATCTTTACTTCTGGACGCGCGAGTCGGGCCGACGCGGATTCAAGAGCCTGAAGCTGCTGCGGGGCTGGATGTGGATTCCGAAGATGATGATAAAGTTCGCTTTGCTCGGACGTTGGGCCGAGATCGACGCGGTCGTTCGTGGCGTTCGCGATGGCCTGCTCGGTCGCCTGGATCGGCGTTACCTGTAATGCTTCCTATGTAAAATCAAGATCAGGCGCTGTGACGTTACCCCGGAAAAATCGGGGGAAGCCCAGTCGTTTTGCTCTGCCGGCACCTAGTCCATTTCGAAAGTTATCGCGAAGTTTGTTTTGAGAGCTGGGTCTTGATCTGCCTTCCGCAGATAGAAATTGCCGATGGCTAGTACGTCTAACTCATTTCCCATAAAACACCGAAATGCATCCTCCGGCAGGCATACGATGGGCTCGCCACGCACGTTGAAGCTAGTATTCACAAGTACGGGACACCCCGTTCTGCGCTCGAAGGCTGATAGCAGCGCGTAAAAGCGCGGATTGGTGTTCCGGTGCACCGTCTGGACGCGTGCTGAGTAGTCGACGTGCGTCACGGCAGGAATCTCGGAGCGGGGCACATTCAGCTTATCGATCCCGAAGCGCTGATTCTCCTCGGCTGTCATTTGACGGCGCCTGGATCTAGCCACATCGGCAACCAGCAACATATAAGGGCTGTCGCCGTCGATCTCGAACCATTCGCCTACGCGCTCACGCAGGACGGAAGGCGCAAATGGTCGAAACGATTCGCGGTACTTGACTTTGAGATTGAGATTCTTTTGCATCGTCGGCGAGCGCGGATCGCCGAGGATTGAGCGGTTACCGAGAGCGCGTGGACCGAACTCCATGCGTCCCTGAAACCATCCAATTGCTTTGCCCTGCGCGAGGTCCTCCGCGCAAGTTTCGATTAACGCAGCCTCTTCCATTAGGTTGAATTTTGCGCCGCATTTCTTCAGGCGCTCCTCGATCTCCCATTGTTGAAACTCGGGCCCGAGAAACGCTCCACGCATTGCATCACCGCTCGCGCACCGCGTCTGGGCTTGCTGCAGATAGTAGCCAACCAGTGCGGCGCCAATAGCACCTCCCGCATCGCCCGCGGCGGGCTGGATATAAATCTGATCGAAACGGCCGTCGCGTAGAACTTTTCCATTCGCCACGCAATTGAGAGCGACCCCGCCTGCCAGGCACAGATTCTTGAGTCCGGTGCTGTCCCGCAACGACCGTGTCATGCGCAGCACAATATCCTCGGTAACCGCTTGAATCGAAGCGGCAAGATCCAAGTGGCGCTGTGTTAGAAGTTCGTCGGGTCTACGCGGTGGGCCACCGAACAACTCGTCGAACTTTCCGCTTGTCATGGTCAGGCCAGTGCAGTAGTTGAAGTACGACAAATCGAGTCTGAAGGAGCCGTCTGTTTTCACGTCTATCAGGTGCTTGAAGATCGTTTCCGCGTACTTCGGCTCGCCATAGGGCGCGAGTCCCATTACCTTGTATTCGCCGGAATTGACCTTGAAGCCGACGTAGTAGGTCATGGCCGAATACAGTAGGCCCAGCGAATGCGGAAAGTGAATCTCTTTAATCACTTCTAGGCTATTGCCCCTCCCAATCGCTACAGAAGCCGTCGCCCACTCCCCTACGCCGTCCATCGTCAGGACAACAGCCTCCTCAAATGGCGACGGGAAGAAGGCACTCGCCGCGTGGCTTAGGTGATGCTCGCTGAACAGAATTTGCCCTTTCCAACTCTGATCAACGTCAATCCTGCGTAGTTCCTTGTAGAGAAGGTCCTTCAAAAATAGCTTCTCCCGTAACCATACGGGAATCGACATTGAAAATGACCTAAAGCCACGAGGTGCGAACGCCAGATAAGTTTCGATAAGGCGTTCGAACTTTAGGAATGGCTTGTCGTAAAACACAACGTGATCAATGCCACGCAAAGCCGTCCCTCCTTCGGCGAGGCAATAGCGAATGGCATTTGCGGGAAACCGCGGGTCGTGTTTCTTGCGGGTGAAACGTTCCTCCTGTGCCGCCGCAACGATCAATCCGTCTTCGATCAGCGCTGCCGCGCTATCGTGATAGAAGGCGGAAATTCCGAGGATGCGCAAACGCCCGCCCGTCAAAACAGCGTGTAGATAAACGGCGCAACGGCTGAACCTTGAGCCAGCACGATCAGCGCGCCTAGAAGCGCCATTACTACAAAGACCGGCCACAGCCAGTATTTCTTGCGAGCGCGCAAGAATGCCCAGAGATCTTTGAGAAACGCCAAAGCAGGACCCTAGAATTGATTGGTAATCGAGTCTGGCTGGGGACCTGGTGGGTCGCGCGATATCCAATAAGACTTTGCGCCAGGGTCACGCTTGAGGCGCAACGGGTCCTTACCGATACGCCGCATAGCCAATCCGATGGGGGTTAGCGCGCCGTAAAACACTACGCCGAGTGCAATCGGGCTGACCACTTTGCTAAGCAAGATGCCGAGCCTGATCCAAAGGCGGTTCGGGTATTCAAGTAATTCTGGCATGAATAGCGCAAGCACGGAAAATATTGCCGCGGTGCCCACCGCCCACAAACGTAAGGTCTCTCCGTGGAACATCGGCAAAACGCCAATGATAAGAAATACCGTCGCAAACACAAAGCCAAAACTGCGATTGGAGGATCCTTCTGCGATTTGGTCCCGATTAAGGTCTTCGTGTGCCATGGCAACTCTGTGATGGGCCTAATAGAAAGTTTTCGCGAAGGTCAGACGTCCAAAAGCGGCACCAAGTAAAGTAAGAAAATGTCGATTAATAACAAATGCTGCGTATGAATTCCCCACTGGAGCCAGACGATGCGTAAAGAATCTGGCGACTATGAGATACGAATACCCGAGAGGTCAAGAAGAAATAAATCAAATGTACCAAATTGGCAGCTGGCGAATACGAGTTTCGCGCCATCTTCGGATACATCCACGTCCCATTCGTCAGCGTTTGAGCCATATATCTTCTCTAGCACTCTTGTCGTCCGGTGTATGCGGTATACGGCTCACCATTTGCTTGACGTGCTCGTCGGAGGACTTGCCTGCATAATAGCCTATTACCATGGGACTCGTGCCATCGGAGACGCCATATCGCGGTTTGGGTGGTGACCTTGCCCCGAAAAACGTATCCCTTGCTGAGCGACTAAACTTTGGGCAAGGAGAGCGGAAATGTCAAAGGGCAAGAGGGTGCAGTACACACTGGAGTTCAAGATCGAGGCGGTTCGACTGGTGCGCAACGGGCAGAGCGTAGCGGCGGTATCGGCAACGCTGGGGGTTGCGGGCCAGACGCTGCATAACTGGGTGAAAGCCGAGGCACGCGGACTACTGAAGGGGACGGCGGCGCGGCCGGTGAGTCCTGAGCAGATGGAAATCAGCCGATTGAGGGCGGAGCTCTCGCGGGTGAAGATGGAGCGCGACATCTTAAAAAAAGCGACGGCGTACTTCGCCAAGGAATCGGAGTGAGGTACGCCTGGATTGAGCGGCACAAATGGTACTGGCCGGTATCGGTGCAGTGCGAAGTACTGGGGGTGAGTCCGAGCGGGTACCACCAGCACTTTCGCCGGCGTGCGAGTCCGGAGCAGCGAAAGCGGTTGAGCAACGATGCGCTGCTGGTGCATATCAGGGCGATCCATGCCGAGGTGAAAGGCGAATACGGCTGGCCACGGATATGGAAAGAACTGCTTGCCAGGGGAATCCGGGTGGGCAAGGAGCGGGTGAGAAAGCTGATGGCGCTGCATGACATCAAGGCCAGGGGCAAGAAGAAGTACAAGGTGACGACCGACTCGAAGCACAACCTGCCGGTGGCGCCGAACCTCTTGGGGCGGCAGTTCGCCCCGAGTGCGCCGAACCGCGTCTGGGCAAGCGACATCACCTACATTCGCCACGGCCGAAGGCTGGCTGTACCTGGCGGCGGTCATTGACCTGTTCAGTCGGCAGATCGTGGGCTGGTCGATGCAGTCGCGCATGAAAAAGGGGCTCGTGATCGACGCGCTGCGGATGGCGTGGTTCAGACGGCATCCGGCGCCTAGGCTGATCTTCCATTCCGATCGCGGGAGCCAGTACTGCAGCGCGGAC
>Ga0209590_10000355_pt1 | contig 14567 bp, 10 predicted proteins | sample CZO8metaG_FD_188353 | JGI IMG/M metagenome (GOLD analysis project Ga0209590, IMG submission 188353) | Vadose zone soil microbial communities from the Eel River Critical Zone Observatory, Northern California, USA - CZOApr15con1.8 metaG... | ecosystem: Environmental > Terrestrial > Soil > Vadose...
AAAGATCATCGTCGCGGGGAGCAGGACCGCGACGGTCGTGCTGGTGGAGAGGGCACGGATGCCTTGATCCGAGATCGCGGCCAGATGGTCCGCCGACAACGCTCCCAGCTCAACCGCGAGCTCGGCACCGCCTGAACCCTCCAGCTCATCCGCATGCAGCTTCAGCGCGAAGCCATGCCGGCGCGCGGCCGTGAGGATCTGACGACTTTCGGGCACGGTAAAGACGCCGGGCTCGCAGAAGACATCACAACACCGTGCCAGTCTTTCGCGCGCCACTGTCGGAATCATTTCCTCACAAATGAGCTGCACATAATCGGCGCGCGTGTTGCGATACTCGGGTGGGACTTCGTGCGCTCCGAGAAATGTCGGGATCAGCGTGGCGGGCACCTGTTCACTCAGCCGCCGAATCACACGGAGCTGCTTCAGCTCTGCCTCGAGCTCCAGGCCGTAGCCCGATTTCACCTCGATGGTCGTCGCCCCATGCGCAAGGAGCGTCTCGAGACGCGGCCGGGTGAGCGCCGCGAGCTCCGCTTCGGGGCGGCTGCGTACGTCGCGCACCGATTGTAGAATGCCGCCGCCGGCCGCGGCGATCGCCTTATAGTCGACGCCGAGGGCGCGCCGCTCGTGATCGTCCAGCCGAGGCGCGCCAAAGACGCCGTGCGTGTGACAATCGATGAAACCGGGGAACAGAACGCCGGTGATTTCCTCGCTGCGTACGCTGGCGTCCGTCGGCGCGTCGGCGCGCGGCCCCACCCACGCAACGCGGTCGCCCTCGATGAGCACGGCCGCATCGCGCAGCACTTCGACGTCCGCCATTTCTCGCCCCCGGCGGGCGCGTGCCGGACCGCGACACGTCACGACCTGCCGCGCGCCGACCAGCAGCGTCTTCAGTCGAGATCCTGATTCATGGGCAACCGGATGTGATGGCGCCGGGCCGTTTCGATCGCCTCCGGATAGCCGGCGTCGGCGTGACGCGCGACCCCGATCCCCGGATCGTTGGTGAGCACGCGCTCGAGCCGCTTCCCGGCGGCCGGCGTCCCGTCGGCCACGATGACCTGACCCGCATGCAGCGAGTTGCCGATGCCGACGCCGCCGCCATGGTGGAAGGAAACCCACGATGCGCCGGATGCGGTGTTGAGCAACGCATTGAGAATGGCCCAGTCCGCGATTGCGTCGGAGCCGTCGCGCATCCCCTCCGTTTCTCGGAACGGCGACGCGACCGACCCCGTGTCAAGGTGATCGCGACCGATCACGATCGGAGCAGACAGCTCGCCGCGTCGCACCAGCTCGTTCAATGCGACACCAAACCGTGCCCGCTCCCCCTGCCCCAGCCAACAAATCCGCGCCGGCAGCCCCTGGAACGAGACGCGCTGCTGTGCCATGGTGATCCAGCGCTTGAGATGTGCGTTGTCGGGAAACAGCTCCAGCACCAGTTGATCGGTGCGCTGCAAATCCTTCGTTTCGCCCGAGAGCGCCACCCAGCGGAACGGGCCCTTCCCCTCACAAAACAGGGGCCGGATGTATTGAGGCACGAAGCCGGGGATCGCGAAGGCGTCCGATACGCCGGCGTCGCGGGCTTCGGTGCGGATGTTGTTCCCATAGTCGAATGCGACCGCGCCGCGCTTTTGCAGATGGAGCATCGCCCGCACGTGCATCGCGATGCTGGCGCGCGCGCGCTGCAGGTAGTCATCGGGAGATTTGCGCCGCAGCTCGGCCGCTTCGGCGGGACCGAAGCCGGCGGGGATGTAGCCAGTGAGCGGGTCGTGCGCCGACGTCTGATCGGTCACGACGTCCGGCGTGAACCCGCGTCGCACAAGCGCCGGAAGAACCTCAGCGCAATTGCCCACGAGGGCCACCGAGAGCGCCTCGCCGCTGCGCTGCGCGTCCACGCACCATCCCAGCGCCTCGTCGAGCGACGCGGTCGAACGATCGACGTACCGCGTTTCCAGACGGCGCTGGACGCGGGCGGGATCCGCTTCGACCGCCAGGCAGATCCCTTCGTTCATAGTGGCGGCGAGGGGCTGCGCACCGCCCATGCCGCCGAGTCCGCCCGTGAGCACAATCCGCCCGCGCAGCGATCCCTGAAAGTGTCGCGCCGCGACGGCGGCAAAGGTCTCGTACGTGCCCTGGAGAATTCCCTGCGTGCCGATGTAGATCCACGACCCCGCGGTCATCTGGCCGTACATGATCAGCCCTCGCCGCTCGAGATCGCGAAACACGTCCCACGTCGCGAAGCGACCCACGAGATTGGCGTTCGCGATCAGCACACGCGGGGCATCCGGGTGTGTCGTGAACACCCCGACCGGTTTGCCCGATTGCACGAGCAGCGTCTCGTCGTCTTCCAGCACGCGTAGCGTGCGGCAGATCGCGTCGAACGAGGCCCAATTCCGCGCCGCTTTGCCCGTGCCGCCGTACACGACGAGATCGTCGGGTCGCTCCGCGACCTCGGGGTCGAGGTTGTTCATCAACATCCGCAAGGCAGCTTCTTGGACCCATCCCTTGCAGGATTTCGCGGTCCCGCGCGGGGCTTTCACGACGCGAATCTTCCTTCACGGATGCAGGCCGCGACCTTCTCGATGTCGGCGGTGAGTGGTCGGTCCGCCGTGAGCGCGGCAGACTCCTGCCGTACCGCCGCGTACAGTCGCGCCACAGCCCGGGCGGGCCGTAGCGGCTTCAGATACTCGAGTCCCTGGGCTCCGGCCAGCAGCTCGATCGCCACGATGCGCTCGGCATTGGCGAGGATGCGTCCCGCTTTCCATGCGGCGGTCATCCCCATCGGCACGACATCTTCCTGGTTTCCTTCCGTCGGCACCGACTGCACGCTCGCGGGAGTCGCAAGCACGCGGCAGTCGGCGACGAGCGCGGCGGCGGCGATCTGGGCGGTCATGAAGCCCGATTCGAGACCGGGGTCGTGAGCCAGGAAGGCCGGCAGTCCCGACGACAGATCAGGGTTCACCACGCGCTCCAGGCGCCGCTCGGCAAGTCCCGCGAGCGTCGTCAGCGCGATCGCGATCACGTCGAGCGCCAGCGCAATGGGCTGCCCGTGGAAGTTGCCGCCCGAGAGCACCTCGTCGCCGAAGACGAGCGGGTTGTCCGTCGCCGCATTGAGCTCCGTCGTCACCAGCCGTTCGGCGAAGGTGAGCCCCTCGCCGACCGCGCCGAGCACCTGCGGCGTGCAGCGCAGCGAGTAGGCGTCCTGCACCCGCGGATCGTTTTCGCGATGCGACTCCCGGATTTCGCTGTCGGCGAGCAAGTCGCGCAGCAGCGCGGCCGAGCGCTGCTGCCACGGGTGCGGACGCGCGTCATGGATGCGTGCGTCGAACGGGTCGGGCGAGCCGCGCACGGCCTCGAGACTCATGGCGGCCGCAGCGTGGGCGCTGCGCCACAGCGTCCAGGCATCGGTCACGAGCAGCGCCGCAAGACCCGTCTGTGCCTGCGTCCCGTTCACGAAGGCCAGTCCCTCCTTGGCCTCGAGCGTGATGGGGCGCGGCACTTTGACGTCCCCTTCGCCGATCATCGCCAGGGCGAGATGCGACAGCGGCGCAAGGTCACCGGAGGCACCCACGCTGCCTTGCGACGGCACGGTGGGATGGAGCTTGCGGTTCAACATCTCGACCAGCAGCTCGGGAAGGACGGGTCGCACCCCACTCGTGCCGCGTACGAGCACGTTCGCCCGCAGCACCATCATCGCCCGCACCGCGTCGGGCGGAAGCGGTTCCCCGACACCGGACGCGTGGCTGCGGATGAGATTGAGCTGCAGCTGTCGGGCCTGGTCGGGCGGGATGCGCACGTGGGCCAGCTTCCCGAAACCGGTATTGACGCCGTATATCGTTTGACCCCGCGCCGCAGCGGCTTCAACCGCCTCGCGGGATCTCTGTACGGCGGCGAGTGCTTGGGGATCGATGGCAACCGCAGCATCGTGCCGTGCCACAGCGACAACGTCGGCGATAGAAAGGGAATGGCCGTTCAACGTGACAGGTCTTGCCATGGGAACCAAAGCTAAAGCGCCGGAGTGGCTGTTGACCACTCCGGCGCCTTAGTTGACCCGGACTACCTATTTCGAGCCTGAAACCACGGTGCCAGTCGCCATTGCGGTCGACTGCCCGGCGCGAATCTGCAGCTCAGGGTTGCCCGGATCAGTTTGGAAGCTCCAGTCGAAAATCACGTAGTCCCGGCCAACGTGCGTCACACGCAGGGCGCCGTAGCGTACGGTCGACCCTTCCACGATCTCGAACACGTAGCCGTACGTTGGGACCGCCTGGATTGCGTTCCGAGTGTACCCGGTCGCGGGGGCGAAATCGATGTTCGTCAGGTCCGCGACCTGCCCGTACACACGGATCCTCGTCCCGCTGAAAACCGGCTCGATCCACATCGTGTCAGCGGCGCCGCGCGTAATTCGGAAGTCGATGTCGCTGGCGCTCGCTCTCTCCACCAGGCCCAGCTCGGAGGCCTGACCCCGGCCGTCGGCGTTGACGTCGTTCCAGAATCGGAAGCCCGCCTGGGTGCTGTCGACTTGCAGGGCATACACGAGCAGGTTACGGGCGTCGGGGCGTGGCGTGTCCTGGCGCAACGGCGACCAGAGACTCTCGTACCCCTCCCGGCTGATTGCCGAGATGCCAAAGCAACGGGGCACGCCATTCGTCATGGCGCTGGCAAGAAACTCCGGCGCGACGGTCGTGCCTTCGAGCAGCCAGCTCGTACCGCAGAGACCACTGTCGAGATTGTAGTCCGTGCTGTAAATGCGGTACCACTTGAAGCGTGTCGGCGCCGTAATGTAGGAGCTGTCATCCCATTCGAGGTGGATGGCGCCGTTCAAGGAAATAGAAGACAGCCACGCGGGCGGATCGAGCTGCAGCCGCTCGTCCACCGTGATCACGTTGCTGCCGCCGCTTTCCTCGCCGTTGTCGTTCATCGCAGTCACGTAGTACTGCAGATGGGGCACGCCGTTGTCGTGGAACGTGTTCGAGCTGGTCTCGCCGCGCAGGCCGTACGAGCCGCTGCTCGAGGAGCGCGAGTAGATGCGATAGCTGGCGAGGTTGGGGTCGGTCACGTCGTCCCAGATGAGCAGAATGCCGAGGGGACGACTGGGATCGCCGCTGGGCTCGAGCTGATACGTCAGGTTGGCCGGCGTGGATGGAGCGCCGCCGCCGGGCCCTATGACGGACGGCTGGCAGGCGACAGCGAGTAGCAGCATCAAGGACAGGAGCACACGCATAAGAGCCTCAGGACGGGGATCGCCCGAGGTGTAAGCACGCCCTATGCCCGAAGCGAAGTGGGTGATTCTTAGGGGGTTACCGCAGAGGCAGGTGCAGCGGTGTCTCCGCCAGAGGACAACGCAGTCTAGTGCACGTACGTGTTCTGATCGTAGTCGAACTTGATGTCCGGCTGATCGGTGAGCGTGATGTTGAAGCTGAAGGAAAAGTTGCCCGCCGCCGTCTTGTTGAAGCTGAAGCTCGCGCGCCAGCGCCGCAGGTCGCGCTGGAACGTCAGCGAGTGATCGGGGAACTGCCTCGTACCCATATCGTACCTCGTCCTCCAGGTGGCCGTCCAGTTGCGCGTCGGGCTGAACGACAGATTCAGGTTGGTCGTTTGCCGTCCGGGGGCGTGGCGGAGTTGCGGCGTCGTGTCGTTCCGGCTCCGTGTGCTCGACAGCGAAATGCCGAGCGTAAAGCCCTTGCCCCCGCCGTAGCCCCCGCCGCTTCCCATCCCTGGTACGCGCGGCCCGTATGGCGAGCGCGAGCTTCCCTGGTAGCGACGGCAGTCATCGGACGCACCCGCGCATTGTGTCGCGGTCGTGTCTGGCGTTGGCGCGGCGACGGGGTGCGGGCGCAGCCCGAACAATCGGCCCAACCCCTGGAGCGTCGCGGGCGTCACGGTGAAGGACGCGGATATCCCTTGCAGGAAGGGCTGGAACTTCGCCGTATCGGTGCCCACCTGCCCCTTCCACAGATCGTGGGAGATCGAGAGCTGAAAGCTCGGGAGCAAGTCCGACAAGAACGTGTTCGTGAGCGTGGGCGTCTGCCAGCCGGTGTGGTGCGGCAGCTTGGCCTGTTCGAAGTTGTAGCCGATCCCGCTGGTGCTGATGCTCAGCAGGCGGATCTTGCGCGGTTCTTTCTCGCTCGCCGTGTCACTGGCGGGAGGCTTCAGCTTGGCTTCGAAGTTCTGCGAAAACGTGAGACTAATCGTCTGTTGCGGATCGGTGCGGGAATTGTTCAGGCGGCCGCTGGGGTCGATCGCGTGCGCAAACGCCGCCGGTACCTGCACCCCAGGAGCATACTGATAGCTGATCTGCGGTGAAATCGAATGCCGGATGCGCGACAGTGGGCCGAAACCGGGGAAGAATCCAAAGAAGGTCGGTGTCACGCTCAGGCTGAACGCCGGGCGCTTGCCCTGACGGACGAACTGGCCGCCGGTGAATTGATTGCGGATCATGAAGGGGCCCGCGCCCGTCGTGTTCAAAATCCCGACGCTCGGCTGCAACTTCCATGTGCTCGAGAAGAAGGACGGCAGATTGATGCTCGTGTTCCAATCGACGCGTGTCTCGAAGGTCTCGCCGTACAGGACTTTCCGGACGCTCCCCGTGCTGTCGCCGGGGAGGTTGAATTCCTGACGCCCGTGCACCCTGTCGTCGCTCACCGTGATGCTGTTCCCCCAATTCCACCGCCCAATGCGCAGCGGCGTAGTGATCGACATGGTGGTGTGGCGATTGTCGTTAAAGAGACGAAGCGTGTCGATCGGGATCGTGACGCCGGGAACCAGGAGCGTGCCGCTCGCGATGTGGAATTGCTGGTCGTTGGCGAAGGTGAACCCCGGGGACCACGTCAGCCAGGGCGCGATGTTCACCGCGGATGGCGTCAGACTGATGCTGGGGAAGCTCTGGTTGGTGCTGGAGGCCGAGAGGTCCTGCCTGCGCGTGCCCCCGATGTTCAACGTTCCCCAGGAAAATGTCTTATCGAAGTTCAGGCTCGAGCCGATCTGGGCCGTAACTTCCCAGGGGTTGAGCGAATTGCGCTGGATGAGAGACCCGTTCGTCGAATAGTCTACGTTTGCGTGGAACGACGTGCGTGAGTTGAACCGCTGCGAGTGATTCCAGCCGATGCGCGAATTGACGCCCGGGTGGTCGATCTGCGACATCCGCGAGTACGACAGACTCCCGTCCATAAAACGGTCGATCCAGTGATACTGGGCCTGGCCGTGAAACTGCACGTAGCGATCCGCGAACCAGTCTCCGGCCACGAGCACATCGATGTAGTCGTTGACGGCAAAGTAGTAGCCGAAGTCAGAGAGGTGCCGCGAGTAGTGGCGTGTGGGACGAACCAGATCGTTCAAGCCGAACCGGGGGAACAGAATTCCGCTCCGCCGGCCCCCCCGAATATCATTGAAAATGAACGGCAGCCACATGATCGGGACATCGCGGACGTACAAGATCGCCGGCCGCGCAACCATCGTGCTCTTGTTGATCCATTTCACCTGGCCCGCTGCGAAGTGGTAGTCCGGCACCGGCTGGGGATCGGACGTGATGTTTGCGGACTTGGCGTACACGCGTCTGGAGCCCGAATCGGACGCGAGCCCCTTGCCTTTCACGTACCAGGTGACGCCGCCCTGCTGGAAGTCGGTCAGCGCATCCCGCACCGTACCGCGGCGCAGGCAGGTGTCGTAGCTCATCCCTTCCCCCACGAGCACGGTCCCCTGATCGAATAGCTGGGGATTACCCGACGCATTGAGCCGGCAACTCGCTTCGTGATAGCGAATCGAGTCGGCTTGCAGCTGCGTGCCCTCGCGCTCGACGTACGCCTCGCGCCGCAGGAAGATCGTCTGGCTGTCGCCCACCACGACGAAGGTATCGGACGTGTAGCGCGTGACGCGGAAGCCTTCGAGTTTGAGCAGGGAGTCCATCACGGCATCAGACGGAGGGAAGGAACGCGACGGTGCGGTGGGCAGTCCCAGCTTGCGTGCGGTCGCGCTGTCTAGGCTGCCTTTCCGGCCGCTGTCTACCGGCGCTCCCGGCGGCTTCACGACGAGAGTCGTATCGCGGGCGACACGCCGTGGCGGAGGAGGAGGATTCTGTGCGTGCAGCGACCCTGCGCCGAGTACGAGCAGTACCATCGCGGCCGCCGCCATCCGCCGCGCGCGCCGCCGGCTGGCGACCCAGGCACACCAGATGCTGAGCTCATATAGGAGGAGGAGCGGTCCCAGCATCAGCATCATCGACACCGCATCGGGCGGCGTCAGGATCGCCGCAAGGAACGCCGCGATCACAATCGCGTAGCGCCGCTGCCGTCCCAGGAACTGCGGAGTGACGATGCCGAGCGCCGCCAGAACCGTCACCACCAGCGGCAGCTCCGCCACCAGCCCACAGCCGACGACAAAAGGAACGGCCATGCCGAAGTAGCGGTCGATCGTGATCATCGCCGTCAGGTCACTGCGCTGAAAGGCGATCAACACCTTGAGCGCCGCGGGCAGGAGCCACTGGTAGCATGCGATCGCCCCGGCGAGGAACAGCACGACACCGACGGCGAGCGCCGGCACGATCAAACGCCTCTCGCGCTCATACAGTGCGGGCGACAGGAACGCCCAGATCTGATAGATGACAATGGGGGATGCCACGAGGCAGCCCAGCGCGAACGCCACCTTCAGCGTGAGCATGAATGGCTCGGCGGGGCTCGTGAAGACGAGGCGACCACCGGGCAGGTACGGCGCGATGGGGCGCTTGAGGACCTCGATGATGTCGATCTTGTCGAGCAGCCACCAGCCGACGATCGTGCCGACGAGGATCGCGACCAGACTCCAGAGGATGCGCCAACGCAGCTCCTCGAGATGGTCGAGAAACGGCATCTCACCGCGTGGCGTCATCGTTGGGGTACGGCCAGGAGGTTACGGTCTGAGACGCTGCTGATTTTGCCGCGCGAGATCGGCCTCGGGCGAGCGTGGATACGTCGCGATCACCCGCGCATAGAAGGTCCGCGCCGTCGCTTTGTCTCCCCGCTGTTCGGCGAGCAGACCCAGCTTGTACAGCGCCGACGGAGCTCGCGGGGAGGTCGGGTAGGTCTTCACAAGTTGATCGTACACCGCCGCCGCGGAATCGGGTGCGCTCTGTTCGAAGCTTTCGCCGATGTAGAAGAGGGCGTCGGGCGCGCGTTCATGGGTCGGAAAGACGCGCAGGAACTCCCGGAAGCCCAGCCGGGCGGTCGCGAGACTGCCGCGGCGGTATTGTTGCAAGGAGACATCGTACATCTGATCGGGGCCAGGCCCGGCGGGATTGCCGGACGGCCCGACCGGGTTTCCACCTGCGGGCATTCCCGGATCGGGTTGCTGTGCCCGCGACTCGATCCGCGACCGCAGCTCGGTCAGCCGCTGCTGGCTCTGTCCCGTCAGCTCCTGCACCGCGACGAGCTGTTGTTGCACCGACAGCAGCTCGGTGCGCAGATCGCCGCGCATTTGGACGAGATACGCCTGCTGGGTGGCTAACGCCTGCTGCAGCAGGCGGACGGCGGCCAGGATCGTGTCCCGTTCCGCCGCCCGTGCCGCATCGCTTTTGGCGAGATCAGACTGTAACGCCTGAACCTGGAACTCGACTTTCCGGACGTCCCCTTTGAGGGCGCATCCGGCGGCGAGCCCGAGGGCCAGGACCCATGCGCTACGGACGGCGGAGGTTGTCGCCACCGCTCGTCACTTCGAACTCGTCGCGCCGATTCTGCGACCACGCGCTCTCGTCGTGGCCGTTCACGAGCGGCCGCTCCTCACCCCACGACTGTGTCTCGATGCGGCTCGCATCGATGCCGTGGCTCACGAGGTACTGTTTCGCGGACTGCGCGCGGCGATTGCCGAGGGCGAGGTTGTATTCGTCCGAGCCGCGCTCATCGCAGTGCCCGCCGATCCGGATCCGCAGATTGGGATTCGCCTGCAGAATCGCGACCTTCTGATCGAGCATGCCCATGTCGTCGGACCGGATGTTCGACTTGTCGAGATCGAAGTGGATCATCGCGGCCAACGTGTTGCGCACTTCTTCAGACCCGCGAGCGAGCGCCGCGATCGAGTCGGCCTCCCGCTGCCGTGCGATGCGGTCCGCTTCCTCGCGGGCCTGCCGATCGCGTTCGGCCTGCGCCGCGGCTGCCGAGTCCTGCCGCGCCCGCTCTGCCGCCGCCGCCGAATCGGCGTTGGGCACCGGGGTCTGCGGGGGCGGATTGCCGCCGCAGGATGCGCCCGCAATGACGGCGGCGCCCAAGCCGAGCGCGAGGAGCAACGATACCGATTTCATCCTGTCTCTCCGATCAGGGGGTGGAAGAAGGAGCCTCCGAAAGCCGTGGAGACCAAGCCGGCAAACGCGCTCCGCTCTGCTGCAGCAGTGGCCGGATTCGGCCGGTGTCGAGATCGATGATCCACAACTGGCGGTAGCCCGACCGGTCGGAAACAAAGGCGAGATGACGGCTGTCGGGAGCCCAGGTCGGATCCTCGTTACGCCCCACCGAGGTGAGCTGTCGGACCGTGCGTGTACGCACGTCCAGCACGAACACCTGCAGTGTGCCCGCCACGTCCCGGTGAAATGCCACCGATTGCCCGTCGGGCGACCACTCGGGCGCATTGGACGCCCCGGTCACGCCGTAGTCGAATGGCGCGAACAACTGCTGGTCCGTTCCATCCGCCGCCATCACATAGATCTGCGGCAGACCCGGGCGCGTCGAGACAAACGCGATGCGCTGCCCGTCAGGGCTGAACGTCGGGGACAAGTTGTCAGAAAAGCGCCCCACGGTCAAGCGGCGTAAGCAACAGTTATTCTTGATGTTAATCGTGTAGAGATCGGTCCCCTCCTCCGTCGCACGGCTGAAGGCGAGGGTCTGTCCGTCCGGTGAAAATGCCGGTGTGAAATCGAGTGCGGTCCCGGTCGTCGAGACGGCGGTGCGCTTGCCCGTGGCCATCTCTTGCAGGTAGAGCCAGCCCTTCCCGGCCTGGAATTCCATGTACGCGAAGTGCTGGCCGTCCGCGCCCCAGGCGGGCGACATCGCCTGCCGATCCGTCGAGGAGACGAGCTTTTGCTCGGCGCCGTCCTGGTCGATCTGATACACCTTCCCGTCTTTCACGAACAAGATCCGGGTGGCCGCAATTCCCGGAGTGCCGAGCGCAGCCTGGAGCGCCTGATCGGCGAGCCGGTGGACAGCCTGGCGAAAGTCGGGATCGCCCGGACGCGGCAGTTTGGCACGCACGGTGCGGCGAATGCCGGCCGCCGCGATGTCGTGCAGCGTCGCGACGGTCGTGTCGCCCGCGGCGGTGACGTCGAGCGCGAAATCGGCCCCCAACGCCTGATACAGCGGATAGTTGAGCGTAGCCCCAGCCTGGGTGCCGCCTGTTGCGGCCGTTCCCGATCCGGAACGCCGTGTTCCTGTGCCCCGCGTCCCGGTAGACGGGCTGGCGAGACGGATCGAGTCGCCGCCGGGAAGCGTGATCACTTCGAAGCGATCGCTGTAATCGAGATCGCGCGCCACAATCGCGCGGACGGAATCGAGACCCCTGCCGGTGCGCGGCAACATCACCAACCCCGGACGCACTCCCGGCCGATAGATGATGCCGATGCGCACGCCACGATCGATCGTGGAGGTATCTTGAGCGACGGTCAGTAACACCGCGAGTAAGACCGGCGTCATTGACGTTGTCCCGAGAAGTAGAACCGCACGAACAGAACGTCAGGCGTCCATCCCTCGGGGAGCGCGCCGAATAACCGACGCTGGCCCAACTCCTCGATCACGCCTTGTGCCTCCAGATCGAACGCGAAGTTGCCGGAACGTCGGACGAATTGCAGGTCCGTCACTGAACCATCGCGATGCACAAGAAACGAAACCTCCGCTTCCAGCGGTGTGCGTTGCTCAGGACGTTGCCAGACGCGTAGCACCTGTGAGACGATGTTCTGCAGGTACTCGGGGAACGGAAATGCGATGCCCTCGGTGCTCACGGTGGCGACATCGTTGCCCGTCGACGGTTTCTCTCCCGGCAACGGCTGCGTCGTCGGCGTGGTGCGCGGCGCCGCTTCGCGGCGCGTCTGATCCTGAGTCGGTGGCGGCGTCGCGCGCGAGACCGTGCTTTGCGGGCGCTTGGCCGCGGGAATCGGCGCCGGTTTTTCCTCCGCGGGCCGCTCGAACGCCTCGGGCGCCTTGCGAGCCTCGAGGTCGGCGGCCGGCGCGGCGATCAGCCGCACGCGATACGTCGGCGGAAGCCGCGCTCGTCCACTGGGCGTGCCGAACAGCAACACGATCGCCAGTCCGTGCACGAGCACCGTTCCCGTCACCGCCATGCCTACAGGGGCCGGAGTGCGGCCGCGTCCTCTCATCGATTGATCGTCTCCGGTTCGGCTACGAGTCCCACGTCCTGCACGCCTGCCGCGCGGATCACCGCCAGTACCTGCACCACGCGAGCGTAGGCGACTCGACCATCGGCCCGCAGATACACCCCCGTGGGCCGTTTCGTTCGCACAAAGGCCGGAAAGGTGGCCTGGAAATCGTCATACGAGAGCGCGGCCTGATCGAGATAGATCTTGCCGTCCATATCGACTGTGACGACCAGTCCCTGCTTCGGCTCGATCGCGCGGACCTGCGCGCGCGGCAGGCGCACATCGACGCCGCCCTGCATGATCGGCGCGGTGATCATGAAAATGATGAGCAAGACGAAGGCGACGTCCACGAGCGAGGTCACATTGATGTCGGCGCTGAGCGGCAGCTCACCATGCCCGCGCAGACCACCACCACCGCCTCCCAGCAGTCCTCCAGCCATCAGATCCGTCCTTCCCGGGCCAGCGTGCCGACGATCTCCTGCGCGAAGCCCTCGAGCTCGCCCGCGAACAGCCCGAGCCGGTTGACGAAGAGGTTGTAGGCCATCACGGCCGGGACAGCCACGGCCAGGCCGCCGACCGTCGTGACCAATGCTTCCGCGACGCCAGGCGCGACGGCGGTAATGTTTCCCGAGCCGCCGACGGCGATGCCGATAAAGGCGTCCATGACGCCGAGCACCGTGCCGAGCAGGCCGAGCAGCGGGCTGACCGAACCGAAGGTCGCGAGCCAGGGAATGAAGCGCGCGGCGGTGTCCCGCTCCGCGGCGACTTCTTTCGCGAGCACCATACTGAACGCTTCGAGCTGGGCCGTGGTCAGCGTGGCGGATGACGCCGCCGCGGCAGGGTTGGGCGTTCCCCCGGTGCCTTTCAGGCTTCCCGGTTTGAGCTCCGAAAAGAAATGGACGGCCTCGCGCAGCAGCCGGTTGTAGGGCGACGGCGGCAGCCGCATCGCGGCGTGATAGGCTTCCTCGAGGCGTGGCGCTTTCTCCACCTCGGCGAGAAAGCGGTCGCCGAGCTGTCGCATGCGACGGAATTGCCACCACTTGAGGACGATCAAATACCACGACACCAGCGAAAAGACGGCCAGCACGCCGAGCACGAACTGCGTTTCGCGGCTGGACGTGAGCACCAGCTCCCACGGCGTCGTGGGGATCGCCCCTCGTGCCTGAAAGAGCACCCTAACCTCCTCGATATCCCTGCGGGTTTGCTTGATGCCAGCGCCACGCGCTGCCCAAAATCTCCTCGAGACTCGAATGCGATGCGCGCCAGCCCAGCACGGTTGCCGCGCGGCCCACCGCCGCGACCAATTCCGGCGGATCACCGGGCCGGCGCGGCCGCTCGACCGTCGGCACCGCGCGCCCGGTCACGCGGCGCGCCGCATCCACGACTTCGCGAACGGAGCGCCCGGTGCCCGTACCCAGGTTCACAGCGACAGCCGAGCCTTTGTCCAGCTTGACGTCCAGGGCGCGTAGATGCGCATCGGCGATATCGGCGACGTGGACGTAATCCCGAACGGCAGTGCCGTCGGCCGTCGGATAATCGGTGCCGTAGATCGAGCGCCGCGCGCGTGCCCAGGGCAGCAGCCAGCACATTCGGGATCAAGTGGGTCTCCGGATCGTGGTCCTCTCCCAGCCGCTCCGTGGCGCCCGACGCATTGAAGTAGCGCAGGCTCACCACCCCGATGCCCTGCTTCGGCCCGACATCCGCGAGCAGCCGCTCGAAATCGCGCTTCGTCTCGCCGTACGGATTCACCGGCACCTGCGGCGAGTCTTCCGTGATCGGAATCGTCGCCGGATGGCCGTAGACCGCGCACGACGACGAGAAGACGAAGCGGCGGACTCTGGCGCGGACTGCCGCCTCCAACAGTACACGAGCAGCCGTCACATTGTTGGTCACATACTTCTGAGGCTGGGCGACCGACTCCGGGACTATCGCAAAAGCGGCCAGATGGATGATCGCCTCGATGCGCTCGCCCTCGAGGAGCGACTCGACCAGCTCGCGGTTCCCCACACCCCCCTGGACGAAGCCCGCGCGCCTGGCGACCGCCTGGCGGTGCCCCGCGCTCAGGTCATCCAACACAACGACCTTGAAACCGCGCTCCAGGAGTTGATCTACGACGACACTGCCGATGTACCCTGCCCCGCCGGTGACGAGAATCCGTGTCACGCGGGTGGCTCCATTCCGAAGAGCCGGCGCACCGCCTCGAGCAGGCCGTACCCGTGGCCCTCTTCAGCCGCCTTCTTCAGAGCGA
>Ga0209590_10000356_pt1 | contig 14556 bp, 11 predicted proteins | sample CZO8metaG_FD_188353 | JGI IMG/M metagenome (GOLD analysis project Ga0209590, IMG submission 188353) | Vadose zone soil microbial communities from the Eel River Critical Zone Observatory, Northern California, USA - CZOApr15con1.8 metaG... | ecosystem: Environmental > Terrestrial > Soil > Vadose...
GCTCGAACTGCTCGAGATCGCTCGGCGCACGACCGGCAACTCGCTTCCAGAGCTCCATGCGATCGGGGATGCGGACGCCATCGTCGCCGCTCAGCGGGTGGCGCGAGAAGTCCCCATCGCCGAACACGTGCTCCGTTACGCGGCGCGGCTGATCACGGCGACGCATCCCAATCGGACCGAGCTGGAGTCGGTTCGCCGCTACGTCCGATACGGCGCCAGCCCGCGCGGCCTGCAGACGCTCGTCCTCGCGGGCAAGGTCCGAGCGCTGCTCGAGGGCCGCTACAACGTGGCTTTCGACGACCTCGCCGCGGTGGCGCATCCCGCCCTCCGCCATCGGGTCTTCTTGCAGTTCGAGGCGGAGGCCGACGCGATCACCACCGACCAGATCATCGATGAGATCCTGGAGCACGCGAAGAAGGAATCCCCCGGGTCGTAGCCGTGGCGGCCCTGCTCGATCCCCCGCTCCTGCGTCGCCTGGAAGCCCTCGCGCTGCGCGTGCGCCGAGCGGTGAGCGGCCAGATGGGAGGCGAGCGCCGGTCGACCGCTCGGGGTCGCTCGGTGGAGTTTGCCGATTTCCGCAGCTACTCGCCAGGTGACGACTTCCGCCTGATCGATTGGAACGCGTACGCGCGACTCGACCGGTTCATGCTCCGTCTGTTCGTCGCCGAGCAAGAGCTGCCATTGAGCATATTCGTCGACCTCAGCGGCTCGATGGATTGGGGCCGGCCCAACAAGGCAGAGACCGCCAAACGGCTGGCGGGGGCGATCGCGTACGTGGCGCTCGCGGCGCTCGATCGCGTGCGTCTGACGGTGTTTGCGGAGGGGCCGACCTCCGGAGGCGCGCCGTATCGCGGCCGCCGGGCGGTGGCCGATCTCTTCTCCCGGCTGCAGTCTTTTCCGGTCGGAGGCCCGACCGACTACGACCGGCTCGTGTGGCCGATCGGCAGGCAGCGCCCAGGCATGACCGTCCTGATCAGCGACGGGCTGGGCGAGTCCTCGATCGATCCTGCGATCGCCGCTCTCGGGCGCGCCCGCCAGGAAGGGGCTGTCCTGCAGCTGCTCGCGCCTCAGGAGATCGCTCCGGACTGGACCGGCGATGCGCGATTGAGGGACGCGGAGACCGGAGTCGAGCGCGAGTTCACGTCCACGCCGGTGACCCAGGCTGCATACGTCGCAGCGCTCGCACGGCGGACAGGCGAGATCGAACGCTCGGCGCACCGACGAGGCCTGCGCTTCGCACGGCTCTCCACCGACGAACCCATCGATGACATGGTGCTGCGGACGCTGCGGCGCCTCGGTCTCCTGTCGTGAGCTTCCTGGCGCCGGCCGCGGCAGCCCTCGCGCTCACCCTCCCGGTCATCGTCGCCCTGTACTTCCTTCGGATCCGCAGGCCGACAAGGGTGGTGCCGGCGCTGAACCTGTGGCCGGACGCGATCCGCGATCGCCAGGCCAACATTCCCTGGCAGCGACTTCGCTTCAGCTGGCTCCTGCTGCTTCAGCTGCTCGCCGCAGCCGTGCTCGTGGCGGCCGCTGCGCAGCCGGCGCTTTCTGCCGGGGCCGGCCTCGCCCGTCACTCGGTGGTTCTCCTCGATGTGTCGGCGTCGATGCAGGCCCGCGACGTGCAGCCGTCTCGCCTGGACGAAGCCAAGCGCGAGGTCGGCGGGCTCATCGACCAGCTGGGCCCGCAGGATCGGATGACCCTGCTCGCCGTGGGCTCGGGGCCACGCGTGGTCGCTTCTGTGGCCGGGGATCGGGAGGCGCTCCATCGCGCCCTCAACGACATGGGCGCACAAAACGGGCCCGCCGACCTCTCAGCGGCGCTGGCCCTGGCGGCAGGCCTCGTCAGGCCTGGCGACGATGCGCGGGCATATCTGTTCAGCGACGGGATCGTCGGCCCCATTCGAACCGACTCCGCGAACAGCCTTCCGTTTCCCGTCGAGTATCACCGGGTTGGCGTCTCCGGCGAGAACGTGGGCATGACGTCGCTGGTCGTCCGCACCGGAACCCAGTCGCGCGCGGCCTATCTGCACATACAGAATTTCGGCCAGCAGTCGCGATCGTTCAGCCTGGAGTGGCGCGCTGACAACCGGTTGGTCGACGTGCGCAAACTGACGCTTGCAGGCGGTCAGGCTGATGACCTCGTGCTGCCGGTGCCGTCCGGCGCGACGCTGGTATCAGCTCACATCGACGCGGGCGACATCTTCGCTCTCGACGACACTGTCACTGCGGTCGCGAGCACGCCACGCGCGTTTCGAGTGCTGCTCGTAACCCCTGGCAACCTATTCCTGCAACAGGCGTTGAGCCTCCGCACCGACGTCCAGCTCGACGTCATCGCTCCCTCCGCTTACAAATCGTCAGCACCGTATGCGATGAGCATCTTCGATGGCTATGCGCCGCCCGCGTTGCCGGACGGACCGTTCATCGTGATCAACCCGCCCGCAGGCAGCCCGCTCGCGGGTGGTGCGCCGATCGGCATCGGCCGCGTCAGGGCGGTGGATGCCGGCGACCCGCTGCTCACCAATGTCGATCTGCAGGACGTGCACATCGCCCGCGGCCAGGATCTTCGAACCAGCAAATTCGGTCGCCCGCTCATCACCAGCCTGCAGACCCCGCTAGTGCTCGTCCGCGACGAACCCTTTCGACAGGTTCTGTTCGGCTTCGACCTGCACGAATCCGACCTGCCGCTGCGGATCGCCTTTCCCATCCTGGTGCAGAACCTCAGCGAGTGGATCTTGCCTCCGAGCGTGCCGAGCCACAGCTTTCATCCCGATGAGCCGGTGACGATCGTCCCGCAGGCGGGGGCCACGTCGGTGACGGTGGTGCGGCCGGACGGCAGCCGCCGCACGCTCGCAGGCGGCTCGATCGCCACCTTCGGGGGCACCGACCTCACGGGCCTGTATACGGTCGAGCAGGTCGTGGCCGGCAAGGTCGAGAGGTCGTGGTTCACCGTCAATCTGTTTTCCGAGCAGATCTCACAGCTCAAACCGGCCGAACGTCTCACGCTGCCGCCGCTCACCAGCACGACTGCGGCTCATTCCGCGCATCGCGGCCAGCTCGAGATCTGGCCCTGGATCGCCCTCGTCGCGCTTGGTGTCGTCGTGGTCGAATGGCTGGCCTTCCACCGTGGGCTTTGATCTCACCCGTCCCCTTTTTTTGGGGGCGGGCGCAGTGGCGCTGGCGGCGATCGTCATCATCTGGCTGCGCCTCGCGCCACCGCTGGCGCCTCGCCGGGCAAGGATCTCGATCGGCCTCCGCGTACTGATCGTCGTCCTGCTCACGGGAGCCCTGGCGGGATTTGAGCTGCAGACCACGCCCGCAACGCAATCCTTGATCATCGTGGCCGACCGCTCCGCCAGCGTTCAGAGCGCGCAAGATACGGAGCTCGCTGCGGTGCTGCGCATCCTCGCCGCGCGCCAGGGCGACAATCGCGTCGGGGTCGTGAGCTTCGGCCGCGATCCTCAGGTCGAGGTGAATGCAAGCGCCGACCCTCAGTTCGGCGCCTTCCAGGGCCAGCCGAACGTCCACTACACGGACGTGGCCTCCGCCCTTCAACTGGCCGGGTCGATCCTGCCCGGCGATACGCGCCGGCACATCGTGCTGGTCAGCGATGGCCGGGCCAACCTCGGCGACGCCGTCGCCGAAGCGCGCCTTCTGCAAGCCGAGGGCGTGCGCGTCGATACGGTGGCCATCAGCGTGCCGATTGGCCCGGAGGTGTTGGTGGATCGTCTTGACGCCCCGCGCACGCTGGCATCCGGAGAGCGGGCTGACGTCAACGCGGTCATCGCCAGCAACACGGACACCGCGGCCACGGTGCGCTGGTATCTCGATCGCACCCTGATCAGCACCGTTCAGCTGCAGCTGAAAGCAGGTGAGACCGATCTCACGCAAACCGTGGAGCCGGACCAGCCTGGCTTCCACACGGTGCGCGTGGTCATCGATCCTGTCATCGACTCGTACGCGGAGAACAACCTCGGCGAGGCGCTGATCCAGGTCGTGGGACCGGCTCGGGTGCTCCTTGTCGAAGACACACCCGGGGCCGCGGCCAGCCTAGAGGCGGCGCTGCGCTCGACCGGCATCCTCACGACGACGGTCGCAGCAGCTCAGATTCCGCGCTCCTCGGCCGAGCTCGCCGCCTACTCCGCGGTCGTGCTTGTCAACGTGCCGGCGTCAAGCCTCGGCCAGGACGAGATGGCGCTATTACAGGCCGTGACTCGTGACCTGGGCACAGGCCTGGTGGTCATCGGCGGGTCGGACAGCTATGGTCCCGGAGGCTACGCAGGCACACCGCTGGAGACCGCGCTGCCGGTCCAGATCTTGCTGCCTCAGACCACAGTGAAGCCCCCGGTCGCCGTGATGCTGGTGCTGGAGAGCAGCGAAAGCCAGCAGGGCGACCAGGTGATCCGGGGCGCGGCGGAGGCGGTCATCGATCAGCTCACACCCCGCGATAGCGTCGGCGTCACGAACGGCACCATGGGTACGGTGGTCGTGCCGCTCGCGCCCCTGAGCGACAAGGCCAAGATCAAAAGGCAGATCGAGGCGATGATGCTCGGCGATCCGCCCACTTACACGCCAGACCTGAAAGCCGCCGACCAGGAGCTGGCCAAAACGACGGCGTCGCTCAAGCACATCATCATGCTCGGCGACGGGGACGCTCGCGATGCCTACCAATCGGTGATCGAGACCGTCCACGCACACGGCATCACCGTGTCGACGGTGGCAGTCGGATCCGACAGCAACGGCGCCGCCACGATGCAGGCCATCGCGGGCTGGGGCCACGGTCGCTACTACCAGAGCACCAGCATCCAGGACGTGCCGCAGATCTTCCTCAAAGAGACGAATGAGGCGCTGAAGCCATGGGTGGTCGAAGGCACGATCACTCCGCGCTTGTCGTCGCTGGCCGAAGTGTTGCCTGGAGTTCCGCTGGACTCGTTTCCGGTCCTCACCGGGTACGTGGCGACCACGCCACGCGCAGCCGCCGATGTGGTCCTCAAGAGCCCCCAGGGCGATCCTCTGCTCGCGACCTGGGAGTACGGCCTGGGTCGGGTGGTCGCGTGGACCAGCGATGCGCAGGGACGCTGGACGGCGGATCTGCTGCGCTGGCCGTCGGCCAATCGCTTCTTCGGCGACCTCGTTCGATACAGCCTGCCTCAGTCTGGGGACTCTGCCCTTCAGGTCGAGACGCAAGTGCAGGGAGATCGCACCCACCTGCTGGTAACGGCGCCATCGTCGTCGGGCGAGGCGGTCAGCGTCAGCGCTGTGACGCCGGACCTATCAGACGCGACGCTGACACTGTCGCCGACCGGTCCGGGCCGGTTCGAGGGCGACCTCCGCACGGACCAGGTGGGGAGCTACTTGCTGCACGTCACCGACTCTGTCGGCGGGGTTGCCAAGCACAGCAACACCATCGGCCTGGTCGTCCCCTACTCGCCGGAGTACCGCAACCTGGGCACCGACACCGCGACCTTGAGCGCTGTCGCTCGCGCGGGCGGCGGCGTGCTTCTAACCGATGGGTCAACCGTCTTCAATCTGCCGGTGCCCCCGGTCCATGCGGTCCTTCCGATCAGCGAGCTCCTGCTCGTGATCGCCATCCTCCTGTTTCCGATCGACATCGCGTTGAGGCGGTTCGTGTTCAGCGGCGAGGACCTGCCGGCCTGGCGGGCGGCGTTCGAACGTAAGCCGTCGCCTGAGCTACCCGCCGAGGCCACCGTGACCCGGCTTCGAGAGCGTGTGTCCGGTGTGCGCACGGCCCGTAAGCGCAAACCGCCGCCTTAGCGTCGGCCTTCAGGTGCCCTGAGGAGGCGGCATTTCGGGAGGTGGCCCCGGCAAGGCGCTCGACGGCGGCGCGGCGGCAGGCGGCTCTCCTGCCGGCCATGGAGGAGCCCCCGGCCCTGGGAGCGGCGCCGCGGCCGGCACGACGGCCGGCCCGCGAATGAACAGCCACGGCGTGATCTTGGCGAGGAGGAATCCGAGGGCGATCGCCACCAGACCGACTCCGATCAGGAAGGCGGAGCTCTGGCCTGAAGGAACATTGGATGCGAAACCGGCCAGGTTGGCGCTCGGGCCGGTGGTTGCGGTCAGGGTCTGGGCCTGGGTCAACGACACCTCCCAGACCGCGGTCTTCCGATCCTGTGTGAACAGGGCGCCCGGGGCGGATGTGATCTCATGTGGCACGGTCAGCGAGAACGTGATCCTGATGATCGCGGACAGGTCGTCGGCGGGATTCGGTTGTGCTCCCGGCGAGGGGGATGCCGTTGGCTGGGCCTGGGTCTTGAACGTGTACGTGTCGGTCTGCCCGGATGTGGTGTGGGTGGCGGAGACGAAGAGCCCACCCGTGTTGCCCACGTCAATCGAAGAGCCGCCCGAGGTAGCGCTCGACGGGTTGAGGTTGGTCGGCTGCGTCAAGAACGCAAAGGCATCCTTCTCAGTCTTGAAGGGGATCGTCACCAGGACTCCAGCCTGGTCGCCCTCTGTGACCTTGCCGACTTTGGCTCCGGGGTACTTCGCAGCCGCTTCCTTGTTGGCCTTGGCGATGTCGGCGTCGCTGAACCCGGTCACCGTCATACCCGGACCGGGTGTCAGGAGCGACTTGGGGAGAAGGAACTTCAAGCCCAGCCCGACCGTACCGTCCGCGTTGAAGGTGGCGCTCACGTCGTAGCCACAGCCGGCGGCGGCGAGCACGATGGCGCCGATCAGCAGGGTCCACGCGACCGCTCTACGCACCGCTCAGATGTAGCACGACGGCGCGGATTTGCAGCCGACTTATGGGTGGTCGTGTTCGCCGGCGTAGACGGATTTGACCCGCACGGGCTGCGGCTGGGTCCACCCTTCGAGCAGTCCGTCGTCCAGTTCGTAGACCTCCACGCCGAGCGGCCTGCAGTTCGCGACCGGGTCCGACTGCTCGGAGCCCCAACCCCATTCGGAAAGGTCGCCGCTCGGGCAGGTCGAGATCGCGCAGAGCAGGTCGATCTCGGCGAAAAGCTCGAAGAAGTCGCCCTTCTTCGCCGGGCTGGGCTCCATGAAGTAGATCTCGTGAACAGGGTCGAGGCCGGTGACCTGGAACACGTTCAGCACGTCGTGCACGTCCAGCTCGGTCAGGTGGTATCGAGCGATCGCGCGCGACAGGTTGTTGTGGCAGGTGACGTCGTAATCGCGGTCGTCGAGCAGCTTGTAGAGGTAGGGGTCACAGCGGCTGCCGAGCAGGTCATGGCACCGGCCGCCGTTCGCGGTCGGCTCGGTCGGCAGGGTGTCGTTGGTGATGGTGACCATCGGCCGCAGATAAGGGAGACATGACCAGAGCCGGTCGAACGTGGTTACGTGTGCGCCCTGCAGCTGCCGAGTGCGTGCGGCCCAGAATCTCTCGCGCGGGTTGTTCAGGCTCCAGAGGTTGAGGTCGCAGACCTGCGGTCCCTCGACAGCGACGATGCGCACCAGGCTGCCCGCGCGCACAGGCCACGCATATCCGCTTCGGATCGGGACGATGTGGTCGTGCACAAGACGCCTGCGATCCATAGCCTCCGCGATGCGGCGGTAGAAGTCGCGGTCGAAATCGAGCCTTCCTGGCGTATCAGGGTCGCGATACAACCTCATGGCTGGGTCATCATTCTGCCCGACCCGGCTCAGGGCCGGGACGTCAGCGTCATACCTTCGACGGGGATCTCTGTTTTCCTGCCGTCGATCAGGTCCGCCACGATGCGGCTCGTGCCGCACGCCATCGTGAAGCCCATGTGCCCGTGGCCGCTGTTGATGTAGAGGTTGTCGTGCCTGGCGGTGCCGAGGATGGGCGGTCCGTCCGGGGTCATCGGCCGGTTGCACGCCCGATACGTGCCGCGGGTATAGTCCGCGGCCTGCGGCAGCAGGCTCTCGGCAAGCTTCCGGATGATGCGGAAGTCGCGATCGCGGTAGGTGGTTTCGTAGCCGGTGAATTCCGCGCTCGATGTCATGCGTAGCTTGTCGCCCATGCGGCACCAGGCCACCAGCAGCTCCTCGTCCACGGCACCGATGCGCGGTACCGCGTCGCCACCGTTCTTGACCGGGAAAGTCGCGCTGTAACCCTTGGCGGGTGCGATCGGCAGCCTGACTCCGACGGTCCGCGCGATTTGCGTGCTGTGGACCCCCGCGCTGAGGACGAAGACGTCGCCACGGATGGTCTCGCCGGCCTCCGTCGCCAGCGCCTGGATTCGGCCGCCCTGCGCGATCAGCCTCTTGACGCCCGCGCCCAGCACAAACGTCGTCCCCATCCGCTCGCAGACGGCCTGCAAGCCGCGGGTGAACTTCACGCTGTCGCCGCTCGAGTCGGTGGGCCCGTAGATCGCACCGGCAAGCTTGTGCCTCACGGGCGCAAGGGCCGGCTCGACCTCGGCCACGTCGTCAGGGCTCAGGATCTGCTGGGGCTGGCCATGATCACGTATCAATTTCCATTTTTCGACGCCGGCTTCCATTCGCTTCGGATCGCGGTACAGGTACAGCAGTCCCGCGTGGATGTCGTCGTAGTCGATCTTCTCGGTTTCGGCGATCTCGTTGAGCTTGCGCTGGCTGTACTGGGCGAGGCGCAGCTTGACGAGCGTGTTCTTCCGAGCACGATCGGCGGTGCACTCGCGAAGGAACTTGATCCCCCAGGCCGCCATGCTCGGGGCCTTGAACGGGTTTACGCGGAGGGCCGTGTCCTCCACGGTGAGCGATCGCAGCAACTCCATCGGCGCCGTCGGCGACGCCCATCCGAAGGAGTGGCTCGGGGCGATGAGCCCGGCGTTGCCTGCGCTCGCCACGGTGGCCACTTCAGACTCCCGCTCGACCACTGTGACCTCATGACCGCTCTTGGCCAGGTAGTAGGCCGTGGTCACACCAACGACGCCGGCTCCGATGACGACTGCTTTCATAGAACTAACATCACTAGCGCCACACATTAGTAAGGAAGAGGGTTGGATGCCGGACTTCACTCAATCCCCGAAGAATCTCGACCCGCCCACCGTCGTGGACCATGTCTTGCTCCCGGTGGCAGACCTCGAAGCCGGCGCACGCACCCTGCGCCAGCATCACGGGCTGCAGGCGATTCCGGGCGGGCGCCACCCGAAGCTGGGCACGGCCAACATGATCGTGCCGCTGGGCCGCCAGTATCTGGAGCTGATCGCGATCGCAGACCCGCAGGAGGCAGCGACGAGCCGTCTCGGCAAGCGTGTGACCCGGGCGCTGGATGACGGGAGGATGTTCGTCGACTGGGCCCTCAGGACGCGCAGCGTCGATTCGCTGCGGGCCAAGCTGCTCGCTGCGGGCTGGGAGCTGCCGCCACCCTGGGAGGGCTCGCGGCAACGCCCGGACGGACAGGTCCTGCGCTGGCGCACGCAGGATGTCGACACCGGCGCGGCGTGGATCGCCCTCCCGTTTGCCATCGAGTGGGACATCCCCGACGGCCTCCATCCAGGTGAGGCGGCGGCTCAGCACCCGAGCGGTGCGACCGCCCTGCGCCGCGTGGTCGTCGGCGCGGTCAACCCGGGACCTGTTCGCGAGCAGCTCCAACTGCTGCTGGGCGATTCCGATCTTTACGAAGTCCGCACGGCCGCCTCGGACGGCATCGAGGAGCTTGTGCTCGATTCTCCGCATGGGGAACTGGTCGTCGACGCGACATAAGGAGGATGAGGTGGCTGTACAGACGAAGGTGAAGCTGCTGACCGACCGTGACATTTCTTTCGAGGAGCTCGTCCCCGGCCTGCAGCTGGCTCGCGCGATCACGAGTGCGGGCTCGACGCAGCTGGGCGGAGGCTACATGCGGTTCACCCAGGACGCCGAATTCGCCGACTGGACGCTCACCTACGACGAGGTGCTCTTCGTCCAGGCCGGCGAGCTGACGGTCGCGAGCGACGGCGGAAATACGGTGGCGCGGGCCGGCGAAGCGATCCTCATTCCAAAAGGCGCCAAGGTGACCTACCGGGGTCGCGCCGGCACCGTGAGCTTCTTCGTCCTGTGGCCCTTCGATTGGAACAAGAAGGTTGACACGCTCACGAAGGGTGCCGATACTGGCCGTGCCTGACGATGGAGTAGGTCGTCTGCCGTCGGCGCACTCTCGCCCCGGCGGGCCGGGAAGATGGCGGCAGGCAAGGCTTGTGGGCGGAGTGGCATCGCGCGGTCCGCGACAAGGCTTGGGAAGGTACCGGTGGGAGGGGACAGCCGATGATCAACCGGCGATTCCTGATCGTTAGCCTCGCCTCATGTGGCGCGCTGTTGGTAGCCGCATGTGGGACGTCAAGCAACAACAGCACCAGCTCCCCGATCAGCGTTGGGATCACTGGGCCCTTCTCGGGACCGTATGCGGACCCGGGGAGTGCCATCAGGAATGCGGGCCAGCTTGCCATCGACGATATCAACGCAGCCGGCGGCATCAACGGGCGCAAGCTGCAGGCGCTTCCCGAGGACGACGCCTGCGATGCCCAGACGGGTGTGCAGGCGGCTCAGAAGTTGCTCAACCAGAGCATCGTCGCGATCGTCGGCGGCTACTGCTCAGGTGCATCGATCCCCGAGAGCGACACCCTGCATCGCAACGGCGACCTCCCCTTCATCACGGCGGCATCCAGCAACCCGAAGTTCACCGAGCAGGGCTACGACAACGTCTTCCGCATGGTGAGCCGCGACGACGCGGAGGCGCCCGCGGACGTGAGCTTCATGAAGGACTGGCTCAAGGCCGGCAAGATCGCGATCATGCACGACAACACCACATACGCCAAAGGCGTGGCTGACTCCGCCAAGCAGGCGGCCCAGTCGAGCGGCATGACGGTGACGTACTTCGACGCGATCACACCAGGCCAGAAGGACTACACGGCGGCCCTCGAGAAGGTCGCCACCACCACACCCGACGTCCTCTTCTACACCGGCTACTACCCGGAGTTCGGGTTGCTGGCCAAGGAGTACGTCGCCTTGAAGCCGCCGTACAAGCTGGACGGTGACTCCGCGACGGTGGACCCCAGCGTGATCAAGGTCGCCGGTAAAGCGCTTCTTGACCCCGGCATCACCTTCACGACCCTGCCGACGAGTGAGTTCATCCACAACGCCCAGAACGACGCTTTCACCAAGGAATATCAGAAGAAGTACGGGACCTCGCCCGGAGACTACTCGTCGTATGAGTACGACGGGATGATGGCGCTCGCGCAAGCACTGAAGAACGACGGCGGCAAGACCGACGCCAAGTCTCTCAACGCCGCCCTCCATGCCGTCAGCATCACCGCCGGCACCACCGGCCCAATCGCCTTCGATTCGAAGGGCGACCGGCCCACGCCCACGTTCCTGGCCGTCCACGCGACCGGTGACCCGCCGGCGTTCGTCCCGCTGGCGATCCGCGTCGGCGGCACCTGGAAGGCTTCGACCTAGGCCGCGACCTGAACAGAGCGATGAGGGGCGCATCGTGCGCCCCTCTCTTGTTTGCCGGCTAGCCTGACGCCACCGCCTCGAAGCCGCCGAGGTATGCCTTCTGGACCCTCTCGTCTTTGGCCAGGGTCGCGGCGTCCCCCGCCAGCACGACGCTGCCCGTTTCGATGACGCAGGCGCGGTCGGCGATCGCCAGCGCCTGGCGGGCGTTCTGCTCCACGAGCAGCACCGCCGTGCCGCGGTTCGCAACCTCGCGAACGGTCTTCAGCACGCTGCGGGACAGGATGGGCGAAAGGCCGAGGGAGGGCTCGTCCAGCATCAGGAGCTTTGGCTCCGACATCAGCGCACGGCCGATGGCGAGCATCTGCTGTTCGCCTCCGGAAAGCGTGCCGGCGAGCTGCGTTCGCCTCTCGGCCAGCCTCGGGAAGAGCTTGTAGACCGCGGCCTTGCGCGCCCGCATCAGCTCCCGACTGGAGCGGACGATGTAGCCGCCGAGGTTGAGGTTCTCCTCGACTGTGAGGATGTTGAAGATCCGCCGGCCTTCCGGGACCTGGCTCAGGCCCTTACCCACGATGACGTGCGCCTCCACGCCGACGATGCTCCGGCCGTCGAACGTGATCGTGCCGGACCGAGGACGGATGAGGCCGGAGATCGTTCTGAGCGTCGTGGTCTTGCCCGCGCCGTTGCCGCCCAGGATCGCCATGATCTGGCCCGGCTCGGCATCCAGCGAGATGCCTTTGAGAGCTTCGATGCTGCCGTAGAAAACATGGAGGTCGCGGACCTCGAGCAGCGCCACGACTAAGCTCCCGTCGCCTCCGCCAGGTCCAGCTCGTCCTCTTCGCGCCCCAGGTACGCCTCGATGACGCTTGGGTTCTGCTGGATGTCGTCCGGCTGGCCCACGGCGATGAGGCGGCCCTGGTCGAGCACCGCGATTCGGTCGGACACCCTCATGACCAGCGACATGTCGTGATCGATCAAGACTACGGTGATGCCGAGGTCGCGGATCTTGCGGATCGTCCCGACCAGCGCCGCCTTCTCGGTCGGATTCATCCCCGCCGCAGGCTCGTCGAAGAGCACGAGCTGCGGATGCGCGGCCAGCGCGCGGGCGATCTCCACCCGGCGTTGGTCGGCGTACGAAAGTTCCGACGCCAGCCGGCCGGCGTCCGGCTCCAGGCCCACGAACCTGAGCCAGCGGCGCGACTCCTGGAGCGTCTGTACTTCCTCTTTTCTTTCTGCTCGCGTGTGCAGCATCGCCTGCCACGTCATTGCGCGGTGCCGAGGGTAGAGGCCCGCCATGACGTTCTCGAAGACAGCCATCAGCTTGAAGAGCCGGATGCCCTGGAACGTGCGGCCGATGCCTCGGGACACGATGACGTGTGGCCGCAGCCCGACCACGGAACGACCGTTGAACTCGATGCTCCCTTGCCTCGGTCTCTTGACCCCGGTGATGCAGTTGAAGACCGTCGTCTTGCCGCCTCCGTTGGGTCCGATGATGCTGAAGATCTCTCCCCGGAACACATCGAAAGACAGGTCGTCCACAGCGCGCAAGCCGCCGAACTGCTGCACGAGGTTGCGGACCTTCAACAGCACCTCGCCTTCGCGGGCTGCTCCACGTCCAGCCTCCGACTGGTTGCGGCCACGCGCCGCCACCTGCAGTTGATGCTCGCGGAGCATGTCCTCCGAGACATCGCGGGCCTCGTCGTCCTTGAGGCCATAAAAGGGTTTGGGCTTGCGCCGGACTCGCGGCCACAAGCCCTGCGGCCGGAGCAGCATCATGCCGATCAGGAGGATCGCGAAGACCAGGATGCGGTAGGTCGCGAACTCTCGGAGCACTTCAGGCAATGCGACCACCACCAGGGCTCCTAGCAGCACGCCCGGGAGGCTGCCGGTGCCGCCTAGGACGACAACGATCAGGATCAGCACCGATAGCTGGAAGGTGAAGCTGGTGGGGTCGATCGTTCCGATCCGGGTTGCGAAAAATGCGCCCGCGAGCCCCGCCCACATGCCGCCCATCACGTAAGCGAGGAGCTTGAGCCGCAGCGTCGGCACTCCGACGGCCTCAGCCGCAAACTCGTCCTCGCGCATGGCGACCCAGCCGCGCCCGAGCCTCGAATGGTCGAGGTTCTGGGCGAAGATCATCGCGATCGCGAGCAGGCACAGGGACACGACGAGGAAGGCAGCCTGCGTGTTGAACTCATAGCCGAAGGCGGACGGCCAGGGGATGTTCCAGACGCCGTTCGGCCCGCCCGCGTAATCCCAGTTGGTGATCGCGATGCGGGTCATCTCGCCGAAGCCCAGCGTCACGATGGCCAGGTAGTCGCTGCGCAGCCTGAGCGTCGGGTAGCCGAGGATCGCGCCAGCCGTACCGGTGAAGAGCACCGCCAGCGGCAGGGTGGCGAAGAAGTTCCAGTGCGCCTGCGTCATCAGGAGCGCGCTCGTATACGCCCCGATCGCGAAGAAAGCCGCGTAGCCGAGGTCGAGAAGGCCCGCGAAGCCGACCACGATGTTGAGGCCGAGCCCCAGCATCGCGTAGGTGGCGACGCTCACGGCGACGGCGGTGACGTAGTTGTCGCCATTGATCACCACCACCGCGCCGACGATGGCCAGGAACACGATCACCCGTACCCAAAAGGGGAACCGTGTCAGCTGCTCGCGCGACGACGCGAGCGCGCGTCCGATGCGGCGGTCCGCCAGCCGGCCGATCACATCCGCTCGGCCACGCGCTCTCCGAAGAGGCCGGTGGGCTTGACCACTAGGACGCCGATCAGGACCGCGAACACGATCACGTCCTCCCACTTGCCTGAAACGTAGCCGGTGGTGTAAGCCTCGAGGAGTCCGATCAAGAAGCCTCCGGCCATGGCTCCGGGAATATTGCCGATGCCGCCCAGGACAGCGGCCGTGAAGGCACGCAACCCGAGCAGGAAGCCGAAGGTGAACTGGATCTGGATGTAGTAGATGCCGAGCATGACGCCCGAGGCCGCCGCCAGCATCGCCCCCAGCACGAAGGCGACGCGGATGATCGCGTCGACGTTGATGCCCATCAGGCGAGCCGCGTCATGGTCCTGCGCCAGTGCCCGCATGGCGGTGCCGATCGTGGTGCCTTGAACGAACAGCACGAGGCCGCCCATCAGCACGAGGCTGACCGCGACCAGGGCCGTCTGAACGTAGGTCACGTGCACCGGCCCGACGTAAAAGCCGGTCGTC
>Ga0209590_10000360_pt1 | contig 14533 bp, 10 predicted proteins | sample CZO8metaG_FD_188353 | JGI IMG/M metagenome (GOLD analysis project Ga0209590, IMG submission 188353) | Vadose zone soil microbial communities from the Eel River Critical Zone Observatory, Northern California, USA - CZOApr15con1.8 metaG... | ecosystem: Environmental > Terrestrial > Soil > Vadose...
CCCGACCCAGGCCGCACTGGCGGCCCGGTATACTTCAGTAGTGCTTCGCCCCTACCGCGGCCAGCTGCCGCGCGTCCATCCGACCGCCTTCATCGACGACAGCGCACAGGTCATCGGCGACGTGGACATCGGGGAAGAGAGCAGCATATGGATGTGCGCCGTCATCCGCGGCGACGTGCACTGGATCAAGATCGGCCGGCGGTCGAACATCCAGGACGCCACCGTGGTGCACGCGATGACCGGCACGCACCCGACCAGCATCGGCGACAACGTGACCATCGGTCACGCGGCGGTGGTCCACGGCTGCACGATCGACAACGGGTGCCTGATCGGCATGGGCTCGATTCTGCTGAACGGCGCGCAGATCGGCGCCGGCTCGGTCGTCGCCGCCGGCACGGTGATCACCGAGAACATGAAGGTGCCGCCGAAGTCGCTGGTCATGGGCAGTCCCGGCAAGGTGAAGCGCCTGCTCACGCAGGCGGAGGTCGCCGAGATCCAGCTGTATGCGGACCGATACGTGGGGTATCGGTTGGAGTATATGAAGATTTGAGGATCTAAGGATTTGAGGATTTAAGGATTTTGGCCGACAAGCAGTCGACAAAACCTCCCGCAGGCTCGCGCGATTTTCTCCCCGACGAAATCCGACGACGACAATACGTCATTGGTGTGATTCGGGACGTTTATGAGACGTATGGGTTCGAGCCGATCGAGACGCCGGCGTTCGAGAACATCGAGACGCTGCTCGGCAAGTACGGCGAGGAGGGCAACAAGCTCATTTTCAAGATCCTGAAGCGCGGCGAGCACGAGCACACGGGTGAAGCCGATCTGGCGCTCCGTTACGATCTGACGGTGCCGCTCGCGCGCGTCGTCGCGCAGTACCAGAACGAGATTCCCAGGTTTTTCAAGCGCTACCAGATTCAACCGGTGTGGCGCGCCGATCGGCCGGCGAAGGGTCGATTTCGCGAGTTCTACCAGTGCGACATCGACGCGCTCGGGTCGACGTCCCCGACGGTCGAGGCCGAGATTCTCGGAGCCGTCTGCGACGTGATGGCGCGGCTCGGCTTCCGCGATTTCGTCGTGCGGTTGAATCATCGGCGCGTGCTGACGGCGTTGCTCGAGACGGCGGGAGTGGCGGGGGCGCAGCATGGCGACGCGCTGGTGGCGCTCGATAAACTCGACAAGATCGGCGCGGACGGCGTGGCGAAGGAATTCTCCGCGCGCGGGATCTCAGCGGGCGCGACGGAGAAGACACTGACGTACTTCGCGGTCGGAGAACCGGCGGCGCCGCAAGCCGTATTGACGCGGCTGACCGAAGTCCTTGGGGGACACGAGGCGATCGCGACACTGAGGGCGATCGTCGGCCTCGCCGATTCGACCCCGGCCGCCGGCCGAATCCGGATCGATCCGAGCCTGGCACGCGGGCTGTCTTACTACACGGGCGCCATCATGGAGGTGGCCGTTCCCGATTTGGCGGGCAGCCTCGGCGGCGGTGGGCGGTACGACAACCTGGTCGGCATGTTCCTCGGACGCGACGTGCCGGCCTGCGGGTTCTCGCTCGGCCTCGAGCGCATCATTGTCGTGATGACCGAGCGGAACATGTTTCCGGCGGCCGTGGCCACCGGGGCCGTAGACGTCCTGGTGACGTTGTGGAACGACGAGTCGCGGGCCGATGCGGTCGCGCTGGCCGCCGAGCTGCGCGCGGGGGGCCTTCGCGTCGACGCATACCCGGAAGCGGATAAACTGGGCAGGCAGTTCAAGTACGCCGCCGGCTGTCATGTGCCGTTTGTCGCGATCGTGGGCGACGATGAGCGAGCGAGCGGTCGGGTGGCGATAAAGGACATGCGCAGCGGCGTGCAGACGCCGGTTCCACGCGGCGACGCGGCGACATTCGTGAAATCGAGAATCAATGGCTGACGCGCTGGGCAGTCTGGCAAGGACCCATACCTGCGGAGCGCTCCGCGCCGTCGACGTCGGGACGGACGTCGTCTTGCTGGGATGGGTGCATCGCATCCGCGATCTGGGCGGCGTGACCTTCATCGACATCCGCGACCGCGCGGGCGTGTCGCAGGTCGTCGTGCGTGAGAACGACGCGCAGATGGCGATCGCGAAGCGGCTGCGGTCGGAGTACGTGATCGGCGTCACCGGCGCCGTGCAGCGGCGGTCCGACGACACGATCAATCCCAGGCTGACGACCGGCGAGGTCGAGATCCTCGCGCGCGAGATCCGGATCCTGAACGAGGCGAAGACGCCGCCGTTCCAGATCGCCGACGACTCGCCGGTGTCCGAAGACGTCCGGCTGAAGTACCGCTATCTGGATCTGCGCCGGTCGCGCCTGCAGCACAACATCGGGCTGCGCCACCGCGTCGCGATGGCGGTCCGCCGGTATTTCGATGCGAACGGGTTCTGGGAGATCGAGACGCCCATCCTGGCGAAGTCGACGCCCGAAGGCGCGCGCGATTTCCTCGTACCGAGCCGCGTGCATGCGGGAGAGTTCTATGCGCTGCCACAGTCGCCACAGATCTTCAAGCAGATCCTGATGGTGGCCGGCACCGATCGATATTTCCAGATCGTGCGCTGCTTCCGCGACGAGGATCAGCGCGCCGACCGTCAGCTCGAGTTCACGCAGGTGGACGTCGAGGTGTCGTTCGCGCGGCCCGAAACGATCTACGGCCTGATTGAGCCGCTGATGCAGCAGGTCCTCAAGGAGATCGGCCGCGAGGTGGCGCTGCCCATGCGCCGCATGTCGTACGCCGAGGCGATTGCGAGATACGGCTCGGACAAGCCGGACCTGCGCTGCGGGCTCGAGATCCACGATCTGTCGGAGGGGTTTCGCGATTCGGAGTTCCGCGTCTTCAAGCAGATTATCGCCGGCGGCGGCATCGTGCGCGGCTTCGCGGTTCCCGGCGGCAACAAGTACACGCGCAGCCAGATCGACATCCTCGTCGATCAGGCGAAGCAGATGGGATTCACCGGCCTGATCTGGGTGCGTCCCGGTCAGCCGCCGCTCAGTTCCGTGAAGGCGCTGGGCGAGGCGGCGCTGCGCCCGGCGCTCGACACCGCGAAGGTCGGCCCGGACGACCTGCTCCTGATGGCGGCCGGACCCGCGGACAACACGTCGAAGCTCCTGGGGCAGCTGCGGCTCGCGATCGCGAAGAAGGAGAACCTGCTCGATCCGGAGAAGTTCGAGTTTCTCTGGGTCACCGATTTTCCGCTGCTCGAGTACCACGACGAGGACACGCGCTGGTACTCGATGCACCATCCGTTCACCGCGCCGCGCGAAGAGGACATCGACAAGCTCGAGAGCGACCCGGGCGCGGTGCGCGCCAAGGCGTACGACCTCGTGCTGAACGGCTCGGAGATCGGGGGCGGGAGCATCCGGATTCACGACGCGGCGCTGCAGGCGCGCATCTTCCAGCGTCTCGGGATCAGCGACGAAGAGGCGAAGCTGAGGTTCGGCTTCTTCCTCGAGGCGCTGGAGTACGGCACGCCGCCGCACGGCGGCATCGCGCTCGGGCTCGACCGTATCGTCGCGACACTCTGCGGCGAGTCCTCGATCCGCGAAGTGATTGCGTTCCCGAAGACGGCCAACGCCGTCGATCTCATGGCCGGCGCGCCGTCGCCGGTAGACCCGAAACAGTTGCGCGAGCTCCATTTGAAGATTCAGAATTGATGCCGATGAAGCGCATTACCGTCCCCGAAGAGGGGATCGAGACGCTGTTCGGCTCCTACGACGAGAACCTCAAACACCTCGAGTCGCTGTTCAACGTCCGCATCCGCACCCAGGGGCACGATCTGCTCGTCGAAGGAGAGTCGCCGAACCTCGACAAAGTCGACCGCGTCGTCGGACAGCTCTCCTCGCTGATGCGCGACGGCTTCAAGCTGTCGAATTCGGATGTGAAGACGGCCGGGGATCTCGTTGCGCAGAATACGTCGGTCGACCTCCGCGATCATTTCCTCAAGGGCAGCCTCACATCCGCGGGAAAGCGGCGCGTCGCGCCGAAGACCGTGAACCAGCGCCGCTACCTCGACGCCATCGAGCAACACGACATCGTGTTCGGCATCGGGCCGGCCGGCACCGGCAAGACCTATCTCGCGATGGCGCAGGCAGTCGCGTTCCTGGTGGCGAAGAAGGTCAGCCGCATCATCCTGGCGCGGCCAGCGGTCGAAGCGGGCGAGAAGCTCGGCTTTCTGCCCGGCGATCTGCAGGAGAAGGTGAACCCGTACCTCCGCCCGCTGTACGACGCGTTGTACGACATGCTGGACCTCGAGCGCGTTGCGCGCTACATCGAGCGCGGCACGATTGAAATCGCACCGATCGCGTTCATGCGCGGCCGCACGCTCAACGATTCGTTCGTGATTCTCGACGAGGCGCAGAACACGACGACCGAGCAGATGAAGATGTTCCTGACGCGGCTCGGCTTCGGGGCGAAGGCGGTGATCACCGGTGACATCACGCAGATCGATCTGCCCGCGGGACGCACCTCGGGCCTGGTGGAGGCGATGAAGGTCGTCGGCGCGATTGAGGGCATTTCGTTCGTGTACTTCGACGATCGCGACGTCGTGCGCCACAAGCTCGTGCAGCAGATCGTGAAGGCGTACGAAGCGTTCTCGACGGGCAGCCCCCGCCATGCCTGAAGGCGAGCCGTCCGCCGCCGCTCTCAGTGGAACCCGCCCCTCCCCGGCGGCGCCGAAGCGCCTCCGGCGCGCAGGTGGCCGTCGCCGGGCGTTCGACGTGGTCGTCGCTGACGAGCGCGGCTGTGCGCTCAGCGCCCCCGGGCTGGCCGCGTGGCTGCGCGGCGTGGCTCCCTCACGGGCCCGCGGGATGGTCACTGTCGCCCTGGTCAGCGATGCCCGCGTACGCGAGCTCAACCGAAGATATCGGCGACAAAACTGTGCAACGGATGTCTTGAGCTTTCCGGCGAATCCGGAATCACCGAAGCCCGAATCCCGATCGAATCCCAAATCGGGAGCGAAGCCCAGATCCCGAGCGAATCCCAGATCCCGACCGAATCCCAAATCTCGAGCGGATCAGAAATCTCGAGCGAATCCCGAATCCCGAGCGAATCGCGAATCCCGAGCGAATCCCGAATCCCGAGCGAATCCCGAATCCCGAATCCCGAATCCCTTCCTAGGGGACATCGTGATCGCGCGCGGCGTCGCGAGGCGTCAGGCGCGTGAAGCGCGCCACTCCGAGCTGACCGAGCTCAAAGTGCTGGCGCTTCATGGGCTGCTGCACCTCCTGGGCTACGATCATCAGCGAGACGAAGGTCGAATGGAGCGAATCGAACGGCGGCTGCGGCGCAAGGGCGGTCTGCGCGACGGGCTTATCGAGCGGGCGCACGCATGATCCCGTTGAGCCTGTTCCTGCTCGCCTGCGCCGCGGTGTATCTCGGGGCGATCGAGGCCGCGTTCAGCGCGCTGATGCGGCTGTCGCTGCGCCTCGTCGCCGAGCGCACGAACCGGCCCGGCACGCTCGGCACCTATCTCGACGATCCGCTGCTGTTGTTCGTCCCGGTCCGCCTCCTGCTCGGTGTCGTGACCGGTGCGGCGACCACGTTGCTGGCGCGCGCGATCGGTGTCGACGGCGCGCACACATGGACGACGGTCGTGCTGTCGATCGCCGGCTTCGTCCTGTTCTTCGAGATCCTCGCGCCGCTTGTGGTGGTCGGCCGCGATCCCGAGCGGGCGCTCGAGGTGCTGCTGCCGACCTTCGCGCCGATCGAACGCGCGCTCGGGCCGATGACCCGGTGGATCGCGCGCATCGTGCCGGCCCCCAGGCGCGGCGGTCCGCCGCCCACGCCCGACGAAGCGGCGGAAGAAGCCAACGTCACGGCCAAGGCGTACATCGATACCGCCGAGCAGGAGGGGATCATCGAGGGCGAGGAGCGCCGGCTCCTGCAGAGCATCGTCGACTTCGGCGACACGCTCGTCCGCGAAGTGATGACGCCGCGGCCCGACATCGTCGCAATCCGCGCCGATGCGACGGTCGGCGACGTGCGGGCGCTGTTCCGGGAACAGGAGTATTCGCGCTTTCCGGCCTACAAGAACTCGCTCGACAACATAGCCGGCTTCGTGTTCGTGAAGGATCTCGTCACCCTGAACACAGCCGACGATGCGCTGCTGATTGCGGGTCTGCTGCGGCCGGCCGTGGTCGTGCCCGAGACCAAGCGGGTGCCGGAGCTGCTGAAGCAGTTTCAGCGGCAGCAGACACAGTGCGCCATCGTTGTCGACGAATACGGCGGCACCGCCGGCCTGGTGACGATCGAGGATCTGCTCGAGGAGATCGTCGGCGAGATCCGCGACGAGTACGACGTCGAGACGGAGCAGATTGTCGACGAAGGCGGCGGGAGCTACGTCTTCAGCGGCAAAGTGGGCTTCGACGAAGTCAGGCAGCGCCTGGCCGTTGCAATCGAGCGCGAGGGATTCGAGACCGTCGGCGGCTACCTGTTGTCGCGCATCGGCCGCGTGCCGGCGGCGGGCGAGAAGTTCGAGATCGACGGGCTGAGCGTCGAGGTGCTCGACGCCGAGCGCCGGCGCGTGAACAAGGTCAGGTTCCGCAGGAGTCTCTCCGCCACGGAGGCCGCCGAAGACGCGGAAGAGAAGACCCGGTCGGTATGAAGGCAGGATTCGTCTCGTTGATTGGCCGGCCCAACGCGGGGAAATCGACGCTGCTCAACCGGCTGGTCGGCACCAAGCTGGCCATCGTCTCCGACAAGCCCCAGACGACGCGCAACCGGATCCTCGGCGTGAAGAACTATCCCGATGCGCAGGTGGTGTTTCTCGACACGCCGGGCATCCATCGCCCGCTGCACCGGATGAACGTGCGGATGGTCGACGCCGCGGTCGACACGATTCGCGAGGTCGATATGCTCGGCCTCGTAGTGGACGTGACGGAGCCGCCGGGGAAGGGCGACCGCTTCGTGCTCGACCTGGTGAAGAACGCTGGTGCGCCGCTCTTTCTGATCCTGAACAAGATCGACCTCATCAGGAAGTCGAAGCTGCTGCCGATCATGCAGCTGTACAGCGAGCTCGGGAGCTTTGCGGAAATCGTGCCGGTCTCGGCGGCGACCGGCGACAACGTCGATCGGCTCGAGCGCGCCATCATCGATCGGCTCCCGGCGGGCGAAGCGCTCTATCCACCCGACTACCTGACGGACCAGCCCGAGCGTTTTTTTGCCGCCGAAATCGTCCGCGAGAAGCTGCTGCAGCTCACCCACGCCGAGATCCCGTTCTCGAGCGCGGTCGTGATCGACCGATTCGAAGAGCCCGAGGCGGGGTCGAAAAAGGGTCTGCTGAAGCTGTATTGCACGATTGTCGTCGACCGTGAGTCGCAGAAGCCGATCGTCGTCGGGCGCGGCGGGGAGATGATCAAGCGAATCGGCACCGCGGCCCGCGAGGACCTCGAGCGCTTCTTCGACACCCACGTCTTTCTCGATCTGCACGTGCGGGTGAAGTCGGAGTGGCGTGAAGACGACGCCGTGCTGAGCGACATCGGGCTGAAGTAAGGCGCGCCGTTTCAGGGCCCGCCGACATATAATCGTTACCCGCCTCTGGATGCCGCTCCATACCACCGACGCCCTGATTCTGAGGACTTACAAGCTCGGTGAGTCGGATCGGATCGTGGTGTTTCTGACGCGCGACCGCGGCAAGAAGCGCGGCGTGGCGAAGAACGCGGGGCAGAGCCGCCGGCGGTTCGGCGGGGCCCTGGAGCCGCTGACCTACGGCCGCGTCGGCTACGTCGAGCGGGAGCGGCGGGAGCTGGTGCGGCTGGACTACGTCGTGCAGCTGCGGTCGCCGCTCTCGGCGGTCGACGGCGAGGCGCTCGGCTACGTCAGCTACTTCGCGGAGCTGATCGACGAGTGGGCGCAGGAGGCCGATCCGAGCGAGACGCTGTTCCGCCTCGGCACGTCGATGGTCGATGCGATCGCGGTGGGCGTCCCGATCGAGCCGCTGGCGCGCTACTTCGAGTATTGGTTGCTGCGGTTGCAGGGGGTGTACAAGGCCGATCCGCGGTTGTCCGGCGAGGCGCGTGCGTTTCTCGACACGGCGCGCGGCGTGAGCCCGTTCGGCCTCGGCGGCGTCGCGGTGTCGCCCCGCGCGCTGCGGGAGCTCGAAGAATCGCACCGCGCGCTGATCGCGATGCATCTGGAGAAGGATTTGAAGTCGGTGCGCGTTCTGCGCGAGATGAGTAGAGGAGGACACAGAGGTCGATGAGCACACGGAGACGGATTGGCCACAGAGACACTGAGACACTGAGAGACATCTGGCTCGGTGTCGCTGCGTCTCCGTGGCGAATCGACTCCGTGTCCTCGCGCGATCTCCGTGTCCTCTGCCGGTTGGTACACGCGTGACGTTCCAAGGCCTGATCCTGAAGCTGTCGGAATTCTGGGCGTCGCGCGGATGTGCGCTGCAGCAGCCGCTCGACGTCGAGGTCGGCGCGGGCACGATGCACCCGGAGACGTTCCTGCGCGTGCTGGGGCCCGCGCACTGGAACGTCGCCTACGTGCAGCCGTCGCGCCGGCCGGCCGACGGCCGCTTCGGCGAGAACCCCAACCGTCTGTTCAAGCACCACCAGTTTCAGGTGATCCTCAAGCCGGCACCCGACGAAGTGCAGCAGCTCTATCTCGACAGCCTCGAGGCCTGCGGCATCAACCCCCGGCAGCACGACATCCGGTTCGAGGAGGACAACTGGGAATCGCCGACGCTCGGCGCCTGGGGCATCGGCTGGCAGGTCATGTTCGACGGGATGGAGATCTCGCAGTTCACCTACTTTCAGCAGGCGGGCGGCGTCGAGCTCGCGCCCGTTGCCGCGGAGCTGACGTATGGGCTCGAGCGGATCGCGATGGTGCTGCAGCGCGCGGACAGCGTGTTCGACATCGAGTGGGCGCCCGGCGTGAAATACGGGGACGTGCGGCTGCGCGAAGAGGTGGAGCAGTCGAAGTATGTCTTCGGGCAGGTCGAGATCCCGGGCGCGGAGTTCGGCACGTTCCACCGCGATCTGTTCGATCGCTACTATCAGCTCTCCAGCGCGCTGTTGAAGGCGCAGCTGATCTGGCCGGCGCTCGAACACTGCCTGAAGTGCTCGCACCTGTTCAACATCCTCGACTCGAGCAACAGCATCGGCGTCACCGAACGCACGGCGTTCATCCTCCGCATTCGCCAGCTCGCAATCGGCATCGCGCGCGCGTACCTCGAAGAGAGCGCGAAGCCCGCCGAAGCCGAAGACGTGGGCGGGAAGGCGTCCCGGTAATGGATCGCGAGCTCCTGCTGGAGATCGGGTGCGAGGAGCTGCCCGCGAGCTGGCTGCCGGGCCTCACCAACAAAGTCGGCGAAATCGTCGCCGCGCAGCTGCGCGAGCACCGCCTGGCGCCGGAGTCGCCCGTCGACACGTTCAGCACGCCGCGCCGCCTCACGGTTCGGATCGTACGCATCCCCGAGCGGCAGGCCGATCTCGAGGAGCTGGTGAACGGACCACCGGCGTCCGCCAGCTTCAAGCCCGACGGCACGCCGACGCCGGCGGCCGCTGGCTTCGCCGCGAAGCAGGGCGTGGAGGTCGCCGCGCTCGAGCGCGTCCAGACGCCGAAGGGCGAGTATCTGGCGTTCCGCCGGAAACAGAGGGGCAAGGCGGCGGTCGATGTGCTGCCGGACGTTCTCGGCGGCACGCTGCGCGGCCTGTCGTTCCCCAAGTCGATGCACTGGGACGCGATGCTCGACGACGGTCGCGGCGATCTGCTGTTCGGACGGCCGATCCGCTGGCTTCTGTTCATCTACGGCGGCCGCGTCGTCCCGTTCGCCGTGTCGCGTACGCCGGCGGCGCAAACCGGGCAGGTGCAGGACGTGCCGACCGGCGCGGTGACCTACGGTCACCGGTTCCTGACGACGAGCGGCCGGGCCGGCCGCGCGATCAAGGTCCGATCGTTCGACGAATATCGGGCGCGTCTCCTCGAGAACTTCGTGATCCTCGAACGCGCCGAGCGGCACAACAAAATCGCGCGCGAGCTCGACGCGAAGGCGCAGCGCCTGCAGGGACGCGTGAGCCGGGCCGTCCACAGCGATTCCGGCCTGCTGCAGGAAGTGCCCGATCTGGTCGAGTATCCGTCGGTGGTGGCCGGCACCTTCGCGCTCGAGTTCCTCGAGCTGCCCGACGAGGTGCTCACGACGACGCTGATTCATCATCAGCACTACTTTCCCGTGGAAGGCGAGGAGGGAAGGCTGAAGAACGCGTTCCTCGCGGTCATCAACACCGAGCCCGACAACGAGCGCACCATCGCGCGCAACGCCGAGCGCGTCGTCACGGCGCGCCTTCGCGATGCGCGGTTCTTCTGGGAAGCGGACCGCAAGGTGCCGCTCGAGTCGCGGATCGATCGCCTCGGGACGCTGCTGTTCCACAAGAAGCTCGGATCGTACAAGGAGAAGGCGGAGCGGATCGAGCGGCTGGCCAAATGGATCGCGGAGGCGCTCGGCGCCGACGCGGCGACGACGCAGCTGGCCGGCAAAGCCGCGCGCCTGGCAAAGTCTGACCTCACGACCGACATGGTCCGCGAGTTCACCGAGCTGCAGGGCACGATGGGCGGCATCTACGCCCGCGCCGAGGGGCTGCCCGAGGAAATCTGGAAGGCGATCTACTTTCACTATCTGCCGGTCGGTGTCGAAGCCGACGCCCCGCCGTCGAGAGCGCAGCTGGGGAAGGCGGCGACCACGTGGGCGGCCGTCTCGCTCGCCGACAAGCTCGACACGATCGTCGGACTGTTTGCGGCTGGAGAGAAGCCCACGGGCTCGCGCGATCCGTACGGATTGCGCCGGGCAGCCCATGGATTTTTCAAGATCCTGGTGGATCTGCCTGACTTCGCCGGACGCTCGGTGCGCCCGATGGTCGGCTCACTTCTCACTAAAGCGCAAGAGGCATATGGCGAATGGTCGGACACGAATCTGGAGGGCCTCTACAACTTCATGACGGAGCGCCTGGCGTTCGTGCTCGAGAGTCGAGGCTTCGATATTCGAAACGTGCGGGCTGTGACGAGCGGCCGCCACCCGAAGGATATTCGACCGGCCGACGAACTCCAGAAGCTGAAAGTCCTGCCGGAATTCTCGACTACGCCCGATTTTCAGGCTCTGGCGGTGGCTTTCAAGAGGGCCAAGAACATCATCACGCGTGAATTGAACCAACCGCTTCTTCACGACGAAGTCTCCCATGAATTTTTCGAAGCTCTGACCGAACCGGCCGAGACGGCACTCCTCGCCGAAATTGAGACGCGGCGCCCCATCATCGAGCAGGCCGTCATCGAAGGAACCGGCTTTCGTGAGGCGTTTGCCGAGGCGGCGCGGTTCAAGCCCGCCGTCGATCGCTTCTTTGACGAGGTTCTGGTCATGTCGCCAGACCCACAGGTGCGGGACAGGCGATTGTCGCTCGTGCGGAAACTCGTGTCGCTAATACTCAAGCTGGCAGATATTTCTGAAATCGTGACTGAGGAAGCCAAGCAGGCCTGAAGAGCCTGTGCAAAAACGGCTCGTGGTGTCCGCCTTCAGGCGGACCGTGCTGGTCCGGCCAGGGCCGGACGCGACGTACAGCTAGCTTGTGCGGATTGGCCGATTATTCAATTTCCAGATTCGACCGGAGTGAAGATGGCGAAGAAGTCGACGGTGAAGCGTGCGGGCAAATCCCGAGTCGGCAAATCCCGAGTGAGCAAATCCCGAACCCCGAATCCCAAATCCCGACGCGTGTTCTTCTTCGGCAACGGAAAAGCCGATGGCAACCGCAACATGAAGGATCTTCTCGGCGGCAAGGGCGCCGGCCTCGCCGAGATGACCAATGCCGGGCTCCCCGTACCGCCTGGGTTCACGATCTCCACCGAGGTCTGCAACATCTACTACGAGCAGAACCGGAAGATTCCGTCCGCGATCGACCGCGAGATCGACGAGCACCTGAAGAAGCTGGAGAAGGCCGCCGGCGCCACGCTCGGCTCGACCGAGAATCCGCTGCTCGTCTCCGTCCGCTCCGGCGCCAAGTTCTCGATGCCCGGCATGATGGACACGATCCTCAACCTCGGCCTGAACGACGATGCCGTCGAAGGGTTGAAGCGCCGGACGCAGAACGGGCGCTTCGCCTACGACAGCTACCGCCGGTTCATCCAGATGTTCGGCAACGTCGTCCTCGAGATCCCGAAGGATGTGTTCGAGCGCGAGTTCGAGCAGGTGAAGAAGGCCGCCGGCGCGAAGCTCGACACCGAACTCGACGAGCAGGCGCTGCGAGACGTCGTCCTGCGCTACAAGAATGTCGTCAAGCAGGGCGCGAAGCGCGACTTCCCGCAGGACCCGAGCGTTCAGCTCACGATGGCGAGAGACGCAGTGTTCCGCTCCTGGATGAACGCGCGCGCGATCGAATACCGTCGGATCTACGACATCCCCGACCACATCGGCACGGCGGTCAACGTGCAGATGATGGTGTTCGGCAACACCGGCGACCGCTCGGGCACCGGCGTGGGCTTCACGCGCAATCCGGCCACCGGCGCGAAGGAGTTCTACGGCGAGTTCCTCATCAACGCGCAGGGCGAGGACGTCGTCGCCGGCATCCGCACGCCGCAGCCGATTCGCGAGCTCGAGCGGGTGATGCCGAAGGCCTACAAACAGCTGCGCGAGATCACGACGCGGCTGGAGAAGCACTACAAGGACATGCAGGACTTCGAGTTCACGATTCAGGACGAGCGGCTCTTCATGCTGCAGACGCGCAGCGGCAAGCGCACCGGCTACGCCGCCGTCGTGATCGCGACCGACTTCGTCGCCGAAAAGCTCGTCACGCCGAAGGAAGCGATCCTGCTCGTGGATCCGGAAGCGCTCAATCAGCTGCTCGCGCCCGGGTTCGATCCGGACGAGTGGAAGAAAATCCCGGTCGCGACGAAAGGGCTGCCCGCCTCGCCGGGCGCCGCCAGCGGACACGTCGTCTTCTCCGCCGACCATGCGGTCGAATGGGCGAACCAGGGCAAGCCGGTGATCCTCGTGCGCCGGGAAACGGTGCCGGACGACATACACGGCATGTTCGTGGCGCAGGGCATCCTGACGGCGACCGGCGGCATGACCTCGCACGCGGCGGTCGTCGGCCGGCAGATGGGCAAACCGTCCATCGTCGGCGCCGGAGGGCTCGAGATCGATGAGCACGGCAGGAAGTTCCGGGTGGAGGGCAAGACCGTCAAGGAAGGGGACTTCATTTCGTTCGACGGCCTGAGCGGCGAGGTGAAAATCGCGCGGGTCGCATCGAAGCCGAGCGAAATCCTGCAGGTGCTCGGCAAGACCCTCGACGCGAAGAAGTCGAACATCTATCAGCGGTTCGACAAACTGCTGTCGTGGGCGGACAAGTACCGGCGCCTCGGCGTGCGCGCCAACGCCGACCTCCAGGATCAGGCGGAGCTCGCGTATGCGTTCGGCGCGCGCGGCATCGGCCTGTGCCGCACCGAGCACATGTTCTTCGGCGAGGGGCGCATTCCGATCGTGCAGCGGATGATCCTCGCCGATAACGAAGCGGACCGCCGCAAGGCGCTCAACGAGCTGCTGCCGCTGCAGCGCGACGACTTCTACGGCGTCTTCAAAGGCATGCCCGGCCACGCCGTGACGATTCGCACCATCGACCCGCCGCTCCACGAGTTCCTGCCCAAGCGCGAGGAGCTGATGGTCGACGTCGCGCGGCTGGAGACCCAGGGAAAAACCGGCAAGGAGCTGGACGAAAAACGCCGCCTGCTCGCGCGGGTGGAGCAGCTCCACGAGTTCAACCCGATGCTCGGCCACCGCGGCGTGCGGCTGGGGATCACGTACCCGGAGATCACCGAGATGCAGACGCGGGCCATCATCGAGGCCGCCTGCCGGCTGCACAAAGAGGGCACGAAGGTCGTGCCCGAAATCATGATTCCGCTCGTCGGCCTCGTGAAGGAGTTGCGCGATCAGAAGGCGATCGTCGACCGCGTCGCGGCCGACGTGATGAAGGAGCAGGGCGTCAAGATCACGTATCTCGTCGGCACGATGATCGAAGTGCCGCGCGGGTCCGTCACGGCCGATCAGATCGCCACCGAGGCGCAGTTCTTCTCGTTCGGCACCAACGATCTGACGCAGCTCACCTACGGGTTCTCGCGCGACGACGTCGGGAAATTCCTGCGCATCTACCAGGAGAAGAAGATCCTGGAGAGGGATCCGTTCGCGTCGATCGACGTCGAGGGCGTGGGGTCGCTCGTGCGGACCGGCGTCGAGCTCGGGCGCAAGACCCGCCCGGACCTGAAGCTCGGCATCTGCGGCGAGCACGGCGGCGACCCGGCGTCGATTCATTTCTTCGACCAGGTCGGCCTCGATTACGTCAGCGCATCGCCGTACCGCGTCCCGGTGGCGCGGCTCGCTGCTGCGCAGGCTGCGCTCGCAGTGAAGGTGGGAGACTGACCAGGTCCGGGATTTGGGATTCGGGATTCGGCGGCCCCACGAACCCCTGCGAATCCCGAACCCCGAACTCCGAACTCCGAACTCCGAATCCCGACATGAATACGATCTTCGTACACCG
>Ga0209590_10000362_pt1 | contig 14493 bp, 11 predicted proteins | sample CZO8metaG_FD_188353 | JGI IMG/M metagenome (GOLD analysis project Ga0209590, IMG submission 188353) | Vadose zone soil microbial communities from the Eel River Critical Zone Observatory, Northern California, USA - CZOApr15con1.8 metaG... | ecosystem: Environmental > Terrestrial > Soil > Vadose...
CGACAAGCAGATCGAGCTCCTTGAGACCTTCGCCGACCAGGCCGTCATCGCCATCGAGAACGTGCGACTGTTCAAAGAGCTGCAGGCGAAGAACCGCGACCTGACCGAGGCGCTCGACCGGCAGACGGCGACCAGCGAGATCCTGCGCGCCATCAGCCGGGCCCAGACGGACGTGCAGCCCGTGTTCGACGTCATCGCGGCCAGCGCCCTCCGGCTGTGCGATGGCGTCGCGAGCTTCGTGTTCCGCCACGACGGCACGCTGATCCACCTCGCTGCCTTCGACAGCGTCGAAGGCGTCGACTTGCAGCCGCTGCGGCACATCTTCCCGGCGCCTCCGGAGCGCGGCACCTTTGCCGGCCGCGTGGTGGCGACGGCGCGTCTGCTGTATATCGCCGATATCGAGCATGACCGCGATGCACCGCCAACACTCGTCGAGTTCGCTCGCGCGAACGGCTTCCGGAGCATCTTCGCCACGCCCATGCTGCGTGACGGGCATACGATCGGCGTGATCGCGGTGACGCATCGGGACGTGGACGCTTTCACACCCAAGCAAGGCGCGTTACTCGAGACCTTCGCCGACCAGGCCGTCATTGCGATCGAGAACGTCCGGCTATTCAAGGAACTTGAAGCCCGCACCCAGGAACTGACACGCTCGGTGAGCGAACTGCGGGCGCTGGGCGAGGTCGGCCAGGCTATCAGCTCGACGCTGGATTTGCAGACCGTGCTCAGCACGATCGTCGCACGTGCGACGCAGCTCACGGGTGTCGACGCCGGCGTGATCTACGAGTACGACGAGCAGCGCGAGGTCTTCGAGCCCCGGGCGACCGAGCGCCTTGAAGGGGACATCGTGCAGATGCTCGTGGCGACGCCTGTTCGCAAAGGGCAAGGCGCGACTGGGCGCCTCGCGGAGGTGTTGGAGCCGATCCAATTGTCGGATCTTCGCGACACCCCCGAACAGATTCCGGTTCGCGATCTCTTGCTACGCGCCGGATATCGAGCGCTGCTCGCGGTTCCACTCGTTCGCGAGGACCACCTGATCGGCGGGCTCACCGTTTTCAGGAAGACGCCAGGCGAGTTCGCGCCCGAAGTGGTGGAATTGCTCAAGACGTTCGCCACCCAATCGGCTCTGGCCATCCAAAACGCGCGGCTGTTCCTGGAGATCGAAGACAAGAGCCGGCAGCTCGAGGTCGCGAGCCAGCACAAGTCCGAGTTCCTCGCCAACATGTCTCACGAGCTGCGGACGCCCCTCAACGCGATCATCGGCTTCTCCGAGGTGCTGACCGAGCGGATGTTTGGCGAGCTGAACGAGAAGCAGGCGGAGTACCTCAAGGATATCTACGCGTCGGGCACGCATCTGCTGTCCCTGATCAACGACATCCTTGATCTCTCGAAAATCGAGGCGGGGCGGATGGAGCTGGAACTCACGGACTTCGATCTCCCGCAGGCGATCGACAACGCCCTCATCCTGGTCCGCGAGCGCGCCGGGCGCCGGGGGATTGCGCTCGAACACTCAGTGGCCGAGCGTTTGGGTGAGATTCGCGGCGACGAACGGAAGATCAAACAAGTCCTTCTGAACCTCTTATCGAACGCGTTGAAGTTCACCCCGGAGAGTGGCCGGGTTGAGGTGCGCGCACGGGTTGTCGACGGCATGGCCGAGATCTCGGTGACCGATACGGGGGTGGGTATTGCCCCAGAGGATCAGGAGGCGGTGTTCGAGGAGTTTCGCCAGGTCGGAACCAGCGCCGCGAAGCAGGAGGGAACAGGACTCGGACTCGCGCTATGCCGCAAGTTTGTCGAGCTGCACGGGGGGAAGATCGGGGTCACGAGCCAGGTGGGCGTGGGCTCGACGTTCACGTTCACGATCCCGGTGCGTTGAGGCGAATGAGTTGATTGGTTATGGGACGAGGACATCTTGTTGGAGGGCCAAGGCGCTAAATTGACGCGACGCAGACCGATGGGGTTGATGGGCTACGGAGTGCGCGGACCGCGCAGTCGGGTGACGGTGACGGCGGGATCGGCGCGGATCTCCTCGTCGGTGAAGCGGACGTCCCGCCAGCGCTTGGAGGCATAGAGCTCGGTCTGCTCCCAGAACCTTGGCGAGGTCGGATCGCCGGTCTGGCCCGACACGAGCAGCGCCCTGGCCCGCGGCCCCCGGTCGCTGAATTCGAGCACCATGACGAAGCTCGTCCCGCCCGTGATCGGATAGCCCTCGCTGGTCAGTAGACGACTGCCGGGCACGGGCCGTCCCGCGGGCGGCTGTGGCTCGAGCGTCGTTGTGTGCGGACGGAAGTGAACGAAGTTCGGGACGCCTTCCCAGAAGCCGTGACCGCCGTGGACCGGCACCTTGCGTCCGCTGCGATCGGCTCGCTGGACCTGGCCCAGCGCGACGTCGACGGACAGGCCGGCGCGCTCTAGCACGCGCACGGCCTGGGCCAGCGCCTCGAGAACCTGGTCACGCCCGTCTCGAGGCGGAGCCAGCCCGCGTGGGGTGTCGATCGGGCGATCTGGATCGTAGTCCTCGGCGAAAAGCGGCCCAGCCCGGAACTGGTCGCCCGCCTCGAAGCGAGTGATGAACTCGCGCCAGAGCACGGCACCCCGGCTGTCCAGGTCGAGTCGCCCATTCCACTCCGCCAGGGCGCGGCAGGCCGGGCCGAGATTGACGGTGACGGCCTCGACGGTCACCTGGGATCGGCGGCCGCAGCGCTCGACCAGCGGCGCACGGAGCAGCTCGCTGGCCAGCCCGCGATTGTCGAACGCCACCGTCGCCAGCTCGTCGAGGGAGAACTTTCCGTCGGCGCCGGCCGGCCCTGTCGGGCTCATATCGGCGAGAAGACGAGCGTTCATGCGTGTGCGCAGGCTGCGCGGCGTGCGCTCCGGCCCAAACGCCGCTGAGTAGCCGCTCAGGCGCGCCGTGGCGTGCGGCACCCAGGCGCTGTCGTTGGCGTTGAACACGTAGTCGCGCCGCTCGAGGCGCGGTGAACGGGCGTACGGCACGAGGCCGGGTCCCCGCGGACCGGACTCACTGGACCACTCCGAGCGCGAATCGCTGCCGTCGAGGAGGATCGCTCCCCGACGATCTGCCGCCTGAGTGGTGGCGTCGGTTTCTCGGCGTCGTAGCCAGTCGGCGAGCACGTCCGGCGCCAGATCAGGGACAGGGCTGGCGTCGGCGTACCAGGCCCGGCCATCGACGCTGGCGGCGATGGTGTTGAGGAAGGACGGACCACCGTGCTCGGCATGCGCTTGCTGGAAGGCCTCGAGGCTGCGCGCTCGCTGCATGGCCAGGTACAGAGCCCCACCCCGGAAGTTTGCGGCGTTGACGTCTCTGTAGGCGACGGCCCGCTCCGCCGTCCATGGCAAACCAGCCAGGTTGATGACCGGACCGTAATGGGTGCCGTACAGCGTTCGCGTCACCGGGGTGAGCGATCCATCGGGCTGCCGAACATCCACGGTGACCACGCGCTTGCGCATCGGACGGGGCGCGCCGTCGTAGAGGTACGCCGTGGGATCGCCGGGAGCGAGCTTCAGCGAGTAGAAGGTGATTCGGCGACTTGCGGAGACGGTGTGCGTCCAGGCCACGTGGCGGTTGAACCCGATTGCGACGCCGGGGCTCCCAAGCGTGCTAATGCCGTAGACGTCGAGGTCACCGGGTACGGTGAGGTGCTTTTCCCAGAAGCGCTGTCCGCCCGTCCAGAACCAGTGTGGGTTCGCAAAGAGCATGCCGCGACCGCGCTCCGAGCGTTCCGCGCCGATCGCCCAGGCATTGCTCGCGGTCGTGAGGCCCTCACCTTCTGGATTGAACGAGAACGCGGCGGCGAGTGGCCCGGCCCCGGGCGGCGCCGCAGTGGCGATCTCCATCACGAACGCGGCAGGAAACTTCCCGCGCCGGGCCAGATCGAGCGCACTGATCGGCCGCACCCAGGGCTGCCCTCCACACCAGCCGGGAATGCGGTCTACGGGCGTCTCGGCGAGATAGCGGTTGTAGCCGTCTGCATAGCCGACGACCATCGCCCGCACCTCGGGCGGCGCCGCCTCGAAGCTGAGTCGGCCTGCGTCCTCGGTGCTGAACGCGTGCGCCACGACATCGCTGGCGAGGTGGACATCCCGTTCGCCCCGACCAAGATAGCGGGCCCGCTCGCCCCGCGCCCGGAGCACCTGATCGGCCAGCGTGCACGCGTGATCCTGGGCAAAGGCGTAGCCCTCGCCGTAGCCGAGGCTTCCGAAGTCAGCAGCGACGATGTGAGGGACGCCGTAGGCATCGCGGCGGATGGTCACGTCGTACCCGCTGGCGGCAGACCCATCGCGCCATCCGTCGAGCATGCAGGCGGCCGCGAGAGGAAGTAGCAGGAGCGGTACACCGACGAGGGTTCGAAACGGGACTGCAGAAGCCAGCAGTGCGGTGGCGCGCATCTCACGGACCTCGCGTCGAGGATCGGGCGGCGGTAGTATAGCCGATCAGGCCGGCTTATAGCCGACGCGGGCTTGACATCACCACCGGGCGCTTGAGGCCGCGTTCGGTGTAACCGCGTCGAGCAGTCGCGGCCGGCTCCTGCGAGCAGCCGTCGTCTGCTAGACTCCCCCCCAGCCATCTCACCGAGGTGCCCATGCGACTGATCGGGCTCGCGGTCATTCTCGCTGTCAGCCTCGCTCTTGCGCCGCTCGCGGCCGAGGCGCAGCCGGCGAAGAAGGTGCCACGAATAGGTGTTCTCGCGGCTACATCAGCGGAGGAGACGGTTCCCTGGGCCGACGCCTTCCGTGAAGGACTGCGGAACTTCGGCTACATCGAGGGTCAAAACGTCGCCATTGAATGGCGATATGCCGATGGTAGAGCCGAGCGGTATTCCGAACTCGCCGAGGAGTTGGTCCGGCTCAAGGTCGACGTCATCCTCACGAGTAATACCCCGGTGACGACTGTCGTGCAGAGAACGACAAGGACGATTCCTGTCGTTATGCTGCTGGCAGTCGATCCTGTTGGCGCTGGCTTGATTGCGAGTCTCGGGCGGCCGGGACGCAACATCACAGGATTGTCGAGCCAAATACCCGATTTAGCCGGCAAGCGTCTGCAACTCCTCAAAGAGATACTTCCAAACGTATCCCGGGTGGCTGTCCTCTGGGATCCCGACGTCGCCTCAGGCCGCCGAGTCCTAGTGACAGAGACGGAGGCCGCCGCCCAGGCGCTAGGGGTGTCGCTTCAACTTCTAGAGACACCGAACGCCAGCGATATCGATGGGGCCTTTGTGGCTATGACGCGACACGGGGCAAGCGCAGTCATCGTTCTCGGGAGCGCGATGCAATTTACCCATCGGGCCCGAATCTCCGAACTCGCGATAAAGAATCGTCTACCAACGATCTGCGCTCTGCGTCAGTTTGTGGAGGCCGGCTGTTTCATGGCCTACGGCCCGAGCTTCCGTGACCAGTGGCGCCGCGCCGCGTACTTCGTGGACAGGATTCTCAAGGGTACGAAGCCCGGCGACCTGCCCGTCGAGCAGCCGACGAAGTTCGAGCTGGTCATCAACCTCAAGACCGCCAAAGCGCTCAGCCTGACGATTCCGCAGACGATCCTCCTCCAGGCGGACCAGGTGATTGAGTAGCGTGGCCGTGAGCGGTAGACTCGGTGAGCCGGTTTGGGGGCCGGCCCCCGCGCGGACGGAAGGAGTCACACGATGCCGACGTACATCAGCCTGATCCGCTTCACTCAGAAAGGTGTCGAGACGATCAGGGAGGGACCGAAGCGGCTAGACATGGCGAGGCAAGCATTTCGCGATGCTGGCGCCGAGTTGAAAGCGTTCTATCTCGTCACAGGGCAGTACGACGCGGTTGCGGTCTCGGAGGCGTCGAACGACGAGACGGTCGCCAAGCTGAGTTTGAGAACCGCGGCGATGGGGAACGTGAGAACCGAGACACTGCGTGCGTTCAGTGAGGACGAGTATCGAAGGATCATTGCTTCGATCGGCTAATCAGGAGGCAGCCCCCAAGCTGGCGTCCTCATCGAAACCCGGTAGACTCGCCTTCCGCTATGCTCGACCAACGCGACCAGCTCCTCCGGACGTTGAAAGCGGCCGTCGTCGGGGCGTGCGGGTTCGCCCTCTTCCTGGGGGCGTGCGCCATCACGAACACGCCTCAGCAAGACCTGGCCTATGCGCGGTGGGCGAAGTGCAATGCGCCGTACGTTTCGCTCGATCGGGTCGATGTCGACGGCCGGATCACATTCAGGTTCTCCAATGCAGGGGGCGAGCAAGCGGTCCTGCAATGCCTAGCCGAGGCCGGCCGCACGGGGCCGCCGCTTCCCGAGGCCGTGGGCGTCCCCCCACCGGGAGGCGTGTGAGCGATCAACGTGGCCGGCTGCTAGTGGCGGCGCTCGGATTCGCCGGGCTCCCTCGCCCGTCCTACGACCGCTCCCTCTGGGCACTCCGAACATGGCTGGACTCGTGGTCCGGCATCGGTCACGTTGTCGTGGGGATGCATCGCCAAGGCTACGACCTTCAACTTACGCGATACGACGAGAAGGGCTGGCGGGCGACCTTCTACACGACCGGGATGGAGCACTCGATCACGAGCGCGACCGCGTCGGCGTGGGAGCGTACGCCCTGGCGCGCGACGCAGCGGGCGGCGTGCGAGGCTCTGCGGATAGGTCTGAGCACAGAGGAGGTGCGCGATGAGCCCCGTTGAGAACAAGCTGATTGAAGCGTGGCGCGACTTCAAGACCTACGCGCAGACCATGGGCTACACCAACCAGCAGAACATCAACGAGTGCCTGAACGGTGCGGGCGCATTCCTCGACTTCCTGTGTGGCCGTCAGCCGCTAGCTGGTACGTCCTATGCCCCAGCGACGATATGGCCGACCGTGTAGACCTGCTCGTCGAAGGTGATCGCGTCTGGAGGACGTGTTCGTGCGCCGCGGTGCTGGTGCGCGTCGTGACGTTCGGCTAGACTCCCCGGCAGTTGTCCTCACCAGAGGTGCCCCATGCGGCTGATCAGGTTCGCGAATCGCGTTCACTTCAGTCTTGCGCCACTCCCCGAACGCAGGAGGGACACACCAATGAGCCACAGTCGATTTGATCTCACCTGGAACCGGTTGTACCAGCGACTAGGCTTGGCGTTGGTCATCGTCGCTACGCTGGACGTTGCAGGATGTAGCACATCTCCGCCCTCGCCGAGAACTGCCCAAGACTACGTGCAGGTCGAATTCGGCAAATTTGTCTCGGGAGCGTTCGTCGATGAACTTTCCGGCAAGCTGGTAAGAATGAACATGGCTTATCACTCGCAAGATCCGAGAATGCTACCGGAGGGCTATTCGAGCGGCAAAGCCCTGGCGTTCTGGGCTGTCGCTCCACAGGTCGAGATTGCTGCAGCTTCGCCGTCGTCGCCGCGCAGCCCAGGATGCCGTAGACGGGGCTGGCACGAAAGCCGTGGGCCGGGGTGGACGGGATGAAATCACGCGCATACCGGCACTGCACCTCGTAGCCCGCCACGAGGGCGGTCAGCAGCTCCCGCCCGGTGCGGCCTTCGCCTTCGGCGGGTGGCCAGGCCCGCGGGAACGATGAGGACGCCGGGGTGGGTGAGCATGTGGTACGAGTCGCACTGGTTGTTGACCGCCACCGCCACGCCGTTGGCGAAGCCCGCGCCCACGCGGGTCACGCGCCTGCCCTCCACCCACAGGGTCGCGCCCTGGCCGGCGCCGACCCGCCGCGTGCCGAGACGCTCCTGCGAGAGCACGGCCTGACGGGCCGCTCCGGCGCGCTCGGTGCCGAAGCCCGCCATGCCGACGGTGACAGCGTGGTTCACGACCGCCTTCGCCTTGTCCACGACCGCGGGCGGGAGATTCTCGAAGCGGAGGCCAGCGACGAACTCTCCAAGCTGGACGGCGAGCGGGCGCGAGGCGGTGGACATCGCGGTCAGTACGGTACAACATCTCGCGCGCGCTGAGCACCTCTCGGACGTGGAGCCCTTGCGGGCTGAGAGCCTTGCGCCTAGCTGGGGCGAGGGTGTGGCTCCAGCAGCGCGTTCAGCCGGCGGCACAGGGTCAGCACTTCCGCGTGGGCGGCGGGGAACCACGCGCGGATCCATTCGGGGCGCTCGAAGAAGGCCAGTGGTGGCTGCCCTCGCCGGCGTATCGCGATGCGGCGCACCAGGCCGCTGGCGTTGATGAAGCTCACGTCCTCGAGGAGCCTGCCGGGCGCCGCGACGCCGGCGGTGATCGGGCAGAGCGCCGCGACCGCCGCGATGGACTCCGCCACGCCGCGCAGACAGAAGGCGCGCGTCCGGGCCCGCGTCGCGGCGGGCAGGGCCTCGAGCACGCTCCGCATGGTGAGGCCGGAGAACACCGTGTCGTCCACCACGGCGAGCGAGGCGCCGTCGGCCAGGGGGTCGATCCTGGCGAGCTGAGCGGCCAGCTCGGCCGTCTCGGTGCTGATCAGGTGATAGCCGCCGCGGCCGTCTTCCTCGCGCGTGAGCCCGACGCGGCGGATGCGCGGAAACCAGCCGGCGCGCTCGTGGAGCGTCTCCGCCACGCGGCGCCCGGCCGTCCCGATGCCGATCGCGATCGCAAACGGCGCGTGCGCACCCTGGGCCACGACGCGCTCGACCTGCTCGCCGAGCGTGAGCAGCCGCACGCGCTCGGCCTCGCGCGCGACCGCGGCGAGAAGGTCTCGCGCGAGCAGCGCGGCAGGCGAGCCGGCGCCGCAGCGCCGGGCGACGTCGTCGCTCAGGTCGTCGTGGACGTAGAGGCGGCGCGGCGTCGGCTGCGCGTGGGCCACGACGTCGGCGCGCATCAGGCGGGCGCGGCGAGGACGAGGGCGAAGTAGTTCGAGGGGTCCACGTGCCATTCGGAGAGCGTGAGACCGGCTGTCGCCAGCATCGATTCGACGCTCTCCCGCGTGAACTTGTACGAGCTCTCCGTCCAGATGCCCTCGCCCGGCCTGAAGCGTATCGTCAACCCGAGGCGGCCGAGCTTCACGTGCTGCGCCGAGTCGGCCACCAGGTGCATCTCGATGCGCGCGGCGGCCGCGTTGTAGAAGGCGCGATGCCGGAAGGCCTCGGGGTGGAAGTTGCCGTCCACACCGCGATTGATGACGTGCAGGATGTTGCGGTTGAAGTCGCGCGTGACACCCGCGCTGTCGTCATAGGCCGCTTCGAGGATCTTCACGTCCTTCACGAGATCCACGCCCAGCAGCAGGCGATCCCGGTGGTCCGGCAACAGCCCGCGCACGCCGGCCAGCAAGCGCCGGCGCGCAGGCTCGTCGAGATTGCCGATGGTGCTGCCCAGGAACAGAGCCAGCCGCCGCCCGGACGGCGGCCGCACGTGGGGGAGGTCGCGCTCGAAGTCGCCCACCACCGCGTGGACGCTGAGCGCAGGGTAGTCGCGGATCAGCCGGGCCGCGCTGGACTCGATCGTCTGGCGGTCCACGTCCAGGGGCACGTACCGCACCGTGCGCCCGCCCGCGCTCACCGCGTCGAGGATCCGCCGGGTCTTTTCCGACGACCCGGACCCGATCTCGACGATCTCATCGGGGAAAAAATCCCGGAAGAGCCCGGGGACTATCTCTCCCAGCAGGGTGGACTCGGTTCGGGTCGGGTAGTATTCCGGCAACTCGGTGATGCGCTCGAAGAGGATGGACCCCGCCCGGTCATAAAAGTACTTCGGCGGCAGGGACTTCTGCCGGGCCGTCAGCCCTTGGCGCACGTCCTCCTCGAGCCGCTGCTGCTGGGCTCGCTCGTCCGTGTACACTTCCATCAGGTAGCGCATGGCGTCGTCCTGCGGCAAGCTACGTGCACGCTGTGCCATGTGCAAGCGGACGAAGAAACTACCGGAGCGGAGGGAATCACGTGGTTGAGATGATGGCGGACCGGCTCACCGATGCATGGGCACGCACGGATCGGATCTTCGAGATGCTGGCGCCGGACAGCTGGCTCGCCCAGCCGATCGCGCTGCGCCACCCGTTCATCTTCTATCTCGGGCACTTGCCGGCCTTCGCATGGAACCATGTGGGCCGCGCCCTGCTCGAGCGGCCATCGTTCGACGCCGCCTTCGATGACCTGTTCTCCCGCGGCATCGACCCGGACGTGGACGATCCCTCCCGCTGCCACGACCATCCTGACGTGCCAAATCGCTGGCCCGCCGTGGAGCAGGTGATCGCGTATCGCGATCGTGTCCGCGGATCCCTGCTCGACGCGGTCGATGCGGTGGCCGCGCGCGCACCCACGCACCTGATGGCCCGCGACAGTCGCGTCTTCGCCATGGTGATCGAGCACGAGCTGATGCATCAGGAGACGCTGCTCTACCTGCTGCAGCGTCTGCCCCTCGAGCAGAAGGTGCGTCCGACCTGGCTGCCCGGGTACGTCATGGCTCCCGGCCGCCCGGCGGGCAAGATCGAGATCCCCGCGGGCCCGGCCACGATCGGCGCCCGCTTCGACGACCTCCCCTTCGGCTGGGACAACGAGTTTCCCGCGGTGCAAGCCGCGGTACCCGCCTTCCGCATCGACGGAACGCCGGTGACCAACGGGCAGTACCTCGCATTCGTCGAGGATGGCGGCTACCGGCGCGCCGAGCTGTGGGGCGACGAGGACTGGCTGTGGCGTGGCCACGAGGCGATGGAGCACCCGGTGGTGTGGGAGCTGCTGGACGGACGGTGGAGGTATCGCGCGATGTTCGACCAGCTGCCGCTCGAGTCGGTGGCGGGCTGGCCGGTCTGCGTGAGCCTGGCGGAGGCGCGCGCCTTCGCCCGCTGGCGCGGCGAGCGCCTGCCCACGGAGGCGGAGTTCCACCGCGCGGCATTCTGCCAACCGGACGGCGGCCAGCTGGCGGGGGCTCTACACGTTTTGCCCTGGGGCGAAGCGACGCCCGCGGACCGGCGCGGCAACGTCGGGTTCCGCCGCTGGGCGCCCACGCCGGGGGGCTCGCATCCCGAGGCGGCCAGCGCCTGGGGCGTGCAGGATCTCATCGGCGACGGGTGGGAGTGGACCAGCACCGTCTTCACCGGGCTCCCCGGGTTCACCACCTACATCCCGGGCTACGAGGGCTATTCCGCCGACTTCTTCGACGGCAAGCACTACGTGCTCAAGGGCGGGTCATGGGCGACGGCCGACGAGCTCATCCGTCCGAGCTTCCGCAACTGGTTCCAGGCGCACTACCCGTACGCGTTCACCAAGTTCCGCTGCGTCTCGTGGCCATGAGCGATACCACTCCCCCCGTCCCGTTGACGCTGGCCTCGCGTGCCGACCAGGTGTTTCCGACGCTGACGCCGGAGCAGATCGCGCGCGTCGCTGCGCATGGACACGTGCGCCGCGTCGAGCGTGGCGAGGTGCTCCTCGAGCCCGGTGGCCAGAACCCGCGGTTTTTCGTCGTCACGGCGGGTCACATCGAGGTGGTCAAGCCGTCAGGCGACACCGAGGAACCCGTGACCATCCATCGCCGGGGTCAGTTCACCGGCGAAGTCAGCATGCTCTCGCGTCGTCGCGGGTTCGTCCGCATGCGCGCGGGCGAGGCCGGCGAAGTCATCGAGCTCGATCGCGAACAGTTACTGATGCTCGTGCAGATCGACAGCGAGCTCAGCGAGATCCTCATGCGGGCCTTCATCCTCCGGCGCGTGGAGATGATCGCGCATGAGTTCGGCGACGTCGTGCTCGTGGGGTCGACTCATGCTCCGGGGACGCTTCGCGTCAAGGAGTTCCTGACGCGCAACGGCCATCCGTACTCGTACATCGATCTCGACCGCGACGCCGGCGTCCAGGATGTCCTGGATCGTTTCCACGTCGCCGTGGCGGACGTGCCCGTGCTGATCTGTCGCGGCGAGGTGGTGCTCAGGAATCCCACCAATGAGCAGATCGCCGACTGCCTCGGCTTCAACGACGCGATCGATCACACGCAGGTCCGCGACCTGGTCATCGTGGGCGCCGGACCCTCGGGGCTCGCGGCGGCCGTGTACGGCGCGTCGGAAGGACTCGATGTGCTGGTGCTGGAGGCGAACGCCCCGGGTGGACAGGCCGGGTTGAGCTCCAGGATCGAGAACTACCTCGGCTTTCCGACGGGCATCTCCGGCCAGGAGCTCGCAGCGCGCGCATACACGCAGGCGCAAAAGTTCGGGGCCCAGCTGATCATCGCCAAGGGTGCCCGACAGCTCGCCTGCGACCGGAAGCCCTACGCCATCGAGATCGACGACGGGCCGCGCGTGCCGGCGCGCACGGTCATCATTGCGACCGGCGCCGAATACCGGAGACCGTCGCTCGAGAACCTGTCGCAGTTCGAAGGGGCAGGCGTGTACTATTGCGCGACATTCGTCGAGGCACAGGTGTGCCGCGGTGACGATGTCGTGGTCGTGGGCGGCGGTAACTCAGCCGGCCAGGCGGCGGTGTTTCTGGCACAGACCGCCAAACGCGTGCACATGCTCGTGCGATCGAACGGGCTGGCCGAGAGCATGTCGCGATATCTGATCCGTCGCATCGAGCAGAGTCCTGCCATCGTCCTGCGCACCTGCACGAACCTCGTGGCCCTCGAGGGGAGTGACCACCTCGAGCGCGTGCGCTGGCGGGACGATGAATCCGGGAGCATCGAGACCCACCACATCAAGCACGTCTTCGTCATGACCGGTGCCGTTCCCAGCACGGGCTGGCTTCGGGGTTGTGTCGTACTCGACGCGAAAGGGTTCATCAAGACCGGCCCGGATCTATCGCACGACGATCTGGCTGCCGCCCGCTGGCCCCTTGCCAGGCCTCCCTATCTCCTCGAAACAAGTCGGCCCGGCGTGTTCGCGGTCGGTGACGTCCGCGGCGGCAACATCAAGCGTGTGGCGTCGGCCGTCGGCGAGGGATCGATCGCTGTCGCGTTCGTGCATCAGGTACTCCACGAGTAGAAGCTGGGAGGCCGAGGATGCCGCGGGTCCACCGGTCGCGCGCGGGCGAGAGGCGTCAGCGTGGGCGGGCGACGACCTGGGCGATGGCCTCGACAAGTCGATCGGGCTCGACCGGCTTGCTGACGTGGATGTGGTAGCCGACTGACACCGCTCGCTGCCGCTCCTCTTCGCTCGCGAATGCCGTCAGCGCGACGCTCGGCACGAACCGACGCCCGCGCGCGCTCCATTTCGCGCACCCGCTGCATGAGCGCGTATCCATCGATTCCCGGAAGGCCGATGTCACACACGAGAACGTCGGGATCATAGTCAGCGAGGATGTTCAACGCTGCCTCACCGGTGCTCGTCGTGATGACCTCTGCCCGATGCTGCCGCAGCACGGTGGCGACCATCTCGGCGGCGTCGGCGTCGTCCTCGACGACGACAACCTTGATGCCGTCCAGCCACAGCTGCTCAGCGCCATGGGGGGTCGGGCGCTCGGCGACTCCGACCGCCACCACCATCATCGGGAGCCGGACGGTGAACGTGGCGCCCTGGCCCTCGCCCCGGCTGTCGGCGCTGACGGTGCCACCGTGGAGCCCGACGAGGTGACGAACGATGGCGAGGCCGAGTCCGAGGCCGCCGTGAACGCGTCGCGTGACGCCGCTGGCCTGTATCCGGGGGGCGGAGCCATCCGTCGACCAGTCCCGGTGCGGCCTGGAGGGGCAGGAACGTCCGAGAAGGGGCGTTTATGTCTCTTACGCTCTGCTCGACACTGTGGAGATGTGCTCGGCGGGCCTACATTGCTTCAGAAGGCTTCCTCTCTACCATAGTGGCCAGCCGAGCAAAGGTTCGTCAAATTCGTTCGAGCCAACTGGCGATCGCCCGTCCAATCTCGTCGGGAGTGTCCTCTTGCACGAAGTGGAGACCTCTGACGACGACGCGGTGCTGATTAGGGAAGCTGCTCGCCAGTCTCCTGATTCGGCCCGTGATGAATACACCGGGCTCCGCGTCAATAAAGAGCTTTGGCAGCGATGCTGTTTTCAGCCATGCGGAATAGGCGGCAATCCGATCGTGGACATCAGCCGGCTCGCCCGACAGCGGCACTTCGCGTGCCCACTGCAATGTCGGCCAGCGATCGTCGCCGGCCTCCAAGAATGGTCGCCGGTACTCTGCCATCTCGTCCGCCGACAGCGTCCGTTGCGTGACGCCGGGCAGCATCTTCTCGATGAACATGTTCTCACCGAGCACCAGAGCTTCGCCCGCCGACGAACGCACGGCCTTCAGCGTCGGACGGAAGCTTTCTGGCAGATCCTCCAGGGTGAGCGGAGCAACGAACGTCTCCATATAAGCTATCGCGCGAACGCGCTGCTGATGACGATACGCCCAGTCGAAGCCCAAGGCCCCTCCCCAGTCGTGCAGGACGAGCGTCAATGGCTCCGTTCCGACCACCTCATCGATAAAGGCGTCAACGTAACGGGCGTGGCTCGCGAAGCGGTAGCGGTCCGGCTCGGCGCCGGCCGGGATCTTGTCCGAGTCGCCCATGCCGATGAGATCAGGGGCGATCAGCCGGCGGCCGGAGTGGTCGACGTGCGGCAGGACACCTCGCCATAGGAACGAGGAGGTCGGGTTGCCGTGAAGGAACACGATTGGGTGCCCCACGCCGCGTTCG
>Ga0209590_10000363_pt1 | contig 14476 bp, 14 predicted proteins | sample CZO8metaG_FD_188353 | JGI IMG/M metagenome (GOLD analysis project Ga0209590, IMG submission 188353) | Vadose zone soil microbial communities from the Eel River Critical Zone Observatory, Northern California, USA - CZOApr15con1.8 metaG... | ecosystem: Environmental > Terrestrial > Soil > Vadose...
ACGATTTCCAGATCGGCCACGACCCGTATGGTCGAGTTCTCGCGGTCGTGTATTGCGGAAGCACGAATGCCAACGCGGCGATGATCTCGTCCGGCCATGCGACGACGTACTACGCGTTCTGCTCCGTCAGTGAGTTCGGAAGTGCCGCGTGGTCGGGTTGCGCCACTCCCCCACCGCCGCCACCCGGGAACTGCGACCCCGCGTATCCCGACGTCTGCATCCCGCCGCCGCCTCCGGACCTGGATTGCTCGGACATCCCGTTCCGGAATTTCCGCGTTCTCCCGCCGGATCCGCATCACTTCGATGGCGATGGCGACGGGATCGGCTGCGAGGCGTAGCGTCGCCCGCCTGCCGACCGCGCCTATTCCGTGTTCTTCTGGATCGCGGCTTGGCTGGAGTGGCCTGGGAAGATTTCGACCGTCTTGATGTTGACCATCTCGAGCAGGCCGTAGCGGCCCAGCTCGCGTCCCACGCCGCTGTGCTTGACGCCGCCGAATGGCATCCGCGGATCCGACTTAACGACGCCGTTGATGAACACCATCCCGGACTCCACCTGAGCCGCGAGTTCGTCCGCCTGACCGAGGTTCCGCGTCCAGATGCTCGCGCCCAAGCCGAACTCGGAGTCGTTCGCTTCGTCGATCGCGGCACGCAGGCTCGGCACCGCCATCACGGGTGCGACCGGGCCGAACGTCTCCTCGCGGAGGACGCGCATCTCCTTCGTGACGTGGCTGAGCAGGGTGGGCTCGAAGTACCAGCCCTCCCGACGGCCGCGCTTTCCGCCGACCTCGACCTTCGCGCCTTTCGCGATTGCGTCCTTCACCTGGCCTTCGATCTCATCCCGTTGCGTCTTGCTGACCAGCGGACCGACATCGGTCGTTGGATCGAGCGGATCGCCCATGCGAAGTCGCTTTATCCGCTCCGCGAACTTGGCGACGAATTCGTTGGCAGCGGAGTCGACGACGAAGAAGCGTTTGGCGGCGATGCATGACTGTCCGCCGTTGACGAATCGCCCCGCGACCGCGCCTTTCGCCGCCGCGTCCAGGTCCGCGTCACCCGCCACGATGAATGGATCCGATCCGCCGAGCTCGAGGACGACTTTCTTCAGGTCCTTCGAGGCCTCGCGGGCGACGTAGACCCCCGTGCGGACGGATCCCGTCAGGCTCACGACAGAGACCGGGGAGTGGATCAGGGCCGTTGCGGTCGTTCGATCTCCGACGACGATCTGGAAGACGGCATCGGGAAGGCCCGCTTCGCGGAACGCGATTTCCAAATTGCACCCGGACTGCGGCGACGCACTCGCCGGCTTCACGACGACCGTATTGCCAGCGATTAGGGCCGGCACCGCGAACCGGACGATCTGCCACATCGGGAAGTTCCACGGCATGATCGACCCGAGGACGCCGCGAGGATGGAACGCGATGTAGGAGCGCATCGCATCGGTCGCGACGAGCTCCGGCTGCAAGAAGCCCGGCCCGTTCTCCCCGAAATACTCAGCGGCCCAGGCGCACTTCTCGACCTCGGCGATCGCCTCGCGGATGACCTTCCCCATCTCGAGGGTCATCGTCTCCGCGTACGCGTCCTTGTGCTTTCGGAGGACTTCGGCGAATCGCAGCAGGTAGGCCGCGCGCTCCTTCGGATCGACACGGGACCACGACCGGAAGGCGTCGCGGGCAGCCTGGACCTTCGCGCGGACCTGCTGTGCCGTCGCAATCGGGTACGAAGCAAGGGCCTTCCCCGTTGCAGGGTTGATCACATCAAACGTGCGGCGTTTCGCGGCCGAAGACTTCCGTCGAGTCGGCATGTGCTTCTCCATTCCTACCTACCGGCTCCGGGCCAAATAATCCTTTGCGGCCCCTCGAGGCAGAGCACTCACCAATGCGTCCCGACGAATCCCTGAAGGAAGATTAATATCGAAGCCCGCGATGAAAGCGCCCCGTGCGTGGGTGGCCCAGCTTGGTCAAAGGCGCAGCGTTGAGGTCGCTGTCCCGCAGGGGTTCGCAGGTTCAAATCCTGCCCCACGCATCTTCTACGCTCGCGGTGTCCGCCGACTGACTCACCCGATGAGCCAGCCCCGTGCATCGGCCATCAGGATCGCGAGCGTCACGACCGCGGACTCGAATTCTCCGCCTCGCGCGCTCGACAGCGCCGACGTCACGCTGATTCGCTCGACCGATTGAATCTCGTCGGGGTTCGGTCGCCGCTCCGTGGGTTGACATTCCTTCGCGAAGAAGAGGTGCAGGGTCCCTTCCAGATACGCGGTCAAGTTGTTCCCGGCGTACATCTCGAGGAACTTCGGCCCTTGGTATCCCGTCTCTTCCAGGAGTTCGCGCCGCGCACACGCCTCGGGGGACTCGCCGTTCCGCGCGGTTCCGCCGGGCAGCGAGTGGACGATCCGTCCGAGTCCGTGCCGGTATTCTCGAGTGAGGACGATCTGCTTTTGTGGGGTAACCGCGAGGACGGCGGCGGAGGTCCCGAAGTGCATCCGGATCCACCGCTTCCGTGCGCCGCTCGGCAGTTCGACCTCCTCCTCCGAGATCGGAGGCCATCCCTCCCGCAACGGCTGGGACGACAGGATGCGGGGCTCCGACGTCATGGGGACCCGGGCGGCACCGCGACCCGGCTACTTATCGCCGTCGATGCGCCGTCGGTCTGGATTGCGGTCCTCAGAGCACAACTCTTATTACGAGCCACCCGGGTTTCCGCGCAGATGCCCCTCCGATTCTGGAAGAAAGACAAGCCCGAGAAGGGGAAGCCAGAAAAGGAAACGAAGGAGCCGCAGCAAAAGCCGAAAGCGCCCTCGGCCGCGAAGCCCGCGCCGACCGAGAAGGCCGCGAAGGCCGAACCCGCGGCGAAGAAACTGGAGGAGAAACCCGGGGCTGCGGCCGCGCCGCCGAAGCCGGGCGAGGTGGAGGTCTTCGTGAACGAAGCCCACGCTGGTCTCGTCGACCTCGGTCTGACGGTGGCGCCGACGAAGGCCGTGTTTGCGAAACGCGTTGCCGCGTATCCGGGCGGCGATGCGGCGTTCGTCGCGGAGTACCGGTCGGCGCCGTACAAGGCCGTGACCCGCGTCCTCGCCGACTGGCTCGGCTTCCGGGTGCCTGAGACGTTCGAACTCGATGCGATTCTCAAAGACGTCAACCCGCGGCTCAGTTCGTTCAAGCTCGCCCTCGAGGCGAAGGACCTCACCTGGCTCGACCAGGAGCTGAACCTCCGGAAGGTCAAGCTGATCCTTGGGGACCAAGAGAAGGTGGTCCGGTTCAAGGACGCCCGGGACCTTCTGAAAGGGGTCAACGAAATCCTCGCGAATCGGAAGCTCGCCTTCGTCGAGCTCGAAACGTGGGCCGACGACTTTGCGTTCCTGCTCGTCCGCGACCCACGCTGGGACAAGCTCAAGAATCCGGAGCTGGTCGTCATCAAGGCGGATCAGACGGCCACGGGCGGCGAGTGCGGGGAATGCGGCGCGCCGGTCGGGAAGTACTGGAGCGACTGCCTGAAGTGCGGCGCCGTGTTCGGCTAATCCTTCTTCTCGCCTTTCTCGCCCTTCTTCGCGCCTTCGTCCTTCGTCTCCGGCGTCTCGATCTTCATCGAGTCCGGGCCGCCGGGCTTCGTACGCAGGATCGGCATCGGGTCGTACAGCTTCTCCGGCCATTCGCGGCGTTCGACGCGCATGCCACAGTGGGGACAGTTCTTCGCGTCGAGGTGCTCCTCGTTCCGCGTGAAGAGGACTTTGCCGTCACAGTACGGGCAATGCAGGGTCCTCGGCTTGCGCATGATCCGTTTCGCGAAGATGGAGATCCGGCCGTCGCGGAGCTCAGGGGCCATCCGTCGAAGACGAAAGCGAGGGCCGTTATGAAACTTCCGACTCGAGACCTCGGTGCAGGGATGGGCGCATAAGGTCAAATGGAGCGGATTCCATGCGAACGCCGATGCAAGAACTCCGGTTGCGGCCCTACCACGATCTCGGCGGCGCGATCTTCCGCCCCGAGGCGGGCTGGTTGATCCCGGCGACCTACGGCCCGGTCGACGGGGAGGTCCGTGCGGTCCGGACGCGCGCCGGGATGATCGACTGGAGCGACCGCGCGAAGATCCGGCTCACGGGTTCGGAGCGCGTGACGTTCCTCGACGGCATCGTCACGGCGGACATGAAGATCCTCACGCCCGGGACATCCGTGTATGCGCTCTTGCTCAACGAGAAGAGCCGCGTTCTCGGAGACCTCCGGGTGTACGCGTTCGCGGATTCGTTTGTCCTCGACATCGAGGCGGCGCAGAAAGACACGATCTTGCGGCTCCTGGAGAAGGCCCGCGTCAGCGACGACGTCGAGTTCCACGACCTCGGAGCATGCGGACACATCGAGGTGCACGGGCCGGCTTCGGGGGATCTCCTCACCGGAGTACTGCCGGTGGACGCGAGGGCACTGCCGCAGGACGCCTTCCTCACCTTTTCCGTCGACAAGCATCACGAAGGCCGCGTCGGCCGCATCCGGGGGCTCGGGGAAATCGGGTACGCGATCTGGTCCCCGGGATCGAGCCTCGAGGAAATCTGGGACGCGCTCTCGCGACGGGACGTGACGCCGATCGGCCGCGACGCGTTCGAGGTCCTACGAATCGAAGCCGGTACCCCGCGGTTCGGCATGGAAATGAGGGAAGACACGCTCGCCCTCGAGGTCGCGCCGGAATTCGCCCTCAGCTTCACGAAAGGGTGCTATGTGGGCCAAGAAACGGTGGCCCGCGGAACGTACGTGGGCCAAGTGCGCCGCAAGCTGTTCGGCCTGCGAGTCGACGCCGACGTCCCGCCGGTCCGCGGCGACAAGGTCTCGAAGGGGACCCGAGAAGTCGGCAAGGTCACGAGCGGTACCTGGTCCCCGACGACCGGCTGGGTGATCGCGATCGCGCTTCTCCGGGCTGACGAGGTCTCCGCGAAAGACACGCTGTTCATCGACCGCGGCGGCTGGGACCTGCGCTCACAGCTGCACCCGCTTCCGTTCGTTCGCGGTAGCGCGTGACTGATTCAGACGAATCGACCTAGTCGGACGCCAGACTCATATAGACCCGCCCGGATGGCCGCGCGCATGTGCCGCATGATGGGGGTCGTGAGTCGGGGACCCGTGTACTACGATCTGTTCGAGGAGTTCGCCGACCTCGCCACGCAGGGCATGTGTCCCATCGGGGCACCGGATGAACGAGGACACAAGGACGGCTGGGGGCTCGCCTGCTTCCAGAACGGCGCGCTGACCGTACACATGCGAGATGCGGGTTGCGCGGCGGACGCAGCCAAGTACTACGGTACCGCGTGGAAGATTGCGAAACTCAACATCGAACGAGCGCCGGGGAAGTCGCTGATCGTAATGGGCCACCTCCGACGCGCCAGCGTGGCCGGGCTGGTGGCCCAGAAGTACTCACACCCGTTCGTCGAGCAGCGGGACGGAGTCACGTGGGCGTTCCAGCATAACGGATCCCTCGTGGACGACCCGGGAGAAAAAGGCCAGATCGACTCGCAGGTCTTGTTCGAATCTCTCTTGAATCGAATCGATGGTCGAGCTCACGCGGATCTGGCGAAGGCGACCCGCGGCGTCCGAAGCGAGGCGATCGAGAAGTACGGGGGATTCACCGGTCTCAATTTCATGCTCTCGGATGGACAGTCGCTGCACGTCTATCGGGACTTCCAGACGAACGGACAATACTACACGATGTATCTCGACAACTTCGGGGAGATGGTCATAGCTGCCTCGGAGCCGATTCTCGCGATGCAGGCAGGGCCGATTCCCAGGGGTATCCTTCACACGATCGACGCGGATTTGGTCGTTCAGAGGTCCGCGATTGCGTGATGCAACATTTGGTCGGAATCTGTCCTCGGGCCGCGGCGCGGTCACCAAATTCTACCTTGGCGTCGTGAAGCTCCTTCATTCGTTCCGATTCTATAGCCTTCGGAACGAGCGCTACGCCTCCATGATACGGGATTTTGCGGGGTTGTCGTTTCGCCGTGGCGGATTTGTTGTCGACCTCGGATGCGGGCCGGGTGGAATCACTGCTCTGTTGGGCGGAGTCCATCATCTCATCGGTGTGGACTCGGACCGCTATTACCTGCTTCGCTTCGTAGAGCCCTCGGTCCAGAGAATCCAAGCTCGGGCCGAACACCTTCCGCTCAAGACTGGAAGTCTCAGCACCATCGTGGCCATCTCACTCGTGGAACATGTCGCAGATCACGTCGCGTTCTTCCGCGAACTCGCTCGAGTCTTGGGGCCCGACGGACACGTCGTCTTGCAGCTCCCTGAGCTGAGGTTTCCAATCGAGCCGCACACCAAATGGCCGTTTCTCTACGTCTTGAATCCGTCCCGTCAGGCCCGGATTCTTGCGGCGACGGGTTACGGAGACTTAAACATGGATACATCCCTCGAGCGAGTTATCTGGTCGGCCAAAGAGGCGGGACTCCAGGTGGATCGGGTGGCGCCTCTATGGCACTTCAGGCTAGCCCGGCTAGTCGGAGTGCCCATGGGCTATTTTGCCCTCTTCAAGAAAGTGACTAGCCCGCTCGAGACGCCGAAAGATCCGTAGACCTTCTCCCACCCAATGATGAGTCGTCCCAAACCTCCGGCTCGCGATTCCGGGAAATGATCACCGCCACCATTCGAGCCAATTCCGCGCACATTTGCGATTGTCGTCGATGCCAAGTAGCAGACAAAGGGACCCAATGACGCGACCAGGTCGTAGCCTGCGTTAGACTGTTACTTCATGCCTATGCGTGTAGACGTCGAATATGCTCGTCATTCGGAATCCGAGCCTCTCGTAAAGTCGCACACCGAGCTTCGAGGACTGAAGGATCGCGATGCGACATCCTGTGTCCCGGGCATCTGAAAGAGCGTGGATGGTCGCAGTCCTTGCGAGTCCCTCTCTCCGAGCTTCCGGCACTGTTCCTACATGATACAGCCCGACAACGCCGTCCTTCAGGAACGTGGACGCCGTCGAGACTGCCCGCTGTTCTGAGAATACTAGGTAATGCCTCAAAGGGGAATCCTCATCGAGCCCGATGCGGCGATGAACCTCACGCCAAGCCTTAGACTCTCTATCCGTGAGAGAGAAGCTTCTCGAGAGGGTTTCGGACCAGGAAACAAGGTCCTCTGCGGTTTGAACTCGACGCACAGTGAACCGAGAAGCAGGATTTTCCCATCGAATGTCTTGTAGTCGCGCCGCCATTCCTTGGGCCTTGCCTAGATGCAAGAATCCATGACGGCGAAGCCGTCTAGCAAGATCGGTCGGCTCTGCCGATGGCCCAAGCCACCAAGCGAACGGGACTCCGCGGAGATCGAACTCGCGAGTGACAGACTGAATTCGTTCGTCCGCAGCCCCCTTCCGTATTCTCGCTCGAAAGGCTCCGTTCAGGAGTGGAAGAGGAGCCCCGGTGTAGAACAAAGCCAACTCATCATCGCTTTGAAGGGCCGAATCTTGACCTCGACCATAATTCGACAGCCATCCGAAAAGGTTTGCCTCGACGGCGGTCGATAGCTGATCCTGAGTAACGTTCATCCCGCAAACACTCCGAAGCGGCTTTTCGGTCCGCCTTTCTAGGCATGCGCTTCTGCGAATATAACGCACCCGAATGTAATCGCAAGCCCCACCACTCCAATTGGGCACAACGATTATGGGGCGGCAGGCTAGATGGACACGCCAAATGCGACCAGAATCCCTAACAGTCCTCGCTTGTCCACGATGCTTGGGAGGCCTCTCCTTACCCGGGGCAAGTTCGAGTTCTTGGGCGATGGCTGACCTCGAGTGCGGGGCCGAGAACCTTCGGTTCCCCGTCAAAGATGGCATTCCTCAGCTGGTCCGCCCCGAGCGGGCGAACGCCGTCGCAGCAATGGCTGGGGAATACAGCCAGGTTTGGCAGGAGGACGGGTGGGGAAGTGCGTCACCCGTGTATCTCCTGAATCTGCCGGATCGAGACATAACACGCCGGCAATCGGGAAAATGGAGAGTCAAGGCGAGGAGCATGGAAGCGCTTTTCGAGCTGTTCCGCACGCAGCCGCTTCACCGTGTCTTGGACCTCGGCTGCGGTGTCGGATGGCTCACCGATCGCCTAGCTCGTCGCGGCTACGAGGCGTTTGCCGTGGATATCGTCCAAGACAATGCGCTTGGACTACGGGCCGCGGACGTGTATCTTCGAGCCGGGTCCGTGTTCGAACGAGTCTGGGGCGAACTCGAGCGCCCTCCCTTCCTGGATAGGACGTTCGACGCGGTCATTTGCAATGCCTCTCTGCACTATGCCTCCACGGAGGTTGTGCTGGCGGAGGTGAACCGGATTCTCCGACCCGGTGGCCTATTCGTCATCATGAACTCACCCGTCCATACCGAAGCCCAGAGTGCGGAACGCGCCGAGAGCTCGTTCCGACGGCGACTGTCCCAGCTCGGCGCCTCGGAATATCTTGTCTCGCGGTACCACCATTTTGTTCGAAGCAGCTTAGAGGCCGCAATCGCTGCGGCGATCGGGCCCCCCCGAAACCACCGTTTTGAACCCGGTCGTGGCTTTCGCTTGAGCCGGCGCGCAAAAGGGGTCCTGCTGCGCATGGAACTCGCCACCTTCCCAATTATCTGGGCGCAGAAACGGACAGAGCCAACATGATGGAACGCGACGCCCTCACCGCATACTACGAACACATTCAGTCGGCCTACAATCAGATCGCTGCTGAATACGACGCAACGGTTGGAATGTACGCCGTAAGTGCTCGCGCCAAGCGACTGGCCATCGAAGTCATTCGGGCCGTGACGCCATCAAAAGGCCGGGTCCTAGACGTCGGCTGCTACACCGGGATCGAGGCACTTGCACTCGCAGCTGCGGGATATCAGGTCCTCGGGGTCGACCTCTCCCCCGAGATGGTACGTCTTGCACAATCCAAGGCGAAGCAAAAGAGGCTCGACACTCAGGCCCGATTTCTGACGGCCCGCGCGAGCGACTTGGACGTGGTGAATTCTGACCGGCTCGCACCGTTCGACACCGTTTACTCGGTGTACGGAACGCTCAACCTTGAGCCACAGATATACCTTTTTAAGAAGGCGCTTCAACCGCTTCTCAAGGAGAACGGAGTGTTCGTTTGCGGCTTGCTGAACCCGACAGTACTCTACGAACTCCTAATCGCTCCCTTCTTGCTTCAATTCCACGGTTATCGAAAGCTTGCAAAGCATGCCGTTTCCACTCGTATCGGCGTCGGGAATCAGCGTGTACTCACCTACCTCTACGCTCCGTCCGAGTTCGCGAAGTTGATGGCTCCGGAATTCCTTCTGGAAAACTCCAGAGGACTCCACATCCTCTATCCGCCACCGCGGCCCCGTCGCGGAGGACGATCCGAACGATGGTGGATTGCCCGCGCCTTCGACGCGATGGAATCTCATCTCGAGGGCCGAGCGCTCTTCTCGTCACTGGGATTTTTCAGTCTTCTGGTCTTCCGCAAGAGGTAGCCGATGCCAAACTTGCGTGCGGCAAGGCGCACGAAGGAATTCGTCGATGCGGCTGACGCCTATGACGCCTTGGCTCCCCGATATGAGGACTTACTGTCCGATAACCCGGTCATTGAGCATAGTGCGCGAGTTTCTCTGGAGCTCGTTTCGCACGCGATGGCAGATGCGGAATTTCTTTTGGAAATCGGTTCGGGAATTGGTCGGGAGACGCTCGAACTCGCCGAATGTGGAAAACGGATTGTAGCTTGCGATCCTTCGCAAGGATCGCTGCGCCTGTTACAAGATCGGGCGGTCCGCCGAGGATTGAGCGACCGGATAGAAACCCGTTCGATTCCTGCCTCGAGCTTGCGTGAGCTTTTGGAGGAGTTTGGCTCGCAGGCATTCGACGGGTCATTCTCGAGCTTCGCACTGAGCTATGAGCCGAGTCTCGGCACAATTTCGGAGGATGTTTGGACGCTGCTCCGGCCGGGGGCACCGTTCTTTTGTTCGATTTTCAATCGATTGTGCCTCGCGGAACTCCTGACTGGCGCTCCGTTTCTCGTGCCGCGGAGAGGAATTGGCAGGTTAGTCGGCACGGTCAATCTCTCGATCGATCGACTCGCTGTTCGTGCTCGGGCCTATGCGACCCGAGAGGTGCTGGATGCGTTCCGACACCGTTTTGAGGTGGTCGGACTTTGGGGGGTGCCGGCCATCATACCCCCACATTACCTTCATCGACTTCTGGGTGCCTCTGGCGGCTTGCGGACGGCGTGGGAGAACCTTGATCGGCGTGTGAATTCGCGATGGCCGTTCCGCTTCCTGGGAAGTCACACTGCTTGGCTTTTCAAATCCAGGCCGTAGATTGGGCCCGATTTCGCCCATTTGGTTGGACAGTGGGCAGACGGTGCGCCATGAGAGCAGTCCTTGGATTCAAATAGTCGTTCAGACCGGCGGCTGCGCCAAAAAGCTCAAATGTAGCCACGAACCTCCCGCCTGACCAGGTGCGTGGGGGGACAATTCGAAGCAGACCTTCGAAGGGTTTTCAGGCCTACCTCCGGCAGTCTCGGTCCAACCGGGTCGCCAAGAAGGTCACACCATGACAAACAGACACGAAGCTCGACGGGTCCTCGTGACGGGGGCCGGCGGTTTCATCGGCCACCACCTCGTCAAGCGATTGAAGGTCGAGGGATGCTGGGTCCGGGGTGTGGACCTCAAGCGACCCGAGTTTGAGCCTAGCCCCGCCGACGAGTTCGTGATCGCAGACCTGCGGTCGCTGGACAACTGCACCCACGCGGTCCTCGGCGTCCAGGACGTCTATCAGCTCGCGGCGGACATGGGCGGGATTGGCTACATCGCGAAGTTCCACTCCCGGCTGGCGCGAAACAACACGCTCATCAATGCCCACATGCTCGAAGCGTCGCGGCTGGAGGACATCGAACGGTATCTTTACACGTCCTCGGCCTGCGTCTATCCGAGCTTTCTCCAGGACCGGGAGAACGTGTCCCCGTTGCGCGAGGAGGACGCAATCCCTGCGAACCCGGAGATGGGGTATGGCTGGGAGAAGCTCTTCGCCGAACAGCTGACCAGCTACTACCATCAGGACGATCACCTCGACGTGCGGATCGTGCGCTTTCACAATGTCTACGGACCCCTGGGCACCTACGAGGGCGGACGCGAGAAAGCCCCCGCGGCGATTTGCCGGAAGGTGGCGGAGGCGGACGATGGTACGTCCATCGAGGTCTGGGGAGACGGCCGACAGACGCGCACCTTTTGTTTCATCGACGACTGCGTCGAAGGCATCCGGCGGATCATGGAATCCGGCCATACCGATCCGATCAACCTGGGGACGGACGAAGTCGTGACCGCGGACGGACTCGTCGATCTCGTCTGCTCGATCTCCGGAAAGCGCCTTGAGAAAGTGCACAACCTGGATCGTCCGCAGGGCGTGCGAGGCAGGAATTGCGATACCACCGCATTCCGCACCCTGCTCAAATGGGAACCTCGAGTGACGTTGGCGGACGGACTCCGGGAAACCTACGCGTGGATCTGGGGGGAGCTTGCGAAGCGGGGACGGGCAAAACCGCCGATGCCGACCGTCGATGTCCCTAAGCCGATCGCGATCGAGGAGGAGCCGCTCATTCGGCTCCGGACTAGGCCGGCAGCGGAAGGGGCTTTGAGGGCGGGCCTTGATCCGAGATTGGGATTTGTTGGGGATAGTCAGACTGAAGACGGCCGGAAGCGTTCGCCGGATTCCCGCTAGCCGCTTGATACTCAGACTCGCTCTCGTTGAGCTGCAAGCCGCTGATCGGGGCAGGACCTGCGGGCATCTTGCTGGCCATCAAACCAAAACCTGGTGACCATCCATGAGGCCGAACGCTCCCATGTACGGCAACAACGACCTAACCGTCGTGATTCCGCATTTCGGCAGCTACGACCTCCTCCGACGATGTCTCAGCGAGCTATCGCCGAGCCGTTTGGCAACCGTCGTCGTGGAGGATGGGTGTTACGACGAAGCGATTCGGGACGAATTCCCAAGTGTCCGATTTGTCACACTCTCGCGCAATTCCGGTTTCGCGGCGGCGTGCAACCGTGGGCTTGCGGAGGTCGGCACCCCATGTGTCGCATTCCTGAACAACGACGCCTTTGTGACCGCGAACTGGCAGGCGCCTCTGCTCGAAACCCTCGCGCGCGACGAGGGAATTGCGGTTTGCCAGCCGAAACTCCTGTCGGCATTGAACTCCGGCTATTTCGACTATGCCGGCGCGGCGGGCGGACTGATCGACCGGTATGGATACCCGTTCTGCCGTGGGCGGATTTTTGACCAAATCGAACGAGACGTGGGCCAATATGATACACCGCGCGAAATCTTCTGGGCAGGTGGAGCCGCGTTCGTTGCCCGGACCGGGGACATCCGCGAAGTGGGGGGATTCGATGAAAGCCTTTTTGCCTTCCATGAGGAGCTCGACCTATGCTGGCGCCTGCGTGCCGGGGGGAAGAAAATCGTCTTCGTTCCGGAATCGAGAGTGTTCCACGTCGGAAGCGCTACCTGGGATTCCATGGCCGTTCGAAGGGCGTATCTCCTGCATCGGAACAGTCTCATCGTCCTGGTGAAAAACTGCCCTCGATCGCAATTGACCCTCGTCTTGGGGGCGCGGTACTTCCTCGAGCTTGCCTCCGCAGGGTATTTCTTCCTCGCCGGTCAACCAGATCGCGCTGCTGCGGTCCTCCGGGCGCTCGCTTGGAACATTCGTCGGTTTCGGGCAATGCTACGCCAGTATCACAGCGGCAGAGAGCAACTCGTCCCACATGACATGTCTCCGTTCGTCTACCCAAAATCTATCGCGGTTGCACGCTTTCTCCGGGGAGTAAGTCGTTTCAGCGAGCTCAAGTGGTAGTCGGTGCTCCGGGATGGCGGAATTGCGATACCTAATTGTCCTCGTCCAGGTGCTGGAGTGAGACAACCGAGACGCACAAAGCGAGCGACGACGTTCGCGGCGTGATCCAATGATCAAAGCCTCGGTGATCGTCATCACCTTCAACGGTCGTCACCATTTGGAGGCGTGTTTCAGCTCCCTCGGGAAACAGTCGGTTGATGCATACGAAACGATCCTCATCGACAACGCCTCCCAAGATGGCAGCGCAGACTTCGTTCGTCGGAATTTCCCGCGGGTCCGGGTGATTGAGTCCAAGACGAACCTGGGCTTCGCGGGAGGGAACAACCTCGCCGCCAAAGAGGCCACGGGCGACGTGCTGGTCTTTCTAAACGACGACACCGAGGTGGACCCCGGTTGGCTCGAAAGGCTCCTCTCCCCGTTCGACTCCGACCCACGGGTCGCAATCGCGGGCTGCAAGATGATTGACTTCTTCGACCGGGACATTGAGATCCGCGTCCTCTGCGACCTGTTCGGGTCCGCGATCAACTATGCCGTTGCACGGACTCCCAATTCGGACGGCTACGAGGATGTCTTCTATGTCCCCGGGTTCGCCCTCGCCATCCGCAGACCGGTATTCCGAGAAGTCGGAGGCTTCGATGACTCCTACTTCATGTTCGCGGAGGACATCGACTTGGACTGGCGGGTCTTGCTAGCCGGCTACCGAATGGTGGCAGTACGCAATGCGATCGTTTACCACAAATTCGGGGGTTCCGTGCCAGGCGCTCAAATCGTCGTTGCGGACGCGAGACCGTTCCGGACCGCTCTCTGGAAACGGGAACTGGGCGAGAAGAACCTGATCACGACCCTCCTGAAGAACTACAGCGCGTGGAACCTGGCGTGGGTCATGCCCAGTTATCTCTCCGTCTACCTTCTCGAGTTGCTATTCTTCGCTGCAAAGCGGAGATCGGACGTTGTTCGGGCGTACGGGCGGGCGCTTGTCTCGAACCTGCGAGGCCTAGGGAGGACCCTCTCGGTGCGACAACGGATTCAAGCGACCAGGAAGGTGCCCGACCGCGCGATTATCCGACAAATGAGGCTGGGCAGCGTAAAGGTCCTTCAAGCCCAGACAACGGGTTTTAGCGTTGAGATTTCTTCATGATGTCAGCGACGCCGTGACTCTCGCGCGTCATCAGACCGCTTGGAAAGCACTCTTGGCCCGCGTCTGGTGCGTGGAACTCGCGAAACGGAGAGTCCTTCTCGGACAACCCCAGTGCTGAGCCGCCGACCGAGCTTTTGTCAAGCCTGCCGTGAACCTTAAGGCACCGAATCACGTATCCAGCCACCGTTTCGTTTGATTCGGACTTCGAAGGCCATGGGGCTTGTGGAAGGCCAGCCGGTCAACGTTGCGTCCTCGCCTCTCGCGGCCGCGCCGGGGAGCGTCTCGAGTGCCGAACCGTCGGAGCGGGTTGCGAAATCCGCGCTGACCGTTTTCCTTCCCGTTCACAACGAGGTCCAAATGATTGGAGAAGTCCTCGACGTCGTCTATCGCGAAGTCGTCGTTCCGACCGGCGCCGATTTCCTAGTATGCGAAGACGGAAGCACGGACGGAACCGACGAGGTTCTGCGAGAGCTCGCGAAGACGTATCCGATGCGTCTCCTGGCAGGGGTAGCCGTAA
>Ga0209590_10000367_pt1 | contig 14347 bp, 14 predicted proteins | sample CZO8metaG_FD_188353 | JGI IMG/M metagenome (GOLD analysis project Ga0209590, IMG submission 188353) | Vadose zone soil microbial communities from the Eel River Critical Zone Observatory, Northern California, USA - CZOApr15con1.8 metaG... | ecosystem: Environmental > Terrestrial > Soil > Vadose...
GATCTCCTTCGCGTCGGCAGGCTTGAGCGTGGTCGCGTTGGCGATGAGGTCGAGCGCCTTCGACTTACCGATCAAGCGCGGCAGGCGCTGGGTTCCGCCCGACCCCGGAAAAAGGCCGAGGTTCACCTCTGGGAGCCCGATCTGATACGTGCCCTCGGCGGCGAACCGCAGATCGCATGCCAGCGCGAGCTCCAGGCCGCCCCCGAGGCAGTGGCCCGCGACGGCGGCGATGAAGATGAGAGGGCTGTTCTCCATCTTCCGAAAAGCTTCGTGGGCCAGGACCGCCAACATGAACCGCGATCGCGCAGTGCCTGAGGCAAATACGCGCACGTCCGCACCGCCCGAGAAGAACTTCTCGGCGGCGCTGGTCACGACCACGTTGCGGATGTCGCCGTCCATCCTCGCGTCGTCGATCGCAGACGCGAACTCGCGCAGAATTGCGTGGTCGTAGAGGTTTGCCGGCGGGTTGTCGAGCACGATGATTCCGACGCCGCCTTCCTTCTCCAGCCTCACAGACATCCCAGAGCCCTCCCAACGGCGCGTGGCCGACGACGCGGATAATTATCGAGACAACCAGAACACACGAAGAGGGGTGCCCGAATGGCGACGATGATCATCGAAGGCGAGAGGACGCGGGCTGCGTCCGGCAAGACGTACGAGGTCCGGAATCCTGCGACCGGTGAGCTCATCGACGAGGTGCCCGCGGGCGGACCGGCCGATGTCGACAAGGCCGCGCAGGCGGCGGCCAAGGCGTTCACCACCTGGTCAAAGCTTCCGGCCAATCAGCGGCGCGAGATCCTGCACAAAGCCGCCCAGCACATGCTCGGCAAGGTCGAGGAGATCGCCGTGATCCTGACCAAGGAACAGGGCAAAACGCTTCTCGAGTCGCGGCTCGAAGCCAAGCGCTTCGGCGAGAACATCGGCTGGTTCGCCGACCTCGCTGACAAGATCCACGGCCAGCACGTCAGGCTGCCCGACCTCACGACGTATGGGCTCGTGGTGCGAAAGCCGATCGGCGTCTGCGGCGCCATCGTGCCCTGGAACTTTCCACTGACCCTGGCCGCCAACAAGGTCGCACCGGCGATCGCGGCCGGAAACACGGTCGTGCTCAAGCCCGCGAGCACCACGCCTCTGTCGACGCTTGCCTGCATCGAGGCTCTCATCGAGGGCGGACTTCCTGAGGGCGTCATCAACGTCGTCATCGGGCAAGCGACCGGCGAGGCGATCGTGGAGCATCCGCTGATCCGGAAGATCGCGCTCACGGGATCCACGCCCACCGGCAAGCTGGTTATGGCCAAGGCTGCCGAGCATCTGAAGAAGGTCACGCTCGAGCTCGGCGGCAGCGACCCCTGCATCGTTCTCGACGACGCGGACCTGGAGGGCGCGGCGCGGGCGATCGGAGTCGGGCGGTTTTTCAACTGCGGCCAGCAGTGCCTGTCCACGAAGCGCCTCTACGTGCAGGAAGGCGTGTACGACGCGCTGATGGAGAAGCTCGTCGCACGAGCATCGAAGCTCAAGCCTGGCAATGGGCTCGACAAGGACACCCGCATGGGACCGATGCACACACAGACACAGCGCGCTGAGGTCGAAGCGCAGGTCAAGGACGCGGTCGATCGCGGGGCCAAGGTGGTCTACGGCGGCGGGAGGCCAAAGGGCGCGGAGTACGAGAAGGGCTGGTTCATCGAGCCGACGATCCTGGAGAACGTTCCCGATGGTGCGCGTATGTGGACTGAGGAGGTCTTCGGCCCGGCGCTGCCGGTGCGGCGGGTGAAGGACCTCGACGAGGCCCTCAGGCTTGCCAACGACACGCCGTTCGGGCTGGGGTCATCGATCTGGACCGCGAGCATGGCGGCTGCGCGTCGCGCCGTCGACGAGCTCGAGGCGGGGTACACATGGGTGAACGCCCTGGTGATCGCACATGACGAGCTGCCCTTTGGCGGCACCAAGCAGTCGGGCTTCGGCAAAGAGCATGGCGTCGAGGCGTTCCTGCAGTACACCGAGGAGAAGTCGGTCGTCTACGGCGGAGTCTGAATAGTCCGTATCCGCCCGAGGTAATACAACCCGTGAAGACTGGTGCCGCGGTCGTGGGCGTGCTGGTCGTGCTCGTGGGCGCGGTGTTCGCCGGCCAGGGCCTGGGCTACATCCCGGGCAGCTTCATGACCGGGGACATCCGCTGGTTCTGGATCGGCGGCGCCATGGTCGTGGTTGGGCTCGGCGTCCTCGCCGCGACTTTCCTGCGCCGGCCGAACAAGGCTTAGCGAGCATCCCCACCCGGCGCGCTGCGCGCGCCGACCTCCCCACAAGTGGGGAGGCGAGAGCCGGCGACCTCCCCACAAGTGGGGAGGCGACTCATGCCTAGGCGGTTCTACCGTTCAGGCGGTCCCAATGCGACTGGCATTCGACGCAACGCGTAGCCGAAGGCTGGAACTTGAGCCTGGCGGCAGGGATGCGTTGGCCGCACGCCTCGCAGATCCCATAGGCCCCTTCGCGCACTCTCTCCAGGGCACGCTCGACCTGCTCGCGGTTCTCGTCGAGAAGCTGAACGAGTCGGTCGGTGGTCTGCCGATCCGAAAGGGCCTGGGCCAGGTCGGTGTCCTCAGGGATCCCCGTGATCGCGCCCCCTACGACGTCCGCCAGGGGCCTGTGCAGGCCGGCTTCCTCGCCGCACGCGTTTGCCAGCTGCTCAAGCTGCCTGCGGTTGGCTTCGAGCATCTGCTCTGGCACGCTGTCGGGTCTCTTGCGAGTCGCCATTGAAATCCCCTCCTTTCGTAATACCGCAGCTCGTTACGTTCGGATTCGCTGACACAACGCTTGGGATGAGATCCCTACCCGGTCGCGCACAATTAGTCGCCTGTGAAGCCGACCTTACAGAGATTTACAGTCGGGCTCCTGGCGCTGGCCCTTGCCGGCTGCCAGGTGGGCCCCAATACTCACCCCACCCCAAGCGTAGCCCAGATCGGATCGAATCTCAATTGCACCGGCGGCGACCATGGGTTCGCGGACAGCCAGGCCGGCTGGGGCTTCTGCTACCCCAAGTTCTGGAGGTACAACGAACGCGCGCAGGAGAGCCTCACTCCGCCCGGCCTCGACCTGACGCTCAACATCACCGTTTGCGCCTCCAGCGTCGCCGAGCTCCCGTGTTCAAAGCCGGAGAAAGGCGTCTCCCCTCCCCCAGACGTGGGGAGCTTCGCTTTCATGATCATCTCGACCTACGAGCGTGGCGATTCGACGAGCCTGGCTTCCTGGGTCCAGACCAACCTGACCCCTCATCCGACCCCCTCACCAAGCGCGTCCCCAACTGCCTCCCCGACTTCACAGCCGAGCCCGTCGCCAAGCCCGCAAGCGACCCTGCAGTCGATCCAGTGGGGGAACGCGATCGAAGCGGCGCTGATGGTGGACGGCAAACGCATCGCCCTCACGCCTCACCACGTGGTGATCCTCGAGCTGCGTTCCGGGCTGGACCTCCTTGATCTGGAGACGCCGATGTCCGCGCGCCTCGGCACGTGGAAGTTCGAGTACTAGGGGCGTTTGAACAGGGTCTGCATCTTGATCGCAAGACCCATGTCGCCTTTGATCTTCAGCTTCCCCTGCATGAAGGCGGAGGTGCCGTCCATCGCGCCGGTCATGATCTTCACCCAGTCGCCGGAGTCCGCCTGAAGGGTCAGGTTCGGGGCCTCCGGAGGCTCGCCCTTGCCGGATTCGGCCGCGCCGTCGTGGATCTTCACCCACCACTTGCCGGCGTCCGCTCCGCTCAGGTCGAACACGATGGTGGCCTTGGTGCTGCCCGCCTTCTCGGGGATGATGTATTTGGGCAGGGCCTCGACGATCTGGTCGGGTGACAGCTGGACTTCAGACATGCGCTCCTCCTGAGCAAACGCAGCGGCCGACACGCCCATCTTAGACAATGCCGGGACAGTGGTTGAGATCGCGCTGAGCGAAGTCGCGACGGGGGTGTTCGAGCTCCGCCTGCCCATCCCTTTCGAAGACGGCCTCGTCAACGTGTTCCTGTTCGCGGACGGCGACGAGGTCGACCTGCTCGACTGCGGCATGAACTCCGACGAGTCGGTGCACGCGATCCGAGCGGCCGTGTCGCACGTCGGCGCGACGCGAATCCGCCGGCTCGTCGTCACCCACATTCATCCCGACCACTACGGCGCCGCCGGCACGCTTGCCGGTGCCGGGGGCGCTGACCTCTATCTGCACCGCCTCGAGGTCCCGCTCGTCAACCCCCGCTACGTGGAGCTCGAGCATCTGGTCCGGGAGGTGCACACGTATGCGCTCGTCAACGGCGTGCCCGAGGACGAAGCAGAGGTGCTCAGCAACTCCCAGCGAGCGCTCAGCCAGGTGGTCAAGCCGGCAGACGCGGCGGTGCAGCTCGACGGCGCCGAGACGCTCGAGATGGGCCGCAGGCAGCTACGAGTCGAATGGACCCCCGGACATTCGCCCGGACATATCTGCCTGTATGAGCAGGGCGAGAAGCTGCTGTTCGCGGGCGACCACATGCTGCCCGAGCTGTCGCCGAACATCGGCCTTCATCCGCAGAGCACGCCCGACCCGCTGCATGAATACCTCGACGGCCTGAAGCGAATGGCCGCATACGAACCACGCCTCATCCTGCCCGCTCATGGCCGTCCCTTCACGGACGCGGCGAGCCGGGTGGCCGCATTGGCGGCCCATCACAGCAGGAGGCTCGATCAAATTCTCGAGATCGTCTCCGCCGGCGAGAAGTCCGCGTGGGAGGTCGCGGTGGAGCTTTGGGGTCCGAGGGACAACCTGTACGAAAGGCGCCTTGCCCTCCAGGAAGGACTCGCTCACCTGCAGGCGCTTGCGGTCGAAGGCCGCCTGGAGAAGGTGGTCAGTCCTGCCGCGGTGCGATGGCGGCCGCCATCAGCTCAGGCTTGATCCCGAGCGGGAAGAGCTCCGCGGGATAGCAGCCGACTCCGACCACGCCAGGTCCGGCATGCGCTCCGACGACGGGCCCGAGTGGTTGGATCATCAACGTGTCGGCGATCGGCTCGAGCTCTCGGGCCACGCGCTCCGCGTCGGCCTGCGCGTCCGCGTGGCCGACGATGAGACACACGCCCTTGCCGGTATCGACCTCGCGCGTGAGCTCGACGACGCGGTTCAACGCTCGGTCAAACGTGCGCACGCGCTCGAGAGGCGTCACGAGCCCGTCGCGGATGCAGAGCACCGGCTTGACCTGCAGCACCGATCCCAGCAGTGCGCTCGCGCGACCGATACGACCGCCGCGTCGCAGGAACTCGAGGGTCGCAACCGAGAAGTACGTGTGGACGTGCGGCCTCATCGCCAACACGCGACTTTCGATGGCGGCGGCATCGACCTTCTGCGCAGCGAGGGCCGATGCCACCAGGGCGACAAGGCCCAGCGACATCGAAACGACTTCCGAGTCGATGACGTGCACGCGCTTGGGGTCCGTCATGTCCGCGGCCTGGCGCGCCGACTCGCACGTGCCGCTCAGCTTCTCGGAGATGTGGATCGAAACCACCGCCTCGTGGTCACCGAGGAGCGCCGAGTATGTCTCAGCGAAACGGCCTGGCGATGGCTGAGATGTCGTGGGGTGCGTCGTCGCGGATGGGAGCTTGCGATAGAACTCCTCCGGCGTGATGTCGACGCCGTCCAGCAACGACTTGCCGTCGAAATGAAGGGTGAGCGGCACCATCGATATCGAGCGGGCGGCCGCGAGCGCCGGAGGGAGGTCCGCGGTGGAGTCGGTCACGATGGCCACGCGCCGCTCACTCAACTGAAATGGTCCTCCTCCATGTGCCTGCCCTCCTGGCGATGGAACATGCGGCGCTCCAGCGGCCGGATCGCCACCAGGGTCACAAGCACCAGAACAGTTGTGAAGATCGCGACCTTGTAATTTCCGAAACCGACCACCATCCCGATCGCGGCGACCACCCAGATCGTGGCCGCGGTGGTCAGGCCCCTGACGTCGGTGCCGTGGCGGAGGATGGCGCCGGCGCCGAGAAAGCCGACGCCGGTCACTATCTGTGCGGCGATGCGGGTGGGATCGGTGCGGCTGCCGAAGAACGACTCGAGGCTGATCGTCGTGAACAGGCATGCCCCGACGCCCACCAGCGCCATCGTGCGGATCCCCGCCGGGTGGCCGTGGTACTCACGCTCGGTGCCGATCGCGATGGCGAGGATGAGGGTGACGACGATGCGAAGGGCGAAGTCCAGATCGCCGCTGAGAGGCAGCGGCGTTAGCCTCGGCCCGGGCGCCCGCCGGGTTCATCCTTGGCCTTGGGCTCGTCGGGGAGCTCGGGCAGGTCAAGGCTGTTGACGAAGTCGCGGAACACGGCGAGGCGTTCGTCGTCGATGGGCGTCTCGGTCTTGTCCTTGTCGTCCGACGTCTCGTCTGCCTCAGGGATGATGCCGGCGGCTTCCATGACCTCGGTCGCGACGAAGATCGGGCATTCCATGCGGACGGCCAGCGCGATCGCGTCCGAAGGCCGGGCGTCGAAATCGAGGTCGCGCCCGTCCTGCTTCACGTACAGGCGCGCGTAGAAGACCTGGTCGGCGAGGCGGGTGACGACGATGCGCTTCACGCTGACGCCGAGGTCGCCGAAGGCGGTGGCCATCAGGTCGTGGGTGAGAGGACGCCCCAGGGGGTTGCCGGAGATCTTGGTCGCGATCGCCTGGGCCTCGAAGGACCCGATCCAGATCGGGAGGTACCGGTCAGCCTCCTTCTCCTTCAGGATCACCAGGTGCTGGGCGGTAGGCATGTGGATCCGGATGCTGTCGACCGCGACCTCGATGAGGTTTTTCATCCTCGAGCCCATTCTACCTCTGGGGCTCAGAGGTTCCCCCCGGTTTGAACTCAGTGGCTCCGTAGAATCCAGGGGTGGCGAAGGGGAAGCGCGGGCGGCTCGTTTTGATCGACGCCCATAGCCTCATCTACAGGGCGTTCTTCGCCCTGCCGCCGATGAGCACGTCGGACGGGCAGGTGACCAATGCCGTCTACGGCTTCACGTCCATGCTCGCGATCGTCCTGGCCTCTCGCCCGGAGTTCGCAGCGGCCGCCTTCGACCTCGCCGCGCCCACGTTCCGATCGAAGGAGTACGAGGAGTACAAGGCCGGACGCCGGGCGATGCCGGACGACCTCCGCCCGCAAATCGAGAAGGTGCGCGAAGTGCTGGACGCCTTCTCGATCCCCATCTACAGCCTCGAGGGGTTCGAGGCCGACGACGTGATCGGCACGCTGGCGCGAATCGCCGAGGAACGCGGCCACGCGGTGACGATCGTGTCGGGCGACCTCGACTGCTTGCAGCTGGTCACAGAATCGGTCGAGGCGCTGGTGCCTCGTCGCGGGATCACGGACACCTTCATGTACGGACCCGACCAGGTCCGCCAGCGCTACGGTTTCGAGCCCGCCCAGCTGATCGACTTCAAGGCGCTCCGCGGAGACACGTCGGACAACATCCCCGGCGTGCCGGGGGTCGGCGACAAGACCGCCGCCAAGCTGGTGCAGGATTTCGGCTCGGTCGAGGCCATCCTGGAGCGAGTCGAAGAGCTGCCTGAGGGCCGCCTCAAGAACAACCTCAAGGAGCACGAGGAGAAAGTTCGGCTCGGGAAGCGGATGGTCACGATCGTCCGTGACGTCCCGGTCGAGCTCGACCTCGAGCGTTCGCGCTGGACTCGGTACGACTACGACAAGGTGCGCACGGTTTTCGACCGCTTCGAATTCCGCCAGCTCCTGAGCCGGTTCCCGCCTCCAGACCAGGTGCCCGTGCAGCCAACCCTCACCTTTGAGCCGGCGCCGCGGTCTGACGGGTTGAGGATCGTGGATGACGCGGCCGAGGCCGCAACCCTGGTCGCGGGGGCGACCGACGTCGGCGTGTTCACGTTCACAGAGACAGCGGGCCGTGGAGCACGGACGTGCGGCGTGGGCGTGGCCACCGGGCGCGACACCTTTTATGTGGCGCGTCCGGACGCCATGGATGCGGTCGCGACCGAGCTCACCGAAGGCAAGCCGATCAGCGGTCACGATACGAAGGAGACGGAGTTGGCGCTGCGCGCGCTTGGCGGCGGCACGCGCGAATGGGCGTTCAGCACGTTCCTCGCGTCCTATCTTCTTGGGGCCGGCGCGCGCGATCCACGGCTCGAGGATCTGGCGCGCGAGTTCCTCGACATGACCCTGATCAGCACGGAGCAGCTCCTGGGCACCGGGCGGAGCGCTCGCAAGCCGGCCGACGTCCCGGTCGAAGAAGCCGCGGAGTTCGCCGCGCGACGCGCCGAAGCCATCCTCAACCTGCGGCCGCGCCTCGAGGCGGAGATGCGGAACCTTGGTGTCGACTACCTGTTCCACGAGATCGAGCTGCCGCTGGCGGGCGTCCTCGCCGACATGGAGTCCGAAGGCGTCGCCATCGACGTGCCGTACCTCAAGCAGATGCAGGAAGAGCTGGGCGCTCAGATGGCGGCCATCGAGTCTGAGGTCGAGCAGGTGGCGGGCCAGAAGTTCAACCTCAACGCGCCGCAGCAGCTGGCGAAGGTCCTCTTCGAGGACCTCAGGCTGCCGGTCGGCAAGCGAACGAAGACGGGCTACTCAACGGACGCGGACACGCTCGAAGCTTTGCGCGAGAAGCATCCGATCGTCGGCCTGATCCTCGAGCATCGGCAGCTCTCGAAGCTCAAGTCCACGTACGTCGACGCGCTGCCTCAGCTGGTCGATCCGCTCAGCGGGCGTGTGCACACGTCATTCGGACAGGCGAGCACGGCGACCGGCCGCCTCTCCTCATCCAACCCCAACCTCATGAACATCCCCATCCGCACCGAGCTCGGCCAGCGCATCCGCCGCGCGTTCAAGGCGAGCCGTCCGGGCCACGTCATGGTTTCGGCCGACTACTCGCAGATCGAGCTGCGAATCGCCGCGCATCTCAGCGGCGACCCCGAGCTCCTGGGCGCTTTCAAGGCCGGGCAAGACATCCACACCGCGACGGCGGCCGCGGTGTTCAAGATCCCCATCGACTCGGTCGACCCCAACCAGAGGCGGCTGGCGAAGGTGGCCAACTTCGGGTCCATATACGGCCAGGGCGAGTACGGGCTTTCGCAGCAGCTCGGCATCACCGGAGACGTGGCGCGCGAGTTCCTCGCCCAGTACTGGGCGACTTATTCGGTTTTGCGCGAGTACCTCGACAAGGTGAGGCGTCAGGCGCGCGAAGAAGGGTTCGTCGTCAGCGCCACAGGCAGGCGCCGAGCGATTCCCGACCTGAGGTCGCCCAACTTCCAGCTGCGCAGCGCGGCCGAGCGCATGGCGATCAATTTCCCGATGCAGTCGCTCGCCGCCGACATCATCAAGATCGCGATGGTGCGCCTGCAGCGGGAGATCGAGGCCGACCATATCGAGGGCCGCATGCTGCTGCAGGTGCACGACGAGCTGCTCTTCGAGGTGCCCGAAAACGAGGTGAGCCGGTTTGCCGAGGCGGTGCCGCGCATCATGACCGGCGCGTACGAGCTCGAGACCGGGATCGAGGTGGAGGCCAAGGTCGGGCCCAACTGGGCGGACATGAGAAAGCTCGCGGTGGTGAGGGTTTGATGTCGAGTGACCCTCCGGGGTTGAACCTCCCCACCCGGCGCGCTGCGCGCGCCGGCCTCCCCACAAGTGGGGAGGCAACTTAGTGCCGGAGCTTCCTGAGGTCGAGACCATCGTCGCCGACCTGCGGCCGCACCTGGCCGGCCGCACGATCGTGCGCTGCGAGCTGCGATTTCCATCCATCGTCCGGCATCCCGAGCCGGAGACCTTCATCGACTCGATCACCGGCCTTCGCATCGAGGCGGTGGGGCGGCGTGGAAAGTTCATCCTCATCGCGCTCGGCGCCGGCCGCTTGCTCGTCGTTCATCTCGGCATGAGCGGCCAGCTGCGCTTGCTCGACGCCGCGAGCGAAATCGCCAAGCACACGCACGCCATCCTCGACCTCGACGACGGCCGGCAGCTGCGCTATCGCGACCCGCGCCGGTTCGGGCGATTGCTGCTCGGCACCGAGGACGAGCTGCTCCTCTCGGGCACGTTGCCCAGGCTCGGGCCGGAGCCGATCGATCCCACCTTCGACGCCGAAGAGCTCTTCAAAAGGTTTCGGCGCCGTCGCGCGCCGCTCAAAGCGGTGCTGCTCGACCAGGCGACCGTGGCGGGCGTGGGCAACATCTACGCAGACGAATCGCTGCACCGCGCCCGGCTCCGCCCGGATCGGGCCGCCGGCAGCCTGAGCCGCAAGTCGGTGCGTAGGCTGCACGCATCGCTTCGTGATTCGCTCGAGGTTGCGATCCGCAATCGCGGCTCCTCTGTCGACACGTATCGCGACGCGTGGGGCGAGGTCGGCAACCAGCAGGAAGCGCTTCTCGTCTACGGCCGCGCGGGCGAACCGTGCTTCACCTGCGGCCGCCCGCTGGCCGTGGTTCGACTGGCCGGGCGCACCACCGTCTTCTGCACGCGTTGCCAGCGTTGACACGTTGCAGGCGCTAAGGCCGCGGCTCGTCGCCGCCGCCGCGCTCGCGGTCGCGTACGTCGCGCTGACGATGGCGATCGCGGCCGGGATGTTCGACGTCCTGGACAAGCAGGTGCTGCAGGGGATGTCGAGCCTGTGGATCGAATCGCTGCATCCCCTGTTCCAGGCGATCGCTGAGCTCGGCGGCCTGGAGCTGACGAGCCTCCTCATGCTCGCGCTGGCGATCTTTCTGCTCCGCCGGGGATTCGGCGCCGACGCCTGGGTCGTGCTCGTGTTCGTCGCCGCCCAGGTGCTCGAGGTCGTGTACAAGGCGAATCTTCACCACCTCGGACCGCCGCGGACTGTGGCTCACGCAGACGGGCCCAGCATCACAGACCTCGTGTCGGGCACCGGGCCGCTCGTGAACAGCTTTCCCAGCGGACACATGGTGCGGGCCGTGATCGCTTATGGGCTGATCGCGTTCGTGGTCCAGCGCCTGGCGCCCTGGCCGCTCGCGCGCTCGCTCGCAATCCCGATTGCGACCGCGCTTCTGGTGTTGCTCGCCTTCGACCGCCTCTACCTCGACGTGCACTGGGAATCGGACGTGCTCGGCGGGGTGCTGCTCGGTGCGATCGGCCTGCTGGCCGGGACCATCTGGCTTGATCGCCCGCTGGCAGGCGAGAATTAACCGATGGCCGCAGACAGCCCTGTGATGATCATGGTCACCACCGGCGGCCGCAATGACGCCGAGCGCCTGGGCGAGGGCCTCGTGGTGGAGCACCTCGCCGGCTGCTGCACCGTGATTCCGATGGTCCACTCCTTCTATTACTGGGACGGCCAGCTCAAGCGAGAACACGAGTCACTCTTGCTGGTGAAGACCGTCGCATCGCGAGCCAAGGCGGTCCAGGAATACGTGCGCAAGAACCACGCCTATGAGCTGCCCGAGATCCTCCAGGTGGCCATCGACGACGGTATGCCGAGGTACCTCCAGTGGCTCGCCGATCAGGTCGCCGACCGCCCCCACTGACGGCGTCTTAAAGGGAGCGGAGTCGTTAAGTGAACACTTAGACTCTCTCCCGGGTGGCGACGGCAGTTGACGAACGCGGGGGGCGTCGTTCGGGTGGCAAACGCCGCCAGCGCAAGCGTGCTCCCAAGGAGAAGGCTCAGGACGCGCCGGTAGAGGCGGCTCCACTGGCCGGCATCGACGATCTCCAGGCCCTCGCGACGGCCGTCGCCGTGATGGCCGCTCCCGAGCTCGTCCCTCCTCCGATCACGGAAGGGAACGGCTACGAACTGAACCTGGCGCCGGCGGTCCTCCTGCCGGACACCGAGGCGCCGCCCGCGGAGGAGTTCCAGGACCTCCTCGGTCAGGCCGTGGGGCTGCGGCTCGACTCGGTCTCGCGCGAGTACGGCCGCGGGGACGAGATGCACGTGAGCGCGCTCAAGAACATCTCGATGCAGATCGGCCCGTGCGAGTTCGTTTCCATCGTCGGGCCATCCGGATGCGGCAAGACCACCCTGCTCTCGCTCATGGGCGGCCTCGACAAACCAACCTCCGGCCACGTCTACGCGGCGGGTCTGCCCCTCGATCAGCTGTCGGACGCCGACCTCGCCGACTACCGGCTGCAGCGCGTGAGCACGATCTTCCAAACGTTCAACCTCATCCCGTCTATGACGGCGGAGGAGAACGTCGCGCTGCCACTCACCCTGGCCGGCATCGACCTGGAGGAGAGGCGCACAAGGGCCCGGCATCTTCTCGAGCTCGTGGGCCTCGCGAATCGGGCGCGGACGCGGGTGAACCGGCTGTCTGGGGGCGAGCAGCAGAAGGTGGCCGTGGCCCGCGCGCTGGCGAACCGACCTGGGCTGATCCTCGCCGATGAGCCCACAGGCAGCCTCGACTCTGCCTCCGGCGAGGTCATCCTCGGGTTGCTCGAGGACCTCAACCGGCGCGGGGCGACCGTCGTCCTCGTCACCCACGACCCCGAGGTGGCCCGCCGGGCGCGGCGGGTGATCCGGATGATCGACGGACGCGCGGTCGAGTTGGAGCAGGGCAGCGAGACCATCCGCAACCAGGACCCCGTGATCCCGCCCACACGGATGCACTGGCGGGACACTCTCAAGGTCGGCATGCGGGCGACCGTCCGGAGGCCGCTGCGGACGTCGCTCACGACCACCGGCGTGGCCATCGGCATCGCGGCGATGACGCTGATAGCCGCCCTCGCGGGCGGCCTTCAGGACGCCCTCAACTCGCCGGCGCTGGCGCGGAGCCAGCTCCACCAGGTGGCCGTCTACCCGGTCGGTGACGGCAGCGGCTTCAGCGCGGGCACGCTGGCGACCATCAGCCGGCAGCCACACGTTCGGGCGGCGTGGGGCCAGGTCGCGATGACGGGCACGTTCAGCATGGACGACGCGTCCGCCAAGCCCGCCACGCTGCCCTCCGGCGCGCTGGTCTCGCTGCCGCCACGAGACTCCTCGCCGGAGATGACGCTCCTGGCCGGCCGGCTGCCGAGGTCGGATTCGGCGGTCGAGATCGTGCTGACCGACCGGACCGCGATGGCCCTTGGCTTCAAGAATGCAGCGGCGGCTCTCGGCTCGACGGTCGACTTCAACTCCACGTCGGGCTCGCTGGTGGTCTCCGGGCCGCCTGTCAACCCGGTCACCAGCCCGCTGTTCATCTCCCTCCCGGTCGTGGGCGTGGTGTCGACGCAGTACATGCCGGCCGGAGCCGCCGGCGCGCTGGTTCCCTATACGTTCGCCAAGGATTACTGGGCCAAGATGGCTGGGTTCAACGGCTGGAAGACGGGCGAGTTCGCCAACATCACGCTGCTGGCGGATTCGGGCGCCACGGTCGATGTCGTGCGCAAGCGCCTCGAGACCCTGGGCTTCCAGGCCCAGACCTTCGGTGACGTGTTCCGGGGCTTCGAGGACTTGCTCAGCCGGCTCCGCATCGCGCTGCTCGCGCTGGCGCTGGTCGCCCTGCTCCTGGCGTGTCTCGGGATCGCCAACACGATGTACAGCGCAGTGCTCGAGCGCACCAAGGAGATCGGCGTCCTGAAGGCGCTGGGAGCGCGATCCCGCGACGTCCTGCTGCTCTTCGTGGCGGAGGCGGCCTTGATCGGGCTCGCGGGGGGAATCATCGGCACCCTGGGCGCCGTCGGCCTGGCCCAGATGGGCAACGCCGCCGTGGACCGCTTGGTGCAAAGCGTCACCGGCACGGGCATCGACGTTTTCAGAACCGACTTTGGGATCGCCGTGGCGGCGTTGCTGCTGGCCGTCGTCCTCAGCACGGTGAGCGGTCTGCTGCCATCGATGCGGGCCGCGGTCCAGGATCCAAGCCGCGCCCTCCGCTACGAGTAGCTAACCTCACGGCACTATGAGGGCGTCCACGTATCCGCTGGTCGATGCCGACGTGGCGGCAGCGCTGGTCCTCGACCGCACACCCGTGCTGCCGAAAGAGCGCGTTGCCATCGGCGAGGCGGTGGGCCGCGTCCTGGCCGCGGACATGAGCGCGCCCACCGAGCTGCCCGCCTTCTCCACCAGCGCGGTCGACGGATTCGCGGTGCGGGCGGTCGATGCGGGCGAGACGCTGCGCGTGATCGGCGAATCGGCCGCGGGCCGGCCCTTCGCGGGGGGTGTCGAGCGTGGGACGGCCGCGCGCATCCTGACCGGCGGAGTCCTGCCGGCCGGCGCCGACACGGTGGTGATGGTGGAAGACGTACGCCTCGCCGGAGACACGGTCACAGTGCCTGCTGATCTTCGCGCCGGCAGCAACTTCCATCGCCCCGGCGCAGACGTGAAGGCGGGAGAGCTCGTGCTCGGGGCCGGGACGCAGCTCGGCGCGGCCGAGCTCGGGCTCGCGGCGGCACTCGGCTTCGCCGAGGTGGAGGTGCGCCGGCGCCCGCGGG
>Ga0209590_10000370_pt1 | contig 14317 bp, 16 predicted proteins | sample CZO8metaG_FD_188353 | JGI IMG/M metagenome (GOLD analysis project Ga0209590, IMG submission 188353) | Vadose zone soil microbial communities from the Eel River Critical Zone Observatory, Northern California, USA - CZOApr15con1.8 metaG... | ecosystem: Environmental > Terrestrial > Soil > Vadose...
CAGAGGGCTGGACTGAGAGTGAGGGCGACGAATCCTGAAATCGTCACGGAGATCGCGATCGTGATCGCAAACTGCTTGTAGAGCTGGCCCGTGATCCCACCCAAGAAGCCCACGGGGACGAACACCGCCGCGAGCACGAGCACGATCGCGATAATGGGGGCCGTCACCTCTGCCATGGCTCGCTTGGCGGCCTCCTTGGACGAGCAACATTCTTCCTTCATGTGGCGCTCGACGTTCTCGACCACCACGATGGCGTCGTCCACCACGATTCCGATGGCCAGCACCATGCCGAACAGCGTCAGGGTGTTGATAGAGAACCCGAGGGCCTGCATGCCGGCCAAAGCGCCGATGAGGGAGACCGGCACCGCCACCGCGGGAATCAGCGTCGTGCGCCAGGACTGGAGGAACAGGTAGACCACCAGGATGACCAGCGTCATCGCTATGCCCAACGTCAGCGCCACCTCGTGGATGGACACCTCGATGAAGCGGGTCGTGTCATAGGGGATGTCGTACTTCACGCCAGGGGGAAAGCTCTTGGCGAGCTCATCCATCTCCCGGCGAATGCGCTTGGCGGTGTCGAGCGCGTTGGCGCCTGGCGAAAGGAACGTCAGGAGAAACGTGTTGGGCTTGCCGTTCCACCGTCCTTCCAGGTTGTAGGATTGGGCGCCCAGCTCGACCTTGGCCACGTCCTTGAGGCGGACTATGTCCCCGTTCGGGAGCGCCCGGACGATCATCTCTTCGAAGTCTTTCACCTCCGTCAGGCGGCCCTGCGTGATCACCGGGATGGTAAGCTGCGTACCTTTGGGTGCTGGTTCTCGCCCGACCGTGCCGGCCGGAAAATCCCGGTTCTGCTCGCGGACCACGTTCGTAATATCGGTCGGCGTGAGGTTGAGCTGCGCCATACGGACCGGGTCCAGGATCAGCCGCATGCTGTAGTTCTGGCCCCCGAAGACCAGGGCATCGCCCACGCCGCGGAGCCGCTTGACGTTGTCGAGCACGTTGATGATCGCGTAGTTGGAAAGATAGAGCATGTCGAATCGAGGGTCGCTGGAACTCAGGGCCACGACCGTCAGCAGATCCGGGGACACTTTTTTCACCGTGATACCCTGGCGAATCACCTCGTTCGGGATCTGCGGCTCCGCCAGCTTTTCGCGGTTCTGCGTCTGGACCTGCGCGATATCCACGTCGGTCCCGATCTCGAAGGTGAGCCGGATGGTCATGTGCCCGTCGTTGGTGCTGGTGGAATCGTAATAGAGGAGATTGTCGATGCCCGGAAGCTGCACTTCGATGGGGCGGGCCACCGAATCCGCCACCACCTCCGCGTTCGCGCCCGGATAGTCGGCCTCGATCTGCACCACCGGAGGCGTAATTTCGGGAAACTGGGAGATGGGCAGAACCTGCATCGCCGCGAGGCCCACCACCACGATGACGATGGAAAGGACCGACGCGAAGATCGGACGGTCGATGAAAAAGTGAGAAATCACAGGTCGCTCTTCGTCTTGGTGTCCACCGGCTTACCCACGGAAGCAGCACCGGCCTCCGCAGCGGGAACCGGTTTCACGGGAGCGCCCGGCGCAATTCTTTGGAGGCCGTCCACCACCACCCGCTCTCCTGCACGGAGTCCTTCCTCGATGAGCCACTGGCTGCCCTGCCAACTGGTGGCCTGGACATTACGGACCTCCACCTTGTCGCCCTCGCCCACCACATAGACGACGGAACCCTTGGGCCCCTGCTGCACGGCCCGTTGCGGCACCAGGATGGCACCGGTTCTCGTATATCCCTTGACGCGAATCTTGACGAACTGTCCGGGAAGCAGGACCCGTTCGTGATTGGGAAAGACGAACCGTCCCTGCCTGGAGCCCGTATCCGTGCTCAGCCCCACGGAGGCAAAATCCAACTGCCCCTCATACGGATAGATGGTGCCGTCCATAAAGGTGAGGATCCCCCGGAGTTGATAGAGGCCCGGCCGCTCGACCTTCTTTGTTGCGAGTTGCTGGCGCCGCTGCAGGAGGTAGCTCTCCGGAGCGCTCCCCACGACATACATCGGATCCACTTGGTGGATGACGGTGAGCAGGTCGGTCTGCGCGGAGATGAGGCGACCTTCGTAGAACTTGGTCCGCTCGATCAGTCCGGAGATAGGAGCGGTAATGAGCGTGTTATCCAGGTCGAACTGGGCCTTCACCAACTGGCCTTTCGCCGATTCAAGGGCCGCCTTCGCTGCTAGGTCTTCCGCGACGGCATCATCCACGTCCTTCTGGCTCACGGCCTGTTCCGCCAGCAGCGGCTTGACGCGATCGAGATTCTGCTTCGTCTGGACCACCCGCGCTTCGGCTTGGGCCACCATCGCTTTGGCGCTCACCACAGCCGCCTGGAACGGCACAGGATCGATTAGATAGAGCCGGTCGCCTTGTTTGACGTCACGGCCCTCGCGAAAGAAGAAGTTTTTAATGATACCCGTCACCTGTGATCGGATCTCGACGATGCGGGAGGCTTCCGCCTGGCCGATGAATTCCGGATCGTCGGGTATGGTCTGAGCAGCTACCGTCATCACCCCCACTTCCGGAAGGGGATGGGCGGGAGCGGAGCCGGCCTCTTGCTTACAGCCCAGCAACCCGGCCACTCCCGCGCACAGGAGGAGGCCTGCACCGAATCTCAGTGTCGTGACGATGGCAATCATATCGGCTTCCTCCGTAGAGATGGCATTATACTAAAGGGGCGCATCCTGCGCCTCTACCCGCGCGTGTAGCGCTTCCAAGGGGAAATAGTGCACCGGTTTACTTGTCGACGGCAAAGTCGTTTTCCATCCACCAGCGCCAACCACCCTCCAACTCCATCACAGCGTAGCCCTTGCTTGCGAACCCGATGGCCGCCGTCGCCGCCAGGTGGCAGACATGCGAGTAGCAATACACGACGTTGATCCTGTCCTTGCGCAATCTGGTCTTCACTATCTTCGCATCCGTCCACTGATCCTTCGGCAGGTTGACAGCGCCGGGGATGTGGCCTTCGGCGTAATTTTCCGCCGACCGCACGTCCACGATGTGGACCGGCTGACCCTGTTGGACCATGCGTTCGAGTTCGACCGGCCCCGTCGTGAAGGCCATCTTGTCCTGGAAGTATTTCTTGGCTTTCGCCGCATTGGTGATCTTGAGTTTGGTCACCATGACTCCTCTCCTTATCATCTCAAAGGTTAAAATTACGCTCCCGGGATCTCCGTTATTTCTCCCATCCGCCGGTGATCAGTCGAGCGGAGCGCTGAAAGCTCAAATAAGACCAGGCCCAGTCAAAGAGAACGACGAACCGGTTCCTGAAGCCGATCAAAAGAAGGATGTGGACGAAGATCCAGATGACCCAGGCCACAAAACCGGAAAGCATAATCCAGTTGAAGTTCACCACAGCAGCGGCCCGACCGATGGTGGCCATCGTGCCCAAGTCCACATAATGGAACGGTTCGGATGGCAGCCCGTTGCACATCCGGAGAATATTGCGCGCGGCATGCCGCCCTTCCTGGACCGCGACCGCGGCGAGGCCAGGGAGCAGCTTTCCCGTCTCATCTACGAAGGCGGCAAGATCCCCGATGACAAAGACCTCCGGATGGCCGGGAATGCTCAGATCAGGGTTGACCGGCACACGTCCGACGTCATCAAGCGGCACGCCAAGGGAGCGCGCCAGCGGGGAGGGCTCGACACCTGCCGCCCAAAGAACAGTGCCGGCGTGTATCGTTTGAGTGCCCGCCAAGACCATCCCCTGATGGACCGATGTCACTGGCGAATTCTTCACGATCTCAACGCCCAACCGTTTTAACGCCGCCTCAGCCTTGAGCGAGAGCGATTCCGGCATGAACGGCAAGATTCGCGTTCCCGCTTCCACCAGAATGATGCGGGCGTCTTGCGGACGGATGGAACGGAAATCCTGCACCATCACCGTGTAGGCGATCTCGGCGATGGCACCCGCCAATTCCACCCCCGTCGGTCCACCGCCGATGACGACAAAGGTCAGCAGCGCGCGCCGTCGTTCTTCATCGGTTTCGCGCTCGGCCATCTCGAAGGCCAACAGAATGCGACGGCGGATCTCCAGCGCGTCGTCGATGCTCTTCAGGCCAGGCGCGTAGGCCTCCCATTCGGAGTGACCGAAGTAGGAGTGCCCGGCGCCGGTGGCCAGAACGAGATAGTCGTACTCCACCTCGCCGTCCTGCAGGATCACTTTTCGACGTTTCGTGTCGATCGCGACCACCTCGGCGAGAAAGACCCGCGTGTTCTGCTGCCTTCGCAAGGCGGCGCGGATCGGGTAGGCGATGTCGTTGGGAGAAAGCCCGGCGGTCGCGACTTCATACAGCAGCGGCTGAAACAGATGATAGTTGCGACGATCGATGACCGTGATTCGGACATCGCCGCGCTTGAGTGCTTGCGCCGCACGCAATCCCCCGAACCCCGCGCCGACGATCACGATATGCGGCTGTTGAGTCATGTTATCGTCACCACAAGCTTTTCTGACGGAGCCTGCCCCCATCCATAATCCGTGTCCCGTCACAGTGTTTTCATGTCGATGACAAACCGATAGCGAACATCGCCTTTGAGCGTCCGCTCGTAAGCCTCGTTGACCTGCTGAATGGGAATCACTTCGACGTCTGAAGTAACGTTCTTGGCCGCACAGTAATCGAGCATCTCCTGAGTCTCGTGAATGCCGCCGATGATCGAGCCGGCAAGGGCCCTCCGCTTCAAGAGGAGCGAAAAGACGCGGACCTCCAACGGTTGTGCGGGAGCGCCCACCATCGCCAGTACTCCATCCCTGTGCAATAGATTCAGATACGCATTGAGGTCATGGGGGGCGGAGACCGCGTCGAGGATGCAATCAAACCGATTGGCGAGGGCTTCGAGGCTCGTAGGGTCTGTCGATAGAACAAAATTATGCGCTCCAAGGCGGCGCGCGTCCTGCTCTTTCGACTTGGAAGTGCTGAGGACGGTGACCTCCGCACCCATGGAGGCGGCCAGCTTGATCGCCATGTGGCCCAAACCGCCTAACCCGACCACCCCGACTCGCTGGCCCGGACCAACTTTGAAGTGTCTGAGCGGCGAGTACGTGGTGATCCCGGCACAGAGCAGAGGGGCGACGTTGGCAAGCGGAAGCTTGGGGGAAATCTTGAGCGTGTAGTTCTCGTCCACAACGATTTGGGATGAGTAGCCGCCGTACGTCGGCGTCGTCTCGTCCTTCTCGGTTCCATTGTACGTCCAGACGACATGACCTTCACAGTACTGCTCCAAGCCTTCCTTGCAGCTCGCGCACATCCGGCAGGAATCCACGAAACAGCCGACTCCGGCAAGATCACCGATCTTGAATCGCTGAACCGCGGCTCCGACGCGTGCGACACGTCCAACAATTTCGTGGCCGGGGACCATGGGGAAAATCGCGCCACCCCACTCGTCTCGCGCCTGATGGATGTCGGAGTGGCAGATGCCGCAGTAAAGGATTTCGATGAGCACATCGTGGGGACCTGGTTCGCGCCGCTCAAAGCTGAACGGTTCGAGCTGAGAAGAAGGGCCTTTGGTTGCGTATCCGCGTGTCCATAGCATGGTCCTGGCCTCCTATAATTATGTGGACAGAAAAAATGGTTGAGTCACTGAGACGACCGGTGCAAGGGCTGAAGCGCCTTCTGGGCTTCTGCCTCAGAGAGCCCGCCATTGTTCATCAACTGCTGGATGAGTGTCTCAAAACTTCGCGTGTCCCGGCGCCGTATTCCTCGGACTTGAAACGAGGGTGGGTAAAAAAGCACGTAATCAGGGGAGCGAAGGCGGACGTTGATCGCCTGGCTTTCTTGGTAAGACGGGAGCTCGGACAATCCATCAGCGCGAATCATAAAGTACGGTTTGCCACCAATATTACCGTCTTGATTGGGGACCTCTAGACTCTCCAGGACGTTTTTTCCGGATTGATCCAGTACCTCGGAAAGCACGAGGAACAGCATGCCTGCCACAAGAGAGTCTCCCGTTTGGTTTATTACTTTCACGGAATAGATGTATTCGTTCGTGAATGTATCATGCCCCTCGAACGTCACGACCGGCACCACGCCACCTGTCAACTCTTCAAGTTGATCCACATCGACAGCCAAAGCCTGAGGACTTGTCAAAAGCAGGACTAGGCAGAAGAAGAACGCCACCAGCACCATGAGGCCGACGATGAGCCACCAGGATCGCCGCGCCGACTGATCGGAGCCCGACGCGAAAGCGTCAAGATGTGTGAGCAGGAGAACATCCAGGTATTGTGGTTGTCGTCGCTGGGAGTTCATGGTCGCTGCTCCTTACGTTTCGGAACCTCTACAAAGTAGCTTGCCCCCACTTTCCTGTCTCGAGGCTCTCACTTGAACGTCTTGTTAATTGGCGGACGCGGCCCAGAGCAATCAGGTGAAAAATGATGAGCAAAGGGACAAAGAATGTTGGGATCAGACTCAACGGGAACTTTCCCATCACCTGAGTCGTGATTTCTCCGGCCAAGATACCTAATGGGCTCGCTGATGCAAGAACGCCCAGGCTGACCGCCATCACCAGATCGAGAATCCCCAGCACGTTCCACAAGATGAAGATGCGTTTCGGGAAATTGTTCCGCGATGAAATCGCCCAGGCTACTAATGGCGCAGTTGCTCCGATTGCGATGTCGCCCCACCCCGCGGGAAGGGCAAACACTCCCGGCAGGACGCCCTGACGATGAAGGATCAGAAACACAACACCTCCGACCCTCCAAGTTTGAGCCAGGGTGAGAATACGGAGGTCTGCAGCGAGAACGAATTGCCGGAATTCAGCCGATCTCAGATACCAGGTTGCAAAAGCGACTACAGGTAGAATCGCGGCCGCTCCCAACGGGATCGGAGGACGTTGCTGGCTGTCAAACACGCCAAGCAACGAACAGCCCAGAGCCAGCAAGAACCACAAAGGAAGAACTGCGAGTGAATGATTCATAGCGTTTCTCCCTTCAGCAATTGGCGTTACCACTCACGTGGTGACGAAGGATCCCTGTCGGAGTTCTTGCAGCGTCTGCTCGATCTCCTCTTGGGTGTTCATCACGAATGGCCCATAGCGCGCAATGGGCTCGAGCAGCGGTTTCCCGGAAACCAGCAAAAAGCGCACCGGGGTCGCATCCGTGACCACCTTTACATAGTCGCCGTCACCCAACACGACGAGCCTGGGGTGCGAAATCATGGTGCCGTCTTCTTTCTCATCGCCAGAAAATTTCGCCCCGCCTTCAAAGACGTAGGCGAACGCCGTGTGCCCCCGGTGGACCGGATGGATGAATGAGGCATGAGCGGGTACGAACACGTCCAGGTAGATGGGATTGGCGGCAATTCCGGTCACCGGACCGCTGACCTCATCGACCGTTCCCGTAATCACCCGGATCCGTGCCCCGTTGTCCTTTTTGATTTCAGGGATCTCGCCTGACCGGATATCCTGGTAACGCGGCTTCGTCATCTTGAGCTTCGCCGGCAGATTGACCCAGAGTTGGAAACCCGCGATCCCTTCCGGGCGCACCTGCGGCATTTCCTCGTGCATGATGCCCCGCCCGGCCGTCATCCACTGGACGTCCCCGGCCCCGATGCTCCCGGAGTTGCCAAGAGTGTCCTTGTGATGCACCTCTCCCCGCAGCACGTAGGTCACCGTTTCGATCCCTCGGTGGGGATGCAAGGGGAAGCCAGCCTCATAGTCACGCGGATTGCTGGACGCAAAGTGATCCAGCAACAGGAATGGATCGAGATAGTCCAGCCTTTGCGTCGCGATACTTCGTTTGAGCCTGACCCCGGCGCCTTCAACGACAGGTTCCGGCTCAATGATCGTTTCGATCTTTCGCGGCAACGACTTCATGGCACCCTCCTTTCACCCCCCATTCCTACTTCATGAACGCCCGGGTTCTTCACCATCATGCCACCCCTACTCCCAACTCTTCCAATGGATAATTGCGATCACGCCAGGCCTCCACCCCGCCGGCCAGAGGCCGGACTCGCGTGATGCCGTTCTTTTTCAGCAGGAGCGCCATCCGGGCGGCGGTCGCTTCATTGGGACAGGCGCAGTACAGGATCACGTCCCGATCACGAGGGATTTCGTGATGCCGTTGCTCCAGCTCTTCCATCGCCATCCGCAGCGCGCCGGGGATCGTGTAGGGATCGGCCTGAATATCGAGCGGCTGGCGCAGATCCACGATCATCATCTCATGGCCGTTGTCCATCATCTGCTTGAGCTCGTCCGCGGTGATCCGCGCAATGCGCAATTTCCGCAGCAGGAGTTGCCGGTGAACGTATTTGTACACGATATACAAGGCCAAAGCGCCTACGATCACCACGACGAGCGAGCCGCCGAAACGGGCCGCCTGCGCCGCGATCTGCTCGAGCTGGTCGCTGAACAGATACCCCGGAGCGATATAGGCCACGGTCCAGAGGAGTGCGCCCAGGCCGGTGTAGAGCAAGAACCGCTCGACGCTCACATTGAACAGCCCCGCGAGGGCCGGCGTTACCGTGCTTACTCCGGGAATGAACTTGGCAAGAACGAGAGACCGCATCCCGTGTAGGCCGAAGAAGGTCTCCGTGCGGCGCACGCACGAATCCGGCTCGAACGAGATGCGACAAAGCACGTTCAGCACATGCCGCCCACGATAGCGACCCAGGTAGTACCAGATGAAATCGCCCACCAAGCAGGCGGCCACACTTAAGCCGACAGCCATTCCGAGGTTCATTTGGCCGGCTCCAGCCAGCGCCCCAGCGGCGAGCAGCACCGGGACCGCGGGAATGGGTAACCCCACCTGATCGGCAAAGACCACGGCGAAGAGGACGAGGCTGCTATAGCGGATCAAGAATTGCGTCACGTCATCCATGGGTCACCTTACTAGCGAATAGACACCCTCATCCGACGCTGACAGGACCGCGTCTGGACGCAGAAAGGCCTGAACGCGCTCGTCAGTGGACATCTTCAGTTCAGGGACCGTCCCATCGAAGATCTTCTCTCCTTGGTGGATCATGATCAGGTGATCGGCCACCTGATAAGCCGTCTCGATGTCATGCGTCACAACGATCTGGGTGACATGATCCTGCCTGTGCAGCCGGCAAATCAGCTCCTTAATAATGTGCGTGTTGATCGGGTCCAACCCGGCTGTCGGTTCATCATAGAGGATCAGCCGGGGGTGGCTCGCCAGCGCGCGCGCGATCGCCACCCGCTTTTTCATGCCACCGCTCAGCTCGCCCGGCATGGCCTCTGCGATGTCATCGAGTCCGACGAAGTGCAGGCTTTCCGCAATCCTGCTCTCGATCGTTGTTTCGCTTAACATCCCCTGGTCCCAGAGGCGATAGCCCACATTCTCCCGCACGGTCAGGGAGTCGAAGAGGGCAGAGCCTTGAAAGACCAAGGCCATCGTATTCCGGATACGAGTCATCTGATGCTCCGATAGACCCACAATCTCTTGGCCGTCGATCATGATACTCCCCGTGTCCGGTTGCCACAGCCCCTCGATAAGCCGAAGAATCGTCGTCTTCCCTGCGCCGCTCCCTCCGAGAATGGCAAGCGTCTCGCCAAACCGCACGGTCATCGAGATCTCCTTGAGGACCTGTCGGTCGCCGAACCTCACGGAGACATCTGTAAACTGAATCATGGCCGAGCTCAATGTATTCCTTCCCCTTTCCTTCACCCCAAACAATGGCAATTCACATTCCAAACGCGCCTCAACCTGCAGAAGTCGGCTAAGTTGTTGAAACGACTGCTGGTTAGAGCTTGCAGAGAGCAGGCTTTTGTCGGGTGAGGGATGCGGTGCCGAAGAAGCCGCGCCGACATATCGGCACGTGCCGAGATATCGGCATTCCGACCTTCACTCACGCGGTGAAGGAGCAAGCCAGATAGCCAGGTTGCGAACGTATGTCTTTATGTCGTCGAGAGCGTCCGGCTCGCGCTTGATGCCGTCGCCAGGTGGCTCGTCGACAAAACTCGGCGCGCCCTTCTCCGTATCCCAGTTGTAGTCCACGAAGTGATGAAAGCTTGCCTCGGCTATCCCTCGACCGAGCGTGTTGCCCTGCTTGTCTTTCGCTCTCTCGAAAGCGACGGCGAGGTTGAAGGTGCGTCCGGTCTCCTGGCTTTTGCCAATGGCGATGACGCGCGCTCTCTCTTCGCCGTCGGGAACGCCGACCGCGCCTTCATGCGGATGAGCAGGAAAATATCTCATCACCCCGGAAGGCGCACTCGGATTGTGCAACAGCTCATGTACCGGCTCTACGGCCGTGATGATTTGATAATCGCCGTTGCTGCCGGAATGATAATTCGGCCACGAGATGGATCGCGTGATGGAATCGTCAATCGTGCGCCGTGATTCATCCGGGTCGGGATTTCGCGTGTGAAAGAAATGCGCGCGCCCGACGCCGCCCAGCGTGCAGAGAGATGAGCCCAAATCCTGATGGTCCCGTGTGGCGAGGACGCCTCCGCCGCGTTGACGAAAGCGCGTGATGCCTCGACAGTCCGCAGCCGTCAGACCGTCGCCAATGTCGACGGCAAACAGCCATAGCTCATCAAAGTCTGAGCGATCAAGTGTGCCCAGCACCGGGTCATCGGCTCCGGCATGCGACTCGCGGTTGCGCGCCGTCACCTGGCACAGTCCATTCCCCGCTTTGTCTTTCAAAGAAGCAAGGTGGTCGCGCACCAAAGAGAATCGCCCGATGTGCCAGTCATCTTCGGTTTCAGGAATGGTCGTCTGCAACAGAATGCGAATCGGTCTGTTCATGGTTTTGCTATACCTTTTAGTCTTCGATCAAACGTCCGGTTCCCAGAGTCGCTTGCGGAAGTAAACCCGCCAGCCTTCCGGAAGTGCGGGCAGATCGCTTGCGCGGCGCAGGAGGTCTTGGTTCGTCGCATCTGCCATGAACAGGTTGGCGATATCCGCCACCGTGATCCCGTGCGTGTCCCGAGCGATGAACTCAAGCGAGTCACCGGGGCCGATGTCTCCCTCTTGAAGGACCGCGAGGTAGAGGCCGGTCCGACCGCTGCGCTGGAAGCGCTTGACCATATCCGGTCGGCCAAAGCGAATGCCGAGCTTAAAACAAGGCATTCGAGGTTGAGTGACGATGAATTCGGCCGAACCCGCGCGGAGGCGATCACCAATGTGTACGTTGCGTTCCAGCAATCCTTCAGTGGTGAAGTTCTCGCCGAACATGCCCCACGGGAGTTCTGTGCCGGGCAGTTCTGTGCGCCAAAACGCGTAGTGCTCCGACGGGTAGGCATACACCGCCTTGTCACTCCCGCCGTGGACGGAAAGGTCGGACTGCCGATCGCCTTCCACGTTCAGCGTCGTCACGCGAACCCGTCCTGCTACCGGCGCCTTGAAGATAGACGTGCGAACGGTCTCGCCACGCCAGTCGATCTCCTGCGGCAAACCCACGTTTATTGATAGAAGCTTCATAGTCCCATCGTCGGGGTTAAGGCACGGCCGGGTGCGAAGCCCAGCGTAGCGGTTGGCCCCCGCACATCAACCCTTTGTTAGACGCCACTTCCAATACAGCTTTCAGGCGCTTCAGAGCAGCTAGGTGCAACAGGATCGACATGACTGCCGGCATACGCTACCTCCTTCTACCGAGTAAACCTTTGGTGACATCCACCAGCGCGGACGATCAGGTACGCGTCATCAGCTCGAGGATGTGGCCGTTGGGATCGCGGAAGTAGACCCCCCTGCCGCCGTTCCAGGAATTGAGCTGCTTATTCTCAAGATTCCATGGGTCGCTGCCGTAAGCGAGTCCTGCCTCTTGCACCCGCTTCAAAATGGCGTCGAACTCCGGGTCGCTCACATGAAAGGCGTAGTGATGGATGTCGAAACGCTCGTTGTTGTCGAAATCGAGGGTCAGCGTCTCATTGACGCGCACCGGAGCAAAGTGCCCACTCGGCCCCTTGTACTTCAATCCAAAGATATCCGCGAAAAAGCGAGCCGAGGCCTCTTTGTCGCGAGCCGGCACGATTGTGTGATTCAAGATGATCGCCATGGATCAATCCTTTCGGGGTTTTTCGGTCGGGAGAAGCGTCCCTAACCGGCCTTTGACAGCCAACCTGTCGTCAACGGGGATCACGGTGACGGCAAACGGGGTTCCAGCGTCAGATACGAACGGCAGTGCGCCACCCTCCTCGTTGCCGCCGAGCATCGAGTTCTCGTAGTGCGGCGTATACACCATCATATGAGGATGCCACGCGCCGAATCCCTGCCCGAGATCCGAGTCCGCAGAGAACATGTACCCGAATGCTACCGCCTCCATTCTCGGCAGCTCGCCTTTGACGTATGCCGCCTGAACTTCTTTGGCGATCTGATCCGGTCCATTGCCCTCCATCCCGAGCTTGGTTTGCAGCTCCTGAAGCGGTAGCACGGTTCGCGACGCTACCGGGTCGAAGCAGATGGGCGCGCGGAGTTTCGCGTAGTAAACCAGGTCGCGGTCCGACGCGGCGGTGGACGTCGCCGCGGCCCACCCGCGCATAACGAGGCATACGAACCCGTTGTCGCCTTGCGCAGTGACCTTGTATCCGGAGGGTGTGAGTATCTTAATGGTGGCACGCGCCGAGACCTTTTCGGGTGCTGCGCTTTTCGCCAGGGCGATCTCAGCCTCCGGGGCCATCATGTATTCGCTGAGTGGGGGGTACTTGGAACCCTGGGCCCACCCGGCGGCAGCGTCGAAGTTCGCCAGCACGAGACATGCTATGAGCCGCATCGAAATTCTCCGCATCAGGGTAGCCGTCATCGTAATCGCCATGGATCACTCCTTTCTGGGTCTCTCGGCGCGGTCTTCCGCCCCGTTTCCTCTACCGCCTGGGACAGAAAGGGGACAGATCAATTTTCCTATTTCCAGCCAGATGCATGGGATGCCTTGCGATCGCTCACGCAGCCATCACGCCGCCGTCGACCGTCAGGATGCTGCCGGTCGTCCAGCGCGACTCATCAGACGCGAAATAGATGGCGGCCTCCGCGATCTCCTCCGGCTGTCCCAGCCGACCCATCGGATGTGTCCCTTCGAACCAGGCCTTGGTCTGTGGATCCTCCAGCATGGCTGCGACGGGTGGGGTGACGACCCCGGCTGGGCAGATGCAGTTGCACCGGATGTTCTGTTTCGCGTAGTGAACCGCCACCGTCTTGGTGAGCATGATGACGCCCGCCTTGGCCGCTTGGTAGGCATGGGCCTCAAAGCCAAGGATGGCCTTGAGCCCGCCGACCGTGGAGATATTCAGGATCGAGCCGCCGCCCTGGTTCAGCATCTGGGGAATTGCTGCGCGAATGAATCGGAACGTGCCCTTCATGAACACGTCGAAAGTCTCATCCCAAATGTGATCGGTGGTTTCATGAAGCGGCGCCGCGTGGAATAAGTTGCCCGCGTTGTTGACGAGAATGTCGAGACGGCCGAAGGTTCTGACAGTGGCCGCCACTGCGTCCTGCACGTCCTGTTCGTTGGTCACGCTGCCCTGGAGCGCCAAGGCCTGTCCGCCTTTCCGCTCAATCTCTCTGACGACGCGCTCCAACTCGTCCTTCCGTCGGCCGGTGATCGCAACTCTCGCGCCTTCCCGAGCAAAGACTTTCGCAATCGCTTCGCCGATGCCGGTCCCGCCACCGGTCACAATCGCTATCTTGTGTTCGAGTCTCATGGATGTGTCCTCCTAAGTAGCCTGTTATATCTCATAACTCTCTCGCCTTTTTAGGAAGCGGCACGAACACGGTCGGAAGCGTACTCGGATCCGAGGGTTGGTGGCGCTGTTTGGCCCGCCGCTCCATCTCCAGACTGGCAATCCCGTAGAACTTCTCCGCGTCATCCTTCGTCAGCACGCCGGTCTCCACAAGTTTCGCGAGCTCCTGGCGATAGCCCGCCAGCGCGTCGTTCTCCTGCACGTGGATGCTCGCGCACCCGATGAGCGTAGAAGCGAGAAGTCCCAGGGTCAGCAGCGTGACGGAAAAAGGAGACAGAAAGTAGCCTGTAGGCATTTTCGTCATTCAGAAGATGGGTTGCTCGTCAGCCTGCTGCCGCCTGACGCCCCCATTCTGGAGGCGAAGCACGACAAGGACTTTCAACGGCCGTGTCTGGCTCGCGTTCTTCAGCACATGGCCTTGCTTCGGCTGTAACGTCGTCACGGCCCCGGGATTCAACGCAACCTTCGGCTTGCCGTCTGCTTCCAAGTATCCTGCGCCTTCCAGGACATAGACGAGCTCGACACCAGGATGGAAATACCGCACGTCCGCCGTCCCGGGCGCCAGCTCGACGGTAACGACCTTCCACTCTCTGCCTTCCGCCCCCGCGGCATCGGTGATGACGAAAGCTCCCAGGACCATCACGAAAATCGCCAGT
>Ga0209590_10000371_pt1 | contig 14314 bp, 16 predicted proteins | sample CZO8metaG_FD_188353 | JGI IMG/M metagenome (GOLD analysis project Ga0209590, IMG submission 188353) | Vadose zone soil microbial communities from the Eel River Critical Zone Observatory, Northern California, USA - CZOApr15con1.8 metaG... | ecosystem: Environmental > Terrestrial > Soil > Vadose...
CAGGCCCGGCGTCGCGCTCGCCGCGCTGATCGCGGTGCTCCTCGACCTGGTCTGCTCGGGCGGTCCGATCGGCAGCCAGCTGCTGCCCGACGCCTATCGCTGGCTCGCACCCGGGATGCCCGCCGGCCAGCTGTACAGCGCGATCCGCGGAGCCCTGTACTTCGACGGCGCCGGCCTGACGGCTCCCGCCACGGTCCTGGGCATCTGGCTCGCGGGTGGCGTCGCGCTGCTGCTGCTCGGCGAGGTGGTCGCACGCCGCCGTGCCGCGCACGGGTAGGCGCCCCGGCTCCGGGGGAACCAGGGAGAAGATCCTCACCGCTGCGCGCGCCCAGTTCGCCCGCAAGGGTTACGAGGCCGCGACGATCCGGGGCATCGCCGCGGCGGCCCGCGTCGATCCCAAGCTCGTCCTGCACTATTTCGACTCCAAGGAGGGCATCTTCCGGGCGGCCCTGGACTTTCCGTTCGACCCGTCGGAAGCCATCCCCGAGCTGCTCAAGCCGGGGCTCGATGGGCTCGGCGTCCGGCTGGCGCGGTTCTTCCTCGAGCTGTGGGATTCGCCCGCGGGCGCTCGGGCGCACGCGCTCATCCGGTCGGTGGTTGCGAGCGACGAAGCGGCCGCGCTGATGCGCGATTTCGCCACCCGCGAGATCCTTGCCCGCGTGGCCAAGGCCCTCGAGCTCGACCACCCGCAGGTGCGGGCAAGCCTCGCCGCGAGCCAGCTTGTCGGAATCGCGATGCTGCGCTACGTCGTCAAGGTCGAGCCGCTCGCGTCCGCGCGAGCCGACAGGCTGGCGCGATGGATCGGGCCAACCCTGCAGCGCTACTTCACCGATGCGTCGGCGATAGGCTCACGCCGAAGCGTCATCAGGTAGGCGAGCATCCGTTCGATTCGATACCTCAATTGCACGACGACAACCCGCGCGATCCGGTCCTACGTTGGCTGCGTGGCCTTGAAGCTCCATGTCATGGCCTCGCATGGGCCCGTCACGGGAAAAGGACCCGCGCCACCGCTGATCTACCGCGCCGAGGCGTATCGAGACACCGACCGTTTTCGTGAGACGGCGTGGGTTTGTCCCCACGAGCACAGCACCGTCGAGGGTGCGCTCCAATGCGGGCAGGCGTGGATCGGCTCGCAGCAGGAAACGCTGACCGAAAGCGCCTGACTAGAATCGTTCCGATGGCCCAGGCAACGGTCGTTGGCGTCCAGGCGTTCGGTGACCTCGAGACCTATCGACGCGAGCTGACCGCCTACTGCTACCGCATGCTCGGGTCGCCGTTCGACGCCGAGGACGCGGTCCAGGACGTCTTCGTTCGCGCCTGGCGCAGCCGCGACCGGTTCGAAGGCCGCGCCGCTCTGCGCTCGTGGCTCTACCGGATCGCGACCAACGTCTGTCTTGACACGCTCAAGGGCAAGGAGCGCCGCGCTCGGCCGATGGACCTCGGCCCGTCGTGCGAGCCCATCGAGGCAAACCTGCGCACGCCCGAGATCCCGTGGCTCGAGCCGATGCCCCTGCACCTCGTCGCGCCCGAGCGCGACCCGGCCGAGGTCGTGGTGGCCAACGAGTCGATCCGGCTGGCGTTCGTCGCCGCGCTGCAGCACCTGCCCGCGCGGCAGCGCGCGGTGCTCATCCTCCGCGACGTCCTCGACTGGCAGGCGTCCGAGGTCGCCGAGCTGCTGAAGACCTCGGTCGCGTCGGTGAACAGCGCTCTGCAGCGCGCCCGGGCAACACTCGCGAAGATCCAGGCCACCGAGCCAAAGGGCACGCCGACCTTGAGCGAAGCGGACAAGGCGATGCTCGAGCGCTACGTGGCGGCCTTCGAGCGGTACGACATCAAGGCGCTGACAACGCTCATACAGGAGGACGCGAGGCAGTCGATGCCGCCCTACGACATGTGGCTGAGCGGCCGCGACGACATCCTCGCCTGGTGGTTCGGCCCCGGCATCGGCTGCCAGGGCTCGCGCGTCATCCCGACCATCAGCGCCAACGGCATGCCGACCTTCGGCCAGTACAAGCCGAGCCCCAACGGTGGTTATGACCCCTGGGCACTCCAGGTCCTCGAGCTAGAGGATGGGCGGATCGGGGAGTTCACGTTCTTCCTCGACACCGCGAAGCTCTTTCCTCTCTTCGGCCTGCCGCTTCACCTCGAGGCGTAGCACCTCGCCGAGCCCGGCGAAGTCGATCAGCGCCATCAGCTCGCAGGAGGCGTCCGCCAGGCAGAGCTCGCGGCCGCCACGCCGCACTCCGAGCTGGATGCGCGCCAGCTGGTCGACCGCGCCCAGATCGGGTTTCTTGATGCGGGCGCAGCTCAGGGTGACCTTGTCGGTCGCCATTGGAATACAGACGGAATAGCGCCCGAAAAGTAATCGGTTGGGTACCGATGACTTGCAAAAGAGTTCGGGGTCTAACTGAGCATGAAGGACTCACGCTGGCTCTCCCTGATCGTCCTCTGCACCGGGTTCCTGCTGATCGTCGTCGACATGACGATCGTCAACGTCGCGCTGCCTTCGATCCAGAAGGACCTCGGGTTCTCGCAGTCCGGGCTGGCGTGGGTCGTGAACGCGTACCTCATCGCCTTCGGCGGTCTCCTCCTTCTCGCGGGGCGCGTCGGCGACCTCGTGGGCCGCAAGCGGGTGTACCTCGCGGGCCTTGCGATCTTCACCTGCGCGTCGGTGCTCTGCGGACTTTCTTTCGCCCAGCCGATGCTGATCGCGGCGCGGTTCGTCCAGGGCATCGGCGGAGCGGTCAGCTCGGCTGTGATCCTGGCCATGATCGTCAACCTCTTTCCGGAGCCGCTCGAGCGCGCCAAGGCGTTCGGCATCTTCAGCTTCATCGCCTCGGCGGGCGCCGCGGTCGGGCTGGTCGCCGGCGGCCTGATCACGCAGGCCGTGAGCTGGCACTGGATCTTCTTCGTCAACCTGCCGATCGGCGTCGCGACGGCGATCGTCTCGGCCAGGCTGCTCGAGAGCGACAGGGGCATCGGCCTCGGCAAGGGAGCTGACGGGTTGGGCGCCATCCTGGTCACGGCCGCGCTGATGCTGGGCGTATACACGATCGTCCAGACCTCCGACTACGGCCTCGTCTCTGTACGGACTGGCGTGCTTGCTGCCGTGACCTTCGCGCTCCTCGCCGCGTTCGTGGTCCGCCAGGCACGCGGCCGCAACCCTATCCTCCCGCTGCGCCTGCTGCGGTCGCGCAAGGTCGCGGGCTCGAACCTGGTCCAGGCGCTGATGTCGACCGCGTTCCTCGGCTTCTTCTTCCTCGCCTCGCTCGACCTCGAGCGGGTCCAGGGCTACGGGCCGATGGCGATCGGGCTCGCGTTCATGCCGGTCGCGGTGGTGATGGCCCTGTTCTCGGTCCGGTTCTCGGCGCAGCTGATCGGCCGCTTCGGCCCGGGCGCGATGCTGGTGGCCGGCCAGGCTGTGGCCATGATCGCCCTCGCCGCCGTCGCTCTTGGCCCCGTGCACCCCAACTACTTCATCCACCTGATGGTCCCGATGGCGCTGCTAGGCCTCGGCGGTGGGCTTTCGTTTCCCGCGCTGACCATGATCGCGATGGCCGATGTGTCGCCCAGCGACGCGGGCCTTGCGTCCGGGCTGCTGAACACGACCGGGCAGGTGGGTGGGGCGTTTGGCCTGGCGGTGCTGGCGACGGTCGCGGGCGGCCGGACGCTTGAGATGCTCCGCAACGGCGCCGACGTCGGCATGGCGCTCTCGGGCGGGTTCCACTTCGCGTGGATGGTTTGCGCCGCGACGGTGGTCGTGACCCTCGGCGTGGCGGCGGTGGTCCTCCGTGACGCGGTTCCGCAGCCGCGGATCGGCGAGGAGCCCTGCCTGGAGTGCGAGGCCGCCGCGTAATGTGGAACGCCCGGCGCTGTTCGACCTCAACGCTGCGGTCGAGGCGACTAGGGTTTCGGCTGCCCCCGCTCGAGCTCGACGCGGCGCCGCTGCCAGAGCTCGAGGCGGTGCCGGAACCGCTCGACCTGGGAGGCGATAACCGGGAGGTTCGTCCTCTCGGCCTCCGTCTGCGCGTCGGCCGGCATGTCCGGGATCATGCGCGCGAGCACGTCGAACAGCTCCTGCTCGAGGTTCACGAGGTGGTGATAGACAGCGACCCAACGCCGGGCGTCGGCGAGCGAAGCCGACGAGGGATCCTCGCCCATCATCGGGCGCTCGATGTCCGCGCCTTCCCATGCCGCCCCCGCAGCCTCCGCCTTCCTGGAGGCCATCGTGGCTACATCTTGTGCTTTTGGCGACGAAATATCACGTGGAGTCTCGGCGGGCTTCATCGGGGTGGCCTGTATTACCAAACGCAATCCGGTCCCGCACCACCCGCGCGCGGCCGAGGAGGCGCGAGCGCTGCACCGCGTCCTCGCCGAATCGGTCGCGAATCCTGTCCACCGCCTTCTCCAGGCGCTCGGTGCGCGGGTGCGCCGGCTCGACGAAAAGGTCGAGCTGGCCGGCGTCGCCGTCGCTGAGCCCGGACAGACCGACGCCGAGGGTGCCGATGGTGCGCCGCGGGTCGCGGGCGGCGAGGAGCGTCAGGGCCGCCTGGTAGATCTCGTCGCCGGTCGCGACCGGCCGCGGCTGCCTGGCCTGCTTGGAGAAGTGGCCGGGATCGGGCCGGTAGACGACCCCAACGCTGACGACGCTTCCGCGCCGCCCTGCGGCGCGCAGCCTCCGGCCGACCATGTCCGAGAGCCGCATCAGCAGCTCTTCGAGGTCCTTCTGCGAGGCGGTTGCGCGGGCCATCACGTGGGAGTGGCTGTAGCTCTTGCGCTTGACGGTCTCAAAGCCACCGACCTCGAATCCGCGCAGGCGCATGCTCCAGCCCTTGGCGTGCTCGTCGTGCATGCCCGCGAGCCGGAGCTTCGGCGTCGTCGCCCTGAGGAACTGGACGGGGGTGTGGATGCCGGCGCGGGCAAGCCGCCGTGCGCTGGCGTCGGCGATGCCCGAGAGGTCGGTGAGCCGGAGGCGCCCGAAGGTCGCGACGAGGTTGGTGTGGTCGATGCGCTCCAGGCCGTCGCGCTTGTTGAGGTTCGAGGCCTGCTTGGCCATCCAGATCGAGGTGGAGATGCCGATCGAGGCGGTGACGCATTCGCCGATCTCCCGGCGGATGTCCTGCTTGATCTTACTGGCGACGCCCTCAGGACCGAGTCGCTCGAGGCTGGGCGTGCCCGCGAGGTCGAGCGAGGCCTCGTCGATGGACATGCGCAGGACGTCGGGGCTGTGCCGCTCCAGGATCTCGATGAGCTTGTCCGACACATCGCGGTAGCGGGGTGGGTTGGGTTCGCGGACGATGGCGGCCGGGTAGATCGCCTTGGCCTCGAAGACCTTCATCCCGGTCCTGATGCCGAGGTCACGGGCTTCGCGCGACGAGGCGACGATGGTGGCCGCGTCGGTGGCGTAGGCGGCGATGGCGAGGACCTTGCCGCGAAGGGAGGGGTCGTTCTGCTGCTCGATCGAGGCGAACGCGCAGTTGAGGTCGACGACCAGCGTCGTGGGTTCCGCGAGGTTGAGCCCCAGCTCGACCGCTTCCGCCGGCGGCGCAGTGGTCACGTACAGATGTTCGCACCGGCAGATTGGTTTCGCAAGTCGACACGACGTCCCGTTTGCGCAAAACTCACCGATCCAATGGCCGGCATGCCTCCGCTTTGCGCAAAAGTGAGTCGTCTGGGCCGCGCGCGCCGCGACTAGCATTGGCCTGTGGCGGCAAGGCCTGGGCTCGGGGTGCAACTCTCTCGCTTCCAGCAGAAGCGTGACTACTGGCGCATCCGCGCTACCAAGCCGGCCGGCAACGGGCGGCGCGGTGGCGAAAGCTAGTCAGCCCACCCCAACCCCCGCTGCCGTCCAACCCCCGGCATTCGACATCGTCGCTTTCGCGGCCTCCGCCGGCGGCGTCTTCGCGCTCACCCAGATCCTCGGCAAGCTGCCGGCCCATTTTCCGGCAATCGTCGTGGTCGTCCAGCACCTCGACCCCAGGCATCGCAGCCTGATGCCCCAGATCTTCGGCCGCCGCTCGAACCTGCCCGTCTTCCAGGCGATCGATGGCATGGAGGTACAGCCCGGCACGGTCTACCTGGCGCCGCCTGACCGGCACCTGCTCATCAACCGAGATGGCACCGTCAGCCTCACGCAGACTGAGCTCGTCAACTTCGTCCGCCCCTCTGCTGACCTGCTGTTCGAGTCCGTGGCGGCGGCCTACGGTGAGCGCGCGATCGCGGTGGTGCTCACCGGCGCCGGCAGGGACGGGTCGATGGGCGTGACCGCGATCAAAAAGCGTGGTGGCACTGTCATCGTCCAGGACGAGGCCAGCTCCGAGTTCTTCAGCATGCCTTCGGCGGCCATCAAGACAGGCACCGTGGACTTCGTGCTGTCCATGGACGAGATCCCCTCCGCTTTGGTGACGCTGGTCTCCGGCCAGGTGCCTGATTGAGTCTCGAGGGCGGCAGCCAGTTCGAAGCCCTGATCGACTACCTGCGCGAGAGTCGAGGCGTCGACCTCGCCGGCTACAAGCGGATGAGCCTCATCCGCCGCGTCGCCAAGCGCGCCCAGGAGCTGGGGATCGACAACTTCGCCGCCTACCACGACTACCTGCAGGTCCACAGTGAGGAGTTCCCGATCCTCTTCGACAAGATCCTGATCAATGTCACGGAGTTCTTCAGGGATCCGCAGTCGTGGGACTACCTCCGGCACCAGATCCTGCCGCAGATCCTGGCCAAGAACGGATCCATCCGGCTCTGGAGCACCGGCACCGCGTCCGGCGAGGAGGCCTACTCGGCTGCGATGATGCTGTGCGAGGCGCTGGGGCAGGACGAGTTCCTGCGCAGGGTCAAGATCTACGCCACCGACATCGACGAGGAGGCGCTGAACACAGCGCGCGCCGGCTACCCGCCGAAGGACCTGGAGTCCCTCGACGAGGACCTCCGGAACAAGTACTTCGAGCCGCAGGGCTCCCGTTTCGTGTTCCGGTCCGCCCTGCGCCGCGTGCTCATCTTCGGCCGGCACGACTTGATGCAGGACGCGCCGATCTCTCGTCTCGACCTCCTGATCTGCCGCAACACGCTCATGTACTTCACGGCCGAGGCGCAGGGCCGGATCCTCGCCCGGTTCCATTACGCCCTTAAGGACGACGGGTTTCTGTTCCTCGGGCGGGCCGAGATGCTGCTCACGCACGGCGCGCTGTTCGTCCCCCTCGACCTCAAGCAGCGCATCTTCACCAAGGTCGCCCGGGCGCAGCTGCACGATGGCTTCATGCTGCAGGCACAGGCAGGCAGCGCCGAGGCAAGCGACCACGTGGCCAGGCAAATGCGCGTGCGCGAGCTGGCGGCCGAGGGCGCGCCGTACGCCCAGCTGGTGATCGACGCACTGGGAGTGCTGGTCACGGCCAACCAGGTGGCTCGGCGCCTGTTCGACATCGGCCGGGCCGAGATCGGCCGGCCTCTCAAGGACCTCGAGCTCTCCTACAAGCCGATGGATCTGCGCACGCCCATCGACCTGGCCCACGCTGAGCGGCGGCCCATCGCCAGCTCCGCCGTGGAGTTCTCGTCACCTGATGGCAAGCCCATTGTCTTCGACGTCTACGTCGCGCCGCTGATCGACGACGACAACTCCGTCGTCGGCACGAGCGTGAGCTACATCGACGTCACGCACCTGACCCACCTGCGGTCCGAGCTTGAACGCTCCAAGGAGGACGTCGAGACCGCGTACGAAGAGCTGCAGTCGAGCAACGAAGAGCTCGAAACGACGAACGAGGAGCTTCAGTCCACGGTCGAGGAGCTGGAGACGACCAACGAAGAGCTGCAGTCCAGCAACGAAGAGCTGGAGACGATGAACGAAGAGCTCGAGTCGACCAACACCGAGCTGCAGACCATCAACACCGACCTGCGGCTGCGAACCGATGAGGTCAACAAGCTGAACACGTTCCTGGGCGCCATCACCGGCAACATCGAGCTTGGAGCGGTCGTGCTCGACGGCGACATGCGCGTCCAGGTCTGGAACGAGCGCGCGGCCGACCTTTGGGGACTGCGACCTGACGAGGTGGTGGGCCGGCATTTCTTCGACCTCGACATCGGGCTGCCGTCCAGGGAGCTGCGAAACATGGTTCGTGGCGTGGCCGGGGGCAAGCCCGCCGAGGACGAATCGACCGTCGAAGCCCTAAGCAGGCGTGGCAAGAGCATCCAGGTGCGGGTGATCGCCTACACCCTGTCCGACGGCGAACGGACAGGTGGCGTGGTGCTTGTCATGGAAGAGCTGCGATCGGAGAACGAGCCGGCAGGACGGTTTTAGGCGACCGCCGCCGCCATCTCCTCGCGCAGCGATTCGGTCCAGCTGTTGACGATGCCTTCCAGCATCTCGACGTCGGCGGAAACCTGGTAGCGCTCGCTGAGGGGCAGCTGCGTCGTCGCCTCCCGCAGCCTCATCGCGAGCACGCTGCCCATCTCGATCAAACGGGCGTAGGCGATCAGCCAGTAATCGTGGAATTCCGGAGAGCCCCAGGCCAGCATGCTGGCCCGATATCGATGCTGGGCATGCTCCGCTTCGAGGCACAGCTGCTCGATCTCCAGCCGGAGCGCCTCCTTCGTCGCGTCAAGCCTTCTTCGCTGGCAACGGAGGATGAGGCGCTTGGACTGAAGGATGAGAAGCCGGGACGTGATGATTTCGCGAGCGAACGTCGTCGCCTGCGCATCCGAATCCTTGTTGTTCATCGTGCGCCTCCCAGTGAAGCGGTGATCCCGTAGCCCTGGTTCCGGGCGACGGTGATGACCTCCTCCAGGCCAACTTCGCGCAGCCGGCTGCGCAACCGCATGATGTACGTTCGAACCTGCGCGTCGGACAGACGCGAGTTCTGCCACGCGAGAGTCGCCAGCTGCCTGCTGGTAAAGGGCCGCTTGGGGTGGCGGAGCAGGAAGTCGAGGAGGTCGGCTTCGCGGCGCGTGAGCTTGAGTGACTTGCCCCCATAGGTCAGGGTGTGCTGGGCGCGGTCGATGACGACGCCGGCGAGCTCGGAGTGGCGGTCGCGCCAGCCTGCGAGCCGGTTCTCGATCGTCCCGAGCTGGCGCCGGAGGTCGTCGCTCTCAGGCGTACCGTCGCCGCGCGAGATCACAGAGCGGAGGACCGCCACCAGCTCCTCATAGATGGATATCCACCCCGCCACCTCGGCGAGAACGGAAGTCGACGGGTCCTCGCCCGGGAGCTCGCGAACCTCAAGTGCTTGCACGACCTTGGCCTCCCCTTGAATCTACGCCTGTTCGAGGCGATCGGCCTATCAATTTTGACCCTGAATATTGCGCTCGTTGAAATAGTGTTAAGCGGCACGGCTGCCAGGGGCAGCCGCTGATCTTGGAAACGCCGGGGGGCACGACTGGGCAGGGGGCCAGGGTCCGGAGGGAGGGCCAGGCCCCTTTGCCATTCCAGGGAGGTTTACGTGCCCGCGATCAGTTCAGGAAGCTTCCCAACCTCAGGTCGAAAAGGTCCGGGTGCGCCTTGAACGCGCGCACGAGCGCGACCCCGCTGAACACCCGCGCGTCGTACTGGCAGATCACGATCACGGGGTAGCGCCTCGACACCAGGTCGAAGGCCTCCTCGTACCGGAGCATCTCCTCCTCGGAATCGAACATCTCGCGCTCGGAGGACATCTCGCCCACGAGGCGAATCACCGTCGCGCCGCCGGCGACGAGCTCGGAAAGGCGGCGCTCCCATTCGGCGATCGCCGCGGAGGCGGTGCCGCCCCCAAATGAGACGGCCGTGAAGCCGTCGCCAGGGCTGAGGTTCAGCGCGGCGGTGTAGCGCGACACGATCGGTTCCCTGGCGACCAGGATGCATGGCTGGCCGTGGCGCAATCCTTCGGCGAGGAAGGGAATGCTCAGCCGCATGCCGCCCTCGTCGCTGCTGTAGAAGCTGGCGAGGTGCCCGGGCGCTGAAACCTGCGCGCCTCCGATGTTGACCGCACCCTCGCGGTGCGCGGAGGAACGATCCATGAACGCGACCAGGTCGGACTCCTTGAACCGCCGCTCGCGCCGGCCGCCGACGCGGCTTGTGGGAAGCCGGCCGGCGTCGGCCCAGCGCCGGATCGAAGCCTGGCTCACGCGCAGGAACCGCGCCGCCTCGGCCGTGTTCAGCGTGCCGAGCATTCTGCACCTAATTGTGCAACTTGTTCAGCAACATAGCGGCAATGATCAGTAGAATCCAGTAAAGGAATATGCAGAGGAGCGCAGGAAATCCAGCCCCCAGAACGACCCCCGAAGACCTCGTCTGGCTCGGCGACGCGCGGCGGCAGGGGTTTTTCGGCAGGTTGCCCGACGACCTGGTGCAGGCTGCGGTGCAAGGTGCTCAGACGGAGGAGTTTGCGCCAGGGACGATAGGCCTGCGGTGGGAGCAGGGGCCCAAGAGCGCCATCGTCCTGCGCGGCACACTGCGCACGTACCTTGCCTTCCCCGACGGCGGCCAGGCCACGATCAGGTACCTGAGGCCGGGGGACATGACCGGCATCTTTGCGCCGCGGCAGCCTGCCCTGGCGAGAGGCCTGTTGGCGATCGAGCGGAGCGAGCTCCTCTTCATCGACGGCGCGCGGATGAAGGAATTGTCGCTCGCCGACCCGCGATTCGCGTGGGAGCTGGTCGAGGAGATGACCTCCGTACTCAACGCGGCCCATCGCGCGCTGTACATCCGCGCCTTCGGCAGCATGCGCCAGCGCGTCGTGAGCGCCATCGTCGAGCGCGCCTCGGCGGCGGGTCAGCTTGCGAGCGGCCGCCAGGTCACGGGCACCCAGCACGAGCTGGCCATCGCGGTTGGTTCGGTGCGCGAGGTCGTCGCGTCGATTCTCGGCACCCTGAAGCACGAGGGATTGATCGACATCCGGCGCGGTGGCGTGGTCATCGTCGACCCGGAACGGCTCGTCGCGGAAGCGCAGGCGGTCATCGGCTCGGCGTCCTGACCTGATACGCGCATCCGAAGGCGTTGTGAAAGCCGAGCGCGTCGACGCCTTCGTTGCCGGTCAGGCCTTCGATGACCCCGGCGTGGAAGAAGCAGATGCTGGGAGCGCGCCGGCACGCTTCCGCGAACAGGCAGTTCGTGCACACGATCCCACCGCCGCGCGCCACCTCGTACTCCGCGCCCATCTCGATCATCGGCTCGAGCGCCGCCGGTATCGACGCGACCACCGGGCGCGCCAGCGACTCGCCCAGCGAGCGCCCGGCCGCGGTCATCGCCCGCCTGTCAAGCGTGCGGGCCAGGGCTTCGGCGAGCACGTCGTACCGGCGCATCGGGTGGCTGATCTGCAGCGGACCCGCGCTGAGGCGATAGATCTTCGCCGGCTTGCCGGGCAGTCCGCGGCGGCGCTCGACCTCGAGGTAGCCCAGGGCCACCAGCCTCTCCAGGTGATCGAACGCTACCGAGCGATGGATGCCGGCCGCGCCGGCCACGTCGTCGACGCTGCGCGCCTTGCGGTCCGTATAGAAGCGCAGAAGGATGTCGCGGCGGGTGAAGTCACGCAGCGCCCCGAGGGCGCGTTCCATGTCGGGGGCCATGCTCCGGAGATGTTCGGTGGGGGCTCGATCTTCAAAACGCCCCGGACCGGCGGGGGCTCGCCGGTCGGGGCTTGGGAATGAAGGCAACCTAATAAGCGGACGCTCGGGCCGGCCGTCGCCGGCCGATCGCGAACCCGAAGAGGATCAGCACGAGCGCGATCAAGAGGAGCAGGAAGAGCAGAAACCCTGGGTTCAAGCCGGTGCCACCGGAGACGAGCGTCCAGATGTTCTTCAAGCCCGGGCCCATCGCGCCGGCGCTGTTGAGGGCGTCGGCGGAGCTCGTCCCTGATTTGCCGTTGGAGCCCGCGCCTTGAGACCTGTTCAGGGACGACTTCGTAGAGCCGCCGGCGCTGGTCGTGGAGCCACATCCCGACGGCGCCGACGTCCCCGAGGTGCTGACCTGCGCGGGCTGCGCGCCGGTGCCCGAGCCCGCGGCGTTTGCCGCCACCCCGCAGTCGGCGGCGCTGGATCCAGTCCCGTTGGACGTCGCGCCGGCCTGGCCGGTCGAGACGCTCGTGTTCGAGTTGGGCTGCGATGAGCTGCCGGCCGAGATGGTGACCGGTTGGACGTTGACCTGTCCCGGGGGCGGGCTGGGGGCCGTGTCGGCGAAAACGGCCGCCGCGGTCGCGAGCGTGATCAACGAGGCGAGAGAGAGAGCGATCGCGGCGGGCCTGACCATTCTTGTCGTTTCTCCGGTTTAGCGGGTTGCGACCCACTAAACCCTAAAATGGCCGGTTTGTCAAGCCCCTTGTTTCTCAGGCGGTTTCCCGGTGCGGCGCGCCGACCACTCCGAGGCGGAGATCGCGCACCTTCTGGCGGCGTGCCTTGACCGCATACATCTCGGAGTCGGCCCTTCCGAGCAGGCTGACCACGTCGTCGGAGCGCTCCAGCTGGGCGACTCCGACGCTGAAGCTCAGGCCCGATTTCTCGGCCTCGGCCTGGATCCAGCTCAGCTTGGCCCGGGCGGCGTCGGCGAGGGTGTCCGGCAGGACGCAGACGAACTCGTCGCCGCCGTAACGCATCACCAGGTCCTGGCCGCGCAGCCCCGACTGGAGCGTGTGCGCAAGCCCGCGCAGCAGCTCGTCACCCGCCTTGTGGCCGCGCTTGTCGTTCGCCTCCTTGAGACCGTCGACGTCGGCGAAAGCCACGGCGAGCGGCGAGCGCTGGCGCCTCGCGCGCGAGATCTCGCGGTCGAGCGCCGAGATGCCGGCCGCGCGTCGCAGGACGCCGGTCAGCTCGTCGAAAGCTGCCTCCTCGCGGAGCTTGAAGAGGGCCTTGGTGCTGACGGAGACCAGCTCTCGTGGCGCGAGTCCCAGGTCGTGGGCGATGGCCAGGCGCATCTGCGCTTCACGCGAGCGCCGAGCCTGGGCCCACGCCCGGCCGAAGACCAGCACCCAGATGCCGAAGAGGAGAGGAAGGACCGCCACCGCCGCGAGCAAGGCGGCATCGACCGGGGACGGAAGAACGATCGAGGTCAGGGGGATGGTGATGCCCCCACCTCCACCTCTACCCCCACCCCCGCCGCCGCCGGTGCCGCCACCGCCGCCGCCGGATCCGCCGCCCTGGCCGGTCGAATCCGACGTGCCGCCGCCGCCGCCACCGCCTGAGCCCGGAGCGCCGTGGGAGGGGGTCGGCGACGGGCTGGCGGGGGTGGGGGTCAGGCTGATGGGCAGGCTCGGTGTCGGCAGGAGGGGCGGTGTCGGCAGCGTGGGTGGGTTGACCTGCGGCGTGATGGGAAGGGTGGGGGTCGGCAGGGGGCTCAGAAGCGCGGCGCGTGCGTCCAGGTGACCGTGCGCGAGACCCATGAGGATCGCCGAGCCGAAGATCGCGACCGCAGGCAGGAACAGAAGAGCCGCGGCCCGGACCGGGCCGCCTGGGGACGATCTGGCGGTTGCGTCTTGGCGTCGCACCCCGAAACCTGCTCTGTGCCGCCGATCGTAGGGGCGCCCGGTGAAGCCGCGGCCGTCCACTCGGACGAAATTAACTACTCGGTTGGGTAAATGTTAAGTGCGACGTCAATCAACGCTACAGGCGCGAGACCGCCACCTCCACCTGCCGGGCGCGTGGCCCGTCCCACTCGCACAGGAAGACCGCCTGCCAGGTGCCGAGGGCCAGCTTGCCTCCTCTCACCGGGGCCGTGCAGGACGGGCCGACCAGGATCGTCTTGATGTGCGCGTCCGAGTTCCCCTCCTCGTGGTCGAAGGCGGCTTCCTTCGGCACGAGCTCGGCGAGGTGGGACTCGACGTCGGCGGCGACGTCGGGGTCGGCGCCCTCGTTGATGGTCACCCCGGCGGTCGTGTGGGGAATGAACACGTGGCACGTGCCGTCGTCCACGCCAGAGCGCTCGACCGCCTCCGCGACCCGCTCGGTGATGTTGACCATCTGGGCCCGACGCGTCGTCCGGACCTCGAAGGTGATCCAGCTCACGTGACAGCGAGCTCCCAGTAGCGCTCCGGACGGTATGCGTCTTCGAGCAGCCGGCCAAGCCCTCGAACCTGGCTCGCATAGCAGCGGATCGCCTGCAGCTTTTCGCGAGGCTCGGGGAAGGTGGCGGCGCGCGGCACGAACCCATCATTTCGCAAATCGCGCAGCGCGTCCTCGGTGCGACCCGAGGTGGCGCGGTAGATGGCGTCCTCGTAGATGAGCCAGCGCGCCCGCGGCGGGGGCGGCCCGTACTGGTGGTCGAGGAAGTCGAGCCAGCGGGGCCGGGCGCCGAGGAGCTTCAGTGCGGCCTCGTCGTCTCTGCGCCGAGCGCCGACGACGTCGTCGCCGTCCCCAAAGCCGCACT
>Ga0209590_10000372_pt1 | contig 14312 bp, 17 predicted proteins | sample CZO8metaG_FD_188353 | JGI IMG/M metagenome (GOLD analysis project Ga0209590, IMG submission 188353) | Vadose zone soil microbial communities from the Eel River Critical Zone Observatory, Northern California, USA - CZOApr15con1.8 metaG... | ecosystem: Environmental > Terrestrial > Soil > Vadose...
TCGGTTCCACTTCGAGCCGGCGAACGCCGGTTCGCGAGATGCCATGAGTTCGATTTTGTGCCCAAACACAATATGCCCGCAAGCACTTCAAATATGCTGTAAGCGTATATGTTATGCTGTCAGACTACAGAGTGCAACCTCTGGGCAAGGAGGGTCTGAAGATGGCAACTGGCTCCGCTGTCGATGTCGTTCGGGCGTGCCTCGAACAACGACCATCGGATGGGCTTCGGGTCGGCCCCCCGCAGATCGCCGGAACGCTCACCCTATTCCCCATCTTTCGGGATGCGGCCGGGCTCGACTACGTCACATTGGCCGAGGCGCAACAAGGGCACAAGTCGGTCGAAATCCGCGAGGTCGACGCACGGGGCACCGTATCGCGTCTGGTCGTGAGGAATGCCGGGCCGTTGCCGGTTCTCATCATCGACGGCGACATCTTGCTTGGGCTCAAACAGGACCGCGTGCTGAACACCACTATCCTGGTGCCCTCCCAGTCCACGCTCGAGATTCCAGTCTCCTGCGTCGAGGCCGGACGCTGGCGTCCGAGGTCCGCCACGGCTCGCCGGGGCGATTTTTCGGTATCGCCCGGGGTCCGCGCTGCGAAGCTCAAGTCGATGATCCTTCGCACCCGGGCCTCGGGCAAGTTTGATTCGGATCAGCAGGCGATCTGGAAGGAGGTCGAGAAGTACGTTGGTTTTCTGGGCGTTGCGTCCGACACTCAGGCCTACTCGGACATCGAGCGGCAGCGGAGGCCCCAGATCGAGGAGCGCCTTGCGCAGCTGAAGCCGGCCGATGGCCAATCGGGCGTGCTGGCGGCAGTGGGCGGGAAGCCCATATCCTTCGATCTCTTTGACAAACCGTCGACACTGTCCCGGTTCTGGCAGGGGCTCATTGGCAGCTATATCACCGAATCGCTGGCCACTGCCGCTTCGGAGGCATCCGTTGATGTCGAGGTTGCGACCGCCTGGATCCGCGGCCTCGGTGCAGGCAAGGCGTCAGTCCATCCTGCCGTCGGTATGGGCGAGGCGGCGTTGATCACCGGTGCCGGTCACGATCTCAGCGCTCTGGTCGTGGACAGCGTTCCGATTCACATCGCTGCGAGTCAACAATGAAGAAAGGAAAAACGGGTTCAAAAGTAGGTTCGAAGTGAGTAGACACGGACTACGACTGGCCTTCGGAATGATGTTGAGCGCGGCACTGATCGCAGTGCCGGTTTCCGCCGCGGCGGCGACGCCGCAGGACGTGACGATCACGACCCACAGGATCGCTGCGATACCTGGCGGTACATGGTCCGCTACCGGAGGGATTACCGACTCAGGCCCGTTTGCGGTAGACGCAGGCGGCCACTTTGACGCGTTCGGCGGCCCATTTGGCGGCCCGCCGCCCGTGCTGGGCCTTCACTTCGCCAATACGCTGACGAGCCAAAACGGGACGATTACCGTCGAGATGCAGCTGCTCTTTACGCCGGCGGGGTCGACGGTGTTTGACGTGCAAGGTTCCTGGCTGGTCGATGGGGGCACCGGGTCGTATGCGACCCTACTGGGCGAGGGTCGGGTGACTGGGCTTGTGGACTTCGGCACTCCAACGAGGGACATCACGTTGTTGGGTGAGGTGCATTACAGCCCGTAGCAGCCCGATCTGCCGCCAAGGGAGGCAGGCAAACCCGACGGCGTAGGGGAGCTTGGCTAGGCCCGATCGTTCGGGTCTAGCCCGTTTTCCATAGCGACCGAGCCACTGTCTTTTGGATCAGCGGGTGTTGGCGAACAGGCGGCTGAAGTAGGTGATGCCAAGCGGCACCAGCAGGGCCGCCAGGGATGTGATCACGGCCAGCGCATCCGGCAAGTGGCTGGGGTTGCTCATCCCGATGTAGGTGAAGATGGCCGCGCCGATCGAGGTGGCAAGGACCACAATGGTGGCGATGATGGTCGCCCACTCCTGGTGCTGGACGTAGATCGCGATCGAGCGCCGAGCCGCCAGCCGGAGCAGCCAGGAGGCGGTCAGCCCATTGAGGACGAGCGAGCTGATCAACGCGCAGACAGCGATGCCGACCCGGAACTGCGCCAGGTTTCGCATCACAAAGGCCGCGCCATTGACGACGAGGATGCCGATCGGGGTGATGATGCCGATGGCAACCAGCAGAAGTCGGCTGCTGAGGTAGCCGCGTAGCAGCCGATCGCCATGGTTGTCCGTCATCAGGTCACCGGAAGGCGGTTCGCGTACTCCGGTCGATCCCAGGCGCGCGAGGTCAGCACCTCACGAAGGCGGCGGACCGCATCGAAGACGTCGACATAGCGCGTGTACAGGGCGGATAAGCCGAACCGCATCAGATCAGGCGTCCGGAAATCACCGATCACGCCGTGGTCGATCAGCGCACGCATCAGGCGGTACGCCTCTTTATGACGCAACGACACCTGCGAGCCACGCATTTTGGCTTCGCGTGGCGACGCGACCTCGACGCCGAGGTCGCGGCAGGTTTCATCCACCAGCTTGATGAACAGGTCGCCGAGCGCCATCGATTTGCGCCGGGCCTCCTGCTGGTCAACCCCCAGCCAGAGGTCGATCGCGACCTCCAACGCCAGCATGCTGAGGATCGGCGGCGTGCCGGCGAGCTGCCGGTTGATCCCCGGAGCCGGGTGGTATTCCGGCTCGAAGGCAAACGGTGCGGCATGCCCCATCCAGCCGGAGAGCGGTGACTGCATCGCCTCCTGCAGGCCCTTGGCGACGAAGAGATAGGCCGGCGCACCCGGTCCGCCGTTCAAATATTTGTACCCGCAGCCTACGGCGAGATCGACCTGGGCGGCATTCAGATCGACCGGCACCGCGCCGGCGCTGTGCGAGAGGTCCCAGAGCATCAGCGTGCCGACCTTTTGGGCGGTCTCAGTGACGCGTCGCATGTCGTGAATCTCTCCGCTGGCGTAATCGACGTGGGTCAGCATCAGGACCGCGACGCTGCCGTCGAGCGCGCGCTCGATCTCGGTACGCTCAACCACCCGCAGTGCATGGTTGCCACCGAGGAGCTCGATCAACCCCTGCGCGATATAGAGGTCGGTTGGGAAATTCGAAGCCTCCGTCAGGATGAAATGCCGTCCCGGCTGGACGCGCAGCGCCCCGGCCAACAGCTTGAACAGGTTGACCGACGTGCTATCGGCGACGATCACCTCGCCCCCTTTGGCGCCGATCAATCGCGCGATCTTGTCTCCGATGCGCGCCGGGGCATCGATCCAGTGGGCGTCATTCCAGCTGCGGATCAGCCCGCTACCCCATTCCTCGGCGATAACCTCCGTCAGCCGGGGCAACGTCTGGCGCGGCAGTGCGCCGAGTGAGTTCCCATCGAGGTAGATCACGCCCTCCGGGACAGCGAACTCGTCGCGCACGGAAGCGAGCGGGTCCTGCCGATCGAAGGACAGGCAGGTCTGGCGGTCCACGGAGCGATTATCCCGCCTGCGCGGCTGCTAGAAGTGGCTTGGACACCAGGGTGCGCGATCGGTGGCGAACATCGCATCGGCCCGGGCCAGCGCTCCGCGACGGAGCTCCTGAATGCGACCTGCGTTATGCAGGGTGCGGAAGCGATTGCCGCCCAGGTAGACGGCGGCCAGGTCGGCCGCACTCAGCTCGAGGTCGGGATTGCCCTCACAGCGCTCGCAGGCCGCATTCGTTGGCCCACCATTCAATTCATAGTGACCTTCGTTCCAGGGACAGAACGCGTCGCGGACGCGAAGCACCAGCCGGTCGTCGACGGCGTAGCGGCGACCCGCCAGCGCTCGCTCGACGTCGACCACCCGCAGCCAGATGCCATCCTCGACACGCATCTTCGGCTGGCGGGAGTCGGCCAGCAGGAAGCGCAGCGGCTCATCGATGGGTCGCATGTCCGCCGAGATGCGCGCAATAAGGTCCACATCAAGCACGTGGCGCCAGAGCGCCGCGTAGGCTTCCGCCGTTGCCGCGATCAATGACTCCAGCCGAAGCGTGCCGTTCGGACCGGCCGGATCCCACTCCATCTTGATCCGATAGACGGCAAATCCAGCCGGCTTGCCCTCAGCCTCGTACACCACCCGGTACTGAGGGCTGAAGCCTTGTCGAGAAATCTCGAGATCCGCCAGCTGATTGCGCCACCAGCGTGCGTCGAGAGCGACCATGCCGGGCTGGGTCGGGTGGACCTCCGCCCAGACCCGGGTGAACGCCTCGACCGCGGTGGGCACGTCTGCCATCACCACCCGGCCACCGGCCGAGAGCGGTTTCGCAAAGGCGCCGCGCGACCGCTGGATCTCGATCTCCGCCTGGTAGGTGGCAAGGCCGTACCCGAAGCGCCCATAGATTGGCGCCTCAGACGCATAGAGCGCGGCCAGCGGCTCGCCGCGTTGATGCATATCGTCCAGCTGGCGCCGCATCATCGCCGTCAGCAGACCTTTGCGCCGGTGGGTGGCGGCCACTCCGACCCGGGTGACGCCGCCGCACGGCAGTGACCCACCGGGCACCGTCATCTCGTACGAGAAGATCCCGGCGGTGGCGACAACCTGGCGACCGTCGAAGACCGCGAGCGTCCGGTCGAACTCGAGCGTCTCCTTTCCCACCGCGAGCTCTTCTTCGGTGGGGAGCGATCCCCCAAAGGCGCGACGGAGCAGCGTGATATAGGCGCGCTGCTCCTCCGGCCGGATCGGCCGGAGCTCGAGACCTGCCGGCGCGCCTATCGCTGGACCAGCGCCAGGGCTCGACAGGGGCTTCCCGATCCTTTGACCAGTTTCAGCGGGGCCACTATCAGGACCGCGCCCGTCGGCGGCAGCTTGGCCAGGTTGGCCAGCTGCGTCAGGCCGTATTTGTTAGCGCCCAGCAGGAACTGATGACAGGGGAACGGCGGGTTGAACGAGTGCGCGGTTCCGGCATCCGTTCCCACGGTCTCGACGCCCACGCCCACAAAGGGACCCGTTGCCAGCCACTTTGCCAGCTCGATGTCGATCCCCGGCGTGTGTGGCCCGGTCTCGTTGGCATTCAAGAACGCTTTCTGGTCATTGGCGCGAGCGTCCCAGCCGGTGCGATAGAGCAACCAGCTGTCTTTTGGAAGGGCGCCATGCTCTCGCTCGACCGCCCGAATGTCATTCAGCGTCAAGAGGTAGTCGGGGTTGGCCTGCGCCTCCTTCGACTTGTCGATCACGACGGCCGGGCCGATCAGCCGTTTGACCGGAACCTGGGAGACGTCGTCCTTGTCCTTGCCGGTGACCCAGTGGATCGGTGCGTCGAAATGCGTGCCGGCGTGCTCGCCGCCCTCGAACCAGTTCCAGTACCAGGCGGGTCCCTTCTCGTCATAGCGGCTGATTTCATGCGTTTTCCAGTTCGGCGTGTTGGCGAGCGGCGGCGGCAGCTGGATCATCGGCGTCCGCTCCGAGAGCGGCTGGGTCAGGTCGATCACATCGATCGAACCGGAGATCAGGCCTTCGACGAAGGACGCCAGGCTATCGACTCTCGTAGTCAATTCACTCCTCCTCCCTTTGATTGCAACGCGCGTGGAAACTCGAAGCGGTTCTCGAGCATGTGGACATCCATCAAAAAGCTCTTTGGCATCTCGGCGTCGACCTTGGCGACGATGCAGCTGAGCTGGTCGCCGCTGATCGCGTCGAGCGCGGCTTCCTCGAAGTCCTGCAGCTCGCGGACAAGCTGCGCTCGCGGGAAGCCGGCCGCCTTCGCGACCGCGGCGAGGTCGGTGCCGGTGGAGGTCGCGGTCGTGAACCATTTGTGGCCCCCCGGTGCGCCACCGCCGACCGAGAGGAGGGTTTCGTTGTCGAAGATGACGTGCACCAGGTTGTTCGGCCGGCAGCGCGCTATGGTGGTCAGCCCGCCGAGGTTCATCAGGACCGAGCCGTCGCCGTCGATCACCACCACTTTGCGCTTCGGCTGCGACAGCGCGATGCCGAGTCCGATCGAGGAGGCGAGGCCCATGGCGTGCTCGAGGTAGAAGAAGTTCGGACGGTGCCCGAGTGAGTACAGCTCGGCCGCGACCGCGCCCATGATGGTGACGACGGCGCAGTCCTCGAGCTTCGGGTAGATGGCCTTCAGGCAATCAAGGCGCATCATTTCGGCTCCTCCCACATCAGGTCGCGTTGGAGCAGCAGTGCCACCGGCGAAAGCGAGCTCTGCGCCAGCGTCATCGCGTGCGCGATCTTCGGCTGCACCTCATCAGGTCGGCCCAAGTCGTCGTGCGCAATGTGGAGCGCATCGAGGACCGGACGTGTGTATTTGCCGCCCTCCGTCTGCCACGGATCCTTCTCGCCGAAGCTGCCACGATCGGTGATCAGCATCAGCAGCGGGATCTTGTAGAGGAGCGACACCCCGACGATGCCGTTGACCGCCTGCAGGAAGCCATGGTTCTGCAGCAACATCGCGGATCTGACCCCAGCGAAATGCGCCCCGGCGGAGACGCCGACGCCCTCTTCCTCCTTGGCGAGCCGAACCAACGTCATCTTTGGGTCCTCATCGGCCATCCGGATCAGGTGCACCAGCCAGGTCTCCGGGAGGGCGCTCACAAGGGTGACGCCGACGCCCTTCACGGCGTCGTAGACCACCTGCGAATTGGCCACCGATACGGGCACGGCTCCCTCCCTGGTCGGAACTGAGGCCGATTCTACGCATACAATGGGGCCCAGTGCAGGTCCTGGGCAGCATCCTGGAGGCCGTCGGGCACACGCCGCTGGTGCGGCTCCAGCGCATCACTGCCGGGCTCCGTCCGACGATTCTGGCGAAGGTGGAGACGCTCAACCCCGGCGGCAGCGTGAAGGACCGGATCGGGCTCCGCATGATCGAGGATGCCGAGCGGCGCGGCCTGCTGAAGCCGGGTGGCACCATCGTCGAGCCGACCTCCGGCAATACCGGCCACGCGCTGGCCATCGCGGCGGCCCTCAAGGGTTATCGAATGATCTTCGTGATGGCCGACAAGCAGTCGCCCGAGAAAATCGCATTGCTGCGCGCCTACGGCGCGGAAGTGGTGGTCTGTCCGACCGCCGTTCCCCGCGAGTCGCCCGAAAGCTACTACTCGGTCGCCGAACGGCTGAGCCACGAGATTCCGGGCGCCTTTCAGCCCAACCAGTATTTCAACCAGGCCAACCCGCAGTCTCACTACGAGACGACCGGTCCGGAGATCTGGCAGCAGACGGACGGCAGGGTCGACGTGGTGGTCGGCGGCCTGGGCACCGGGGGGACCATCACGGGGGTGGCCCGATTCCTCAAGGAAAAGAAACCGTCGGTGATGATCGTCGGCGCGGACCCGGAGGGATCGCTCTACTCCGGGAACACCATCAAGCCCTACAAGGTGGAGGGGATCGGCGAAGACTTCATCCCCGGCACCATCGACCTGAAGCTGGTTGACCGGATCGTCCAGGTCAACGATCGTGACTCCTTCCTGACGGCCCGGCGAATCACGCGCGAAGAGGGAATCCTGGTGGGCGGCTCGTCGGGCACCGCCATGAAGGCGGCGATGGAGGTGGCGCGCGACCTTGACGAGAAGACGGTCATGGTCGTCATCCTGCCCGACACCGGTCGCAACAATTTGAGCAAGATCTACAACGACGAATGGATGCGCCAGAACGGCTTCTTCGAGCGCTTCCCGCGCCAGCTCGTCCACGACGTGGTCGCCACCCGAGAGCGCGAGATCCCGGAATTGATCACGGTGTCGTCCAAGGAGAAGGTGGGGCGTGCCATCGACCTTCTCCAGGAATATGGGATCTCGCAGATGCCGGTCACCGAAGACGGCGCTGGTCCCGGCAAGACGCTGGTGGGCAGCATCCAGGAGCGCACCCTGCTCGATCGCGTCTACCGTGATCCCGGTTTGATCGACACCACGGTCGGTGCCGCGATGGACGGGCCCTTTCCGACCATCGCCGCCGGGGCACACGTCGACGAGGCCTTCAATGCGCTGCTCGGTGGCACCACCGCCCTCGTGGTGATGGACGCCGAGCGGCCGGTGGGGATCATCACCCGCGTCGATCTGCTCGAGTTCATGGCTCACACCCGCGCGTCCCGGTGAGCGCCGAAGGCACGCCCGGGTTCTCCACCCGGGCGATCCACGCCGGGCAGGAGCCCGACCCGGCGACCGGCGCCGTGGTGGTGCCGATCTACCAGACCTCGACTTACGCCCAGGACGCCATCGGCAAGCATCGCGGCTACGAGTACTCGCGCACCGCGAATCCCACGCGTGCCGCTCTCGAGACCTGTATCGCCGCCCTGGAAGGCGGCGCCCATGGGCTCGCCTTCGCCTCCGGCATGGCGGCGGAGGCGGCGGTGATGCAGCTGCTCAAGCCGGGCGACCACACCGTCGCCGTCGACGACCTCTACGGCGGCAGCTACCGCCTGTTCCGCCGGGTTTTAGAGCCGATGGGGCTCAGCTTTTCCTTCGTGGACGGCTCCGATCTCACCGCCGTCGAGAAGTCGCTGACCGACCGCACGCGAATGGTCTGGGTGGAATCGCCGACCAACCCGCTCCTCAAGCTGGTCGATATCGAGGCGGTCAGCAAGCTGGCGCACGCCCGACAGGCGCTGCTGGTGGTCGACAACACCTTCATGAGCCCCTACTTTCAGCGTCCCCTGTCGCTGGGTGCCGACATCGTGGTGCACAGCGCCACCAAGTACCTTGGTGGGCACAGCGATGTGATCGGCGGCACGCTGGTGGTGAACCGGGACGACCTGTTCGAGCGGTTGGCATTCTTGCAAAACGCGGTCGGGGGTGTGCCCGGACCGATGGACGCATGGCTGGTGCTGCGCGGTCTCAAGACGCTCGCCATCCGGATGCGCGAGCATGACAGCAATGCCCGGCAGGTCGCGGCCTTTTTGATCGACCACCCCAGGGTGGCGCGTGTCTTGTATCCGGGGTTGCCCAACCACCCGCAGCGGGACCTGGCTCGGCGTCAGATGTCCGGCTTCGGCGGCATGATCTCCTTCGAGGTCAAAGGTGGGCTCGAGCCGGCGCGTCGCGTGGTCGAGCGGACCCAGCTCTTCACCCTGGCGGAGAGCCTGGGCGGGGTCGAGTCGCTGATCGAGCTGCCGGCGGCGATGACACATGCCTCCATCCCGGCGGAAACGCGGCGAGCACACGGGGTGGCGGATGGCCTGGTTCGCGTCTCGGTCGGTATCGAGGACGCGGCCGATCTGATCTCAGACCTTGACCGAGCACTAGCCGAGGCGTGAAGCTCAACAATAAGGAGGTGAGCATTGAAAGTCGACATTAACTTCGCGAATATCCTGGTGGCCATCATCCTGCTGTTGCTGGGCCTCGCCGTCTTCACCCGGCACCGGATTGCGTCGTACGTCGTCGGCGGATTCCTGATGGTGCTGGCCGCGCTCAGCATCCTGGCGTTTCTCCACATCCTCTCGGTGTCGGGTGGCCCCATCGTCATTGGTTAGACAACCCCTGCCTCCGCGTGAGCCCGAGCCGGTTCCCGGGACGAGACCGCCACCGCCGCCGCCGACCCCGGAACGGCCGCCACCGGTGCCCAAGCCGATCCGGCGCGATCGGACGCGCCGGCCGACCGACACGTAACGTGCTCGTAACCATTCGATAGCTTCACCCGTCAGACCCACGGGTAGACTCGAATCGATGGACGTGCTCAAGATCACCCCTCGTGGCTATTGCCACGGGGTCGTGGAGGCGATCCGTGCCGCCAAGCAGACTGCCAAGGCCCATCCAGGCGAGAAGATCCGGATGCTCGGCTACCTCGTCCACAACACCCACGTGACCGATGAGCTGCAGGAAAACGGCATCGAGCTGGTCGATAGCGACAACCGGCTCGCGGGCCTTGACACGATCGAGGGCGGCACTGTGATCTTCACCGCGCATGGCGTCTCGCCGGCCGTAAAGGCAAAGGCTGCCGAGCGCGGCCTCAACATGGTGGACGCGACCTGCTCGGACGTCGTCGTGACCCACGACCTCGTCAAAGACCTGGTCGAGCGCGGCTACGACGTGGTCTACATCGGCCGACGCGGCCACCCGGAGCCGGAAGGCGTGGTCGGTGAAGCACCAGGGAAAGTCCACCTGGTGCAGGATCCGGAGGACGTCGACGCGCTCGACATCAAGAACGAAAAGATCGCCGTCACCTGCCAGACCACCTTGAGCATCTGGGACACGGCGGCCATGATCAAGCGGGTGCGCGAGAAGTACCCGCAGACGGAGGCCTACAACGAAATCTGCCGCGCGACCCAGGACCGCCAGGAGGCTGCCGTCGAGGCGGCGAAGGACTGCGACGTCGTGATCGTCGTCGGCAGCGAGCGCAGCTCGAACTCCAAGCGCCTGGTACAGGTCGTCAAAGAGCTGGCGCACAAGCCGGCCTACCTGGTGGATACGGCCAAGGACATCAAGCCACAGTGGCTGCAGGGAAAGCAACGCGTTGGGGTCACCTCCGGTGCCTCGACGCCCACCCAGCTGACCCGCCAGGTGATCGAGTACCTGGAAGCCTTTTAGTCAAAGCCCGCTAGACTCGGCGCGTAATCGACGTTCTAGTTCCATACCCCAAGGGGTGAACCATGCGCCTCTACCCCGATGTCTACGGTCGCCGCTTCGCCTGGATGCTCGCCGACCTCGTGATGGTGGGCTGGATCTACCTGTGCGTGCGGGCAGGTCTATGGGTCAACAACCTTGTCCTGCAACTCGACGCGCTCGCCCAGGGCGTGATCAACGCGGGCAAGACCTTCGACAGCTGGATCCTGTCCTTCGAGCAGGGGATCCCGAACAGCGTGCCGTATCTCTCCGATTTCCTGCACCGGACGGCCGACGCGCTCAAGACGCACTCCGGCGATTCGTTAATCTCGGCGGGGCAGGCCGGCTCGCATGGGATCCACCTGCTGGCGCTGATCCTGGCCATCATCGTCACGACCGTCCCCCTGGTGTTCGCGTTGGCCATCTTCGTGCCCCGCCGGCTGCGGCTGATCGCGGACATGCGTGGAATCCACGTGACGTTGCGGCGGGCACTCGCCCAGCCGGAGCTGACGACCCAGATGCTGGAGATCCTGGCCGGCCGGGCCATCTATACGCTTCCCTACAACCACTTGCTCGCCTACTCCCACAACCCGGCCGAGGACTGGTATCTACGGCGGTTCGAGCCGCTGGCGCGGGCCGAGCTGGAACACCACGGCCTGACCGTGGAACGCTATTTCGGACCACGGCCCGCCCTCGAAGCCTGAGTTCGATCTCGCAAGAAAGTCGATTGGCTACAGGTTGCTCTGGAGAGCCGCCTGAGCTGGCGGTCTTCTTGCCTTATGGCCATTCAGCCACCGCCACAAGCCACCACCCCGGAATTCTTCCCCATCGCGCCGGCGCGGACCGAAGATTCTGGACTCCCAGTGGCGCGGCTGGCCGACTTACTCCTGAAGCACCTCTATTTCAAGTCGCCCATGTCGGCCAAGGACTGGGCCGCGGCCTTATGCCTGCCCTATCAAACGGTGACCCCGGCGATCCAGAGCCTGGTGGAGCAGGGCTGGAGCCAGACCATCGGCCGGATGGCCGGACCATCCCAGAGCCACGACTTTGGAGAGACGCTCGGCTACCTGATCACCGACCCGGGCCGCCTCCGTGCCCGGGACGTTCTGGCGCGCGACCACTACGTCGGGCCGGCCCCTGTGCCCTTTGCCCAGTACGACGTCTCGGTCCGCGCCCAGGTCAGCCAGGCTGATGTGACCGCGGCCTGGTTGACCCGGGCCCTGCAGCACCTCACCCTCAGCCCGGATCTCCTGGTTCAGCTGGGCCCTCCGGTCAATGCCCGGGCGCCTCTATTTCTGTACGGGGCGCCGGGCAACGGCAAGACCACCATCGCCGAGGCGTGCGCCGAGCTGCTGGGTGAGCCGATCTACATCCCATATGCGATCGACATCGAGGGCCAGATAATGCGCCTCTACGATCCCCTCCACCACCAGCGAGTCCAGCGGCAGCTGCCGATGAACTTTGATCCGCGCTGGGTGCTGATCAAGCGGCCCTTCGTCAAGGCCGGTGGCGAGCTGACGACGTCGCAGCTATCGCCCTCCTTCGACCCGCTGATGCGCTACTACGAGGCGCCCATCCATCTCAAAGCCAACGGCGGCATCTTTCTCCTGGATGACTTCGGCCGCCAGGACTCCTCGCCCCGCGCCTTGCTGAACCGCCTGATCGTCGCCCTGGAGCGACGCATCGACTATCTCACCCTGGCGGGCGCCGGGATGGCGGTCGGCGCCCCCTTCGAGGCCATGGTCGTGTTCAGTACCAACCTCGAGCCCGGATCGCTGGTCGACGAGGCCTTTCTCAGGCGGGTGCGCTACAAGATCCATGTGCCCGACCCGACCCCGGTTGAATTCCGGCAGATCTTCGAGCGGTCGTGTAAGGAATTCGAGATCGTCTTCAACGAGGCCGGCTACCAGTACGTGCTCGATCGGTATTACAAGCCGTTCAAGCGGCCGTTTCGAGGCTGCCAGCCGCGCGACATCCTCAACCAGCTCGACGAGGTCGCGTACTTTCTCGGCCGCCCCTCCCGGCTGGAGCCGGATCTGATCGACCTGGCCTGCCGATCTTATTTCGTGCAGGCGTAGGCGATCAGACTCTCCCCTCGAGGAGGAGAGTCTGATGTTCGGGTCTCTAGGCTTTTTCCCCGGCGCGTACCAGGGTGCGGGCGCCGAAACCAACCAGGAATAGGCCCGCCATGCCTAACGCCAGTGGCAGCGCGGGTACGCCGCCACCGGTCTGCGCCAGCGTGGCAGTCGTGCTCGATGCCGGCCGGAAGTCGCGGATGGTGACCGTCTGCGCGGTTGCCTTCAGCGTGATGCTGACGTCACGGGCCCGCAAAGCGCCGCTCGGCGTCACCGTCTGATGGATCACTGCTGTCGAGCCCGCCATCCAGGCCGCGTTCGTGACCGTCGCACTCTTTCCGCATTTCACCGTCACCGTCGACCTCACGCCGTTGGCGGTCACCGTGAACGTGCCCGACCCGGCCGGCCCGGTATCGCAGATAAGCACAATCGTCAGCGGCCCGGCCGGGGTCGTGCTAACGGCGAAGGCGGTTGTCGAGATTGCCACGGCGCCAGCAACAGCCGCCAGCGCCGCCACGACCGACTTCAAGATCCTCATCGTCAGCCTCCTTCCTGAACCATCAATCCGACGTCCCGGCCGCAACGCGTGCCCGGATTCCCCAGTAACGCACACTACCGGCCGGTCATATGTACTAGGTTAAGCAGCGACTAAGAAACGAAGCAAGAAAGGCGCTTAGCCGCGGATCTGGTTGTAGAACTCGAGTTGCCAGCGCCACTCCTTACGGTCGTCGGCGTTCCACCAGGACTTGAGGATCCCGGCCTCGCCGCCCGGCAGGAGCACGACCCGTCCGATGTCCTTCTCGGTTGGCCAGCCGTCTTCCAGCGCGATGGTCGCTCCACGCCGGTCAAGGAAACTCATCGGCCCCGGCTGATGGCGCTCCAGCCCGTCGCCGCTTGCCAGCACCTTGCCGGTCGCGTCGCGGACGGTAACCGATAACTTCGGTGGGGCGGCGTGAACCAGAAGGCGGTCGCCCGCGTCGGCGCCGCTGATCCGGCTTCGGGCGAACGGCAGCCCGGTCGCACCCGGCCCGGGGAACCAGAGATCCCAGATCTCGATCCCATCGCTCATGCAAACGTTGTACCACTAGACGAGCCACCTCGAGCCGCGCATCACATCGCGGCCTTCGAGTTCGTCGTATCCCCGGTAAGCCTGGATCCGAGTCGGCCGCAGGCGGAAGAAGAGCCAGCCCGGACCTACCTCGCGAGAATCCCAACCTACCGCGGCGGCAAAGCCCCCGGCCAGTTCGGCCGAGTCATCCACCGCCGGGCTTCCGACGACGTCCGCATCGATCATGATGGCGTCCGACGGCGACCCACCCGCCACCCGCACCACGCGGTTCGCTTTCATGTTTCGAGCGGTGCGACTGGCGCCTGCCGTCGCGATGACCAGGTGCGCGCCATCCCACCACGCCGACACAGGGATGAGGTGGGGCCGTCCGGCCGGGTCGGCGGTAGAAAGCCACATGTCTGCTCGCCGGTCGAGCGCCGCCAGTACATCAGCTTTGCGTGTCGGTGTATCTCTCATTCGAACATGGTCCCAGACGCAATGACACCCGGGATTGCTCCCGGGCGCCACTGCAGGAGGCGAGGCGTTCGAGGTTAAAAGGTCGTCAGGTGCGGACCTGCTTGATGAGGCGGTCCTGCGCCTCGAAGATGATGTCCTGGATGTCAAGGGCGCTGGGGCCAGATTGGTCCATGCGGTAGGCGAGCTGGGGATCGACGGCTTCAACGATCTGGCACAAGCGGGCCTGCATTTCGATCGGGACTTCCATCATGTCGCTCTCGAG
>Ga0209590_10000373_pt1 | contig 14308 bp, 9 predicted proteins | sample CZO8metaG_FD_188353 | JGI IMG/M metagenome (GOLD analysis project Ga0209590, IMG submission 188353) | Vadose zone soil microbial communities from the Eel River Critical Zone Observatory, Northern California, USA - CZOApr15con1.8 metaG... | ecosystem: Environmental > Terrestrial > Soil > Vadose...
GACCGGGCGTCGTCGTCGCGCCGATCGAGCCCGGCGCTCGGTTTCGGTCCGACTGCCCGTGAGTTTTCGGTCCGCCGCGGAAATGGTGTCGCTTCACGACGCCGGCGAAGGATCTGGACAAGGTGCTCAAGGCCACCGGCCCCGACGTCCACGTCTACAGCCTGATCGGCGGCGATGCGACGCGCAAGCGCGTCACGCAGGTGCTCGAGCAGGTGGCGCGCGAGGCCAGGTCCGACGACGCCTTCGTGCTGACGCTCATCGGGCATGGCTCCTACGACGGCGTCGAGTACAAGTTCAACCTCGTTGGGCCCGACATGTCGGCGGCGGATCTCGCCGAATTGTGCAATCGGATTCCCGCCAGGCGTCAGCTGATCGTGAATGCCACGAGCGCCAGCGGCGGCTCCATTCCCGCGTTTCAGCGGGCGGGGCGCGCCGTCATCAGCTCGACCAAGAGCGGCACGGAAAAGAACGCGACCGTGTTCGTTCGCTACTGGGTCGAGGCCCTGCAGGACCCGTCGGCCGACGTCGACAAGAACGAGTCGGTCAGCGCGCTCGAGGCCTTGCAGTACGCCGACCGGAAGACCGCCGAGTTTTACACGTCGCAGAAGCGCCTGGCGACCGAGCACGCCGTGTTCGAGGATACCGGGAAGGGCGAAGCCGTGCGCGCGGCGTCGACCGAGGGCGGCGAGGGACGGCTGCTGGCGAGCCTGACGCTGGTCCGTTTCGGCGATGCGCAGAAAGCCGCGCGCGACCCGGCCAAGCGCGACCTGCTCGCCAAAAAGGAAGACCTGGAACGGCGAATCGATGTGCTCAAATACCAGAAGGCCGCGATGGCCCAGAACGACTACGAGCAGCAGTTGAAGGCGCTGCTCGTCGAGCTGGCTCGCGTCCAGGCGACGTTGGATAAGTAGGGAGCTTCGTGTTGAGGAGAAGGGCGACACTCCTGACGCTCGTCGTGATGCTCCTCGCGTGCATCCGCGTGTTGGTGGCTTCCGTCGCGCCCGCCGACTGCGCCGCCCTGCGTCGCCACGGCCGCCGCGCCGAGGCCCAGGCCTGCTACCAGTCGCTCGCGCTGTCCGCCGACCCGTACCTTCGCGCCGAGGGCGACTGGGGGCTCGAGCTCTACCAGGACGCGAACAACGAATTCCGGACCGCCGTGGCTCGCGCCGACGGGAACGCGCACGTCCGCGTCCGCTGGGGCCGCCTCTTCCACGAGCGCTTCAACAACGTCGACGCCTCCAAGCTGTTCGCCGAAGCGCTCGAGCGCGATGCGCGAAATGCCGACGCGTATCTGGGCCTCGCCCTCGTTGCCGCGGACGCCTTCGACAGGAAAGCCCGCGAGTACGCCGAGAAGGCACTGGCGCTCGATCCGAAACTGTTTGAAGCCCACGAGATTCTGGCCACCCTCGCGCTGGAGGATTCCAACGCCGCCGAAGCCGTGAAGCAGGCCGACGCCGCCATCGAGCTTGCGCCCGACGCCCTCGATGCCTTCGCCATCCGCGCGGCGGTGGAGCTGCTGGCGGACCGGTCACCAGACGCATGGATCGAGCGGATGCGGCAAGTCAATCCGGCCTACGGCCAGGGCTACGCGCTCGTCGCGTCGCAGCTCGTGATGAACCGCCGCTATGAAGAAGGTGTCGCCTATTATCGCAAGGCGGTCGATCTCGATCCGCGTCTGTGGTCGGCCCGATCGCAGCTCGCGATCAACCTGATGCGGCTCGGCCAGGAGGACGAGCCACGGCGGCAGCTCGAGATGTGCTACAAGAACGGCTACCGCGACGCGGCGACGGTCAACAGCCTCCGCCTCCTCGACAGCTACAAGAACTTCTCGGTTGTCGCAGACCCGCAGACGATCCTGAAGCTCGACGCGAAGGAAGCCGCGATCCTCCGGCCCTATTTCGACGATGTGCTGAAGCGCGCCATGACGACCTACGCGCAGAAGTACAAAATGACGCTGCCGGGCCCGGTACAAGTCGAGGTCTACCCGAACCACGACGACTTCGCCGTGCGCACCTATGGACTGCCGGGCCTCGGCGCGCTCGGCGTGACATTCGGGACCGTCGTCGCGATGGACAGCCCGTCGGGCCGCAAACCCGGATCGTTCAACTGGGCTGCCACGCTGTGGCACGAGACGAACCACGTCTACGTGCTCACGGCCACTCGACATCGCGCGCCGCGCTGGTTTGCGGAAGGCCTGGCCGTTCATGAAGAGGGTCTGGGCAACCCCGCATGGGCCGACCGTCTCACACCGGACGTGGTGGTCGCGCTCAAGGACAAGAAGCTGTTGGCGGTGTCACAGCTCGACCGCGGGTTCATCCATCCCGAGTATCCCGAGCAGATCCTGGTGTCCTACTATCAGGCGGGCCGGATCTGCGACTACATTCAGGAACGCTGGGGAGCCGACAGGCTCGTCGACATGGTGCACGCGTTCGCCGAGCTGAGGCCGACGCCGGAGGTCATTCAGCAGTCCCTCGGCCTGGCGCCGGCTGCGTTCGACGAACAGTTCCTGGCGTGGCTCTACCAGCGCGCCGGCCCCATCGTCACCAGGTTCGACGAGTGGCGGACCGGCCTCAAGCACCTGGTGGAGCTGGTCAACAGCGGTCAATCGGATGCCGCGCTCGAAGTCGGCGAAGCCGTGCGCCGTCTGTATCCCGAGTATGTCCAGGACGCCAACGCGTACGAGTTCCTCTCCGAGATCAAGATCGCGAAGGGCGACGAGGCAGGCGCCACGGCAGTGCTCATCGATTACCAGAAATTCGGCGGGAGCAATCCGACCACCCTCAAGAAGCTCGCCTCGCTTCAGGAGGAGATGGGACGGCCCCGCGACGCGGCCGCGACGCTCGACGCGATCAACGCGATCTACCCGGTCAACGACGAGGATCTGCATCGTCGTCTCGGCGGCTTGTGGCTGAAGCAGGAGAGCTACGCGGGCGCGGTGCGCGAGTACGCCGCGGTCGTGGCCCTGCATCCGCTCGACAAGGCCGGCGCGCTCTACGATCTCGCGCAGGCGTACTTCGCGGCGCGCCAGCTGGACAAAGCCGAATCGACCGTGCTCGGAGCGCTCGAAGCGGCGCCTGGCTTTCGGTCCGCGCAGCAGCTCCTCCTGAAAATCGAAGAGGCCGCGCCGAAGCGGCGTCACTGACCGCAGGCGTCGCGACGCACCGGAACGATAGGACGATCAATCATGGTAACGCCCGCTGCTGACATCACCACCCTCGACTCCGCGGAATTGACAGAGCGCATCGAGCGCTTTCGCACCGTGCGCGACGAGATCCTGGCGCAGGTCCACTCCGTCATCGTTGGCCAGGACGAAGTGCTGGAACAGATCCTCATTGCGCTGTTCGTGGGCGGCCATTGCCTCATCACGGGCCTGCCGGGCACCGCGAAGACGCTGATGGTCCGCACCATCGCGCAAACGCTGGGCCTGCTCTTCAAGCGCATTCAGTTCACGCCGGACCTGATGCCGTCGGACATCACCGGCACCGACATCATCGAGGAGGATCAGACGACGGGCCGGCGGCGATGGACGTTCGTGCAGGGGCCCATCTTCGGGAACATCCTGCTGGCCGACGAGATCAATCGCACGCCGCCGAAGACTCAGTCGGCGTTGCTCGAGGCGATGCAGGAGCTCTCCTGCACGGTGCGCGGCAATCACTACACGCTGCCGTCGCCGTTCCTGGTGCTCGCGACGCAGAATCCCATCGAGCTGGAGGGCACCTACCCGCTGCCCGAAGCGCAGCTCGATCGGTTTCTGTTCAACACCGTGCTCGACTACCTGAGCGCCAAGGACGAAGTGAAGGTCGTCGGCCAGACGACGGCGAACCGGGTGGTCCAGATCCAGACGGTGACCAGCGCGGAAGAGATTCTGGAGTTCCAGCGGCTGGTCCGCATGGTGCCGATCGCGGAATCGGTCGAGGAGTACGTCGTGAACCTCGTGCGCGGCACGCGCCCGACCGACGGCAGCGCCCCGGGGTTCGTCAAGCAGTACGTCAACTTCGGCGCCAGCGTTCGCGCCGCGCAGTTCATCGTGCTCGGGTCCAAGGTTCGCGCGCTGTCGCGCCGCCGCTATCACGTCGCCTACGAGGACATCACGGCGCTGGCGGCGCCGGTCCTGCGGCATCGGATCCTGCTGAACTTCCACGCGGAGTCGGAGCACATCGACACGGACGAGATCATCCGCCGCCTGCTCGCTCACATGCCACCGCCCGCGGCGAAGGACTGAGCGCCCGGTGACGCAGCGCTTCCTCGATCCGGACGTCCTCGCGGCCATCTCCGGCCTGGAGCTGATCGCCAGGACCGTCGTCGATGGCTTCGTGGCCGGCCTGCATCGCTCTCCCGATTTCGGGTTCAGCCAGGAGTTCGCGGAGTACCGCGCCTACACACCGGGCGACGATCTGCGTCACGTCGACTGGAACGTCTTCGCCCGCACCGAGCGCACGTATCTGAAGCGCTATCGCGGCGAGACCAACAGCCTGCTGACGGTGCTTCTCGACGCCAGCCAGTCGATGGAGTACGCCTCGCACGCGGTCAGCAAGATGGACTACGCGCGGTTCATCGCCGCGTCGCTCTTCTACCTGGCCATCCACAGCCAGCGCGACGCCGCCGGACTGATTGTGTTCGACGACGAGGTCCGCAACTACATCAGGCCGTCGACGCGTCAGGGGCAGCTCGCGCGCCTGATGAACGGGCTCGAGCTCGCCGAGCCGCACGCGCGCACCGACTTCAGCAAGCCGATGCGTCACTTCCAGGAGTTCCTCAGGCGCCGCGGCTTGGTCGTGATCGTGTCCGACTTCTACGAGCCGCCGGAACGCATCGTGCGCACCATCGAGCCGCTGCGCTTCCACGGCAACGAGGTCGTCCTCTTTCACGTCCTCGATCCGCAGGAGATCGCGCCCTCGTTTCGCGACGCCGCCGTGCTCGTGGACCTCGAGACGAGCCAGCAGATGGAGGTCACGCCCGACTACGCGCAGCGGGAATATCGCGGGAAGATGAACGCGCACCTGGCCGACCTCCGGACACGCAGTCGTGGCGCAGGCCTGGACTACTTCCTGCTGCCGACGGATCGTCCGCTCGACGCCGCGCTTCGCGAATACCTGACCATCAGGCACAAGAGGAACTGATGGGCCTCTTTGCTCCCTGGTTCCTGGCGGGTGTCGCGGCCGTGGGGCTGCCGATCTACCTGCACCTGCTCAGGCGTCACCGGACGACGCCGCGGCCGTTCAGCTCGCTCATGTTCTTCGAGCCGCGGACCCAGAGCTCGATCAAGCATCGCCGGCTGCGGTATCTGCTCCTGCTGTCGCTCCGGATGGTGCTCCTCGTGCTGCTGGCGCTGGCGTTCGCGAATCCCTTCATCACGCGGCCAGCCGCGCGCACGCAGGGCGACAGGCTCCTCCTCCTGGTGATCGACGATTCGTTCAGCATGCGCGCGGGCACTCGAATGAACGATGCCAGGCGCGAGGCGTTGTCGGTGCTGGCGTCCCGCCGATTCTCGGAACGGATGCAGGTGATGGCGATCGACGCGCAGCTGCACGCGCTGACGCCGCAGACGCGGGACACCACGGCCGCGCGCGCGGCCGTGGAGAGCGTGCAGGCCGGCGACTCCCGCAGCAGCTTCGCCGAGCTGGCGCGCGCCGTGCGGCTGGTGGCCGACGAGTCCCGCGCCTCCATCGAGCTGCACCTCTTCAGCGACTTGCAGCGGTCGAGCATGGCGCCGACGTTCCCGGAGATGACCTTCCCCGAGACGGTCACACTGGCCCTCCATCCCGTCGTCAAGACCGCGACGCCCAACTGGACGGTCGAGAGCGTCACCGCGCCCGGACAGCTCTGGGGCTCGCCGCGAGACGCCAGGCCCTCGCGCGTCCAAGCGGTCGTGACCGGCTACGACACGCCGGCTGCCGCGCGACCAGGACCGTTCAAGTGCCCGCGGGCGGACGCGCCACCGTCGAGTTCCCGTCGCTCGATGTGCCCTACGGCTTCAGCCGCTGCGAGGTCCGCATCGATTCGGCCGATGCCTTTCCCAACGACGACGGCTACCTGTTCGCCGTCGAGCGATCGGATCCGCAGCGCGTGCTGTTCATCCACGCGACCACCGACGCGCGCTCGCCGCGCTATTTCGGCGACGCGCTGCGGTCGGCGGCCGAGTCTGCGTTCGGCCTACAATCGGTCTCGGTCGAGCAGGCGGTGAACCTCTCCCTGTCGAAGTACGGCTTCGTCGTCCTGTCGAACCTTTTCGGGCTGCCGGCGTCGCTCGAGAGCAGTCTGCTCGGATACGTCAGGGACGGCGGGAACGTCCTGCTCTCGCTCGGAACCTCCGCCGCCCGTCGTGGTCGCGTGCCGATCTTCGGCGAGGCGATTCGAAGCGTGCACGACTACCCGCGCGAATCGTCCGGCGGTCACGATCAGTTTCTGTCGATGGGTGAAACCGATCGGTCGCACCCATCGGTCGGGAAGATCGGCAGCCTCGCGGACGTGAAGTTCTACTATGCCGTCGACGTCGACCCCGCGGATGCCCGCGTCGTCGCCCGTCTGACCGATCGCACGCCGCTGCTGCTCGACAAGAAGATCGGCGAGGGACGCGTGCTGCTGTTCACCTCCGGCCTCGACAACCTGACGAATGACTTTCCGCTCCATCCAGCATTCGTCGCCTTCGTGGAGCAGACCGCTCGCTACCTGTCCGGCGCGGAGCGTCCGGCGAGCGCGCGCACGGTCGACTCGTTCTTCGACCTGCGGACCACCCGCGAGCAGGAGCCCGGGCGGCAGCTCGGCGTCGAGGTCGTCGATCCCGACGGCCATCGTCCGTTGTCGTTGAACGAAGCGGCGACGACGCAATCCCTGCGCCTGACGCGCGCGGGGTTCTACCAGGCCCGGCTGGCGAACGGGCGTGAAGAAGTCGTAGGCGTCAACCCCGATCGCCGCGAGTCCAACCTGATCGTCATGCCGGACGATGTGCTGGCGCTGTGGCGGGGAGGTCCGAAATCACCCGAACCGGCTCCTTCAAGAGACGGAAGCGTCCCACAGGAACGTGAGCCGGTCAGCGTGTGGTGGTACATAATGCTGTTGGTGCTCACCTCAGCGCTGGTCGAGTCATGGCTGGCCAGCCGATATCTCGGCACACGACGCGAGGAGTCTTGACATGCGAGGCACGATGAGCGCGCGACAAGAGCTCAACTCCTACGTCACGCAGATCGAGCGTCGTCTGCGGCTTGGCTTGCTGTCGCGAGGGACCGCCGTTGTGGTCGGCGCCGCCCTCGGTGCGACGATCGTTCTCGCGTTCGCGCTCGGCGCCCTGGCGTTCCCGGACGGCAGCATCACGGGCGCGCGCCTCGTGCTCTTCCTCGCGCTCGCGCTCGCTGCGGTCTTCGGTCTCGGCATCCCGTTCTCGCACCTGACGCGCGTCCATGCCGCCAGGAAGGCCGAGGAGGCCTTCCCCGGCTTCGAGCAGCGTCTCGAAACGTTCGTCGACAACGAGGGCGACGAGCCGTTCCTCGAGTTGCTGGCCGCAGACGCCCTCGACGTCGCGCGCACCGTTCGGCCGGAGAGCGTTGCGCCGAACAGCGCGCTGATCGCCTGGCTGGGTCTGGGGGTCGTCTCACTTGCGGTGCTCTTGTGGCTCGTCGTGGCGCAGCCGGGGATCGTCGGCTACGGCGCGCATGTGCTCTGGACGGGTGCGCACGGCGGCGCGGCGCCGCTGACCGAGCTTCAGGTCAGTCCGGGAGACGCCACCGTCCGTCGCAACACTGACCAGCTCATCACGGCGCGGACGCCCGGCCTCCTGACCCCGCAGATTCTCTTGTTCGCGCGCTACCAAAGCTCGGCGAAATGGGAACAGGTCGCGATGCAGCCGCGCTCGGGCGCGTCCGGCTACCAGTTCGTCCTGACCGGAGTGCCCGAGAACGTCGAGTACTACGTCGAAGCCGGTCCGCGCCGCTCCCGCCACTTCAACATCCGAGTCGTGGATCTGCCGTCGGTCAAGCAAATCAAGGTCACCTATCACTACCCATCGTGGACGGGCTTGAAAGACAGCAGCGAAGACAGCGGCGGCGATTTGCGAGCGCTCGAAGGCACGCGCGCGGATCTCGACGTGGTGACCGATCGACCGCTGACGGACGGGTTCCTCGTTCTCGAGGGCGGCAAGCAGGTGCATCTCTCGGGCGGCGCCAGCAATCACTATCAGGGCGCGGTCTCGATCGAGCAGGACGGCGCGTACCATGTCGCCGCGCTCGATCAGGGTCAGGCCGTTCGTCTGTCCGAGGACTACTTCATCGAAGCGCGCAAGACCAGCCCGCCCGAGGTCAGCATCGCGAGGCCGGGCGGCGACTACCGCGCGAGCGCCATCGAAGAAGTGACGGTCGCCGTCAAGGCGCAGGACGATTTCGGCCTCAAGGATCTGGACCTCCACTACTCCGTCAACGGAGGCCCCGAGAATGCCGTTCGTCTCCTCAAGCAGCCCGGCGACAAACAGGCCTCGGGTTCGAGCGTGCTCGCGCTGGAGGATTTCAAGCTGGTGCCCGGCGATCTCGTGAGCGTCTATGCCAGCGCGAAGGACGCGCGATCCGAGTCGCACACCGACATGCTGTTCATCCAGGTCGATCCGTTCGAGCGCGAGTTCTCGCAGTCTCAGCAGGCCGGTGGCGGCGGTGGTGGAGGTGGTGGCGGCGGCCAGCGCACGGACCCGAGCGAGATCTCGCAGCGTGAGAAGGAAATGATCGCCGCGACGTTCAAGCAGCAGAGCGACAAGAAGGCGACCGAGAAGCAGGCCGCCGAGACGGCCAGGTTCCTGTCGGAGGCGCAGTCGACGCTGCGCAGCCAGTCGCTGTCGCTGTCCGGTCGGCTGGAGGCCCGCGACCTCACCCGGGCGAATCATGAGTTCAGCGTGTTTCAGCAGGAGATGACGGCCGCGGCCGAGGCGATGGCTCCGGCCGCGACGCGGCTCCAGCAGCAAAAGTGGCGGGACGCCATTCCCGAGGAACAGAAAGCGCTGCAGCATCTGCTCCGGGCCGAGGCGACCTTCCGCCAAATCGAAGTGGCGTTCGGCGCCGGCGGTGGCGGCGGCGGGGGAGCGGGCCGCGATCTCGCCAGCCTGTTCGATCTCGAGCTCGACACCGAGAAGAACCAGTACGAAACGCAGCAGTCCGCGTCGTCGTCGGCCGACCAGCGCGCGCAGGAGATCAACGAAGCGCTGAAGAAGCTCGACGAGCTGGCGCGCCGCCAGGAACAGCTGGCCGCGCAGCAGCGCAACAACACCGCGCAAGGCTTCGAGCAGCGCTGGCACCAGGAGATGTTGCAGCGGGAGGCCGAGCAGCTGCAGCGCCAAGTGGAGCAGCTCGCTCAGGAGCGACAGAACGGCCAGCAGGCCGGAGGGCAGAAAGGCTCGAGCTCGGCGGGTGCGCAAGGCTCTCAAGGCTCACCAGGCTCGCAAGATTCGCAGGGCTCACAAGGCGGTCAGGGCCAGTCCTCCGCCGACGCGCGCGGGCGGGCCTCGCAGCAGGCGGCGCAACAGGCGCTGGATCGTCTGAGACAGGCGCAGGAGGAGATGCGGCGTGCCGCATCCGATCCGCGCGCCTCCTCCGACGCGCGTCTGGCGGCCGAACGGCTCCGCGAGGCAAGCAGTCTGCTCGGCGGGATGCAGTCGCAGGTCGCCACCGGACGGCTGGGCTCGATCGCGAAGGAGGCCGATCGCCTGACGGCCGAGGAGAAGAGTCAGGCCGATCGCGTCGGCAAGCTCAAGGAGCGACCCGGTCCATCCACGGCGCGCGACATCCAGCAGTTGGCCAACGATCGACAGCGCATGGCCGACGATCTCTCGAACCTTCGGCAGGACATACGGAACGCCGCGCGCGATCTCGATGCCGGCCAGCGCGCAGCCTCCGGCAAGCTGCGGGAGGCGCTCGAGGGCATGGACGAGACCGACCTCGAAACGCGCCTGCAGCGCACGGCCGACTGGCTTCGCAGCGGGATCGACCCGAACGGCAACGGCACCGAAGCGCAGATCGCTTCGGGTCTGCAACGTCTGAGCGATCAGCTGCACCAGGCGCAGCAGGCGCTCGTGGCGGGCGCCCAGCGACAGGAAGGAACGAACACCGCGGAGGCAGCCCTCGACGCCGTCGAGCGGCTGCGTCGTCAGATCGACGCGTTGAGCGGGCAGGACGGGCAGAGAAACGCTGGTCAACAAGGGCGGGGCGGGCAGAATCCGAGACGCGAGAACTACCAGACCGGTGCGCTCAGCCGCGACGGGCAGGCCGGCCAGCCCGGTCCGCAGGGTGGACAGAGCGGGCAAGGCGGCCAGCGCGGACAAGGTTCTCAAACCGGTCGGGGTGACGGATGGGGCGCGGTTGGCGGCGATATCAGGCTAGGCGGCGCGGGCGCTCGGAACGGAACCCTCTACGGCGACTACGATACGGGCAACAACGCTCGGCCCGGGCCTCCGAGGGGCGCGCCCGCCCAGCAGACCCCGGCGGTCGACAACCAGCAGACGATTCAGCAGGGGCTGAGCGAGCTGACCCGGCTGCGGCGCGCCGTCGCGAACGATCCCGAGATGCAGCGTCAGATCCAGGAGCTGATCACGGCGATGGAGCACCTCGATCTTCGCCGCTTCCCCGGCAACCCAGCGATGGTCGAGGAGCTCCACCAGCGGCTCCTGAGCGGCGTGGACACGCTCGAGCTGCAGTTGCGGCGCAGCCTGGACGACAAGCGCCCCGGCCAGATCCGCAGCGCCGATTCCCTCGCGGTGCCGCCGGGGTACAAGGACGCTGTTGCCGACTACTTCCGCCGTCTCAGCACGACGGCCAAGGATCGCGAGAAGCAGCAGTAAACGGGGATCGAGGGTGGGGATAGTTGTGCTCCGCAATAATGCCGCGAGGCCCAAAACCCTGGCAAATTCTATCGCGCCACGCCGATGGGATGGGCGGTCCCGGTGCTTTTTGAGACCGTCGCTGCTGCGAGTGCATCGCTTACGATCCTGCGACAATGGCCAAATCTCGTTCCGGCGCCGCGCTTCGAACCATCCTGCGCATCGCCTGTGATCTCCTGCGGTTGCTCTCGACGGCGGTACGATCGAATGCGCAACTCGCAGCCGAGAATTTGTTCCTGAGAACGCAGCTGGCATTGTATGTGGAGCGGCAGGTGAAGCCGCGCCGCGCCGATGATGCGACTCGGATGGCGCTCGTCGCGCTGTCGTGGCTGATCGACTGGCGTCCTATCCTCACGGTTGTGAAGCCGGCTACGCTCATCCGATGGCATCGAAAGGGTTTCCAGTTGTTTTGGCGCTGGAAGTCAAGGCCTCGCGGGAGACCGCGATTGCCAGCCGACCTACAGCGGCTGATTGCTGCAATGGCGGCGGCGAATCGAACCTGGAGGAGCGGATTGCGTCGGAACTCCTGTTGAAACTCGGGATTCGTGTGTCGCCTCGGACCGTGAGGCGCTATTGTCTCGGGGCGCCGCGCCTCGGGGCGGCGCACGGTCGCAGACGTGGACCACATTTGTGCGGAATCACGCGAGCGCCGTGTTGGCGTGCGATTTCTTTGTGGCGGTCACGGCGACGTTCCGCGTGTTCTACATCTTCGTGGTTCTGGATGTGGGCACTCGCCGGATCCTGCACTGGAAGGTGACCGACCATCCGACGGCGGACTGGACGGCGCAGCAATTCCGGATGGTGGTGTGTCAGGCGATCAGCCCTATCGATGGCTCATTCACGACCGCGACAGCATCTATTCCGAGGGCATCGATGCCACCGTGGGGGCCATGGGTCTGACGATTCTCAAGACGCCCGTGCGGGCCCCTCAAGCGAATGCGTATTGCGAACGGCTGATCGGCACGATTCGTCGCGAGTGTCTGGATTGCGTGATTCCGCTGAATGAGCGGCACGTCCGTCGGATACTCGTGGAGTGGGTCGCTCATTACAACCACGGACGCCCGCATGCGATTTTGGGACCTGGCATCCCGGATCGGCAGGGCGAGGCGACTCGCGAAGAGGCACATGGTCATCGCCTGCCGGTTGGCTTTCGAGTCGTCGCGAAGCCGCTGCTGGGCGGGCTGCATCATGAGTACCGACTGGAATCCGCTGCGTGAAGCCGGCCATGAAATTGGTCGCCGTTTGTTTTTGCGGATCACAGAGTTCTATGATCTGAGCATGGTTGCTTCCTCTTGGCCAAAAACACTCCAGCAAGCCATCGTCTACTTCTCGGACTCTGACACCGCATTCGCAGAGATGGTCAAGTTCCGTTGGCCGAATGGTGTCGTTCGGTGTCCGACTTGCGGCAGTTCGGCCGTCTGCTTCACCGAGTCGCGTCGTATCTGGCAGTGCCGAGAACAGCACGCCCGCCGACAGTTCTCCGTGAAGATCGGCAGCATCATGGAAGACAGCCCGCTCGGCATCGACAAGTGGCTGATTGCCTCCTGGCTCATTTCGTCGGCTAAGAACGGCATCAGTTCGTACGAGCTGGCTAAGGCTATCGGCATCACTCAAAAATCGGCTTGGTTCATGTTGCACCGTATCCGCCTCGCCATGCAGAACGACAACGGTGGGAAGCTGGGCGGGCACGTCGAAGTCGATGAAACCTACATCGGCGGGAAGGCTCGCAACATGCACAAGTCCAAGCGCGCACGGGTCATCAAGGGAACTGGCGGCATGGGCAAGGTCGCTGTGATGGGGTTGTTGCAACGGCATGGCCCTGACGGACACAGCACCGTGCGCGCCAGTGTCGTCAAGGGCATCGGCAAGAAGCTCTTGCAGGCTGCCGTCCGTGCCAACGTCGAGAAGGATGCCAGCGTCTTCACAGACGCCCTGTTGTCCTACGAAGGATTGAACGAAGACTACGTGCATCAAGTCATCGACCACGCTGAGCGATACGTGGACGGCCAGATCCATACCAACGGCATGGAAACTTCTGGAGCCTGTTGAAACGTGCCTTGAAGGGCACATACATCTCTGTTGAACCGTTCCATCTGTTTCGCTATATCGATGAAGAAGCGTTTCGTTTTAACTCCCGAAAACTGACCGATGCGGCACGGTTCGCCGTCACTGCTGCTTCCATGTTCGGCAAGCGGTTGACTTTCAATCAACTGACAGCATCAGATGCGACGTGTTGATCGTTCAGCGCCAATGAAACGCCGCGGCAAGAGATGACAGATATTGAATCGCCACAAACGATTACTTTGAGGCTTGCGTTGCTATGTGAACAGGCTTGGTCAGACTCGTTCGGCATCAGCTCTATTCGCAATGTGATTGCTGGCATGGGTCCGCGCGGAATGGAATCACGATGCCTGTCCGTGGCTAATTCCCAAATTGCCCTGCAAACAATCCTGAAGAACTCGCCTTGCGGTGACTCCGCATCCGATGCCGCGTCAGCTTTTACTCAGGACGCAGAGCGCGGCGGCAGTTCAAACGGTCAACACGACGCGAGGTTTGGAGGTTGGTTGGTTCACGCCGCCATCGGCGTCTGATACAGCCCGCGACGGTGTGGCTGCCATCGATACGAACTGATACTCGCGCGGGCACAGATCGTGTCTGTGCACGGTTTCGGCGTGCGCCCGTTCAACCCCGCATGCGTTCGATGGCCGTTATAGTAACGTTGGAAATCGAGGAGCTTCATCTCGAGATCCGCGGCCGTCCAGAACAGGGTGCGGTCCAGACATTCGCGCCGAATGGTGCCAATCAGCCGTTCGACGAAAGGATGCGAAAGCGGGACGTACGGCACGGTCTTGATGGCTTTCACGTCGAGTATCCGCAGATTCGCCTGCCATTGGTGGAATCGATACAGCGGATCGTGGTCCGAGCTGAGGTACGTCGGCGGGGCTTGGCATTGCGTCGCTCGATTGAACATCCGGCACAATCCCACGCCATCAACCACACCACGATGCACGCCAAACCCCACGATGAGACGCGTGCATCGGTCCAGCAGGACGAGCACCCAGTGTGTGCGCAGAACCCCCGATTCGCACCGAAACAGATCGAGACTCCCCAGACTGTCCTTCGTGTGACCGAGGACCGTGAGCCACGACGGCCCCGTGGAGTCTGGTGCCGGCTGGTACCGAACGGCGAGAATGCGCCGCACCACATCCTTGGTGATGGGAATCCCGAAAGCCAGGGCCATCTGTTGAGCGATTCGGGGACAACCCCAGGTCGGATTCCGCCGTTTCATGTCGACGACGGCGGCCATGACTTCCTGGCTGGGTCCTTTTGGGCCCGGTTTCGTCGGCGCCTTGGACGAGAACAGCCGGCGATATTTCCGCTTTGTCATCGCTCGATGAAGGCTCAAGAGCGTGGAGGGTTTCAAGACGATCGCGGAACGGGTCAGCCGGCCTGGGCGCA
>Ga0209590_10000380_pt1 | contig 14212 bp, 16 predicted proteins | sample CZO8metaG_FD_188353 | JGI IMG/M metagenome (GOLD analysis project Ga0209590, IMG submission 188353) | Vadose zone soil microbial communities from the Eel River Critical Zone Observatory, Northern California, USA - CZOApr15con1.8 metaG... | ecosystem: Environmental > Terrestrial > Soil > Vadose...
GGAACCGGACGTCGTTGTCCCACTGGCCTGGAGAGCGGTGTCTTTGCGAACGTCGTCCGGATTTTCGACGACGTCGATTACGTGACGATCGATTTCGTCCGTCTCGATCCGCGGGATGTGTCGGTCGGCTTCGTGGTCGCCCGCGTAACTGCGTCGATCTCATGCATACTGAGCCTGAAGCAACGGATCGAGCACATCACATGAAGGACTTGCCGAAATATTCGTGGTTCACGCGGTACCGCGCAGGCAAGGAGATACCGCTTACGCCGGAGAACCAGGAGATTCTTCGACGAAGGCGCGCGCAGGCAGCGGCTGAGCGCCGCCGCAAGTTCCCGCAGTTCTACAAGGACTAAACGGCGGCCGGAGCGCGGTCGCGCACCGCGTCGAGCAGCGACGCGAGGATCAGCGCGCCGTCGCCCGAGCCGAGGAGCGGATCGACAGCATGCTCGGGATGCGGCATCAGGCCCATCACGTTGCCCGTCTCGCTGAGCACCCCGGCGACGTCTGCGACGGCGCCGTTCGGATTGTCCTCGTAGCGGAGCAGCAGCTGCCCGTTCGCCTCGAGCCGCGCGACGGTGTCCGGCGGCGCGTACCACGCGCCCTCGCCGTGCTTGATCGGGATCACGAGCAGCTGTCCCGGCTCGCAGCGCGACGTGAACGGCGTGTCGGTTCGCTCGACGCGCACGGCGACGTCGCGGCAGATGAAAGAGAGCGACGCGTTCGGCCGCAGCACGCCCGGCAGCAGGCCTGCCTCGCAGAGGATCTGGAAGCCGTTGCACGTGCCGAGGACGAGGCCGCCGTCTGCGGCGAAGCGTGTGACGGCAGCCATGATCGGCGCGAAGCGAGCGATCGCGCCGCAGCGGAGGTAGTCGCCGTACGAGAACCCGCCGGGTAACACGACGGCGCCGGTTCCGCGTGGCAGCTCCGTCTCTGCGTGCCACACGAGCTGCGCGTCGGCGCCGAGCGCCTTCAGCGCCCACTGCGCGTCGTGATCGTCGTTCGACCCCGGGAATTGCAGGACCGCGACCTTCGGCGTCACGACACCTCAATCCCCGCTGCGCCGCGCGGAGCGCGCGTCGCAGCGCAAGGGGGAACCTCTCGGTTCCCCCGAGTCCCCCTCCCCGTGCGAGCGTGAGCGCAGCTCACGCTCGCACCTCGATCTCGTAGGACTCGATCAGCGGGTTCGCGAGCAGCTGCTTGCACATCTCGTCCACCTTTGCGCGCGCCTCGTCGGCGTTCGCCGCGTCGACCTCGACGTCGACGACGCGCCCGACGCGCGCCTGCGCGACGTCGAACCCCAGTTTGCGCAGCGACTGCTCGACCGCCTGCCCCTGCGGATCGAGGATCCCTTCCTTTGGGCGGACGAGGACCGTCGCCTTCACCGCAGCACCGCGCCTGGATTGTCGATGTAGTCCTCGAACGAGATGCCCGTCAGCCGCTCGAACGCTTCGACGTAACGCGCACGTGTGCCGACCACGACGTCGTCGGGGAGCTCGGGTCCGGGATACGTTTTGTCCCAGCCGAGCGTCTCGCAGTAGTCGCGCACGAACTGCTTGTCGAACGACGGTTGCCCGTGTCCCGGCTCGTGCTCGTCGGCCGGCCAGAAGCGCGACGAGTCGGGCGTGAACGCCTCGTCGGCGAGCACGAGCACGCCGTCCTTGTCGAGGCCGAACTCGAACTTCGTGTCGGCGAGGATGATCCCACGCGTCTCGGCATGCTCCGACGCGAACTCGTAGAGCGCGATCGCGACCCGCTCGACCTCGGCGAAGCATGTGCGCCCGACGAGTTCCGCCGCGGCGTCGCGCGCGATGTTCTCGTCGTGTCCGGTCTGCGCCTTCGTCGACGGCGTGAAGATCGGCTCGGGCAGCCTGTCCGACTCGCGGAGGCCCTCGCGCAGCCGGTGCCCGGAGACCGCGCCGCTCGCCAGGTAGTCCTTCCACCCCGAGCCGGTGATGTAGCCGCGCACGACGCACTCGATCGGCAGCATCTCGAGCCGCTTGCATTCGGTCGAGCGGCCGTCCTCGCGCAACGCGAGTAGGTGGTTGGGGACGATCTGCATCGTGCGCGCGAACCAGAAGCCGGAAAGACCCGTGAGCACGCGGCCCTTGTCGGGGATTTCGGTCGGCAGGACGACGTCGAACGTCGAGATTCGATCGCTGGCTACGAGCAGCAGGCGTTCGTCGTCGAGCGCATAGATCTCGCGCACCTTCCCCGAGGCAACGTGCGTTTCAGACATTCACGGGCTCCTTTACGAGTTGTTGGAGACGGTCGAACACAACATCGACGTGCTGGGTGTACGCCGACTCGTCGAAGACCTTGTCGAGCTCGACGCGGATTTCGGGATCGGCGCGCACGAGCTCGCGGAAGTCCTGCTCTTCTTCCCAGGCGCGCATCGCGTTGCGCTGCACGAGCCGGTACGCCTCGTCGCGCTCGAGTCCGGACTCGACGAGCGCGAGGAGCAGGCGCTGCGAGAAGTAGAGGCCTTGACTCGAGTCGAGATTGCGGCGCATCCGCTCGGCGCGCACGATCATCCCGTCGACGAGCCACACGAACCGATCGAGCATGTAGTCGAGCGCGAGAAATGCGTCCGGAATGACGACGCGCTCTGCGGACGAATGCGAGATGTCGCGCTCGTGCCACAGCGCGACGTTCTCGAGCCCGACGACCGCGGTTGCGCGAACGACCCGTGCGAGTCCGCAAATGCGCTCGGATACGACGGGATTCCGTTTGTGCGGCATCGCCGAGGATCCCTTCTGTCCCTTGCCGAAAGGTTCCTCGACCTCGCGCACCTCGGTGCGCGCAAGGTGGCGAATCTCGAGCGCGAACTTGTCGAGCGACGATGCGGCAACGGCCAGCGCGGCGAGCAGCTCGGCATGACGGTCGCGCTGCAGGATCTGTGTCGACACGGGAGCGGGCTCGAGGCCGAGCCGCTCGCACGCGATGCGCTCGACCTCCGGGTCGATCGTCGCGTACTGGCCGACTGCGCCTGAGAGCTTCCCGACGCGCATCCCTTCGAGCGCGCGCGCGATTCGCTGCCGGGCCCGGTCGAGCTCGAACGCCCAGACGGCGAGCTTCAGCCCGAACGTCGTCGGCTCGGCGTGGACTCCGTGTGTTCTTCCAATGCAAATCGTGGTGCGGTGTTGGATCGCGCGCCGAACAACACTGTCGAGCGCGCGATCGAGGTCGTCGACGATGAGCCGCCCCGCTTCGTGCACTTGCAAGGCGAGCGCGGTGTCGACGACGTCCGACGACGTCAGGCCGTAGTGGAACCAGCGCCCGACCGATCCGAGCTGCGCTGCCACCGCGTCGACGAACGCCGCCGTGTCGTGATGCAGATGGGCCTCGAGCTCGGCCACGCGCTCGGGCGCGGGCGGAACAGCCCGCTCGCGGATCTCGCGCGCCGCGTCCGCCGGGACGACTCCGACTTCCGCCCAGCCGTCGAGCGCGGCCAGCTCGACGTCGAGCCAGTGCGCGAGCTTGCCCTCGTCCGACCAGACATGAGCCATGGCCGGTCGGGAGTAGCGGGCAATCACAAAGCCTAGGTTAGCCGCACCACTCGACGGCGGTCTCGAGCACGACGTCGCGCACGCGTGCGACCGAGTCGAGGTCGACCCACTCGACGGCGGCATGGGCGCCTTCGCCGACCGGCCCATAGAGGACGGTCGGGATGCCGGCGGCTGCGATCAGTCCCGAGTCGGCCCAGTAGGAGACGCCGCCGACGTCGGTCTCGCCGGAGCAACGGGCGACGAGCTCGACGAACGGATGGTCGGACGCGATCTCGAACGGTTCGCGGTTGACGATCATGCGCAGGTCGGCCTCGCCGACGACCTCGCGCAGCTCGCGCTCGACGGCTGAGACGGACTCGCCGGGGATCGTGCGCCGCTCGCCCGTGAGCAGGCAGCGCGCCGGATAGCTCGAGAACTCCTGCCCGCCCTCGATCAGCGAAGCGTGCAGGGAGCCGGGTCCGAGCAGCGGGTGTCGTGCGCCTGCCTGCACGCGCTGGTCCAGCTCCTTCAGCGCCACGAGGATCGGCCCCATCTTCGCGATCGCGTCGACGCCGAGATGCGGCCGCGATCCGTGCGCGGCGACGCCTGCGGTCTCGATCTCGAAACCGACGAAGCCCTTGTGCGCGACGGCGAGCTTCAGCTCGGTCGGCTCGACCACGATCGCCGCGTCCGCCCGAACGCGCTCGAGCACGGCCTCTGTGCCGATCGACGCCACCTCTTCGTCGGCGACGGCCGCGACGATGACGTCGCCGCGCAGGCCGAGTTCCCGTGCACGCGCGGCCGCGTCGAGGATCGCGCCCAGCCCGCCCTTCATGTCGTACGAGCCGCGCCCGTACATCCGGCCGCCTTCGGCGCGCGGGTCGTGGGGCGCGTCCATCCCGGCGACGCCGACTGTGTCGAGGTGCGCGTTCAGCAAGAGCGAGCGGCCGCCGCTGGATCCCCGCGCGGTCGCGATCACGCTCGGGCGCTTCTCTGTCCCGACGAGCTCAACCTCCAGCCCGCGTCCGCGGCACCACTCCGCGACCACCTGTGCGAGCTCGCGCTCGCCGGCCGCGCCTGCGATCAACGTGGGATTGACCGAGTCGACCGCAACGAGCCGGGCGACCAACTCGCTCAGCTCCGCGTCAGCCACGGTGGCCGGGCACCGACAAGGATCTCACACGCCGAGGATCCGCGCGGCGAGCACGGCCGCGTTCTTCGCGTTGTCCACGCCGACCGCTGCGACGGGCACGCCGGGCGGCATCTGCGTGATCGCGAGCAGCGCGTCGAGCCCGTCGAGGACCGACAGCGACGAGCGCAGCGGCACGCCGATCACGGGCAGCTCGCTGTGCGCGGCCGCGACGCCCGGGAGCGCGGCTGACAAACCTGCACCGCAGATCAGCACCTTGAGCCCCCGGTCGCGCGCGCTGCGGCAGTAATCCGCGACCTCGTCGGGCCGGCGGTGTGCAGAGCGGACGCTGAACTCGTACGCGATCCCTCGCTTGTCGAGCTCCTCCAGGGCGGGCTGCATTCGCTCGCGGTCCGATTCGGAGCCGACAAGGATTCCCACCACCGCTGTGGTCACGGCCGCGGGTACGTTCCCGTCTGGCCGCGCGAAAACCAAGCAGGCCAAGGACGCAGGGAGGCCGAATACCCAGACGGTATTCTGCCGACTGAGGACGCGGGCATGCGCCGGTTTGCAGCCGGACAGGCGGACAACCGTGCGTGCGGCCGTGACCACCTAGACAACGGCCGCCTCTCGCGCGATGTCCGTGCGGTAGCGCGCGCCCCTGAACGAGATCCGCACCACCGCCTCGTACACGCGCTCGCGGGCCTCCGCGATCGTCGCTGCGACAGCAGTGACGTCGAGGACGCGCCCGCCGTTCGTCACGAGCTGATCGTCGCGCAAGGCGGTTCCCGCGTGGAAGACGAGCGCGCCCGATTCCTCTGCCTCCTCGATGCCCGTGATCGGCGAGCCGATGTCGCTTCGCGCCGGGTAATCGCCGGCCGCAATCACGACGGTGACCGCCGCGTCCTCCGTCGCCTGCACCTCGACGTCGCGGATGTCTCCGGCCGCTGCGCCGGCGAATGCGCCGAGCACGTCGCCGTCGAGTCGCGGCAGGATCGACTGCGTCTCGGGATCGCCGAAGCGCGCGTTGAACTCGAGCACCTTCGGTCCGGCCTCCGTCAGCATCAGGCCGGCGAAGAGGACGCCGATGAACGGCTCGCGCCGCTGCGCGAGCTCGGCGAGGACCGGCCGGTGCACGACGTCCACCAGCTCCTCTGCGTGGACGTCGGGAACCGGAGAGTACGAGCCCATGCCTCCCGTGTTCGGTCCCTCGTCGCCGTCGAAGGCGCGCTTGAAGTCCTTTGCCGACGGCAGCGCGATCGCGTTCACGCCGTCACAGAGGGCGAAGACCGAGACCTCCGGCCCTTCGAGCAGCTCCTCGATCACGATCGGCTGCGCGAGCGCGCTCAACGCGTGCAGCGCCTCGTCCAGCTGCTCCTGCGTGCGGCAGACGAAGACGCCCTTGCCCGCGGCGAGCCCGTCCGCCTTGACCACGCACGGCGGCCTCGCGACCGACATCGTCTCGGCAGTCGGCACTCCTGCCGCGCGCATCACCTCCTTCGCGAACGCTTTCGAGCCCTCGATCTGCGCGGCGGCGCGGCTCGGCCCGAAGACGTGGATGCCGTTGCGGCGCAGCAAGTCCGTGACGCCGGCGACGAGCGGCGACTCGGGCCCGATGACGACGAGGTCGACGCCGATCGCGTGCGCGAGCGCGAGCAACCCCTCGCCGTCCTCCGCGCGGACTGGATGGCACGCGCCGTGGCGCGCGATCCCCGGATTGCCGGGGGCGCAGTGGAGCTCGGTGAGCTCCGCGCTTTGCGCGAGCTTCCAGGCAAGCGCATGCTCGCGCCCGCCCGACCCAACGAGGAGCACCTTCACGCGGCGAGTCTAGTGCTGCCGGAGGCGGGTTTGAAGCGGCCCGCCGTCGCGCAGGATGCGGGCATGAGCGATATCGGTCTCGATCGCCACGAGTGGGAGATGCGTTGGCAGCAACTCGCAGACGTCGCCGAGGAGTCGCCCGCCGACGATACCTCGCCGCGCACGAGACGCGCCTGCGCTACGACGCCGGCGATGACGACGACCCAGGTGACCTCGCGGACGCGATCAACGGGTTCCGGCTCCTCTAGGAATCTCTGACGAGCACACGCGAAGCGCCGTAGCGAGAGTGCCCTGCATCACGACGGGGGAGTGGCGAGCGGCCGCACTAGATGGTTGATGCCATGCCCGGGTGCGCCTGGGGATGGCTCAGGCCAAGCCGGGCGGCCGCATCCCGCGCAGCCCAGGCTGGTGGCCTGGGCAAGCGGGAGTCGGCCGAGCCGGCGCCGCGTCTGAGCCACCAGCCAGGCGTGCGCAGGTGTGGCATCAACCATCTAGCTGCGCGCGAGCACACGCTCGCGCTCGGCGCCCGTGCCGACGAGCGTCACCGGGACGTCGAGCTCGCGCTCGACGAACTCAACGTAACGGCGGGCCCCATTGGGCAAGTCGTCCCCCAGCGGCTCGCGCCAGCCCTCGAGCGTCTCGAACATGGGCTTGCAGTGGTGGAAGTCGGACTGGTGCGCAGGGAAGTGCGGCGTTTCCTTTCCGTCCGGGAGCAGGTAGCGCACGCAGACCGGGATCTCCTCGAACGCGGAAAGCACATCGAGCTTCGTCAGCGCGAGCGACGTGAAGCCGTTGAGTCGCACCGCGTAACGCAGGGCGACGAGATCGAGCCAACCGCAGCGGCGCTCGCGACCCGTCACCGTCCCGAACTCGCCGCCGAGCTCGCGCAGCCGTTCTTGCAGCGGTGACGGGATCTCGCTCGGGAACGGCCCCTCGCCGACGCGCGTCACGTATGCCTTGGCGACGCCCACGATCTCGTCGAGCCGGTTCGGGCCGATGCCGATTCCCGTCGCCGCTCCCGAGGCGACCGGGTTCGACGAGGTGACGAACGGATACGTGCCGTGGTCGAGGTCGAGCAGCGTCGCCTGCGCGCCTTCGAACAAGACCGACTTTCCTTCGCGCAGCGCTTCGTCGACGAGGAGCGAGGTGTCGGCGATGTACGGACGCAGCCGCTGCGCATACGACTCGTACCGCGACGTGACGTCCTCGAGGTCGAACGTGTCGACCTCGTACACCCGCTCGAGCCAGAGATTCTTCTCCGCGAGCGCGACCTCGATCTTCTGCCGCAGGATCTTCGGGTCGAGCAGGTCCTGGACCCGGATACCGATGCGCGACGCCTTGTCCGCATACGCGGGACCGATGCCGCGGCGGGTCGTTCCGATCTGGAGCTTGCCGAGTCGCCGCTCCGACGCCTGGTCGATCGCGACGTGCCACGGCATGATCAGGTGCGCGTTTCCGGAGAGGTAGAACGTGCCGCGGTCGCCGTAGGCGTCGAGCTCCGAGACCAGCACTTCCGGATCGACGACGCAGCCGGCACCGAGGATTGCGGTCCTCCCCGAGAGGATCCCGGTCGGGATCTGGCGGATCTTGTGCGTCTCCCCGTCGAAGATGATCGTGTGCCCCGCGTTCGGGCCGCCTTGGTAGCGGCACACGAGGTCGGACTCCTGGGCGAGCAGGTCGACGATCTTCCCCTTGCCTTCGTCACCCCACTGCGCCCCGACGATCACAGTCGAGGGCACGGCAGGGAAGTGTGCCTGACCGAGCGGTCAGTCCGCGGGGCCCCGCCCGCCTACGCGGCGTAGCCGGGCGGCGTGTCGGGGAGACGCACCCGGCGCACCAGGATGCGATGTCCCCGGCGGCAGGAGCGAAACCCGACATCGACGTCCGCGCGCAGCGACCCCTCCACCTTCGCCGCGCGGTGGCGCGCGGCGAGCGAGCCTTCTTCTGCGGAGAGGCACTCGTCGCAGAGTTCCGAGAAGCGCGTGGTCTCGGCCCGGAGGTAGATCGTCTGCTTCATGACTAAACCGCCGCCAAGTCCGCGAACTTCGCGTAGCGCTTGAGGAAGGAGAGCTTCAGCGAGTCGGTCGGGCCGTTGCGGTGCTTCGCCACGTGCACCTCGGCGAGCCCCTGCTGGTCGGTCTCGTCCGGGTTGTAGTACTCGTCGCGGTAAATGAAGAGGACGAGGTCCGAGTCTTGCTCGATGCTGTTGTGAACGGCCATGTCTGCCGCGACGAAGTTGTGGAGTCCCCGGACCGTGAGGTCGTAGACCTCGTCCTCGCCGTCAGGCTCGACCGAGACGACCCGGTCCCAGTACACATCGCTCGTTGCGAGCCGCCGGAGCTCGTCCGAGTCGACGACCTCCGCCACGCGGAGCGCTCGCTCCCGGCTTAGGCCCGATCGATAGAGCGTGGACCCGCAATAAGAACTGGCGAGACCGGCATGCAAGGCGCGTGTCGTGACGCCGGCTGTTGCCATTGCTGGCCGGACGAGCATGTCCCAGGCATCGCGAGGAAGACCGTCGCGGTTCGTGTTCGCGCGCATGGATGCGAGCCGGTCTTCGATCGCGGTTGCGGCGACCGAACGCCGCAAGCCGATTCCGCCGACGCAACGAAGGAATGCATTCATGTCGTTTTGGCCCTGGAGGTCGACGCGCCAGATATCCCGTCCCTTGCCGGGCATTGGAACCTGCGCGACGCGGGCAGTCATTCCGAGCCGGAGCAGCAGCGAGACGACGTCGCGGCTCAGGCGCTCGCTCGATGAGTCGAACCGAATCGCAGGGTAATTCCGCTCCGATCCTGCCCAGATACATCCGTCGGTTGCCCACAAATGCCGCAGGAAGGTCGCGATCCCCCATGGGCTTTGCGCGAACACGCGCTCGGGAACGCGCTTCTCCCACGAGCGAAGTCCGAATGCGCCGAGGTCTTCGAGCCACGCCGCAACGGGATTTCGCACGCCGTGCGTCAGCGGCCGCGCCGACGGGAGGTACACCTGATACCAGCTTCGTTCCGAAGAAATTCGCGGCGCGACCGCATTGCCGAAGACATCCTCGGCGAGCGTGGCGACCGTTCCGGCAAGCTCTGGATCGCGCGTCGTGTACTGAATCGCGTGACTCGGCAGCGTGCAGCCGTCGCCGATCAGGTGACCGAGTAGCGCGAGCTCGTCATCGCTCATCGTCTGCCGCTCCGGACCGGCGAGCGTTCGCGGCACGGCGATTCGCATTCCAGAGGCGAGATCGTCGAGCCTGCGCCAGCCGTCGAACGCGAGGAACTTGTGATTGGCCGTAGCCCGGATTTCGCGGCCGAGCCTCGTCCGCAGCCTCCAGACCGGCTTGCGGCCCGTCGAAAATCCGCGCGTCACGGGCCGCGGCTCGAGCTTCCACGTATCCGTGTCCACGGCGAGCACCCGGAACCCGGATCGACCCTCGAGGTCGCGGATCGGCCGGTAGACGCCTTCGTCGGGGAGATAGACGCGAGTGTCTCCCGCGAGGCAGCCCGATTCGCGCAGGTCCGAAAGGATCGGACGCTTGTCGTGCCGCTGCTCGACCGCACGTGACAGCTGCGACACTGCGAGGATCGGCACGTCGAGGTCGCGCGCGAGCACCTTCAGCTGGCGCGAGATCTGGGACACCTCCTGGACGCGGTTCTCCATGTCCTTGCCCGACGTCATCAGCTGGAGGTAGTCGACGACGATCAGACCGAGGTTCGGGTGTTGCGACTTGAGCCGCCGCGCCTTCGAGCGGATGTCCATCATCGTCGTCGAGCCCGTGTCGTCGACGTAGATCGGCGCCTTCATCAGCTTGTCGCAGGCGGCCGTCAGCCGCGACCAGTCGTCCTGTGCGAGCTTGCCGTTGCGCAGCCGCTGCGACTCGACCTTGCCCTCGCTGCACATCAGTCGCTGCGTCACCTCGGCCTTGGACATCTCGAGCGTGAACAGCGCGACAGGCACCTCGTGCCGCACGGCGAGGTTCGCGGCGGTGCAGAGCGCGAGCGCAGACTTTCCCATCGAGGGGCGCGCGGCGACGATGATCAGGTTCCCGGATTGGAAGCCGGAGGTGATCTTGTCGAGGTCGCGGAATCCGGTCGGCACGCCCGTCACTTCGGCGCCGGCCTCGTAGAGCGCCGTGATCCGCTCGAAGCTCTCCTTGAGCAGCTCCTCGATGTGGCTGAAGTCGCCCTGGACGCGTCCCTGCGAGAGGTCGAACAGCGTCTGCTCGGCCTGGTCCAGCAGGTCGGTCGTCTCGCCCGGCCGTTCCCAGCCGAGCCGCGCGATGTGGTTTCCGACACTAATGAGACCACGCAGCGTCGCCATCTCGTGGACGATCCGCGCGTAGTGCGCGGCGTTCGCCGTCGCCGGCACGAGCGCCGCCAGCTCGTGGATCCGCCCACGACCTCCCGCGTCCTGCAGCTCGCCTCGTTCCTCGAGCTCGTCGACGAGCGTGATCGCATCGACGGGCTCGCCCTTGGTGTAGAGGGCCACGGCCGCGCGATAGATCTTCGCGTGGCTCTCGCGGTAGAAGTCGCCTGCGCCCAGGATCTCGCTGACCGCCCCGATCGCACCGGGGGAGAGCATCATCGCCCCAAGGACGGACTCCTCGGCCTCGAGGTTCTGAGGCGGGACCGGGGCGGTCGGCGATTGGAGCTGGGCGACCACGAAGCCTGATCTAACTCCGCCCGCGGCGGCCGCTCAACGCGTGGAAAACTCCAGGTTCGGCGACGCCCAAAATCGCCAATATGCAGCGAAAGCAGAACATGCGTTCGTAGAGTATCCACAGAGTGGCGGACGTTGTCCACCAATCGTCCACCGCAGCCCTGTACGAATCAGACGCTGCGTGCGAGAAGTTCGGCGGCCGCTCCCCAAGCTGTGGACGCTGCTGGGGATTTAGGTCGGCTTGCGGGTCAGGAGGCGGTTCTCGCCGAAGGAGTCGACGAGCGCGCCCGCGAGCCTGCGCGCGTCGCCGAGTGAGATGTCAGGCCACGGCATGCGCGGGGCGTACCCGCGCGCGCTGCGCTTACGCGGTTTCGGTTTCGGGCGCCGTTTCCGGTTCGGGCTCCGGCTCCGGCTCGGGCTCGGCGGCCGCTTCTTCCTCGGCAAGCACCGCCTCGAGATCGCCCTCGCTGACAGGTTCCGGGGCTTGCTGCTCGGCGCGCTCCTGAGCCTCGAGCGCTGCGAGCTCCTCGTCGCTCGGCAGCTCGCCGCCCTCCGGAACGACCAGCGTATTCACCTCGACGCGGACGTCCTGGAACAGGTCGATCGATACCTCGTAGCGGCCGATCCGCTTGATCGTGTCGACGTCGATCTTGCGCCGATCGATGCGGATCTTCTTCGTGCGCCAAAGCTCGTCGGCGATGTCGGTCGGCGTCACCGAGCCGAAGAGCGACCCAGTCGGACCGGCCTTCACTTCGAAGCGCAGCTCCGCCTTCGCCAGCTCCTGCGCCATCTGCTGAGCCTGCTCGACCGTGCGCGCCTCGTGGCGCGCACGCTGCGCCTCGCGTTTCTGCAGCTCGGCGACCTTCGCAGGCGTCGCCGGCTCCGCGAGCCGCCGCGGCAGGAGGAAGTTGCGCGCGTAGCCGCGTGCGACGTTCACGACCTCGCCCCGCAGGCCGACCTTTTCGACGTCGGAGAGCAGGATGACTTCCATCAATGATCCTGCCGGGCGCCGCCAAGTGTTGCCGAGTCCGTCATTTACCCCGTCACGTACGGCAGGAGCGCCATCTCGCGCGCGCGCTTGATCGCGACTGCAACCTGACGCTGATGGCGCCGGCACGCGCCCGTGATGCGGCGGTTGCGGATCTTGCCCTTCTCCGAGATGTAGCGCCGGAGCTGGTTGATGTTCTTGTAGTCGATCTCGTCGATTTTGTCCTTGCAGAAGAAGCAGGATTTCCGCCGGATCGGTCCGGTCGGCGGACGCTTCCTGCCGCTCGACTGCCTGTCGGTCTTCTGAGCCATTCGGTCCTTCCTAGAACGGGATGTCGTCGTCGGCCGCGGCTGCGCCGAAGTCTGCGTCCGCCTGGGCGGTCGCGCCGGCGGGAACGTACGTGTTCTCGCCGCCGCCGGCCTGGTCGCGGCTGCCGAGGAACTGCACGCTGTCGGCGATCACCTCGACGGCCTGGCGCTTGGAGCCGTCCTGCGCTTCCCACTCACGCCACTCGAGCCGGCCGTCGATCGCGACGGGGCGCCCCTTCGAGAGGTACTGCGCGCAGTTCTCCCCCTGGTTGCCCCAGACCGTGATGTCGAAGTAGTTCGGCTTCTCCGTCCACTCGCCGGTGGCGGCATCCTTGCGCCGCGTGTTGACGGCGAGCCGGAGGCTGCAGACGGCCATTCCGCTCGGGGTGTGCCGGAGCTCGGGGTCGCGCGTCAGGTTGCCGACGAGGACAACGCGGTTGATGTTGGCCATGCTTATTCCTCCTCTTCCGTACGGGGCCCATCGTGCGAACGCGTGTTCGCTGCAGCGTACTCGTGCTCCCGGTCGGCGCTGCTTGCGCTCTCCGGGGTGAACTCGGCCCCGGGACGCCCCGAGCCGTGAACGGAATGGACACGCCGCACGGCGAGGTGGCGCATCACGCCGTCGGTGATCTTGAGGATGCGCGAGAGCTCGTCGAGGGTCTCGGGTTCGGCGTCGAACTCGAGCAGGCGGTACACGCCGTCCGTCTTCTTCTGGATCTCGTAGGCGAGCTTGCGCCGGCCCCACGACTCCTCGCTGATCCACGCGCCGCCGCCTTTCTCCACCAGCTGGCGTGCCCGGGTGACGATCTCGGTCTGACCCTCCTCGGGGAGGTCAGGATCGAGCATGACGAGGATTTCGTAGTCGTTCAGCAACCATTTCCTCCTTCGGTCTGGACGGCCCCACCTGGGTTGCACTGCGGGGCAGGAGTCCGGGGCAGAGTAGCATCGGCACGTGGACAGGCGGTTCGCGTGGCTGGGAGGTGCGGTGGGAGCATTCGCAGTGTGGCGGTGGTTGCGGCGCAAGCCGGGGCCTGCGCCGGAGCCCGACCGCGCCGAGGAGCTGCGCGCGAAGCTCGCCGAGTCGAAGGCGGTCGTCGAGGAGCGCGCTGCTTTCGAAGAGGGCGAGACGCCTGTCGACGAGGCCGATCCGGATGCGCGGCGACGCTCGGTGCACGACGCTGCCCGCGCGCGGCTCGACGAGCTCAGCGGCTCAGGGCCGAACGAAGGCTGAGTGACGCGCGATGATCTGCGCGGCCTTGCCGCTGACTGCGGTTTGGGTCGTCTCGCTGATGCCATTGCGGATCTTGCACGCGAATCAGTTCAGCTGATACCCGGCGCCGGGGCGTCTTGGATCGGCGGCGCGCCCACACTTCCCGAGAGCACGCAATGGCCCGAGCGAGGCGGCCGCCCTTTGCCTTCATCGCTCAAGTCGATCTCAGCCAGGTGACCGCCGTCATCGGGGACGACCTGCTACCACCGCAGGGTCGCTCGCGTTCTTCTATGACGCCGTCGAACAGCCGTGGGGATTCGATCCGGACGACGCAGGTTCGAGCTGCGTGCTGTTCTCGGCCGATGGGCTCCATTGAGGCGAACCGCAAACGCGTCCGCAAGATGTGCGATTGGGCGAACAACGCGTCGTCGCAAGCGCGGCTCTCACAATCCCGCCGTGGGAGTCGCCTCAAATCGACAACCTCGGTCTGTCGCAATCTGAAATGGATGCCTATGTCGATCTCGTCGAGCGAATCACTCCCGGCGAACAAATTCACCGGGTACTTGGCTGGCCGGACCAGATTCAGGCAGACATGCAGCTCGAGTGTCAGCTCGTTACGCACGGCCT
>Ga0209590_10000382_pt1 | contig 14197 bp, 13 predicted proteins | sample CZO8metaG_FD_188353 | JGI IMG/M metagenome (GOLD analysis project Ga0209590, IMG submission 188353) | Vadose zone soil microbial communities from the Eel River Critical Zone Observatory, Northern California, USA - CZOApr15con1.8 metaG... | ecosystem: Environmental > Terrestrial > Soil > Vadose...
CCGAGCCGGCTGTGGCTCCTGGTTGAGGTGCCCTTCGAAATACGCCCGGACGACGCCGGCGGTCGCCTCAGGACGCAGGGCGAGCTTGCGTCCGCCGCGGTCCTCGAAGCGGTACAGCTCTTTCGCAACAGCGTCGGTGTCCTCGCCCACGCGCTCGATCAACTCGGCGGGCTCGATCAAGGGCGTCACGATCTCCTCGTATCCGAATCGGCGAGCCACGTCCTCGGCGGCCAGCTCGGCGGCGCGCCACAGAGGACGGTCGCGGGGAAGGATGTCGCGAACGCCGCGGACAGCCTTGATCGGCTCGGAGCGAGACATGGGTCACGATTGTAGGTAGAGTCGCCCCGCGAACTCTCAGGGCCCTAACCGCGAAACCGATCGCAGATCGGGCGCGGCCGTTTAGTATCTGGCGCGCATGCCGGCCCAAATCACCTCACTCGTGCAGCTGGTCTCCCTGGTGCTCGCAGGGCTCGCGCTCATCATGGGCGCGTACCTTTTGATCATCGGCAGAAGGCCGTGGCGCGACGAGGACAACACAAGCGTCGCGCCGCGCGTCCGGCTGCTGGGAGTCAGCTACATCCTGGTGTTCGGCTCGGCGATGATCCAGATCGTGGTGGGACCGGTGGGCCTTGAGGGCGAGCTGCTCGGCGGCCTGATGGTCCTCGGGGGAATGATCGTCATCGTCGTCGTCTTGCTCGAAGCTCGCGCCTCGCGACAGATCACCCGCCTCGATCGATCCGACCGTCTCGACGAACGCCTCAGCGGCAGCCGCTAGGCCTAGAGCACCTTGGGGGTGGCGCGCCAGCCGGCGGCGGCGGTGAGCGCGTCCGACAGCTCGTCCAGGTGGATCGGCTTGCTCATGTAGTCGTCGAAGCCCGCCCTGAGGCATCGCTCCTGGTCACCGGGCGCGGCCATCGCCGTGAGCGCGACCAGCCGGGGGCGCGTGCCGCGCGGCCAGCGCCGGCAGATCGCCTCCGCCGCCTGCAGGCCGTCCATCTCCGGCATCAGCACGTCCATCAGGACCGCGTCGTAGGCCTCCTTGGCGACCGCCGCCACGGCGTCGCGGCCGTTCGCGACCACGTCGACGTGGTGGCCGAGCCTGGTCACCATCCGCCGGATCGTGTTCTGGTTCAACGGATTGTCCTCGGCGACGAGAACCTTCAAGACCCCGGGGGCAGGCGCGGGATGAGGCGCAGGGGCAACCTCCTCATGCGCCCCGACCTGCGCCATCACGTCGTGGAGCTTGTGCGGCGGCACCGGCTTGGTCAGCGTCGCCTGCACGACCCCGCTATCGGCGGCGCCCGCCTCCTCCGGACCGGGCGCCGCGGCGGCGATGAGCACGATCGGCAGCTCCCCCGGCGAGCGCAGAGACCTCAAGGCGATCGAGACCGCCAGGCCGTCGATGGCTGGGCGCCTGTGCTCGATGATGGCGATGTCGAACGGCTGACCCGTCTGCGCCAGAGCGAGCGCGTCGGCGACGTTGGCGGCACTCGAAGGCGCGCCCCAAAGCTCCGTCTGCAGGGCGAGGACGCGCCGCTCCGTGGCGTCCGCCGCGACGACCAGCACGCGCATCCCCTCCAGCGTCCGCGCCGCGACCGCGACTGGAGCATGCATCACCTGCGTGAGGACCGTGAAGTCGAACGTCGTCCCCGCATCGGGTCCCGCCTCTACGCCACCTTGCTCGACTCGGAGCTCTCCGTCCATCATCTCTACCAAGCGCCTGCAGATCGACAGGCTGACGATGGCCATCGCATCACCAGGCTCGACCTGCTGCGATTGCACGACCGCGCCATCGCCCAGCCCGCTACGAAGGATCCTGGCCGGCACGCCGCGACCGGTGTCGCGCACTCGGAAGTGGAGCTCGAAGAGGTCCCCGCGCGGCTGGGAGCTCAGCTCGACGCCGATCCCGCCCCTTTCGGTGCGCTCAACGCCCGCGTGAAGCAGGGCCAGCAGCACCTGCTCGATGCGGCGCGAGTCCCCGACGACGATGCTCGGAACATCGGGCTCGGCGCGAAAGGAAAGATCCAGGCTCTTGCCTCCCGCCTCCTCGACGACCATGCCCAGGCAGGATTCCACGCTCGCCCTGACGTCGAACGGATGCAGCGCCAGCTCGAAGTCTCCGCTCTGGATGAAGGCCGCATCGAGAACGTCATCGAGAAGCCTGGCGACCCGATTGGCCCCGGTCTCGACGATTGCCGAGAGCTCGCGCTGCTCGCTCGACGTGGCCGTCGCGGACAGCATGTTGGCGGCCATGGCGATCGCGTTGAGCTCGTTGCGCAGCTGGTGGCCGAAATCCGCCAGGATGTCTTCTCGCCCGACCGCCGACAGCGGGGGCTCGGCGTTCGGCAGCAGGACCGGCTGTTGCGGATTCGTGTCCCTCGCGACGTCTTTGCTGGTCTCGTCGGCCGCGTTCGTCGCATCCATGAGGTTCAGTAAAGCTGGTCGTCCGGAGGCTGGGCCACCGGCACGAACATCTCCTCGGCCAGCTCCACGCCATTGGAGCGGAAGTGCTGCAGGAACGCCGAGCGCGCCCCGGTGGCCGTGTGGTAGCCGACCGCACGCCCATCGAGGGAGACACCGACCTGCCGGAATGCGAACAGCTCCTGGAGGGCAATGTCGCCGTCCTTCAAGCCCATCACCTCGGCCACGCTGACGACCTTTCGCGCGCCGCCCCGCAGCCGTTCAGTTTGGACGATGACGTTGACCGCCGACCCGATCTGCGTACGGATCGCGCGCGACGGAAGTTCGGTGCCCGCCAGCAGCACCAGCGTCTCAAGGCGGTTCACCGCGTCACGCGGGTTGTTCGCGTGCAGTGTGCTCATCGATCCGTCGTGACCTGTGTTCATCGCCTGCAGCATGTCGAGCGCCTCGGGACCGCGGCACTCGCCGACGACGATGCGGTCCGGCCGCATGCGAAGGCAGTTGCGCACAAGGTCTCGGATGGAGATGGCGCCTCTTCCCTCCACGTTCTGCGGCTTCGACTCGAGGCTTATCACATGCACCTGCCTCAGCCGCAGCTCGGCCGCGTCCTCGCAGGTGACGATCCGCTCGCTGGCCGGGATGAAGCCGGACAGCACATTGAGGAGGGTGGTCTTGCCCGAGCCGGTGCCGCCGGAAACGATGACGTTCAGCCGCGTCCTGACGGCGGCGTCCAGGTAGCCCATGATCGCGGGCGTCGCGCCACCCGAGCTGACGATCTGCTCCGGGCTGAGGGTCTCACGTCCGAACTTTCGAATCGTGAGACACGGGCCGTAGATCGCAACGGGAGGGATGACGACGTTGACTCGCGATCCGTCCTTGAGTCGCGCATCGCACATCGGCTCCGACTCGTCGACGCGCCGGCCGATCGTCTGGACGATGCGGTCGATCACGCGCCGGAGGCTGCGTTCGTCCTCGAAAGACAGCGACGTCAGCTCGATCTTGCCACGACGCTCGACGAAGATCTGCTCCGGCCGGTTGACCATGATCTCGGTTACGTCAGGGTCGCGAAGCAGTGACTCCAGCGGCCCCAGGCCGATCACCTCGTCGAACAGGATCTCGACCAGCCGCTCCTTGTCGGCGGCTGTCACCACCGCGGCGGGTGGCTTGGAGCGGAAGTGCTCCTCCGTCAGCTGCAGCAGCAGGCGGCGGATGCCGGCGCGGTTGTTGATGTCGATCTGGGCGGTGTGGTGCGAAAGCAGCTGGGCATGGATCTCGGCCTTCGCCGCGGCCAGCGCCGGGCTCAGGTTGATGACCTGATCGGAGAACTCGGGCGCGACGTTCGAGAACTCGCTCGGCGCGGGGGCGAGATCCGGCGAAGCTGTGGGCACGGCCGCCGGCGGTGGCACGACCTGCGGCACGACCGCCGCCGACCCGGGCGGCACTATGGTCCCGGTCGGCGCCTGCTGGTACCGGCGGTCGAAGCGTTCGGAAAGCTTCATGCGATCCGCTTCCTCATCGTGGCGCTGATGCGCATACGCGCACGCACCGAAGCCTTGCGAACGGTTTCGTCAGGGTCCGTGGCCAGCAGGCGCATGCCGTCCGCCCCGGCGGGCTTACCGATCATCGCCAGCGCCCGACACGCGGCCACTCGAATCTCTGTTTCGCATTCCTGGTCTTGCGCCATTCTGACGACAAGGTGCCCGTGCAGGGCATCTCTGCGCAATCCACATGCCATCAAGACCGTCACCATGGTCTTGACAGAGCTCTTCTCTCGCAAGAGCCATTCGAGATCGATGTCGGACGCGGCCCGCGCGAGCGCCATTGCCAGCCGGTACGAAGGCAGGCGGTCGGCCCGCGCCATCAGGGCTGTGACCGCCCGCCGGCCGCCTGTGTGCGCCAGGGAGCGGACCGCGACGTCGCGAACCGCCGGGCTGGGGTCATCGAGCAGGTCGGCCAGCCACGGCACCGCGTTCGGAAGTCGCAGCGCCCCGCAGATGCGGCAGCCGGCGATCCGGATGGCCGGGTCCGAGCTGGCCAGCGAGTCGACCAGGTCCGCGTCCAGGCCGCTGCGGCGAAACGTTTGCGTGACCGTCAGCTGAGGCAGGAGCCCGTTCCCCGCGTTCTCGAGGGCCGCCGAGATCACTTGCGCCACCGGCCCTGGCTCTGCCAGGACCTCCGACGCGTTGAGGTTGAGGACGACGCGAGGGTCGCCACCCAGGGCCGTGACGAGCACGCGTTCGATCTTGGAAGCGAGGCGCGTTCGGGGAGCTTCCGGTCGGATCATCCGCCGGGTGGTGCGTCGTGAATCGAGTTCAGGCGGAGGTTTGCTGCTCAAGCTGTACCGGCAACCGAGAGTCGATCTCGGGGGACGTTGGTACATTATCGGCGTTTTGAACGCCCGCGAGGTTCGCGAGGGCCCCGGGGCGGGGGAGGAAGGAGCACAGGTGGCTGCGGGCGGCGGGCTCGGGGCGGATCTTCCGTCCGTCCTCCAGCCACGCGTACGTGTCCTCGAAATGTCGTCGGTCTTCGCGGAGCTCTCCGACGGCGTCCTTCGCGCGCTTGCCCGTCGCATGCAGGCGGTCCGTCTGGCGCCAGGCGACACGTTGCGATTGGGCGGCAAAGGCGGCGATGTCGTGATCTTCCTGGCCTCGGGAGCGGCCGAGCAATCGATCACCGACGAAGCCGGCAAGCTCCTGCTCTCGACCCGCCCGGCTCCAGGCGACCTCCTGATCCTCCCCGCTCCCCGCACGGGCGATCGCTACGTCACGAACATCAAGGGAATCGCCGATTCGATCCTCCTCACCCTCGACCGGGACGGCCTCCTGGACGGCCTGGGTCAAGACGTCGACCGGGTCGCCATCGCGCTCGACAAGCTCTGGGAGCAACAGGTCGCCGCCGCCGCCGCGACCCAGGCCCAAGCCGCCTCGCGAAGTGCGGCCCCGGTCGTGGCGTTCTTCTCCGCCAAAGGCGGTTCCGGTGTCAGCACCCTGGCCGTGAACACCGCCGCCGCGCTGGCCATCCGCTATCCCCACCAGGTCCTGCTCATGGACCTGTCGGCCCCGTTCGGGCACGCGGCCCTCTTTGCCGACGTCGTTGCCACGGGCTCCATCGCCGGCGCCTCCAAATCGGGGGACTTCGAGAAGAACGTCCGGGGCGCGATCGTCTATCACAAGACAGGCCTGGGCGTGCTTCCCGGGACGCTCCGCCCAGAACAGGTCGACCTCATGACCGCCGATCTGACCGCCCGCGCACTCGATGTGGCGTCGACCTGGCACCGTTTGGTGGTCGCGGATCTAGGCACGTCCCTCGGCGAGGCGGCGCTCATCGTTATAGAGCGCGCCGAGCGGCTCATCGTGGTAATACCGCCGGAGATGGCCGCGATGACTGATGCCCGGCGATCATTGGCGGTTTTTCGCGACATCATGAACGTGCCCGACAACCGCCTCGAGCTCGTCCTCAACCAACGCGTACCCGGGGCGCCGCTGGACCGCGGCGCCGTCGAATCGATCCTCGGCCACAAGATGTCGTTGACGGTCAACTTCGACGACACGCGGCCAGAGGACGCGACCCTGGCGGGCAGCCTGGTCCTTCAGCGCGACCCCAATTCCCAGGTCTCGAGAGGCGCGAACGAGCTGGCGCGCTTGATCGCCGGCAAGTTGAAGCTCGATGGGTAGACGACGCAGCCGCTCCGAGGCACAAGCTTTGGTCGAGTTCGCGATCGCGCTGCCGATCCTGATCCTGGTGGTGGCGGGCGTCCTCGAGCTCGGCCGCGGCTACTCATATGCCGTCGCGGTGTCCGACGCTGCGCGCGACGGGGCTCGCTACGTCGCCGGCAAGACCGCCACCACCAACGGTCCGGGGATCACAGCGATGTGCAACCTGATCAAAGCCGACCTCGCCGCGGTGACCACGAACGTCAGCTGCGCGACGCAGGTCACCATAGTGCCGCCCAGGCCGGGCGTGGACTACACCGTCCCCGTCGGCGGCCAGGCGGTGGTGGCCGTTTACTGCGGCGCGAGCGTGGACTGTGCCGGCAGCGCCAACCTCCAGGCCCACTCGGAGGTCGACGTCTACGTCTACTACGGGTTCAACGACCTCAACCTGCTGGGCGGCCTGGTCACCCTGACCGGTTCGAGCAAGACGACCACGTCGTGGTAAAACGCCCCTCCCCTCACCCCGGCGCTGCGCGCCGGGGAGCTCCCCACATGGTGGGGAGCCCAGGTCAGGCTTTGGTTGAGTTCGCGCTGATCGCGCCGGTGCTGCTGCTCATCATCGGAGCCACCGTGGACCTCGGTCGAGGGCTCCTTCTGTACACGCTGCTCGAAGGGGCGTCGCGAGACACCGCCCGCCAGGCAGCCCTCATCGACTACAGCGGATCCAATACCCTGCCGCCGGCCTGCACCGCGTTGGCAACCCCCTGTTCACTGACCGCCCTGGTCAAGAGCGCCCACCTGCTCGACCCGCTGGGCGTGCAGGTCACGTACCTGGATTCGACCGCCATCGGCTCCGCGCCGTCGTACGGCACATACACCCCGAACGCCGACCCGACCCAGCCGGGCACCATCGCCCTGACCGGTTCGACCACCAACAACACGGTCTACGTCTTCATCTATGAGATCGATTCGACGGGCGGCAACCCCAATCCACGGTGGAGCTGCCCGACCTGCGCCGCCGCCAATGGCGCCTACGTGCGCACGCCCGGGCATCAGCGCATCGTCGTCGACCTGAAGTTGAGCTGGCAGCCTGTCCTCGCGCATTTGCTCGGACTGCCGGCCGCGATCACGTTCGACTCGCAGTCTGTCGAGCGCATGGAGTTCTGATGGAGACCAGACGGCAGTCGGGGCAGGTGATGGTGCTGGTCGCCGTCGCCCTCCTGGCGCTGATCGGGTCGGCGGCGTTGATCCTCCTCGCCGGCTCGGTCGAGTGGCAGAAGAACCAGCTTCAGGAGCTGGCCGACTCGACCGCATTGGACTCCGCTTTGACGATCGGCATCGGCTGCGACTCCACCAAGGCCCCTCTGGTGGTCAAAGAGGCGGACGACTTCCTGGCCACGCGGCGAACCAAGCTGGGGCCCTACAGCGTCGCGGCGGGCACGTGCGCCACGCCCTACACAGGCACCGACTTCTTCGCCGGGGGGCTCAGCGCGACCTACAACTATCCCTACCGGGCGCACCAGCAGCAGGTGGAGGTGATCCTGACGTTGGCGCTTCCAATCTCGTTCGGGGCGGAGCTGGGGACCACCAGCACGACAGTCACTCGCCGGGCGGTCGCGCAAGCGCTGCAGGGTTCGGTGCCCGCCATCTCGGCCACCTCGCTCACATGCGGAGGCGGGCAGGTGAACGTTGGTGGCGACGTGCTGGCGCAGAACGCGATCACTCTGACGAGCTCCTGCGCGCTGTACGCGCACGCGCGCTTTGATGCCGCGTCGGGGACTTACTCCAGCCTGGGCAACGTCCGCGTCTACGCCGACGGTCAGAGCTGGGTCGGAGGCGGCGGCGTCTGTGCGGCCGGTTCGAGCTCGGGCTCCAGCAATGCCGCTTGTGCCGATGGCTCCGAGGTATCGGGCCACGTCACCCCTGCTTGCGGGACGACCGGGACCAGCCAGCTCCTGTCGGCCGGCGACGCGGCCATCAACCCGAATCCGTGCGCGGCGGGGGTGGCGCCGCAGCCGGCCTTCGTCCGCGGCTCGGGGCTCCCCCCTGACCCCAACACGGACGCGGCCGCCGTCGCGACCCTGCAGGGCACCGGGGGCGCGGCCTGCTCGGCGGGCGGCGCCTACCCCAACATCGTGGTCGGCGGGGTCACCGTCGGCACCGGCCTCGCTCCAGCCCCGGTCAAGGATGCCAGCGGGTACTACCACTTCAAGCCCAGCTGCTACGGCTACCTGAACCCCTCGCTGCTGGACAGCAAGCTAGCCGTCCTTGACCCGGGCTTTTTCTACTTCAACGGCTCTGGGTTTGCTGGGGGTGGTGGCATATGCCTGAACAGCTCGACCCTCCTGGGGCGCGACGTCACGCTGGAGTTCGTCAACCAGGCCGGGTTCTCGTCGAACACCTGCACGCCAGGCGGTGGCGGCGGTTCGACTTTCTGGCTGCAGGGCACAAACGACTGCGCCGCCCCCGGATGCCACCTTCAGACTACGGACCCGAACACAGGACAACAGAGCGTCAAGTTCAACCCTCCTCCAGATACCTTCATCTTCTCGGAGACCGTGTCCGCCGCAGTCAGTCAAACAGTTCCGATCGGCACGACGTATTCGCTCACCTACCACACCAACGGTGGCCGCACGATCAATGCGACGGTCACCGTCTACTACAGCCTCGTCACTCCCTGCGTCGCCCCTACAGGACTGACGAACCTGGTCTCATGGGCGGTGGCACTGCCGGACCCGGGAGGGACAGTGACGTCTCCCGCGTCGGCGGCTTCCATCACCATCCCCGCTGGAGCCTACCTCTGCCTCGACGTGGCTGGGAGCACAAGCTCCGGCAACGAGAACTTCCTGTTCAACGACACCAACCACGCCGGCATCTTGACAACCACCGCTTCGATCTTGCCTTCGGGGTCGGCCGCCGGCTGCGGTGCGACATGTCAGCTCGGGTCGACCCCGTGCTCGATATCGGTCTGCCCGCCCAACGCCGGAGCTGACTCACCCAACAACTTCACCTGGTTTGCAGCTCCGTGCTCGGCGGCGCCTACGGGAGACTCCGCCAGTTGCCTGGGTGGCATCTCGTGGTGCCCTGCCGGCGACCGGGCCTGCTCGAACCTGCTCATCTACCAACCGGCCGGCGCCACCGGGCAGATGGCGCTGACGGGCACGGCCGTGCGTGCCTGGCTGCTGGGCACGATCGACTGGTCCGGCACCTGCACGTACGCCATCAACGGGACGAGTACGATCGACGGCGCCTTGGCCTGCGCCACGCTCTCCATCTCGGCCGCGGCAGGTGCCGGGATCGGGGTCGGGAGCGACTACGGGATCAGCACCGCCACCGTCGAAGCGATCCTGATCGAATGAAAAACCGGTGCACTGCGTGCATCATGTGCACCGTGAATCGCCACGTGAAACACCCACTTAAAGCCCCACTGAACACGTCACATGTCTTCTGAGATGAGGCGGTCGCGACACGGCCGCACCTACATCATCATCGGGACCGTCCTCGCGGTTCTCGCATTTGCGACCGCCGCGGGAGTCGCCAGCCTGCCTTACCTTTTCTCCTCCGCAGCCATCGGCACGAAAGTGGTGGTGGCCAAAAACGCCATCAGCGCCCGCACTCAGATCCAGGCCTCCGACCTGACGATGGCCGTCATCACGCCAGTCCCAAAGCTGGCGTTCTATGACGTCAAAGCGGTTGAGGGCAAAGGCGCCCGAGTCGACATTCCGGCCGACGCCCCCATCACGGCGAACCTGATCGCGCAGTCGCCAGACCTGCTCAGCAGCAGCGACGTCACCTACCTGCCCATCCCCCAAGGCTTTGTCGCCGTCCAGGTACCGACCTCCGAGCTGGTGGGCGTGGGCGGCTACGTGCAGCTCGGCGACCGCATCACGGTGCTCGCCACCATCAACACGTCGGTCTTCGGCGCCAATCCGGGCGTGTCCGTCGTGCGCACCGTGTTCAGAAACCTCTATGTCATCAGGGTGGGGCCGGTCTCGGCGTCCAGCGCTCCGACGCAACTCACCAGCAGCCTCACCGTCCTCATGACCGCGTGCGACTCCGAATACATGAACTGGTTGCTCACCAACGCGATCCTCAAATACACGCTCGAGTCGTACAAGGATTACGAGACGGCGCCGACTCAGCCCGACTCGAACTGCCCCACCCTCGCCTCGGCGGGCGGGGTTGGACCGAAGGACGTGGACAAGAAATGGAACTTCACGTCATCGACGACTAAATGATCCTTCCAGGGATCGGCTAACCATGCCGCTGGCGGTCGTGGTCGTGTCGGTCGCAGCCGCGCTCGGGGTGATCCTCGTGATGTACGGCATCGTCACCCGCAACCGCGCCAACATAGAGGCGGAGACCGGCCCTAGCGCTCGCGTCACGTATCGCACGCTCGCCGACGTCAGGGAGCAGCTGCGGCGCCGGTTCGAGCCCACCGGAGCGCCCGTATGGATCGCCGCCCAGCAGGCTGCCAATCCGCTGGCCGCCGACCTCGCCAGCGCTGACCTGGCGCTGCGCCCCTACGAGTTCCGCATCCTGCAGCTCGGCGCGGCGCTGGCGTTCGCGCTCATCGCCTTCACGCGCTTCGGGGTCAACCTGGCGGTACCGATCCTTGCCGTCGTCGGATACGTCCTTCCCGCCCTCTACCTTCGCAACCGCCGGGGCCATCGGCTGGCTAAGTTTGAAGCCGGCCTCCCACGCGCCATGGAGCTGATCGCCAATTCCATGAAGGCGGGCCAGTCGGTCTCGCAATCCCTCGGGGCCGTAACCGAGAACGCGGGCCCGCCGGTCTCGGAGGAGTTCCGCCTCGCGCAGCGCGAGGTCGAGCTCGGGGCGTCCGTCGAGAGTGCGCTGAGCAACATGGTCAAGCGGATGGGCAGCACTGACCTCCGGCTGATGGTGATGGTGATCACGATTCAGCACGCTGTCGGCGGCGACCTGCCCGCGATCCTCACCACCCTCGCCGACACCATGCGGCAGCGGGCAGAGATGCGAGAGGAGATCATGGCCGCGACCGCTCAATCGAGGGCGTCGAGCTTGCTGATCACGCTGCTGCCACTCGTCGTGGCCACGTTCCTGTTTTTCGTCGTCCCGGACTATTTCCGGCCCATGTTCGTCAACCCGCTAGGGTGGGTGATCCTCGGTCTGTGCGCCGGACTGTTGGTGATCGGCAACGTGATCATCAGGCGGATGACGGCGATCGTATGAACATTTTGCCGATCATCCTGGGTCTGGCCGCCGCCGTCGGGGTCTGGCTGGTCGCGACAGGAGTCAGGAGCACGCGCACCGGCGACGCCGCCTCCCTCGCGCGCCAACGATTGGCCCGCCAGGAACTCGGGCTCGGCCAGAGCGCGATCGCCCTTGCGCTCGAAAAGCCGCTTGGCGAACGGCTGACTGCGCCGATCCGGGGCTGGTTCAGCAAGCAAATGAAGCGCGTGACCCCTGCCGGGCAGGCGGCGAGCTTCCAGCGCCAGCTCGATTTCGCAGGTAACCCGCTTGGGCTGGACCCCGCGGGGGTGCAGACGATCCGCATCGTAGCCTCGGCCGCGCTCGGAACCATAGGCCTGGGCCTGGGCGTGCTGATCGGGTCCGCCATCGCCACCGCGATCTTCGTGGTGCTCGGCCTCGCGCTCGGCTTCTACCTGCCGATCGCATGGCTCAATCAGCTCGTTCGCGAGCGGCGGGCGGAGATCGAGGCCGCGCTCCCCAACGCGCTCGACGTGATCGCCATCAGCATGGAGGCGGGTTTAGGTCTGGATCGGGCTGCGGAGCAGCTCGTCCGCCACCAGGAAGGCCCGCTGACGCTGCTGGTCGCGCGCGCGCTGCGAGAGATCGAGCTGGGCCGGCCTCGGGCCGACGCCCTGGAGGAGATGGCGGAAGCGACCGGGATCGAGGACTTCGTCGCCCTGATCCGCTCGATCCTCCACGCGGAGCGCACAGGCGTGCCCATCGCGCGGACCATCGCGGCGCATGCGGCGCAGATGCGCGTCAAGCGCCGGCTGAAGATCCGCGTCGAGGCCGCACGCGCATCGTTGAAGATCCTCCTCCCCACCGTCGGCTGCGTTTTCCCGACTTTGTGGCTGATCATCCTCGGCCCCGCCCTGCTGGTCGTGCTCACCATCCAGTCCCGCCACTGAGGACTAGAGAAAAGGGTTCGTTCGGCGCTCCTGCCCGATGGTCGTCGCGGGCCCATGGCCGCTGTAAACGGTGAGGTCGTCCGGCAGGGTCAGAAGCCTGGTCTTGATCCCATGGAGGAGCGCGCGGCCGTCGGAGTTGCGAAAGTCTGAACGGCCGACGGAGCCCGCGAACAGGGCGTCGCCTGTAAACAACGCCTCTCCGATCCGAAGGGAGACACCTCCTGGGCTGTGGCCTGGGGTGTGAAGGACCTCGAACTCGAGAGAGCCGGCCTTGAACGGCTTGCCTTCCTCGAGGCTCACCACGTTGCCGATCGGCGGGGATGCGATCGCAAACTCGCTCCGCAGCGGCTTGCCCTCGAGGATCACCACGCGCTCGGCGTCATGCACAGCCACTGGCACTGGGCCCAGTGACTGCAAGAGTTCCGCCAGCCCCGCGACATGGTCGACGTCCGTGTGAGTCAGAAGGATCGCCCTCACCGTCACGCCACGCTCCCGGATCAGCCGCGTCATCAGCTCGGGCTCGAAGTTGGCGTCGATGACGACCGCGTCCCGCGTGCTCTCGTCCTGGACCAGGTACGAGTTGGTGCCATACCTGCGGTCGGCCGTGGCCTCGACGAGAATGCTCAGGCGAGCCTCTTGCGCACCACGACGTGGCGTTCAAGCTCGCGATGTGTTTCGAAACCCGCGCGCAGGTACATGGAGAGGGGCCCTCGGTAGTTGCCCTGCGCCGAGTCGTCCCCACCGCGTGTGGGATAGGCCTCGACCTCTTTGACACCACGCTTCTGCAGCCGAATGATTGCCGCATCCAGAAGTTTCGATGCCACGCCATGCCCACGATATGGCGCCGCGATCACGAAGCAGGAGATCGATCCGACTCCTTGCTGGTCTGAGACGTCGAGCTTGAAGCGGCTCAAGACGCCGGCAAGACGCGTGGTCTCGCCGTAGTTGCACCAGCCCACCGGCTCGCCGTCGGCTACCGCCAACAGCGCGGTCACTCTCCCGTGCTGGATCGACTCCGACATGTCACGCCGGTTGTCGGCGGCGGTGCGCGCCGCCCACTCCTCGTCGCTCTGCGTGCGATGCGTCTCCATGCAGTAGCAGCTCTGCCACGCGGGGAAATCACGGAACGCGATGTCGTCGAAGAAATGCTGGTACGCAGGCACGAGGTCAGGCGTGACGTCAAAGATCTCCACTTCGCCGATCTCGGGCAGCCGTTCCAATTCCGCGCGCGCCGAGGGATCGGCAGCCAGCCGCAAGCCCTTGAGCTGCGCATCGCCTTCTGACTTCATCAGGCCGTTGACGAGGTCTTCCGCGACCCACGACATCCGAACCCGCGATCCGTCCTCGATCCCGGTCACCTCCCACACCACCTCGTGTGGCGGCGCGGCCGCAAACGGCGGCGCGAACAGGTACCTCGTGCGCAGCAGGAGCCGGCGCGGAGCGTCGATTTCGACAACATCCGATTCCTCGACGAGCTCTCCGCGAACGTCGACCCAGCGGATGTGCCCGCCAGGCTTGAAGTCCCCCTCAGGCGTGAGGCGGTAATACCAGTCCCGCCGGCCCGGCGCGACAAGGTGTCCCCAGATCTTGTCGGGCGCGGCCCTGAGGTCGATCGAGAACGAACCCCTGCTCACGAGGCTTCGCGCGCGACAGTGTGCACGTCCTTCACGCCTTCGAGCTTCTCCATCAGGCGTGAGAGTTGCGCCAGGGAATCGATTTCAACCGTCGCCGACACGACCGCCGTCTTGTCGTCGTACACGTGCACCTCGAGGGCTGACATGTTGACCCGGTTCTCGGCTACGACTGTGGCGATGTCGCGCAGGAGCCCCTGGCGGTCCCACGCCTCGATCTTGATATCGACCGGATAGATGTGTGTCGCCTCGGCGTCCCAATCGACGGGCACGACGCGGGCGCGGTCCTGGGCGTTGACCGCATTGATGCAGTCAGCCCGATGCACGGTCACGCCTCGGCCGCGGGTGGTGT
>Ga0209590_10000387_pt1 | contig 14147 bp, 20 predicted proteins | sample CZO8metaG_FD_188353 | JGI IMG/M metagenome (GOLD analysis project Ga0209590, IMG submission 188353) | Vadose zone soil microbial communities from the Eel River Critical Zone Observatory, Northern California, USA - CZOApr15con1.8 metaG... | ecosystem: Environmental > Terrestrial > Soil > Vadose...
GCGGAGTCCCATCCGCGCCCGTGCGCTGCTGCTAGCGCCGCCTGAAGGCGGACGAGTGCGAGCTGGTCGCGCTCGCCTTCGACCCCGAACAGGCGCCGGCGCCGCTGGCGTTGATCAGCGCTTGGACCTGGGCCGGCAGGGCGGCCTTCTTGGCCGCGGCCTGGTCAGCCGTGATCGTGCCGGCTGCCAGGGACTTGTCGATGCTCGCGTTGCCGGCGGCGACGAGGGCATCGGTCAAGCCCTGCACCGATTTGCCCTTCGAGGTCGCAAGCTGGGCGAGCGACTGTCCCGCCTTCCTGGCGGCGCTGATGTCCGCCTGCGTGACGCCGAGGTAGGTCGCAGCCGCTGCGAGCAGCGTCTGCTTCCCGACGACGCCTCGGTCGTGGCCGTTCGCGAGCGACGGACCCGCCAGCATGGCGAGGGCGGCGCCGAGAACGAGCGTCGACACGAGGAGACGCGCAAGGCGTTTCGTCGTCATTGCACCTCCTTTCTGGTTCTGCGCTTGCGCCCCAACCCTCGAGGACAGGCCTAAGAAGGGGCTAAGAGGCGCCTAAGAACGGAGTACGGATTCTGTGAGGGGACGCACGTATCCTTGAGCCGTGACTACGCGCGCCGCCGTCTCCGCACCGCTCGCGCACTTGCCGAATGTTCTGACCGTCGCGCGGCTCGCGCTGATCCCCGTGTTCGTCGCGCTGATCCTCGGCGCCGACGGCGGTCGCAGCTGGCCCGCGGCGATCGTCTTCGGCGTCGCCGGCATCACCGACCAGGTGGACGGCTTCCTCGCCCGGCGCTGGAACGTGGAGTCGAGCTTCGGCAAGATCGCCGATCCGCTCGCCGATCGATTGCTGATCGACGCCGCCGTGATCCTCCTCTGGCACGCCGGGCGGCTGCCGTGGGTCGCGCTCGCGATCCCCCTGCGTGACCTCGTGCTGCTCGTTGGGTACAAGCCCGCCGTGGAGCGGGGATACACCTTCGAGGTCAATCTCCTCGGTAAGGTCGCGACGTGGCTGCTCTACGCGTCGCTCGGGTTCGTGATGGTGACGCACGACGGCGCGACCTGGCCGCTCGTCATCTTCTGGGCCGGCTTCGCGTTCGCGGTGCTGGCGCTCGGCGGCTACCTGCTCAAGGCAACGCGCGAGGTGCGTGCATGAGCAAGCTCATGCACGCACGGGGAGGGGGGCTCGGGGGAACCGAGAGGTTCCCCCTTGCGCTGCACCGCGGGTTTCCCGCGGTGCAGCGGGAACAAGAGGTGCGTGCATGAGCAAGCTCATGCACGTACGGGGAGGGGGGCTCGGGGGAACCGAGAGGTTCCCCCTTGCGCTGCACCGCGGGTTTCCCGCGGTGCAGCGGGAACAAGAGGTGGGCGCATGAAGGCCGTCGTCATGGCGGGCGGCGAAGGCACGCGCCTGCGGCCGTTGACCTCGAACCAGCCGAAGCCGATGGTGTCGGTCGTCGGTAAGCCGTGCATGGAGCACATCGTCGAGCTGCTCCGCCGTCACGGTTTCGACGACGTGATCATTACCGTCGCGTTCCTGCCGCAGGCGATTCGCGGCTACTTCGGGAACGGCGATTCGCTCGGCATCGGCATCTCGTACTCCGTGGAGGAGTCTCCACTCGGCACGGCCGGCTCCGTCCGGCTCGCAGCGGACAAGCTCGACGAGCCGTTCCTCGTCATCTCCGGCGACGCGCTCTGCGATCTCGACCTCACGCGGCTGGTCGAGTTCCACCGCGAGAAGGGCGCGGCCGTCACGATCGGCCTCAAGTCCGTTCCGAACCCGCTCGAGTTCGGCATCGTAGTCACGGACGAGGACGGGAAGGTCGAGCGTTTCCTGGAGAAGCCGTCGTGGAGCCAGGTCTTCTCGGACACGATCAACACCGGCATCTACGTGCTCGACCCCGAGGTGCTAAAGCACGTCCCGGCCGACCGGCCGTTCGACTTCTCGAAGGAGCTGTTCCCGCTCCTGCTCGAGATGGGCCGGCCGCTGTACGGCTACGTGATGGACGGCTACTGGCAGGACATCGGCAACCTCGACCAGTACCGCCAGGCGAACTACGACGCGCTCGACGGAAACATCGAGCTGAACATTCCCGGAATCCAGCTGCGTGGGAACATCTGGATCGGCGAGGGCGTCGACCTCGACGATCTCGACCAAGTCGAGGGGCCCGCGTACGTCGGCAACAACTGCCGTGTCGCGCGCGAGGCGATCGTCGGCTCGTACTCGGTGCTCGGCGCGAACGTCACGCTGCGCGAGCGCGCGCGCATCGAGCGCTCCGTTCTCGATACGGGAACGCACATCGGCCGCAGCGTGCTCGTCGAGGGCGCGATCGTCGGCCGCAGCTGCGACATCCGGGGACACGCCCGCCTCCACGAAGGCGTTGCGATCGGCGACGAGGTGACGATCGGCGCCGAGAGCGTCGTCATGCCCGGCGTGCGCATCTACCCGTACAAGGAAGTGGAGTCCGGCGCGATCATCCACGAGAGCCTCATCTGGGAGTCGCGTGCGGCGTCGCGCGTCTTCGGCCGGGACGGCGTGCAGGGACTGATCAACGTCGACCTGACGCCCGAGACCGCGCTCCGGCTCGGTGCTGCGCTCGGTACGGCGCTTCGCCGCGGCGCGCGCGTCGCCACGAGCCGGGAGGCGCCGCCGGCGTGCCGGATGCTGAAGCGGTCCGTGATCACCGGGATCATCTCAACCGGCGTCGACGTCGCCGACCTGCGCGTGATGCCATCGGCGATCAATCGCCACCTGCTGAAGGCCGAGGGCTACGACGCCGGCGTCCACGTCGGCGTCAGCGCCGCGGATCCCGAGGTTGTGCGGATCCAGTTCTACGAGCGCCCGGGTATCCAGCTGACGTCGGGGATGCAGAAGGAGATCGAGAAGCACTTCTCGCGCCATGAGCTCCGCCGCGTCGCCGCCGCGGACGTCGGAGCGATCTCGTATCCATCACGCCCGGCCGACGTCTACGCCGCCGACCTGCTCGCGAGCCTCGACGTGGCCGCGATCCGCGAGCGGCACTTCCGCATCGTCGTCGACTACGGCTACTCGTCAGCGTCGCTCGTGCTGCCGCTCGTGCTCGGCCCGCTCGGAGTCGAGGCGGTCTCCGCGCACGCGTTCATCGCCGACCGGGAGGCTCCGGAGCCCGCGTCGCTGCACGAGTCGATCGGTCAGGCGAAGAATCTCGTGCGCGCGGTCGGCGCCGAGCTCGGCGTCGTCTTCGACCGCGCCGCGGAGCGCCTGTACCTGATCGACGAGCAGGCGCACGAAGTACCCGTGGACAAGGCACTGCTGCTCTTCCTTCGGTTGATCAGCTCGAACGGCCGCCGCGGCAAGCTCGCCTTCCCGATCACCGTCACCAGCCTCGTCGAGACGATCACCGAGGGAAGCGGCCTCGAGATCATCCGCACGCCCGCGTCGCTCGCCGACCTCACGAAGGCGGCGGCCGAGGACGGCGTCGTCTTCGCCGGCGCCGTCGGGGGCGGCTACGTCTTCCCCGAGTTCCTTCCTGCCTACGACGCCGTTGCGAGTCTCTGCAAGCTGCTCGAGCTGCTTGCTCCGGTGAAGCGACCGCTGTCGGAGATCACCGCCGAGCTCCCCGCGTCGACACTGATCCACCGCCAGCTCGGCGTCCCGTGGGCGCTGAAGGGAACGGTGATGCGCGTCCTCACCGAGCGGCTCCGCGACCGGCAGCTCGACCTGCTCGACGGGATCAAGGTGCTCGACGAGCGCGGCTGGGTGCAGGTGCTCCCCGATCCGGACGAGCCGCTCGTCCACCTGTACGCGGAGGGGCGCACCGACGAGGAGTCGGAGCAGCTCGAGTCAGAGCTCCGCGCCCTCATCGAGGAGGTCATGCAGACGGAGGAAGCGACCGCAGAGAGGTAGAATCTCAACCTCAGCTTGACCCTTGGCGGAGCCGCTGGTTGAATGGGATCAAGTCGCCCCTTCCGCCCCGAACGAAAGGATCCTGTGGAGCCGCTGCCCGATCTGGGAAGCCTGTCCGACGACCAGCTGAAGCAGCTGATCGACGACCTGACACGCGAGGAGCAAGAGGTGTCGTACCAGCGCCGGATCCTGCACGGCAAGATCGACATCCTGCGTGCGGAGCTCGTTGCGCGCCTGAAGCGATCGGGCGGCAAGAGCGTGCTCGACCACGTGGACGTCGAGTCGCTGACGAGGATCCTCACCGGCAAGGCCGCGCCGCCGGACTAAGTGCGCCACCCGGCAATACCCTTCGGCCTCTCGCCCGCGATCACGCGGCGCGCTGCGGCGTCCTCGGTCGCGCCCGGGCTACCCAGCCCGAGCGCTCCCTGCGTCCCTGCATCGCTTGGTGCTCGCGACCGAGAGTCTCGAAAGCATCACCGCGAGGCGCACTGATGTCGCACATCTACTGTCCGGAATGCGGCTTCCAGAACCCGGAGGCCGCGAACTACTGCTCCAAGTGCGGTGCGTCGCTCGTGCGCGACGAGAGCGGTGAGACGACGATGACGTACGTCCCCGAGCAGGCCGAGGACGAAGGGCAGCACGAGCTCGAGGACTTCGGGATCAAGGGGCCCGCGCTCGTCGTGCGCTCCGGCGGCGGCCGCGCGGGGGAGACGTTCGAGCTGAACGCCGAGCAGACGACGATCGGCCGCTCGCCCGACTGCGACATCTTCCTCGACGACGTCACGGTCTCGCGCCGCCACGCGGTCGTCTCGCGCAAGAACGGCGAGCTGATGATCGAGGATCTCGGCAGCTTGAACGGGACTTTCCTCAACCGGCGCCGCATCGAGAGCGGCGCCCTGACCGACGGCGACGAGCTGCAGATCGGCAAGTACCGCCTCACCTTCCTGCAATGAGCGCGACCGAGACACGAAACAGCGAGCAGCTGCTGACGATCGGCGCGGTCTGCGAGCGGCTGAAGCCGGAGTTCCCGGACATCTCGATCTCGAAGATCCGCTACCTGGAAGGCGAGGGACTCGTGAACCCGCAGCGGACCCAGGGCGGCTACCGGCTGTTCTCGGAGGAGGACGTCGACCGGCTGGAGACGATCCTGCGCCTCCAGCGGGACGAGTTCCTGCCGCTGCGCGTGATCCGCCAGGAGCTCGCATCGCCGGCGGCGAAGGAGCGCCGGCGCACGAGGCCGCGCACGCTCGGGACGGAACCGGAGCTCGACCTGGGAGAGCTGTGCGAGCGAGCAGGCATCGACATGCAGTACGCGCGCGAGCTCGAGGACTTCGGCCTGCTGCAGCCGCGCGTCGAGGGCGGGGAGCGTCTGTACTCTGAGTCCGACGCCGACATCGCGGCCACCTGCGGCGAGCTGGCGCGCTTCGGGCTCTCGCCGCGGCACCTGCGTCAGTTCCGCACCGCCGCGGACCGAGAGGCCGACCTGCTCGAGGCGGTGGTCGCTCCGGCGCTGCGCTCGCGGAACCCGGAGCGGCGGCAGCAGGGGGCGGTGGAGCTGAAGATGCTCGGCGAGCTCGCACAGGATCTCGCGCAGCGGCTGTTCTGGCGCGACCTGCGCCGCCTCGTCTCGTAGAGTCCCGCACCGTGGACTTGAAGTCCAAGATCCGGGAGGTCCCGGACTGGCCTCAGCCGGGCGTCGGCTTCAAGGACGCGACGCCGCTGCTCGCCGACCCGGAGACGCTCGAGGAGACGATCTTGCGCCTCGCGGAGTGGGCGCGGCAGTACGAGCCGGATCTCATCCTCGGCGCCGAGGCGCGCGGCTTCTGGCTCGGCGCGGCGATTGCCCGCGAGCTCGGCTGCGGCTTCGTGCCGGCGCGGCGGCCGGGCAAGCTGCCGCCGGAAACGGTGAGCGCGACCTACCAACTCGAGTACGGGCAGAACGCCCTCGAACTGCATCCCGATCTGATCCCGAGCGGCTCCCGCGTCCTGATCCACGACGACGTGCTCGCGACCGGGGGGACGGTGGAGGCGATCGCGGGCCTGGTCGAGCAGCTCGGCGGCGACGTCTGCGGCTGCTGTTTCATCATCGAGCTGACCTTCCTCGGCGGCCGCGAGCGGCTTGCCGCGTACGACGTGCACGCGCTGATCGCGTACTAGACAGGATGGAGCCGTAGCCCCGGCGGGCGCGGTGTCCGATTGTCGGTGGAGAGTGGTCGGCGCCTACGCATCTGTCGTGGGTTGCCGGGGTGTGCCCGGTAGAGCCACATACGGAGGTCGCCGACCATGTACGACTCTACGACGACGATCAGAGGCGTGGTGCGAGACTGGGTCCCAGTGGCGCCGGGTGGGGCGAAGCCGGGCAACGCCCGGCGGGAGCCCAAGCTCCGCCAGGAGGGGGTTGCCAGGGGGAACCCTCCGGTTCCCCCTGATAGCCGCCGGCGCGGATAGCGTCGGCGGCGTAATCACTCGCGTTTAGCGTCCGATTTGCCGATTACAACAATTGGCTATGTACGACGCGCTGACGAGCCGCTACACGTTCGCCTGTCCGGCGCGCGGCGAGGTGCAGGTGCAGCTTTCGTCTTTTCGCCGGCTCGAGCGCCTACCCGGCGCCGCGCACCCCGCCGTCTACCGCGTCGCGTTCGCCTGCAGCTGCGGCGACGAGCACGTCGGGCTCGTCGCGCACGACGAGCTCGACTGGGCGCCGCTCGGCCTCGTCGACGGCACGTTCGTCAACCTGATGACGTCGACCGTCGACGATCTTGCCGACGAGCTCGCCGACCTCGCCGCCCGCCACATCCAACAGGGGTCGTGGCCGTGGAGCTTCTTCTGCTACCCGGAGGAGCGGCCGCGACCGGTCTTCCCGTCCTCGTTCTTCCTGCTCGCGCCCGGCGGTCGCGCGCTCGGGCTCGCCGTCCGTTGCCCGGCCTGCACGCGCACCTCGGTCAATCTCGTCTCCCACGAGCACGTTGACCTGCCGTTCCACAACGACGCTCGCGTGGGGGTCGTCGAGCACGTCTTCCACGACGACGCCCTGGCGACGGCGGAGCAGTTCCGGGAGGAGCTCTACTCGGCGCATTTCGACGTGCGCCGCCTCCACCTGGAGTAACCGCGGCGGGATCGGGAACGTTCTCTTCGTGAGGTGATGCGCATGCTCAGGAAGCGAACAGACCCGTCGGGAGACGACCGCACGGTCGCAACCGAGGGAGGTCCGCCATCGGTGGCGGAGAGGCCCTGGTACGGGCCGACGCGCGCGATGGCAACGCTCATCGGCGTTGCGGTCGCGGGCTTCCTCATCTGGCTCGCTACGCAGATCAGCGACCAGACGACGGGCGGCTATTGGGCCGAGTACGGAATCGTCGCCGGCGCGGGGCTCGTGCTAGCGCTGTCGCAGCTGCTCGGAGGGTGGACGAAGTTCGGCCTTCCGCGGCTGTCGGCGTCGGTCTTGCTGCTCGCGTTCATCCCGGCGCTCGTCGCCGTCGGCTGGATCACCATCTTCCATCAGCCGCACGGGAATTGGTTCCGCAGCCACGTCGTCAGCTGGTCCGGCGACATCGGCATCGACGGCTTCGTCCGCGACATGAAAGAGATGCTGCCGGTGCTGACGCTCGGGCTCGGGGTCGTGTTCGGCTTCAGCCTCGACACGACCGGCCCGCGGCGAATCCGCAGGCCGGCGAACGTCCACGCGACGAGACCGGCGACCGCGACGGTCGACCGCAAGGCGACCGACGAACCGCTGACCGCGGAGCGCGGCACAGCCGCATCCGACCGCAAGGCGGTGACGATCGCGTCACAGCGGACCACACCGGAGGAGTGAGAGCTGAGGAGCCGCCTTTAGGGGCGGCTCCCTCAGTTCGAGGGATGAGGCTTGGAGCCGCGTTCCGCCGATATCCGGGCTAGAGGTGATGAGTATGAGGGACGTGACCCACAAGCCGGGGCGGGGCGTTGGGCTTCTGCTCGAGCAACTCCACGCACTGGAGCCGGAGCCGCCGCTGTCGCGGCGCCTCCCGCCGTTCGAGCGTCTGAGTGGCAAGGTCGGACCTGACCTGGCGGGGATGCTCGTGCACGCCCTAGCGGGCGCTCACGGCATGCGCCGCCGCGACCTGGTCGCATAGTCGGACGAAAGCTGCGCCGCGACGACGCGGGCCCTGACTAAGGGATCCGTCGCCGCGGCGCGGCGCCTCGCGAGCTGCCGAGCTCGTCCTCGCCGAAAATCCGGATGAACAGAAAGATCACTGCGCCCAGGACGAGCGCGAGGATGAAGGCCGTCGCATCCGAGACGCCGACTGCCAACATCCCGAACCACAGGAACAGAAAGAAGACGACAGCCCAGATGAACGCCTGGACGCCGTGAGCGATCGAAGGCAGGCGCAGGTGCATCGACGCGCGACTCTATAGAACAACCTACCGCCGGCAGCGCGGCTCGGCCGCGCTGCATATCGGCGAACCGCCGTAGCCGAACACCTTTCAAGAGCCACCTCTCGCGGGAAGTGCTTGCACTTCCCGCGAAAATGAAAGGGCCTCCCGGAGGAGGCCCTTTCACTCGCCGAGTCGGTCTCCCTTTCGTCCACCCAACCCGCTGACTTTCGGCTTCCGCCTACGGCCTTCGAGCGGGGCTTCGACCTACTCGGGCTCCGTGCTCGGCGCAAGCGGCACACTAGGGTTTACCCCGGTTGCGGTGCAAGGCCTCGAAAAGAGAACAGTGCGCACTTTGCTAACTTTTCTGTTTTCAACATTTCCCCAGCAAATCGTGCAACCTGTGGATAAGCCAGGGCCGTTTCGGCCCTGCTCTCCACAGCCGCGCCGACACGACGCGCAGCGCGATGCAAAAGCCGCCGCACGTCGCGGAAAACAGTTGTCCACATCGACACAGTGCGTGCACGCGGCCTGTGGAAAACGACGGCCGCCGCCGGCTGTAGCCTTCGCGACGCGGATGGACCAGCGGCGTCTCCTCATCGTCCTCGCGGTCGTCGCCGGCCTCGTCTTGATCGCGCTCGCCGTCGTCTACTGGGCCGAGCCGGCCAAGTCGCTGCCGTCGTGGATGCCCGGCCACGAGGCCGGGTCGGGTCACCACCACGTGAAGCACGGCATCGCGTCGTTCCTCGTCGGGCTTGCCTGCCTCGTGTACGCCTGGTTCCAGACGGGCTCGTCGCGAACACGCCAACCCTGAACGCGCGCTCGTGATCAGCTACGCCCAGGCGATCATCCTTGGGCTCCTCCAGGGCGTCTCGGAGCTCTTTCCCGTGTCGAGCCTCGGACACAGCGTGATCCTGCCGCGGCTGCTCGGCTGGCACATCCACCAAAACGACGCCTTCTTCATCACGTTCCTCGTTGCGACGCACCTGGCGACGGCGCTCGTCCTGCTCGGCTTCTTCCGGCGCGACTGGGTGCGGATCGTGCGCGGCCTCGGCCGCAGCCTGCGCGATCGCGAGATCCGCGACGACGACCCCGACGCCAAGCTCGGCTGGCTGCTGATCGTCGGGACGATCCCGGCCGGGATCCTCGGGCTGCTGCTCGAGCACAAGCTGCGCAGTGTGTTCGCGTCCGCGCAGTCAGCCGCGTTCTTTCTGATGCTGAACGGGCTGATGCTCTACGGCGCCGAGCTGTTGCGCCGGCGCGCGCCCGTGCACGAGAGCGGCGATCCAGACGAGCGGATCGCAAGGCGCGTCGGCTGGCGCGGCGCGGTCGCGGTCGGGGCCGCGCAGGCGATCGCGCTGATCCCCGGCTTTTCACGGTCCGGTGCAACGATGGGAGGCGGGCTCGTGATCGGGCTCTCGAACGAGGACGCGGCACGCTTTGCCTTCCTGCTCGCGACACCGATCATCGGCGCCGCGGCCGCGCTCAAGCTGCCGGAGCTGTTCGGCCCCGAGGGAAACGGCGTGCGCGGGCCCGCGCTCGTCGGCGCCCTCTGCTCCGCCGTGACTGCGTACCTCGCGGTGAAGTTCCTGATGCGGTTCTTCGAGACGAACCGGCTGACGCCGTTCGCCGTCTACTGCTTCACCGCCGGTGCAGCGCTCTCGATCTACTTCGCGCTCAGCTGACGGGCTGCCGCAGGAGCGCGGCGTAGGGGAGTCCCGTCACCGCGTCGACGTACACGGCGCGGTAGTCGACGGGAAGCACAGGCGGCAGGTCGCTTGCCTGGAAGGAACCGTCGGCCGCCGGCGTGACGGTTGCGACGAGCGCGCGCTGCTCGTCCGGACGCTCGCGGTAGAGCAGCACGGCGCCGCCGGTCGTGCCGGCGACGCGACCTGCGAGCTGGACGGCGGCGCCGCTCCGTGCGGCGCTGAGCGTCACCTCGACGCCGAGCGGGGCTGGGGAGCGGTACCAGCTGAGACCTGCGGCGTCGTCGAGCAGCACGTCGTGCGTTCCGTCGGCGCCGACGGCGAAGCCGGCGACGACGCCGTCCAGTTCCGACTGGCCGACGAGCCCGCCACAGATGCCGTCCCCGTCGAGCCCGAAGGCGATCGCGGGCACGCAGCGGTTTGCGGCGAGTTCAGGCCCGCGCGGTGTCACGACGAGAGCGGCAAGCGCGGCGTCCTCGATCGCGATCCAGCTCTTGGCGTGCGTACTGTGCGAAGCGACGACGACGGCCGGGGGGCCGAGCATCGGGTACGCCTCTGTCCAGGCGGCGAAGACGACCGAACCGGTCACACCGGCGGCGACGGGGCCGACCGGGACGCCGAGCGCGCTCGAGTGCAGGAACTGTCCCAGCCAGTCGCCCGGGATCGGCCGCCACTCGATCGCCGCAGGCAGATACGTCTCGACGACGCGGATCTTTCCCGACGGAAGCACGACCGGCGCCGCGCCCGGCAGTGTCGCCGTCGAGGGAAACCCGCCGCGCGTGATCCGGGTCGTGACGAGGCGGCCGAAGTAAGAGTCCGTCCGCACGAGCCGCAGGTACGTCTTCCGCGAGGGGAGCCAGACCGCGTACGCGACGACCGGCCGGCCCTGCGGGTCGAGCGCGAGGCCGCTCGGCCCGATCCGGTCGCGCTTCGCGTCCGGGAAGATCGTCTTCCACCGCCACTGCCCGCGCCGGCCGAGACCCGCCAGGGCGAGCCACGCGCCCGAACGCTCGCGCAGGAGGAGGGTCGGAGAGCCCAGCCGGTCGACGGCGAGCCCGTCGATCTCGACGTCGGCGGAGGGGAGATCGACGGATGCTGCCGACCAGGCGCCGACGTCGCTCCGCTCGGCGATCGACAGCACGCCGTTCGAGATGTACGCCGCAAGCGGCCGCGCGTTCACTCCGAGTGCGAGCCGTGCGTCGGTGACAGGCCCAGTGAAGACCGCCTCCGCCTGAGCCCTTCCAGTCCAGCAGAGCAGAGCCAGCAGGGGAAGGGCAAGCCGCCTCACGTCCGAGTAGCGCACCCGTGAAACGTTAGTCGTGTCGCAACTTGACATAACGTTGCTTCCCGTGCGCTCGGCTGACTGCGCGGATCTGGACGAGTTGGGCTTGCACCTCGCTCGCGGCGAGCGTCAGTGGCGAGGTCAGCGCGCAGCGCCGACCAGGCCGCGCGCCTGTTTGCGCGAGACCCTGGGCGGCACGAGAGCGAGTGGAGCGCCGATGACGAGAAGGACCGCGAGCGCAGCGGCCCCTAAGACGTAAGCAAGTACCCCGGCGGCAAACGCAGCCACGCCAACCATCGCGGCGGCGATGGCGGAGGCGAGGATGAGTAGCCGGATCGATCGGGTCATACGCGCGCTTTCATTCCCTAGATTAGTCCGAAGTACTCCAGAGTCCAGAGGAGCAACATCCCGAACCCGGTCAAACAGCTGCAGACTCCGATGAACTCTCCGTAGCTCGGCATATCCTTTGCGGCGGGGGTCTCTCCGTAGACGACGCTGTGGACAACCCCCGTGGCGAGCCTCGCGATCAAGCCGAGCAGAGTCCCCCACGCTAGGCCCGCCGCGATCGGTATCGACGCCTTGACCAGCCAATCCGTGACGGGCGTCGCATGAGCCGCCACCGGCCCATGCCCGTTCCGTGAGTTGCCGAGCATATGTGTGTTTACAGAATAGACAAGAAGCCGGACGTCTCAGGCACGACGAACGTGGCCGGTCGCGCTTGCGCGCGTCACCGCCGCGTCCGATCCGCGTGCGCGACGAGCGCGGCTGGCTCCGTTCCCTGATATCCGATCCGCACTAGGAATCGCGGCCCCAACGTGTTTCGATAGGCACCGCGTGCGGAAACACGCCCAGGAGCCCCTGATGCCGGTCGAGATCGAATCAATCCTCCAGCACGAGGACATCCAGACGCTGCTCGAGCAGGCCGAGTCCACGAGCGCCGTCCGGCAACTCGAGCTGGCGGAGGTGATCGAGGCGCACGAGTTCGACGTCTTCGAGGTGGATCTGCTCTACCGCGAGCTCGAAACGCGCGGAATCGACGTCGTCGAGGAGCCCGAGCGCGAGCCCGAGAAGCTCCCGCCCCCGCCTCCGCCGGCGGTCGAGTCGACGACCGACGCGCTGCAGCTCTTCCTACGCGAGGCCGGCCGGCACCCGCTGCTGACGGCCGCGCAGGAGGTCGAGCTCGCGAAGAAGATCGAGCGCGGCGACGGCCCGTCGAAACAGCGGATGATCCAGTCGAACCTGCGGCTCGTCGTGTCGATCGCGAAGAACTACCGCAACCAGGGCCTCCCGTTCCTCGACCTGATCCAGGAGGGAACGCTCGGGCTGATCCGCGCCGTCGAGAAGTTCGACTGGCGCCGCGGCTACAAGTTCTCGACCTACGCGACGTGGTGGATCCGGCAGGCGGTCGCGCGCGCGCTGGCCGACAAGGCGCGCACGATCCGGATGCCGGTGCACATCGTCGAGCGCCTGCAGAAGATGAACCGTGCGGAGCGCATCCTCTGGACCCAGCTCGGCCGCGAGCCGACGCTCGACGAGATCGCCGAGGAGGCAAATCTGTCGCTGCAGCAGGCGAAGGAAGTGAAGGCCGCGGCACGCGCGTCGACGTCGCTCGACCAGCCGGTCGGCGACCAGGACGACGCCGTCTTCGGCGACTTCGTCGCCGGCGAGGGGCCCCTTCCCGACGAGCAGGTCGAGGTCACGCTGCGCAGCGAGGCGCTGAAGCAGGCGCTGTGCGCGCTGCCGTGGCGTGATCGGCAGGTGATCATCCTCCGTTACGGCCTGCTCGACTCCGAGCCGAAGACGCTCGAGGAGATCGGCCGCCGCCTCGGCCTCACCCGCGAGCGCGTCCGGCAGGTCGAGGTCGAGAGTCTCAAGCGGCTCTCCAAGCTGCAAGAAATGGAGCGGCTCGCGCTTTAGCGTGTCGCGCCGACTTCTGGGACTGCAGCCAACAGCCGTCGCTTCTCGTCCGCGGTCAACTCAAACCACAGTTCTCGTTCGTGGGTGATCGAGCCGAGCCAGGTCGTACCGTCTTCGCGCAGTAGGGCGAGATCTTCCGGTAGTTCAGGCTGCTCCCAATCGAAGAATGAATCGGCCGCTTCGACGAGGATGTCGACTGTCTCGTCATTGAGCTGGAAGCGGATTACCTTGGCGGCGTGATCCACGAGTCGCGTCCCGGGCCATTCCGATTCTTGGGATCGGCTGACAACCTGTTCTTCGAGCGCCGCGAGAACCCTGCGTGCCGAATCACTTAGTCTGTTCTGGCGCTGCACAACAACGAGCCCAAGCGGGAGGCCTTCACTGCGCGCAAAGCGCAGGATCCGCTCATAGACGTCACCACTGAGGGTGAACGGACGCGGCGGTGTGTAGCTCCTCACGGTCCGCGAAACGATAGTCGCCCCTCGACGGCAGCGCGGCTATGCCGCGCTGCTCAAAACGGGTCGTCGAAGCGGGACCCGTTGACCACCAAGCAATGCGCAGCGCCCGCAGGGCGCGCGCCCCGAGCGTGAGCGAACGCGAAGCGAGGGACTATTCCGCGCTGAGGTACAGCTCGAGATCCGGCGCAACAACGCGCAGCTCGCGCAGTGCGCGCGACTCCAGCTGGCGGACGCGCTCGCGCGTGATGCCGAGCCCCTCCCCCACCTCTTCGAGCGTTTTCGGGTCGTTGTTCTCGCCGAGGCCGAATCGCAGCGCGAGCACGTGGCGCATGCGGGGGTTCAGGCGCTCGAGCGCGTCAGCCAACTCCTGCTTGCGCAGATGGTCGGCCGTCGCCTTGTCTGGGCGGTCTGTCTTCAGGTCCTCGATCAGGTCGCCGTAGAGCGACTCGCCGTCGCCAACGGGTGTCTCCAGCGAGACCGGGTCCTCGACGAGATCGAGCAGCTCCCGCACACGCTTCTCGGGGAAGCCGGACTCGTGCGCGAGCTCCTC
>Ga0209590_10000388_pt1 | contig 14135 bp, 11 predicted proteins | sample CZO8metaG_FD_188353 | JGI IMG/M metagenome (GOLD analysis project Ga0209590, IMG submission 188353) | Vadose zone soil microbial communities from the Eel River Critical Zone Observatory, Northern California, USA - CZOApr15con1.8 metaG... | ecosystem: Environmental > Terrestrial > Soil > Vadose...
GTTATCGACTTTAACCCCGGGCTGTTAGAGGAGGCCGTTACGTAAATCTCCACCTGTCTCGGCCGCTACTCGTAATGGCCGGCTTTCAAGTGTCGATCAATGGCCGGTTTTGAGCTGTCCACCGAGGCCGGCCCCGTCATGCTTCGTCAGCGGTCTCGCCATCGTGCCTCCCGGGTAGCGTAACGACAGTGGTCGGGCGTGATTGAACGAATGCCTGCAGTGTTCAATCGGATAGCGATGACAAACCCGGAAAGACGCCCGCTTTCGCGGATGCCCTAGGCCGAAGCTCGATCGCTGGGAAGGTTAGAGACTCTGCTTGCCAAAGGCGAGCGGCTCTCTGGAACCAGCTGATCTATCAGGACTTACCAAGAGTCCGCCGAAGGTCCTTAAGCAGCTTCTCAGTCTCGTCCAACGTGCGAATCAGGTCGACGTCGCCCTTCAGATCCGCCAGGGTTGTCCATGGATAGCCTTTGATCGTGTCCGCCAGAGCCTGAATGTCCCCGGTCAGTCCCTGGCGCTTCTTGCTAGGGCCAGGACCTAACTTGAGGAGCGAAGAATCGATCGAACCACCATCGGTCAGGAAGTCGTCTCGAGCGACTGGGTCTCGGAGAATCAGTCGGAGTTTCCTCAGATCCTTCGAGTTCGTGATGTGCTGGTCGTTGACCCGCTTAATGACGGCGTTCAGCACCTGCGGAGTCAGCAGTTTGCGATTCAGATTCTTGATTTCGCGAGCCCATGTGATCGATGTTGCGGGATCTGGAAGATTGGTCAACTTCTCCGAGAGCTCGTAGATCTCGACCAACTTGTCCAGTTCCCGGACGGTAATCCCTAAGATGTTCGCCGCGCTGGCCCGTCCGACAAGATCAACGAGCCGGTAAGCCACCATCTCCTTTTCTTTGGCGTCCCACTCTCGCCGCTGACGGTGAATGTAGATCCAGACGCGTAATCGCTCATCCTCGGAAAGTGTTCGATCCGTTACCTCCGCTGGGACCTTCCGATACTGATCCTTCTTTTGGACGTCGACAAGAATCTTGGAATTCGTCCAACGGCGGTCTCCGTCGACGATCCGAAACTTCCCGGGGTGGTCGGGATGTGGCTCGATCAGCAGCGGCTCGAAAATCCCCTCGTTGGCTTCGATTTGACGCTGCAGTTCTGGGTCTTCCTTTGGTCCCAGCCGGGGCTGGTTCGGGTGAGGGAGCACCTCGTCGAGGTCTACCGTCGTGCGGTAGGTCCTCAAGATCGTTCGACCCAGGCGTCTCTCCTGCCATTGTGCGGCCGGCGGCGAGGTCGACGCGGCTTGTGCGGTCATCTCTGGCCCTTGTTCGGTCATCAGGAGCGCCGACCCTCGAGGATCGTGCTCACTTCCGTGTCGACTTCTCTCACGACGTTACGCAGACGGCTCGTCATCTTGCCGCGCTTTTCCCAGACTTTGTCATGGGTGCGCTTCTCTTCTACGTCGAGTTCAGCCATCTGTGTCGTGAGACGGCCGGCCTCGATCAAATGCTGGCGATAGTCTTCCGAAATGATGTATTCGTACAGAAGCTCGCGCTTCTCGGAACGCTCACTTTGGCTCAACTCCATCGCGTGGATCCGCCGCATCACTCGTCGCACCAGGCCGACAATTTCTACAGCGCGAGCTCGATTGACGACGATGACCCTCGTTTCTTCGTCGATGTAGAGCTCTTTTTTGCCGCTTGGGAATACGGTAGTCGCGAGGATCGCGTAGTCAGCCTTGGCGGCCATCTGGTCTTCCCGGAGTTTGGTCACGTAGACGTTTTGCCAGCCCTGTCGATCTTTTGAGTCGATGAGGATCGTGCCGCACGACGTACCCTTGTCGAGGACCTGATGGCGGATGTCAGCGCCGGGTTGGCCCTTCTTGATGCGTGCGATGTCATCACGAGGAAAAGCGTCGCGCAGGGCGTCGTACACGTCGACTTCCGCTCCGTCGCCCACGTCGTCAGAGGTCTTACGCTGCACCTGACGAGTCAGCCCGTCGATCTTCTGCAGTAGTTGCTCCCGCTCGCGGTTGTGCTGAACCCTCTCCTTGAGCAACTTCGCATCTCGATCTTTTTCCAGGGATGCCCGCTGCTGAACGAGTTCCTTCTGCTTCGCTGCGTCAACCTGGTTGACCTTAGCGGCTGCTGCATCGCGTTCGTTCGTCAACGCCTTCATCCTCGTCTCTAACTCGGCCTTTACCCGAATCTCGGTCTGCTTTTCGGCTTCCTTTCGAACGGCGACGGCTCGGGCTTCCTGCTCTTTCAATTTGGCCGTGGCTTTGTCGCATTCTGCCGTTTTGGCAGCGACCTTTTTGTCCGCCTCCTGCTTTATTCGCGCTTCCGCTTTTTGCAAAGTCTCGCTGAGCTCCTCTTGCATGCGGGAGCGTTCTTGAGCGAGTTTCTTCCGTTCCTGTTCGGCGATTCGTGTTTGGATCTCGATGAATCTAGCTCGGGCGATGGTCGTTCCACACCAGGGGCATTGATCCGTGGCGGCGTGATGTTGAAGCGCGACTGCTGTGCCCATCATATCCTCCGAAAGCGCCTACTTGGACGCAAAAGGATAATAAAGGTCCTTTTAGGTCCTTGTCAACAGGAAAGAACGGTCGCCTTTCTGGGCGTCCAGCTGGGCAAAGGCCTGAGATCAGGAGTGTCCTCGGAGCCCGAGTCAGCTCGGCGACGGAATGCGTGAAGGGCCAACATTGCTGGGTTTTTGCCTTCATTCAATTGTCGTGACCTCCCCTGTCAATCGTCAGCGGTATGCTGTCCCGTCCGGCACCGTCTGCCTGGGCGGCCAACACGAGCATTTGCTGCGGCGCTTTAGCAGAAACAAATGGGAAAGCTCCAAGGTCTCACGCCGGCAACAGCGCTCCGCCGCGGCCTGCCCGACGCGCTGGTCACAGCCGGGCGTGCTCAATGGTTCGGCGGCCTGGCTGCTCGTGCCTCCCGCCGCTTCGGCATTCAATGAATACTGCATGGGATCTCGCGGAGACGCAACGACTGATGGAGCATCCGGCCGTCCGGCTGCTGCGCAGCCAGAATTCCGCGCTCACTCTCACATTCCTGCACCGTGCATTCAAGGAACACCACGCGATCGCTGTACCTGAATCGCACCTCCGCGCTCGCTTGGAGAACTTTCTCGATGAGGCCCGCTTACAGCGGTCCGGAGCCTACGCACAAACGGCGGCAGAATACCTAGCCGCATGGTGTGGGACCGAGCAATTGCTCCTCAAGAAGCTCTATAGCGAAGAAGCTGAAGAACCTGTGTTCGAGCTCACAACGGCCGCCGAGCGGGCCATGCAGTGGTTGGAGGACTTGCAGGCGCGTCCTTTCATCGGTGCGGAATCGAGACTCGAGTTAATCTTTCGGCAACTCCAAGAGATCGTGCTGTTTTCGACGCCGGACGCGGACCGGCGCGTGGCGGCGCTGCGGACGCAGCAGGCGGCGTTGCAGGCGAAAATTGAATCAATCGAGGCGACGAACACTGCAGAAGCCTACACCGCGGTGCAACTGACCGAGCGGTTTGCCAATGCGCTCGATCTTGCCCGGGGACTCGCGGGCGATTTTCGGCAACTCGAGGAGAATTTCAAGGAAGTTGCCCGCGCGTTAGCCGAGGAACAGACGAAGCCCGGAAGTACCAAGGGTCGCATCGTTGGCCAATTACTCGACACGCACGCCGCTCTCAAGAATTCGTCGCAAGGGCAGAGCTTTTATGCCTTTTGGAGTTTGCTTTCCTCGCCCGAACGACAGCAGCACTGGCGGGACCTGATTAGGCAGGTGTACCGCATGGATGCCATCGACGCGGACCTGCGGGCAAACCGTCTGCTGGAGCGGCTCTCCAGCCGCCTGCTTGTCGAGGGGGAACGCGTCGTGCGCTCGAACGAGCGCATGGCCGCGACGTTGCGCCGTGCCCTCGAGAGCGCCGCCACCGGCGAGGATCGGCGTCTTCGCGAGCAAATACGCGAAATCCAGCAGCTGGCGCTGGCCTGCCGTACGACACCTCCGCCTGAGGACGAGTTTTTCGAACTGTGGGGTCCACCCGGCGTGTTCACGAGCTTCAGCCGCGCTTTCTGGCAACCGGAGATGGCCGGACGGGTTGCCGGCGATCTTACGTTCGCCGGACAGGCACTCGATTGGGAAATGGTGCATCGCTTCCGCGCACTTGTGGACCTGAACCTCGCCCGGCTTCGAGACCAGATCCGAACATGCCTTTTGGCGGCGGAATCCGTTCTGCTGTCGCAGGTCCTCCGACGATTTCCTCCGCGCGAAGGCATCCTGGAAGTCGTCGGCTATCTCGTTGTCGCAATGCAAGATTCGCAGCACTACGTGCCGGGTGATCAATTCGCGGAAGTGCAACTCGACGCAGCTGGCGGCAGCCGCGAATGGTGGCGCGTGCCCGAAGTCTTGTTCACGCGAGCGGAGTAAACGTAATGGAAGTGAACACGACCTTCCCGGAGCGAAACTTCGTGCTGGCGCGTCTGCTGCTCCAGCCGATCTACCGGGAGGACGGCTCGCTGTGGGAAGTGCTCCGTGCTGAGCGGGACGTGGTCACCCACTATTTTCGCCAGATCGGCCAGGAGTTGGTCATCGATGAGGCCGAAGGGTACGCCTTTCTTCGCCAGATCGAACCGGAAGGCGGCGAGGTGGTGCCCCGCGTCGGACGTCGCCAATCGCTCGGCTACACAGCAACCCTGCTCCTGGTTTGCTTGCGCGAAGAACTGGCTCGTTTCGACGTGGCGCCGGGGGACTCGACGCGACTTGTTAGAACGCGGCAGGAGTTGCGCGAAATGGTGAGTCAGTTCTTGCGCGAAACGAACAATCAAATTCGCGACGTCCGAACGATCGACGGCGCGATCCGGCGCCTAGAGGAGCTGACTTTCTTGCGCGTTTTCGGCCTCCTGGAGGCAGACACCTTTGAAGTCATGCGGATTCTCAAGGCCCGATTCGGACCTTCTGACCTCGAGCAAGTAAAGGACCGCCTCGCGCGTCATGCCGAACGAGGAGTTTGATATTAGCGGCGTCAGCGCTCCTCCCGCGGAACCGGGCTTCCGCCTTGAACGGCTCGAACTGTGGAACTGGGGCACGTTTCATGGTGAGGCGCAGACGCTCGAGCCTCGCGGAGGTTGGGCGTTGTTGGTCGGAGATAATGGCTCGGGAAAGTCCACCGCCATCGATGCGTTGCGCACTTTGCTCGTGCCGCCGCGGATCTTGAACTACAACGACGCATCCGGCGACGGCCGTCGCACTGGAGGTCGTGATCGGACGCGGCGGTCGTACGTACGCGGCGCATGGGCGAGCTCGAGCACCATCGATTCAACGACACCCACCACGCAACATTTGCGTGAAGCCGGGACGCTGAGCGCGGTCGCGGCGGTTTTCACCGACGCCTGGCGACAGGTATCGGTGACGTTGGCGCAGGTGCTCTGGGAACACGAAGAGCAGGTGCGGGAACTCTATGCCGTGACGTCCGGCCGGCGCAGCTTGCGAAACCTCATGGAGGGACACTCCAATACGGGCGAAATCAGGCGTGCCGCCCGCCGCAACGGTTGGCATATCGAAGACAGCTTTGCTGCGTATGCGGAGCGGATGCGCGGGCTACTGCACATTCCAGGCGATAAGGCCCTCGAGGTCTTCAACCGCGCGATAGGCATGAAGGAAGTCAGCGACATCGACGCGTTTGTGCGGCAGTTCATGCTCCCGTCAGCCGAAACGTTTGCCTTCATTCGCGACACGGTGCAACCCCACTATCGGACGCTGCTCGACTGCTGGGCTGCAATCGAACGCGCTGAGCGACAGATTGCGCTCTTGGCTCCCGTAGCTGACCGAGCCAATCGCATCAGAGAGAGTGAGGCTCGCATCGACGGCTGGAGACAATTGCAGGAATTGGCGGTCCCCTATTTCGCCAGCCGACACTTGGTGCTGCTGCGAGAACACGAGATCGAGATTTCAACCGCGATCGCCTCAGCGGAAGCCGCGCGCGACGATGTCGCCGGCCGTGTCGCCGAAGATCGCCGCGATCGCGATCTTGTGAACGCAGCTATCGCAAGCACTGACGTTGGACCGCGGCTCCAAGCCATCGAGCGAGAATTGCAGCAAGCGGAGCAGGCGCGGAAACACGCGCACCAGCGACGGATGCGCGTCGAACCAGCGGCACAGCTCCTCGGAATGGTGTCAAGCCTGACAGACGCAGCCAGGTTTGTCGCAGCTCATCTTGTTTGGGAACAACGAGAATCGGCGGAAAGCATCATCGCGAGTGAGGCGGAAGAATTGCGGGCTGCTCGACGGCACGATCAGGAGCTCGCTCTCAAGGTGCGCATCGAAAAAGTGGACGAACTCGAAAGCGTTGAGCGGCACCGCGTCAACATTCCGCGCGAGTTTCTTGCCATTCGCTCACGCGTGTCACGAGCCGTCGGAGTTCCGCCAGAGACGATGCCGTTCGCTGGCGAACTGATCGAGGTAAGAAGCGCTTACGAAGATTGGATTGGCGCGATCGAACGCCTTCTGCGGAGCTTTGGTCTTTCGCTGTTGGTCCCAGAGGAGTTGTATCGGCCTGCTGCCGAATTCATCAACGCTACCCCACTCGGCCTACGTTTGACCTTTCATCGCGTACCTACTCGCTCGGTCACGCCGCCGAACCTGTCGACCGACCGCGTGCCTGGGCGGCTTGAATTTCGCACCGACCATGCTCTGCACCTTTGGGTGGCGAACGAGCTGGTCCGACGCTTCAACCATCGGTGTTGCGCGTCGATCGCGGAACTCGAGGCCGCCGACCGCGGCCTTACGCGCGAGGGTCTCGTGCGCGAAGGCACGCGCCACGTGAAAGACGATCTGAGATCAGTGGATGATCCCAGCACTAGGGTTCTCGGCTGGTCTACGGATCGCAAGATCGCTGCACTGCGGAATCAGATCGTGGAAGCCGAAAAACGAGCCGAGGCGGAAGCGAAGGCGGCGTCCGAAGCCTCACGGACGGCAACGTTGGCCCGCGACCGCGCAAACGCCGCACGCGAATTGTTGGCGATCGCAGAATTCTCTGAGATCGATCCGCAGCGTTGGAGCGAGGATGTCATGCGACTTCGAAGCGAGCAGGAACTGCTCGAGAGAAGCTCCCATGAATTGCGTGCATTGCAGGAGCGGTTGCGGGAAATTGATGCGGCCATCAGTAAAGGCGAAAACGACTTGCGCGAGCGTCACGGCGAACTCGGGCGCTTGCGCGATCGTCTAGAGGTGTGCCGGAATCGTGCCCAGGCTCGCGAGCGGCAACTGGCCGACATCGGCGGTTTCGATCACGACGGACTGGAAGTCGCTTTTGCCGAAGTCAACGCGACCCTGCCTACTCTCACTCTTGACAATGCCGACCAGGTGACGCACGCCGCCCATCAAAGCCTGCAAGGCCGGATCAGCAACGATCAGCGGAAGGTCAACGAAGCCGCGGAGAAGATGATCGCAGGCATGAGCGATTTTCTCAGCCAGTTCCCGGAGTTCCGGCAGACACTCGAAGTCGGGCGCGTGTACGCCGAAAGCTTCGCTGCGGCGCTACAACGCATCGAAGATGAGGACCTTCCACGTCATCGGGAACGATTCGAACACTACCTCAACGAAAACCTCGTGGGTGATCTCCTGATGCTCAACCGGCGTCTCGAGGAGCACGAAGAGGCGATCGAAGGACGCATCGAAGAGATCAACGGAGCTCTTCACGGCATTGACTATGCGGACGACACGTACGTTCAGTTGCGGTTGGTCAGTCGGCTGGGCCACGACGCAGCAGATTTCCGGCGTAAGCTGCGCGATTGCTTCGAACATGGCATCGCTCCAGCGCCCGACGAGCGCCTGCGGATCTTCGAACGCGTTCGCCTCCTACTCGAACAGTTTCAACGGGACCCTGACGGCACCCAACGCGTCACGGACGTCCGGAACTGGTTTGCTGCCGGTGTGCGGGAGCTACGCCGCGCAGACGATGTCGAGGTCAATTACTACGCCGCCACGACGGGCAAGTCTGGAGGACAGAAAGCGAAGCTGGCCTTCACGATTCTCGCATCGGCGCTGTCGGCGCAGTACGGGCTCTCAACGGCACCAGTTGACGCGCCGAACTTTCGTCTCGTGGTGATCGACGAAGCGTTCTCGCGCACCGATGAATCGAATTCTATCCGCGCCATGGAGCTCTTCGCGCGCCTCGGATTTCAACTGCTGATCGTTGGTCCATTTGACGCAAAGGCGAAGCTCGCGGTGCCGTTCGTCCAGACCATTCATCTCGCATCCAATCCGGCGGGGAATAGCTCGCGCTTGATTGCGTTGACGCGAGAGCAGGTTGAAGCAACACGTCTGGACGAGGCACAGCACGGAGAGACGCTCGCACCAGATGAGGTGCCGTCGGCGTCACCGTCGGGGACGATACTGTGATTCTGACCTCATGCTGAGTCCGGCAGACATTCTGGAAACAGCCATGCGCAGGTGGCCGCTCGTACTACGTGCCGAAGCAGTTGGAGATAACATGTTTCCACTGCAGATTCCGTTCAGTCGGCCAACCACGACCGGGGATTTCGCGGTCCTACGACGCGAGATCGAAGGGCTGGCCGCGGCGCCCCACGAATGGCGGATTGACTGGGAGGAAGTCCAAACCCGAAAGTGGGGACGCCAACGCTTTCCTGTGCGAATCGCTTTCGATTCGGTCGAGAAACTCGCAGCGGCCTTGGGGCGATCGGGAGAGCTTAAGGCGTTCCGAAACGCACTACGGTCAGCGCGAGAGACATGCCCGGCGCTGGAGCCTTGGTTGCGCGCGAGAGCGCACCGAATCGTCGATTACCTAGAAGATTGGCCCGGACTCGTGTCTGTTTGCGCCTATTTGGACGCTCACCCGCGACCAAGCTGTTTCGCCCGGCAGATACCATTGCCTGTCGGTACCAAGTTCATCGAGGAGCACGCCGGAATTCTGCGGGAACTTCTCGACGTCGTACTCGGCGATCGCGTCAATCTCGACGGCATAACGTTCTCCGAGCGGTTCCATCTTCGTGTGGAGCCCCCGCGAGTGCGATTCCGTTTTCTTGATACTGAGCTGCGTGAGCGTGTCGGCTGGCCGGTCGCGGACTGTTCCGTACCCGCGCCGGCGTTCGCAGAGCTCGCGTGGGACATTGGACGCGTCCTCGTCGTCGAGAACCGGGACGTGTTTCTGTGTTTACCGGAGGTCTCAGGCACGCTGGCAGTGTTTGGAGCGGGTAAGGCGGCATCGCTACTGCCCGCCTGCCGCTGGATGACGGCGGCGGACATCGTGTACTGGGGCGACTGTGATGAAGCGGGGTACAGCATTCTTTCAGGTTTACGTTCCAGCTTTCCGCGTGTGCGAAGTCTGCTGATGGATGAAGCCGCGTGGTCTCGGTGGAAGCACCTCGCTGTGCCAGGTAAGCGTGACGCTGCAGCTCACCACGGTCACCTGCTCGCGACCGAACGAGCCGTGCTCAACGAGGTCGTGGCGGGTCCGTGGATGCTTGAGCAGGAAAGGATCCCACCATCTGAAGCCGAGCGCGCGGTATTGGCGGCGCTCGCATGAACCGTTCCTGCGAACGTTCCGCTCGAAACGGGCTTTCCGTTCCCGCTTGGAACACACCCATTTTGGCGTCAACCGTCGGCATCTCGGCCTCGAACTAGGCCGCGCCGAATTGTGACTAGGTCTCTGATGTCTTCCTCGCGAACCTTGCATGAAAGGGGAGGTGCCGGGGAAGAACTCCGACGTCTGTGTAGAATAACTACCACTAATGATCAAATGGTAGTAAAATTACACACAGACTATGGAATCTCAAGCGCGCATCCTTCGGCTCGCTCGGAAGAAGCGGCTGTTCCGGCTATCCGAAGCGGCAGCCGCTGGCATCCATCCAGAATCAGTGCGTCGGCTGACGCGTCAAGGGCAGCTGACTCGGGTGGGGCGTGGGCTGTACGCCCTACCCACACTGGAGCCCACTGAGCACCATACGCTGGCCGAGGTGGCCAAGCGCGTCCCCAAGGGTGTCTTCTGCCTGCTCACTGCGCTTCGGTTCCACGGCCTCGGGACGCAAAATCCGCGCGAGGTGTGGCTAGCTGTAGATCGGCGGGCCGGAATACCGCAGGTGGACTTCACGCCGGTCCGGACGCTTCGGATCTCGGGCGCGGCACTCACCAATGGCATCGAAGAGCACGATGTCGACGGCGTGCGGGTACGAGTCACTAGCCCAGCACGGACCGTGGTCGACTGCTTCAAGTTTCGCAACAAGATCGGCGTGGACGTCGCGGTCGAAGCGCTGAGGGACTACCGGCGTCTTCGGAAGGGTACCGCCGATGATCTCTGGCGCCACGCGAAGCAGCTGCGGCTGGCGCAGGTCATGCGCCCCTACTGGGACAGCCTGGTATGACCCGCAAGGCGCCTGTCAACGTCGCCGCGTCGGTTCGGGCGAGGCTCCTCAAGGTGAGCAAGGAGCGGCGGGAAGATTTCACGCTGACGCTTGTCAACTACGCTTCCGAGCGGTTTCTGTACCGGCTCTCAAAGTCCAAGTACCGCGACCAGTTCATCCTGAAAGGGGCCATGCTGTTCGCGGCACGTATCGGCGAACCGTATCGGCCCACACGAGATCTCGATCTGCTCGGCATGGGCGAGGCGACCGAGGCGGCCATTGACACGGCTGTTCGCGACATCATCGCCACTGATGTCGGTGACGATGGCCTTGTCTTCGACGTGGACACGCTGCGGGTGCATGTCATTCGCGAAGACGATCGCTACGGTGGCATGCGAGCCAGTCTGCAGGGGTATCTTGCCGGCGCACGCATTCCCGTTCAGATTGATATCGGGTTCGGAGATGCAGTGACGCCGGCAGCGACCGACCTCGATTTTCCTACGCTCCTCGAAGGGATGCCGTCCGCGAACGTCCTGGCGTACCCAATGGAAACGGTTGTCGCCGAGAAAGTGGAAGCGATGGTGGATCTCGGGATCTCGAACAGTCGGATGAAGGACTTCACTGACGTCGCCGTCGCTGCCAAGCGCATCGCCTTTGATGGGGCCACGCTGGTTAGCGCCCTTCGGGCCACATTCCACCGGCGCGGGACCGCGTTTCCTGACGGGGAGATCGTGGCGATGACCGACAGCTTCGTTCAAGACGCGACCGCGCAAGCGAACTGGAAAGCCTTCGCCAATCGAAACCAGGTTCAATTCGAAAGCTTGGGACAACTCGTGTCGGAACTGCGGGAGTTCCTGCGCCCGCCACTCCTACGAGCTCGATCAGAAGATGACTTCGCGGCGCGCTGGAATCCCGGCGGGCCGTGGGTATGAAGAGCATTCCCGTCAGGACGAGGCCGGCGCTCCGATAATAGCAATCTCCAGGGAGCGCGCCGGGCGGGTCAAGACCGCGCAGCGCCGAGCGCAGCGAGGGCAGTCTTGGTGTGCTCGGCATGAGCACAGAACAACGAGGTGAGACATGCAATAGGTCAAGTCCTCTTGGGGTCCTGACGGAGGAAACCCACCATCAACGAGACAAGGGCGTCGAGTACGTGCGGCCCGCGAGGGGACGTCCGGTAGAAGTCTGATGATGCAGTACCGAACCGAGCGAGAGCGAAGCGTCCCGGAGGCGTCCGAATCTGCGGGTGAGCTGGCCAACGGCAGCGAAGCCCATATCCGTCGGGCAGGCGGGCGTATAGGCACCGGCGTCGGTACGAAGTTCTGTGTGCTTACCCGAGGAGACCTCTCGGCTCCCGCCCGACGGGCGGAAGCCATCGAGGACCGAAAGACGAGATGGTGATGAGACGAGAGGTGTCGGATGGTCGCGTAGTACCGGAAGGCCGTCGAAAGACGGTCCCAACCGCTCGCCGCGAGCGGGGAGGGAAGGCGACCACGGCCAGTGAACGTGCAGGCCAACGGGACCTGTTTCTCGAGACAGCCGACAGCCCGCAAGGGGCCGTTCCCGGCGCACGGACGGGCCAACCCGCACCCCGTGTCCGGTATGCGGTGCCGAAGTCGAGAACCACACCCGGAAAGACCCTGCCGGCGATGACGATGGAGGAGGTGGCCAACGAGGAAAACCTGATACGGGCGTTTGGGGAAGTGGCACAGAACCGCGGGGCCCCTGGTCCGGATGGACAGAGCATCGACGAGGTGCACAAGCACTTGGGCGAGCTGCTGCCCGTAGTCCGTCATCGCCTGCTCGACGGAAGCTATCGCCCGGGGATGATTCGCGGGGATGATTCGCCGGGTGTGGATTCCGAGGCCAGGCGGCGGCGAGCGCGGCCTTGGTATTCCCGATGTGGTCGACCGGTGGGTTCAGCAGGCGGTGCTGCGAGTGCTCAGCCCGCATTGGGAGCCGACCTTTCACCCATCGAGCCATGGCTTCCGACCGGGGTGCAGCTGTCACACGGCCATCGCCGAGGCGAAGCAGTATCTGGCAGACGGGTACGAGTGGGTTGTGGATCTGGATCTTGAAAAGTTCTTCGATCGCGTCCACCACCAGCGATTGATGGCGCGGCTGGAGACGAAGGTCAAGGACCGGCGGCTCATCGCGCTCATCCAACGGATGCTCAACGCCAAGGTGGTGTTGCCCGACGGCGTGGTGGTGAATACGGACGAGGGCGTCCCGCAAGGCGGTCCGCTGTCGCCGTTGCTCAGTAATATCGTGCTGGACGAACTCGACCGAGAGCTCGCCCGGCGCGGCCACCGCTTCGTCCGCTACGCCGACGACGCGAACATCTACGTCCAAAGCGAGCGCGCGGGGCACCGTGTGATGGCCAGTGTGGTCCGGTTCATCGAGCGGCAGTTGCGCCTCAAGGTGAATCAGGCCAAGAGTGCGGTGGCGCGACCAGAAGAACGGCACTTCGTGGGCTTCAGCCTCCGACGCAATCCGGAGGATGGCGGCATCGAAGTTTTCCTGTCGAAGCGGTCGAAGGACCGCATCGACGCGAAACTCCGCGAACTGACGCCGCGAGCATGGGGGCAGTCGCTTCGTGGCTGTATCCGCGAGTTCAACGCGTATCTTCGCGGGTGGCTGAATTTCTTCGGGACGAGCTGCACTGATGCCGTGGCGCGCACGCTCCACAACCTTGACGCGCATATCAGGCGGCGGCTGCGCGCGCTGCTGCTTCGGCAGTGGAAGCGCAGGCGCTTCATCGTCCGACGTCTCGTCCGACTGGGGGCGCAGGCCAGCACCGCATGGCGGCGTGTCTACGAGGGTCACAAATCCTTGTGGGCGCTCAGCCACTGTGGCCCGGTGGACTACGCCCTCGATAAGCGGTACTTCGCGGAACACGGGCTCCTTTCCTTGGAGCACGCGTACCGCGAGATGCACCACGTCATCGCTCCGGCGCAGCTGACACTTGCGCTGGAATAGCTGCGGGCGGCGCGGCTGGCGTCGGACTACGCGGATTGACATCCGCCGACGCCGATGTCCCGAAGAGCCGGATGTGAGGCCCACAAGTCCGGTTCTGTGAGAGCTGGGGGAGGGCAACCTTCCCCGGCTACTCGACACGCGCCAAGCGCTCCCGGATAATCGAGAACGGAGCGACGGCGCGGGACCCATTGAACCGAGCACGCTGCCGCCTGGAATCATGCCGAAGTACACCTGTCTTTGCTGCGGGCATTCTGAGACCTTCGAGAGTGCAGAAGTCGCGCATCACGCGAGTTGGGATGTTGCTCCGTACTTCACGCTCCAGCCTCTGTGCGATCTCTGCATGTCGGCGCCGATTCTCATCCTCGGACTTGCGGGCGCGCGGAAGCAGCACGCTGCCGCCCACGCACATTGGAAACAACACGGTCGCCCGGAACGTTCCGACGAGAAGGCTGTGGCGGATTCCGACCAGAACCGAGGGTAAGAGCCATCCGTGCGAATGGTGCGAGATATGCCGAAACCGAGTGCATCATCCGCGCGGCACCTACGCTCGCTGCCCGGTCCTCACTCGGCGCGCCAACCGATGTAACACACACGAGGGATCGGGTCGCGGTTGAAGCGCGGATCGCGCACGCCTAGCCCGCCTAATTCCGGGCTCGATTCCCGAGCGCATCCGTGTCCGAATCGCCGCCGAGACCGTCTGCGATCTTCGGGCTGGGCAACCGGGGCGTGAGCGACCCCTGAACAGCGCCGGGAACAACCTCGTGCGCGGACGCCGGGGTCGCTCACGCCCCGATTGCTGTACCTGCGCGGC
>Ga0209590_10000389_pt1 | contig 14132 bp, 23 predicted proteins | sample CZO8metaG_FD_188353 | JGI IMG/M metagenome (GOLD analysis project Ga0209590, IMG submission 188353) | Vadose zone soil microbial communities from the Eel River Critical Zone Observatory, Northern California, USA - CZOApr15con1.8 metaG... | ecosystem: Environmental > Terrestrial > Soil > Vadose...
AGTCGATCGTCTTCCCCGACCCGGTCATCAGCGTGGCGATCGAGCCGCGCACCAAGGTGGACCAGGAGAAGATGGGCCAGGCGCTGGCCAAGCTCGCCGAGGAAGACCCGACCTTCAAGGTCCGGACCGACGAGGAGACCGCGCAGACCATCATCTCCGGGATGGGCGAGCTCCACCTCGAGATCATCGTCGACCGGATGCTGCGCGAATTTGCGGTCGACGCCAACGTCGGCAAGCCGCAGGTCGCCTATCGCGAGACGATCAAGCGCAAGGCGCACGGGGTCGGGCGCTTCATCCGGCAATCGGGCGGTCGCGGTCAGTACGGCCACGCCGAGATCAACATCGAGCCGAATGAGGCAGGCAAGGGCTTTGAGTTCGTCAACAAGGTCGTCGGCGGCTCGATCCCGAAGGAGTACCACTCGGCGGTCGAGAAGGGCATCATCGAGGCGCTCAACAGCGGCGTGCTGGCGGGCTTCCCGGTGGTCGATGTCAAGGCGACGCTGGTCGACGGCTCCTACCACGAGGTCGACTCCAACGAGATGGCCTTCACCATCGCCGGATCGATGGCGGCCAAGGACGGCATGCACAAGGGCCAGCCGACGCTGCTCGAGCCGATCATGAAGGTGGAGGTCGTCATGCCCGAGGAGTTCATGGGTGAGATCCTCGGCGACCTGTCCTCGCGGCGCGGCCAGATCCTCGGCATGGAAGGCCGGGCCACCATGCAGGTGGTGCGCGCCTATGTGCCGCTGGGCAACATGTTCGGTTACGCCACCGACCTGCGGTCCAAGACCCAGGGTCGCGCTGTCTACAGCATGGAATTTCATCACTATCAAGAAGTCCCGAAGTCGATCGCCGAAGAGATCGTTGCGAAGTCGAGAGCTTAAGGAGGATTCGAGAAGGAGTAACAATGGCGAAGAAGAAGTACGAGCGCACCAAGCCGCACGTGAACGTGGGAACCATCGGTCACATCGACCATGGCAAGACCACGCTGACCGCGGCCATCACGAAGGTCCTGTCAAAGAAGGGATTCGCTGAATTCCGCTCCTTCGATTCGATCGACAATGCCCCCGAGGAGAAGGCGCGCGGCATCACGATCGCGACCGCCCATGTCGAATACGAAACCGAGAAGCGGCACTACGCGCACGTCGACTGCCCGGGGCACGCCGACTACATCAAGAACATGATCACCGGCGCTGCCCAGATGGACGGCGCGATCCTGGTGGTCGCCGCCACCGACGGCCCGATGCCCCAGACGCGGGAGCATATCCTGCTGGCGCGCCAGGTCGGCGTGCCGCGGATCGTCGTCGCGCTCAACAAGGTCGACGCGGTCGACGACCCCGAGATCCTCGAGCTCGTCGAGCTCGAGGTCCGCGAGCTGCTCTCGAAGTATGAGTTCCCCGGCGACGACATCCCGGTCGTCAAGGTCTCGGCGCTCAAGGCGCTCGAGGGCGATCCCCAGTGGGAAGACTCGATCATGAAGCTGATGGACGCGGTCGACAGCTACATCCCCGTCCCGGAGCGTGCCCTCGACAAGCCGTTCATGATGCCGATCGAGGACGTCTTCTCGATCGAAGGTCGCGGCACGGTCGTCACGGGCCGGATCGAGCGCGGCCAGGTCAAGGTCAACGAAGAGGTCGAGATGGTCGGCATCAACGACACTCGCAAGACGGTCGTGACCGGCGTCGAGATGTTCCACAAGCTGCTGGATTCCGGCCAGGCCGGCGACAACGTCGGCTGCCTGCTGCGCGGCATCAAGCGTGAGGAGGTCGAGCGCGGCCAGGTGCTGGCCAAGCCCGGCTCGATCAAGCCGCACACCGAATTCGACTCGCGCGTCTACGTCCTGACCAAGGAAGAGGGCGGCCGGCACACGCCCTTCTTCAAGGGATACCGCCCGCAGTTCTACGTGCGGACCACCGACGTGACCGGCGAGGTCGAGCTGCCCGAGGGCACCGAGATGGTGATGCCGGGCGACAACATCGACATGAAGATCAAGCTCATCACCCCGATCGCGGTCGAGGAGGGGATGCGCTTCGCCATCCGTGAAGGTGGCCGCACGGTCGGAGCCGGCGTGGCCATCAAGGTGATCAAGTAAGCTCGTGGCCCAGAAGATCCGTATCCGGCTGAAGGCCTACGATCACCGCGTCCTCGACCAGGCCGCGGACAAGATCGTGGACACCGCGCGGCGAACGAACGCGTCGACGGCCGGACCCATCCCGCTGCCCACCGAGGTCAACAAGTGGACGGTGATTCGGTCGCCGTTCATCGACAAGGACTCGCGCGAGCAGTTCGAGATGCGCACCCACAAGCGGATCATCGACATCCTCGACCCGAACCCGAAAGTCGTGGACGCGCTGATGCGGCTCAACCTGCCGTCCGGCGTCAACATCGAGATCAAGCTCTAGCGATGGCGACAAAAGGGCTGCTGGCCAAGAAGATCGGGATGACCCAGGTGTTCACCGAGAAGGGAGAGCTCCTGCCCGTGACCGTGCTCGAGGCCGGGCCCTGCGTCGTGATCGCGCTGCGGGCCGTCCAGAAGGATGGCTACGGCGCGGTCCAGCTCGGTTTCGGTGACGTCAAGGAGAAGACGCTCACCAAGCCCACCGCCGGCCACTTCAAGAAGGCTGGGGTTGCCGCCCATCGCCATGTTCGCGAGGTTCGTCTCAAGCCCGATGCCCCCGCCTATGAAGTCGGCCAGGCGCTCAAGGCCGACCTCTTTTCCGCCGGCGAATGGGTCGACGTCACCGGCACCACGAAAGGCAAGGGGTTTTCCGGCCAGCACAAGCGCCATCACTTCGGCCGCGGCCCGGTCACGCACGGCTCGCACAACATCAAGCAGCCCGGCTCGATCGGCTCCTCCTCGACGCCCTCGCGCGTCTACAAGGGGATGCGCATGGCGGGTCAGCTGGGCAATTCGCAACGGACCACCCTGCACCTGAAGGTGGTACGGGTAGACCTCGACCGTAACCTGATCCTGGTCAACGGCGACGTCCCCGGCCACAAGAACAGTGTCGTGCTGGTTCGGGACTCGACGCGGCAGCCCAAGGGGAAGAAGTAATGGCGGCCACCGAGAAATCATCCGCCACGGTCTATGACCGCGAGGGCAAGGAGAGCGGCCAGATCGAATTGCCACCGTCCGTCTTCAACGCCCCGGTGAACGAGGCCGTGCTGCACCAGGCGGTGCGGCGTCAGCAGGCGAACGATCGCCAGGGCACCCATGAGACCAAGACCCGCGGCGAGGTGTCCGGCGGCGGGAAGAAACCCTGGAAGCAGAAAGGCACCGGGCGCGCCCGCCAGGGCAGCACCCGGGCACCCCAGTGGCGGCATGGCGGCACCGTCTTCGGTCCGCACCCCCGCAGCTACGAGCAGAAGATGCCGCGCAAGCAGCGCCGCTTGGCCCTTCGGTCGGCCCTCTCGGTGAAGTCGCAGGAAGGCGCGGTGCGCATCGTCGAGGAGATCGCGCTGGAGGCGCCCAAGACGCGAGTCCTCGCCGGCCTCTTCGACGAGATGGGCGCAGGCGCCCGCACGCTGTTCGTCATTCCCGAGCATGACCTGATGCTGGAGAAGTCGACGCGCAACCTGGCGGGCGTCAAGACCATCCTCGCGACCAACCTCAATCCCACCGACGTGCTGACGGCCGACACCATCGTCTTCACCCGGTCGGCGCTGACCCAGGTCGAGGAGTGGCTGTCGGGCCCGCCGGCCCACGCGACCGGCGCGGGACGTGCCAAGGGAGCGTTTGAGGCGTCATGAGAGCGGCGGTCGAGGTGATCCAGCGTCCCCTGATCAGTGAGAAGAGCTACGCCGCGATGGCGACCGGAAAATACCTCTTCCGGGTTCACCCGAAGGCGACGAAGACCGAGATCGCGCTGGCGATCGCGGACGCCTTCAAGGTCGAGGTCGTCAGCGTCAACACGATGCATGTCCGCGGCAAGGAACGCCGCCGTGGCCGCACCCATGGCTTTCAGTCGAACTGGAAGAAGGCCGTGGTCACGCTGGCGGAAGGGCAAAAGATCGAAAGCATGTTCCAGGGTGTCTGATCCATGCCGATAAAGAAGTACCGCCCCACCTCGCCCGGCCGCCGATTCATGTCGGTGAGCGCCTTTGATGACATCACCCGGAAAAAGAAGCCCGAGAAGCGGCTGCTGGTCTCACTCAAGACCGACGCCGGCCGCAACGCGCAGGGAAAGATCACCGTCCGCCACCAGGGCGGCGGCCACCGCAAGCTGTACCGGATCATCGACTTCAAGCGCGACAAGCTGAACATCCCGGCGACCGTCAGCGCGGTCGAGTACGACCCGAACCGGAGCGCGCGGATCGCGCTGCTGACCTACGCCGACGGCGAGAAGCGCTACATCCTGGCGCCCGTCGGTCTGACCGTCGGTGACCGGGTGATCAGCGGACCGGAAGCCGACATCAAGCCGGGGAACGCGCTGCCGCTCGGCAGCATCCCGCTGGGCAGCACGGTGCACAACATCGAGCTCAGCCGTGGAAAGGGCGGCCAGGTGGTCCGCTCGGCCGGCATGTCGGCCCAGCTGCTGGCCCGCGAGGGTGACTACGCGCAGATCCGGATGCCATCGGGCGAGGTGCGGCGCGTCGCGGTCGTCTGCTACGCGACGATCGGGCAGATCGGCAACGTCGAGCACGAGAACGAAAACGTCGGCAAGGCCGGCAAGAGCCGCTGGCGTGGCAAGCGCCCCGCCGTCCGCGGCGTCACGATGAACCCCTTCGACCATCCGCACGGCGGTGGGGAAGGGCGCTCCGGCCCGGGCGGCCACCCCAAGACGCCCTGGGGCAAGCCGGCGCTCGGCTACCGCACCCGTCGCAACAAGAAGACGAAGAACATGCTCGTTCGACGCAGACCACCCAAGCGGAAGAGTAAGGGCTAACACATGTCACGTTCAACCAAGAAAGGACCGTTCGTTCATCCGTCCCTGATGAAAAAGGTGACGGCGATGAATCTACAAAAGGAGAAGAAGGTGATCAAGACCTGGTCGCGAGATTCGAGCGTCTTCCCCGAGATGGTCGGGCATACGCTCGCGATTCACGACGGGAAGAAGCACGTGCCGATCTTCATCACCGAGAACATGGTCGGGCACCTGCTGGGCGAGTTCGCGCCGACCCGGCGCTTTCGCGCCCACGGGCATCACACGGAGAAGACCACCGCTCTCAAGTAATCATGGAAGTACAAGCCAAGGCCAAGTGGGTCCGGACATCACCGCGAAAGGTGCGCCTCGTCGCGCGGACGCTGCGCAACCTGCCGGTGAGTGAGGCGCTGGTCGCCTGCTCCTTCATGCCCAAGTCCGCCGCGCGTGACGTGGCCAAGGTGATCCGTTCCGCCCAGGCCAATGCCGAGAACAACTTCAACCTGGTCAAGGACGACCTGGTGATCAAAGACATCCGGGTGGAGCCGGGGCCGATGTTGAAGCGCGGCCAGCCCCGCGCCATGGGCCGCCTCTTCAGCATTTTCAAGCGCACGAGCCATATCACCGCCATCGTCGAAGACCGCCCAGGTGTGGTGAAGCGCCGCACCGCCGCCCTGCCGCGGGCGCCGCAACCGACCAGCCGGCCGGCGCCGACGGCGGCCGCGGCCGCCGCCGCGCGCGCCGCTGCCGCCGTGCAGCCCGCCACCACCGAGTCGGACGAGCCGGCCGCTCCGGCCCGGCCGAAGAAGGCGAAGGCCGAGGGCAAGGCGCCCGCGTCAAAGGCGCCTGCCGAGGGTAAGAAGACTGAGGCCAAAAAGACCGAAGCCAAGAAGAAGGACGACGGCAAGAAAGACACCAAGGAGAAAAAGAGCAAGTAGATGGGGCACAAGGTTCACCCGAATGGGTTCCGGCTGGGCGTCTACCGCAACTGGGAGGCGAAGTGGTTCGCTCCGGACAAGGAGTACAAGCCGCTTCTGCTCGAGGACGTCCGCTTGCGGCGGATGCTGATGATCCGCCTGAAGAACGCCGGCCTGGCCCGGATCGAGACGGAGCGCTCCTCGTCGGCGCTGACGATCACATTGCACACCGCCAAGCCGGGCATCGTGATCGGCAAGGGCGGGACCAGCGTCGACCAGCTGCGCGATGAGCTGGAGAAGATCACCGGCAAGCGCGTCCGGGTCACGATCCAGGAGATCAAGAAGCCCGAGCTCGCCGCCCAGCTGGTGGCGGAGAACGTCGCCGCGCAGCTGGAGAAGCGGATCGCGTTCCGCCGTGCCATCAAGCAGTCCCTGATGAAGACGATGCGGGCCGGCGCCCAGGGCGTAAAGATCCGGGTCAAGGGCCGCCTCGGCGGCTCGGAGATGGCGCGCGTCGAATGGAACCGGGAGGGTCGCGTGCCGCTCCACACGCTCAAGGCGGACATCGACTTCGGCCAGACCGAAGCCAAGACCACCTTCGGCCGGATCGGCGTATCGGCCTGGGTCTATACCGGCAACTTCCCGACGGAGGCGGCGGTGAAGCCGCCGACCGCGGTCGAGGAGCCGGTCGAGAGTGGCGTCCCGGTGGGGGTCGCGATTGGTGAAGCGCCCGCCCCATTGGCGGAGCTGGTGCTGGCCGCCGTGCCTGCGGCGGCCGCCCCCGAGGCTGCGCCGGCCGCCCCTGCCCCGGTGACGGCCGAGGTGCCCGCACCCGCCAAGCCGAAGCGCGCTCCTCGTACGACGAAGGCGACCACGGCGGAAGCCGGCGAGAAAGCGGCACCAAAACGACCCACCCGCGCTCGCACGACCACGGCCGAGAAACCCGACGCACCAAAGGCACCGCGCGCCCGCGCGACAAAGAAGAAGGAATAACGGATGTTGCTACCCGCTCGCGTCAAGCATCGGAAGTTGCATCGGGGTCGCCGCACCGGCGTGGCCACCCAGGGTGCCGACCTGGCATTCGGTGAGTTCGGCCTGCAAGCCTCCGAGGCGGCCTGGATGACGAATCGGCAGATCGAGGCGGCCCGCCGTGTGATGACGCGCTTCGTGCGCCGCGGCGGCCAGGTCTTCATCCGGGTCTTCCCCGACAAGTCGGTGACGAAGAAGCCCGCCGAGACCCGCATGGGGAGCGGCAAGGGTGCGCCCGAGGGATGGGTGGTCGTGATCAAGCCCGGCCGCGTCCTCTTCGAGATGGGCGGTGTCACGCCCGAGATGGCGAAGCGCGCCTTCCAGCTGGCCGCCTACAAGCTGCCGATGAAGACCCGCACCCTGGGCATCAAGTCGGGCGTCAAAGCCGCCGCCGACGTGAAGATCAAGGGCCCGGCGGAGCTCAAGCCGGGTGAGGACGTCGAGGGCATCGCGGGTGCCGCGGCTGCCCCAACCGCCGCCGCCGCGGCTCCGGCGCGGGGCCCCAAGGCGGCCCCCGGTGCCGCGCCATCGGTGAAACCCGCGCCTGGCGCCGCCCCGAAAGCCGCGCCTGGTGCCGCCCCGAAGGCGGCGGCAGCCCCCAAAGCCGCAGCCGCACCGGCCAAGCCGGCGAAGGGTGGTGGCAAGAAATGAAGATGAAGGACCTCCAGGCCCTCTCCATGCCTGACCTCCAGAAGAAGCTCAAGGACTCCCGCCAGGAGCTGTTCAACCTGCGCTTCCAGATGGCGACCGGCCAGTTGCAGAACCACCGGCAGATCCGGCACGTGCGCCACGACCTGGCGCAGATCCTGACCGAGATTTTCCTCAAGGAGCGCAACGGCGAGCCCGCGACCACGCCGCAGCCACAGTCCCCCAAGCCGCGCCGCAAGCCCGGGCCTCGCCCGACGCGAGCGGCGCTTTAGTGCCATGCGAGCGTTTGAGAGGTTTCTGAAATGACTGAAGTTCGAAGCGAGGACCATGCGATGGAACGGGCGATGCGCAAGACACGGACCGGCACCGTCATCAGCGACAAGATGGACAAGACGGTGATCGTCCGGGTGCAGACCCTCAAGGAGCACCCGAAGTACAAGAAGCACATCCAGCAGGCCACCCGATTCAAGGCGCACGACGAGCAGAACCAGTGCAAGGTCGGCGACCGGGTCCGCATCATGGAAACCCGGCCGCTCTCGCACGACAAGCGCTGGCGCGTCGTGGCCATCGTGGAGAAGGCGAAATAGCTGTAGTAATGGTCCAGCAAGAGTCGCGGTTGAAGGTGGCGGACAACACGGGTGCGCGGGAAATCCTGTTGATCCGGGTGATGGGCGGTCATTACCGCAAGTACGCCTCCATCGGCGACGTCATCACGGCCGCCGTGACGGTCGCGACGCCCGGCGGCCAGGTGAAGAAGAGCGAGGTGGTCAAGGCGGTCGTCGTCCGGACCTCGCGCGAATTCCGCCGGCAGGATGGCTCCACCATTCGCTTTGACGAGAACGCCGCCGTCATCCTCGGCCCGCAGAACAACCCGCGTGGCACCCGCATCTTCGGCCCGGTGGCGCGCGAGCTTCGCGACAAGAACTTCATGAAGATCGTTTCCCTGGCCCCGGAGGTCCTCTAGAAATGTCCCGGCTTCATCTCGACATTCATCGCGACGACACGGTGCAGGTCATGTCCGGCAAGGACCGTGGCAAGCGCGGCGTCGTCGTGCGCACCGTGCCCCAGTCGGGCAAGATCGTCGTCAAGGGCGTCAACATCTTGAAGCGCCACACCCGCGCCGGCCAGCAAAAGGGCTCGACGACGGTCCGCCAGGGCGGCATCGTCGACTTCGAGGCGCCGCTCGACTACTCCAACGTGATGCTCGTTTGCAACAAGTGCGACAAACCGACGCGCATCCGCAAGACGGTGCTGCCCAATGGGCAGAAGGCGATCGTCTGCGTGAACTGCGGTGAGATCTACGAGCGCCTGAGGAACAAGGTATGAGCGTCGCCGCCAGCCCGACCGGGACCGAACTTCGGTTGAAGCAGCGCTACCAGGACAAGATCGTCCCGGCGCTGATCCAGCGCTTCGCCTACATCAACGCCATGCAAGTGCCGCGGTTGGTCAAGGTGGTGGCGAACATCGGGATCGGGGAGTCGATCTCCAACCCCAAGGCGCTGGACGCCGCCACCGCCGATCTGAAGAAGATCACGGGCCAGCAGCCGGTCGTGCTGAAATCGCGCAAGGCGATCGCGAACTTCAAGCTGCGCGCCGGCCTGCCGATCGGCATCAAGGTGACGCTCCGCGGCGCGCGGATGTACCAGTTCGTCGACAAGCTGCTCTCGGTCGGGTTGCCCCGAATTCGCGACTTCCGCGGCATCTCGCCGACCGGCTTCGACGGCCATGGCAACTACACGCTCGGGCTGCGCGAGCAGTTGGTCTTTCCGGAGATCGAGTACGACAAGATCGATAAATTGCGGGGTCTCGAGGTCACCTTCGTCACCACCGCGCGCACCGACGACGAGGCGCGTGCGCTGCTGGCGGAGCTCGGGTTCCCCTTCAGGAAGTGAGGTTGAGACTGAGTGGCTAAGAAATCGACCGTCAATCGCGGACTCCGCAAGCACAAGCACGCCGTCTCGCAGCACAACCGCTGCAACCTCTGCGGACGGCCGCGCGCGTACATGCGGAAATTCGGCATCTGCCGCATCTGCTTCCGCACGCTGTCGTCGCAGGGGCAGGTCCCGGGTGTAAAGAAGTCGTCGTGGTGAGGAGGGAGTCAAGGGACTGATGAGCACCGATAGCATCGCCGACATGCTGACCCGGATCCGCAACGCGAATACCGCCGGGCACTCGCGCGTCGCCCTGCCGGCGTCACGCGTTGGCGTGGAGATCGCGCGCGTTCTCAAGGAAGAGGGCTATATCGCCTCCTACGACGTCGCCGCCGCCGAACAGGGTCAGAAGCTCGACATCACGTTCAAGCCCAAGACGCCTCGCGGCAAGTCGCTCGCCGGCCTCCGGCGGATCAGCAAGCCGGGCCTGCGCGTCTACGCGCGCAAGACCGAGATCCCACGGGTGCTCGGGGGGCTCGGCATCGTCATCCTGTCGACCTCACACGGCGTCATGTCGGGACAGAAGGCAACCAAGGCCGGCCTCGGCGGCGAGGTCGTGTGCTACGTTTGGTGACCCATGAGTAGGATTGGCAAGCTCCCGGTCAAGATCCCCAGCGGCGTGACGGTGACGCTCACCGATCACACCGTGGTAGTCAAGAGCGGGAAGGCGGAGCTCAGCCGCGAGCTGAATCCGCAGATGAAGGTCACCGTGAAGGACGGCACCGTCGTCGTCGAGCGGCCGAGCGAATCGAAGGTGCACCGGTCCTTGCACGGGCTGACCCGGACGCTCGTCTGGAACATGATCGAGGGCGTCAGCAAGGGATACGAGAAGCAGCTCGAGCTGGTCGGGGTGGGGTATCGCGCCACCCGCCAGGGCGAGGCGCTCGTCCTCAACGTGGGGTACTCGCACCCGGTCCGATACCCGGTGCCCAAGGGCATCACGATCGACGTCCCCGAGCCGACCCGCATCAACATCAAGGGCGCGAGCAAGGAAGACGTCGGCCAGGTCGCCGCTCAGGTGCGGAAGATCCGTCCCCCCGAACCCTACAAGGGCAAGGGCATCCTGTACCGCGGCGAGCGAATCCGCCGCAAGGCGGGCAAGACCGGCAAGACGACCGGCGCCGGAGCGGCGAAGTAATGCACAAGCCAGCCGATCGCCGCGGCACGCGCATCCGCCGGCACGTCCGGCTGCGGACCCACCTCGAGGGCGGTCCCACGCGCCCGCGGCTCGCCATCTTCCGCAGCCTGCACCACGTCTATGCGCAGGTGATCGATGACGCCTCGGGACGAACGCTGGCCGCCGCCTCCACGACCGACGCCGGTCTTCGCAAGAGCCTGAAGTCGCCGTCGGGGGCGGAAGGCGCAGCCGCCGTGGGCAAGTCCATCGCCGAGCGCGCCCGGCAGGCGGGCATCGAGACGGTCGTCTTCGATCGCGGCGGTTTTCCTTACCACGGTCGGATCAAAGCGCTGGCCGACGCCGCGCGCAGCGCCGGATTGAAGTTCTAGAAGGAGCGCATGAGTTACCAATACGGAAGAGGCCAGTCGGAATTCACAGAGAAGGTCGTCCACCTGAACCGGGTGGCGAAGGTCGTCAAGGGCGGCCGCCGCTTCTCGTTCAGCGCGCTGGTGGTGGTCGGCGACCAGAACGGGCGCGTCGGCGCCGGGCTGGGGAAGGCCGGGGAGGTACCCGAGGCCATCCGCAAGGCGGTTGAGTCGGCGAAGAAGCACCTCATCACCGTGCCGATGGTCGGCACCACCATCCCCCACGAGATCCGCTTGAAGAAGGGGGCCGCCAAGGTGCTGCTGAAGCCGGCGGCGCCAGGCACCGGCATCCGCTCGGGCGGCGCGATGCGCGCCGTCGTCGAGCTGTCCGGGATCAAGGACATGATCACGAAATCACTCGGCACGAACAATCCGGTCAATACCGTCCGTGCCACGATCGCCGCGCTGCAGGCGTTGCAGACCGCCGACTCAGTCGCCCAGGCGCGCGGCAAACCCGCCGATGAGATGGAGCGTCTCAGCCGCCGCGGAAAGAAGCCGGAGCCGGTCGTAGCCCCGGCGGTCGCCGAAGCCCCGGTGGAGGAGCCGGTCGGCTAACCATGGCGCGATTGAAGATCACCTACGTCCGCAGCGTCATCGGGCAGAAGCCCGACCAGGAACGGACCGTCCAGGCGCTCGGCTTCCGCCGGCTGAACCAGACGGTGGAGCACGAAGACAGCCCGCAGCTGCGCGGCATGGTGCACAAAGTCCGCCACCTCGTCAAGGTCGAGGAAACAAAGTGAAGCTCCACGAGCTCCAGCCGTCGCCGGGATCGCACCACTCGCGCAAGCGTGTCGGCCGCGGCCCAGGATCGGGCCACGGCAAGACCGCGACTCGGGGCCAGAAGGGGCAGCGCGCGCGCACCTCGGTGAATCTGCCGAAGACGTTCGAGGGCGGCCAGACGCGACTGACCATGCGGACGCCCAAGCTGCGCGGCTTTCACAACCGCTGGACGAAACGGTTCGCGGTCCTCAACCTCACGCGGCTGAACCGCTTCGAGGACGGCGCCGAGATTCGACCGGAATCCCTGCTGGAGGCCGGCATCATCAAGGACGTCGGGGCCGGCATCAAGGTGCTGGGGACGGGCGACCTCCGGCGCAAGCTGACCATCCACGCCCACCAGTTTTCAGCGGAGGCGCGTCGCAAGATCGAGGCCGCCGGCGGGACGGCCGCCGTGATCGAGGTCCCCCCGCCGATCCGCCCGAAGACGAAGCGCGCCAAGAACCAGCCGAAGCCGGTTAAGCCCGAGCCGGTCGAAAAGGCGGCGGAAGTGGAAGACGAAGCCGCGCCGGCCAGGGCCTCGAAGAAGGCGAAGGCCGAGCAAAGTGGGAAGGCCGAAACGGCCGAGAAGGGCGAGAAAGGCGAGAAGCGCGAGAGAGGCGAGAAGCGCGAGAGAAGCGAGAAAGCCGGTAAAGGCGCGGCGATCCGCGCCTCCGATTCGGAGGATTCCCCCAAACCCGATAAGGGTAAAAAGAAGAGTTAGGCCATGTTAGAAGCGATCGGTAACGCACTCCGGATTCCCGAGCTGCGCCGCAAGATCCTCTTCACGCTTGGACTCTTCCTGGTGTTCCGGATCCTGGCGCATATCGCCGTGCCCGGCGCCGACAAGGCTGCGCTCGACAAGCTCTTCAACACCAATGCCTTCCTCGGTCTGCTGGACCTGTTTTCGGGTGGCGGGCTCTCGACCTTCTCGATCATCGCCATGGGCGTCAACCCCTACATCAACGCCTCGATCATCATGCAGCTCATGACGGTCGTCTCCACGCGGATGAAGGAGCTCAGCAAGGAAGGTGAGTTCGGGCGGCGGAAGATCACCCGCTGGACCCGCTGGCTGACCGTCGCCCTTGGTCTGCTCCAGGCCTGGGGCCTCACGCTGGTCTTCAGCCGGCAGGGCGTGCTGTCCAACCTCAGCTGGCTGGGCATCGTAGAGATCATGATCACGCTGTCCGCCGGCACCGTGATGCTGATGTGGTTCGGTGAGCTCATCACCGAATACGGGATCGGCAACGGCATCTCGCTCGTGATCTTCGCCGGCATCGTGGGGCGGATCCCGAACACCATCTACAACCTGCTGACCGGTGGCGGCCAGTCGAACCTGGCGCCGATGCTGCTCTTCGCCGCGCTGGCCGTTGTCGTCACCGCGTTCATCATCGAGGTGCAGCAGGCTCAGCGGAAGATCCCGATACAGTCGGCGCAGCGGGTGGTGGGCCGCAAGATCTACCAGGGGCGAAGCTCGCATCTACCGCTGCGGGTCAACCAGGCCGGGGTCATCCCGATCATCTTCGCGATCTCGATCATGTTCTTCCCGGTCATCATCGGGAACTTCCTCGCCACCGCCGCCTCACCATGGGGTGACGTCTCGCGCGCGCTCCGCACCTACTGGGTGCCGACCGGTCCCAACATTCCGACCGACATCCTCTACAACTTCGTCTACTTCATCCTCATCTTCGGCTTCACCTACTTCTACACCGCGGTCACCTTCGACCCGGTGGATACGGCTGACTACCTGAAGAAGCACGCCGCCTTCATCCCTGGCATCCGGCCGGGCGTGGCGACGGCCCAGTACCTCGACCGCACCATGACGCGCATCACTTTCGCGGGCGCCATCTTCCTCGGCGGCGTGACGGTGCTGATCCCGCTGCTGGCGACCGCGCTGACGCGAATACCGACGCAGAACATGTACCTCGGCGGCACCGCGATCCTGATCGTGGTCGGCGTCGCGCTCGACACCATGAAGCAGATCGAGACGCAGTTGATCATGCGTCAGTACAAGGGGTTCATCAAGTAGCGACCTCAGGTCGCGAGCTGTCCCTATGAACTTGATTCTTTTCGGCGCGCCGGGCGCAGGCAAAGGCACGCAGACGGGGTCCCTCATCGAGACCTACCACATTCCGGCGATCGCCACCGGGGACATGCTGCGCGAGCAGCGCCGGGCCGGGTCGGCCTTGGGCGAGACGGTCAAGAGCTACATGGACCGCGGCGAGCTGGTGCCGGACGCGCTGATGATCGACATCATCAAGGCGCGGTTGAAGAAGCCCGACGCCAAGAACGGCTTCATCCTCGATGGCTTCCCGCGGACGGTCGCCCAGGCAGAGGCTCTCGACGGCATGCTCGACCAGCTCGGGCGGCGGGTCGACGCGGTGATCTACCTGCGGGTCAGCCGCCAGGTGTTGATCGACCGGCTGTCGCACCGTTACAGCTGCCGG
>Ga0209590_10000391_pt1 | contig 14110 bp, 14 predicted proteins | sample CZO8metaG_FD_188353 | JGI IMG/M metagenome (GOLD analysis project Ga0209590, IMG submission 188353) | Vadose zone soil microbial communities from the Eel River Critical Zone Observatory, Northern California, USA - CZOApr15con1.8 metaG... | ecosystem: Environmental > Terrestrial > Soil > Vadose...
TGCTGCGGCTGAACACGGCCGCGCTCCACCAGAACCTCAGCTTCGGCGAGAAGGGGATCGGCTCCGGGCTCGCCGCGGCCGACCCGCGCCGCGCCGGCGGGAGCTCCGCGAACGGCGGCGGGCATCGTGGCGGCAGCCTCGGCAAGCTCATCGGTCTGGTGTTCGCGGTCGTGCTCCTCTTAGTCGCGCTCGCGAAGACCGCGATCCGGCGCACGCGCTATGCGACGAGCGATCCGCGTCGCATCGCGGCGGCCTGCCGCGCGGAGCTGGTCGACTTCCTCGCCGACCAGGGGATTGCCATCCCGGCGAGCGCGGCACCGCGCGACCTTGCGCTCGAACTGCGCGAGCGGCTCGAGCTCGACGCGGAGCCGTTCGCACGCGCGTTCGCCGCCGCGCGTTTCGGCCCGCCCGCCGACGCGAACGCCGCCGCGTCGCGTGCGCGCCGCGAGCTCGCCCGGCTGGAGCGGCAGATCCGCTCCCGCGTCGGCGTGCTGCGCCGGGCGCGCGGGCTCGTGTCGTTGCGGTCGCTCGGCTTCGCCGGCTAGTAAGTGTCTCGACCCGCCAAGACATACGCGATTGTGATGGCCGCCGGCCAAGGCACGCGCCTCCGTCCGGTCACCGACGAATGGCCGAAGCCGATCCTGCCGATCGACGGGAGGCCGGTGATCGCGCTGCTGTTGCGGGAGCTGCGCGCGGCCGGCTGCGAGAGCGCCACGATCGTCACCGGACATCTCGCGGAGCAGGTCGAGGCGCTCGTCGGCGACGGCGGCGGCTTCGGGATGGCGATCACGTACGTGCGCCAGCCGCGCGCCGACGGTTCGGCCGACGCTGTGCGGCGCGCGCTTGACGGAGGTGCGGATGTGCCCGTGCTCGTCGCCGCGGCCGACACCGTGTTCGCGCCGGGGTCGATCGCCCTCTTCCGCTCCGCATGGAGCCGCGCCCCGGGCGCGCTCGCCGCGCGACCGGGTCAGCCGACGAGCGGGGGCAAGCCGGGGATCCGCGCCGACGACGGGGGCCGCGTCGTTCGCGTCGTCGATGACGATCCGAACTGTGAGCTCACGAGCGCGCCGCTGTGGGGTCTCGGCGAGGAAGTGCTCCCGTTCTTCGACCGCCTCCCGGGACCGCCGTTCGAGCTGTCAGACGCGTTCCAGCGCGCGGTCGACGCGGGTGTCGAGGTTCGGCTGGTCGTGATCCCGGGAACGCGGGACTTGACGCATGCGGAAGACTTGGTACGGGAGAACTTTCCCTACTTGACGAGATGAGTGAGATCTACGACCTGTTCCAGCTCGGCAAGTTGCACCTCAAGAAGGGGCGGCCGGCTCAGGCGACCGTTGCGCTCGAGAAGGCGAAGCGGCGCGCGCCCGACAAGGCCTCGATCCGCGAGGCGCTCGGGATCGCGTACTTCCGCATCCACCGCTGGGCGGAGGCGGAGTCCGAGTTCCGCGCGATGCTCGAGCTTGCGCCGGTGGACGATTACGCGCATTACGCGCTCGGCCGCTGCCTCGAGAAGCAGGGTCGCGACCACGAGGCGAACGGCCATTACAAGCTCGCCAACTCGCTCCGTCCGGGGAAGCCGGACTACGAGTCGCGCATCCGCAACCTTTGATCGCCCGAAATGCCGCGCATTTCGTGCGAGGCAAACCTATGCCGTTGAAGGCGCGCTGCTTCGCCGCCGGTAGTTGAGCAGCGCGGCAGAGCCGCGCTGCCTACGCGCTGTCAAACTCGTGAAAACCGTTTCGACCAAGGCGCGGCTTCGCCGCGCCGACAAGCAGGGGAGCCGAAGACGCCGCCTTCCAGACACAACCGGGCACGTTCGCGCGCAGCGCGGGCCGGTGGTTGCCGTCGCCCGAAGTGCATAGCACTTCGGGCGAAGCAGTAACGCGAAGCGTTACTGCAGCCGATCGCCGGTGACCCGGCGCACCTCGTCCAGAGAGGACACGCCTTCGAGGACGAGGCGGAGGCCGTCCTGGCGGAGCGTCGTCATGCCGTCCTCGACGGCGGCGGCGAAGATCTCCTCGGTCGTCGCCTCGATGTGGCGCCGGATGTGTCCGTGGACGTTCAGCACCTCGTAGACCGCGACCCGTCCGGCGTAGCCGGTGCCGGCGCACGCGACACACCCGCGGGGCCGGTAGAGCGTCAGCCCGTGGCCGTGCTGCAGGCCGAGCTCCTTCAGCTCGTCGTCGTTCGGCTCGTACGCCTCACGGCACTCCAGGCAGAGCCGGCGCGCGAGCCGCTGCGCGATGATGCAGTTGATCGACGTCGCGAGCAGCGACGGCTCGACACCCATGTCCTTCAGGCGCGCGATCGACGCGGCCGCGTTGTGTGCGTGCAGCGTCGTCAGCACGAGGTGGCCCGTCATCGCCGCCTGGACGGCAATGCGCGCCGTCTCCTCGTCGCGAATCTCGCCGACGAGCATGACGTCGGGGTCGGAGCGGAGGATCGTGCGGAGTCCGCGCGCGAAGGTGAGTCCGGCCTTCGGCGTCACCTCGATCTGGTTCACACCGGGTAGCTGGTACTCGACGGGATCCTCGATCGTCGTCAGCACACGCTCGTCCTCGTTGAGGAAGTCGAGCGCCGCGTACAGCGTCGTCGTCTTGCCTGAGCCGGTCGGCCCGACCGCGAGTACGGCTCCGTAGGGCTGGCGGATCGCGCGCGTAAACGACGCGAACGCCTCGGGGTTCATCCCGAGGTCGTCGATCATCAGCCGGCCGGTGACGCGCTGGAGGATCCGAAGTACAATCTGCTCGCCGTACGTCGTCGGGAGCACTGCGATGCGCAGATCCATCGGCACGCCGCCGAGGCGGATCGCGACGCGGCCGTCCTGCGGCGAGCGCTTGTCGGCGATGTCGAGCTCGCCCATGATCTTCAGGCGCGACGTCACGGGCGCCTGCAACGACTTCGGGACGACGCCGAGCTTGCGCATGACGCCGTCGACGCGCGCGCGCACCAGAAGCTGCTTCGCCTGCGGCTCGAAATGGAGGTCGGACGCGCCCTCGTCGATCGCGCGGGCGATCATCTGGTTCACGAGCTTGATCGCCGGCGCGCTCGTCGCTGCGCCCTCGCGGATGTCGGTGATCACGCCGGCCAGCCCCTCGAGCGCTGCTTCCTCCTCCGGCTCGTCCTGCTCGATGTCGAGCTCGGAGCGGTAGATCCGCTGGATCGTCTTCTCGAGATCTATACCCGGCACGACGGCGAGCCGCACGTTCAGCCCGAGCGCAAGCCGCAGGTCGTCGGAGGTCAGGACGTTCGTCGGGTCGGCGAGCGCCACGAGCACCTGGTCGTCGCCGATGAAGCGGATCGGCAGCGCGCCGTACCGGCGCGCGAACTTCTCGGGGAGGAGCGACGCCGCGGCCGGGTCGATCTCGACCTTCGCGAGCTCGAGGTACTCGAGGTCGTGCTGGTCCGCGAGCGCCCGGGCGACGTCCGCTGCGGTCAGCCAGCCATGCGTGACGAGGATCTCGCCGAGCCGCTCGCCGGAGGTCTCCTTCTCGATGAGCGCCTCCTCGAGCTGTTCCAGCGTCAGGAGGCCGCGTTCGACGAGGAGCCGGCCGAGCGGCGGCTTCGTGTCGTCCGGATGCGGAAGCGGCAGCGGTGCGGGATAGGGTGCCCCCATTCGAGGGACGTATCGGCCAGAGTCCGGCGGAGCATGAGGGCGGTCGTGCAGCGGGTCACGAGGGCGCGTTCGACGCCCGGCGGGGCGATCGGGCCCGGCCTGCTGATCCTGCTCGGGGTCGCCGAGGGTGACGGCGCCGAGCACGCCGAGCGGCTCGCCGCCAAGGTCGCGAAGCTGCGGATCTTCGAGGACGAGGCGGGCAGGTTCGACCGCTCGCTCCTGGACATGGGCGGGGAGGCGCTTGTCGTCAGCCAGTTCACGCTGCTCGCGGACACGGCGAAGGGCAACCGGCCGTCCTTCTCCGGCGCGGCCGGGCTTGAAGACGCGGAGCCGCTCTACGAACGCTTCGCGGCGGCCCTGCGCGAGCTCGGCATCCCGACCGAGACCGGGGTCTTCGGCGCGCACATGGCCGTCGAGCTCGTCAACGACGGACCCGTGACGTTGATCCTTCAGACCTGACGAGCCTCGGATACCTTGTCCTCTATGTGGCGTCGGCTGACCGTCCCGGGCTTGCTGGCCGCGCTGCTGCTGACTATGGGTGCGGTCGAAGCGGGCGGTCGCACGAAGGATGTCCAGTTCGGCTGGACGATGACGCGGCTCACGGACACGCAGAAGTGGCTGCGCGTCACGAACACGGACGACCAGAACTCGATCAGGCTCCTTGCCGTCCGCGGCGACGACTTCCGCATTACCGCCCTGAAGAGCGTACGCGCGAGCGGCGCGGCGACACCGAACTGCGCGGTCTCGACGGAATCCACGACGTTCGGCGTGCTGTTCTGCAACGGCAACCTGCCGCCCGACTCGTCGCTGTTCCTCGTCTTCGACGTCACCGGCAGCGGCGGCAACTTCGAGATCGCCGGCTCGGACAGCTCCGATCCCAGCACGCTCGAGTACGGCCCCGACTCGGAGGGGCCTGCGTTCCTGCCGACGGATGGGACGTTCACGACCGCGGGCGCGGCGACGAGTCGCGTGACCTTCACGAGCAAAGGCAATGCCTTCAGCGAGGTCGAGGTGCTGCCGTTCGGGTTCGAGATCACGAAGGTGCTCTCGGTCACACCCGCGGGCGGCAGCTGCGACCCGGAGGGAGCAGGCATCGACTGCTCGGTCGACCTACCCGCGAACGGCAGCGGAGAAGTGACGTTCGAGACGTCCGGTGCACCCCCGCAGCCGACCGCCGAGGTGATGCTGACCGGGGACGACGGCATCAGTGACCAGTACCTGACCCAGACCGAGGGCGCGCCGGCCAAGTACGACCTCGCCGCCTCGACTCGACCCGCGAATCTGCGCTACCGCGTCGGACAGAAGATCCGCTCGATCCCGCTGAGCTTCTCGGTCGAGAACGCGAAGACGGCGGAGCGTTCGAGCACGGCGGCGGCGGCGACGGTCAAGCTCTCCGGCTCGTCCCCGCGCGCGCTCTTCGGCAGCACCGTCTCCTGCGGCGCGGCGAAGCTGACGGCGCCGCCGCTCGCGCCGGGGAAGACGAAGAAGCTCTGCTCGCTGACGCTCAGGCCGCCCTCGGCGACGGCGAAGAAGCCGGGGCGGATCGACGTCGTCTTCACGGTTGCCTGCGCGACGAGCCTCGAGTCGAGTTGCGCGAACAATCGTGCCCGCGCATCGATCGTCGTCAGCTAGTGCCCCTTCCAGTAATTGAGCGGGCTTGGATTGCTGGAAGGGGCACTAGGCGCGGCGTTCTCGGTCGGCTTCAACCTGAAGCCCCCCACCACGGGGCGGGCCGCCGCTTGCTATCCTTCTGAGACCACATTTCGAGGAGTTTGCGAAATGGGCCTGCGGGCCCATTTTTTGTGAACTAGCAGTTAGAACCAGCAGAGCACAGGAAAAAGATGGCGGCTACACACCAGAAGGAGAAGGAATTGACGCGGGAGATCGCGCGCAAGGTCGGAGGGGCGCTTCCGGGGACGGAGGTGCTCGCAGTCGAGCTCACCGGGCCCGACCGGTTCACCGTGTTCGTCGATCATCCCAAGGGCGTCGACCACGCCCTCTGCGAGCGCGTGACCAACGTGCTTCGGGACTACCTGGGCGAGTACAGCGTCGACGTTTCCTCTCCGGGCCTCGCCCGGCCGCTGCGCACGCCGCAGCATTTCCGCAACGCCGTCGGCCGCCGCGTCGCGCTCCGCACGGAGACGAAGAAGCGCCTCCGCGGCGAGGTCGTAAATGCCGGCGAACGCGCCGTGATCGTCAAGACCGAGAACCAAAACATAGAGGTGCCGTACGAGGACATCGTCCGCGGCAACCTCGTCGACGAAGGGAACTGAGATGTCGCGAGAGATCATCGAAGCGGTGCGCACGATCGAGCGCGAGAAGGGAATCGAAGGCGACACGCTGATCCACGCGCTCGAGGACGCGCTGCTGGCCGCATACAAGAAGACTCCCGGTGCCTCGCGGCACGCGACCGTCGAGCTCGACGAGGACGGCGACTTCCGCGTGTACTCGATCGAGATCCCGCGCGATCTCGAGGAGCGTCTGCTCGACGAGGCGCGCGAGCGCGCGATCGAAGAGCTCGAGAAGATGGAGGCGGAGACCGGCGAGAAGAATCATACGCTCCTCTCCGATGAGGACCTCGACCTCGACTGGGACCAGGTGCCTCCGGAGCAGATGACCCGCGCGGACGTGACGCCGGAGAATTTCGGCCGCATCGCCGCGCAGACCGCGAAGCAGGTGATCCTGCAGCGGATCCGCGAGGCGGAGCGCGAAATGATGTACGAGGAGTACAAGGATCGCGAGAGCGAGGTCGTCACCGGCATCGTCCAGCAGGCCGGCGACCGCAACAACGTGCTGGTCGACCTCGGCAAGGTCGAGGCGCTGTTGCCGCGCTCCGAGCAGGTCGACGGCGAGCGCTACGAGCAGGGCTCGCGCATCAAGGCCGTGATCACGGAGGTGCGCACAGGCACGAAAGGCCCACAGGTGATCCTGTCGCGCCGCGATCCGGAGCTGATCAAGACGCTCTTCGAGCTCGAGGTGCCGGAGATCGCCGATGGTCTCGTCGAGATCCGGGGCGTCGCGCGCGAGCCGGGCTACCGCTCGAAGATCGCCGTCGAGTCGCACGCGCAGGGCGTCGACCCGGTCGGCGCGTGCGTCGGCCCCCGCGGCTCGCGCGTGCGCATGGTCGTCTCCGAGCTGCGCGGCGAGAAGATCGACATCATCCCGTGGAACACGGAGCCCGCACGTTTCGTCGCGAAGGCGCTGTCTCCCGCGCGCGTGCGCGAGGTGTACATCGACGACGAGTCGCGCGAGGCGACGGTCGTCGTCCCCGACGATCAGCTCGCGCTCGCAATCGGGAAGGAGGGCCTCAACGCCCGCCTCGCCGCAAGGCTGACGGGCTGGAAGGTCGACATCGTGTCCGACACCGAGTTCGCGCAGCAGGAGGCCGAAGCAGCCTTCGGCGGCGACGAGGCGGACTTCACCGGCCGCTGCGCGGCAGTGCTCGCGAACGGCAAGCGCTGCCCGAACACGTCGCTGCCGGGCTCCCGCTTCTGCGGTGTCCCCGCACACCAGGAGCTGGCGAAGATCGAGGCAGAGACCGGCGAGTACGCGCCCGGCACGGTGGCGCCGAACCAGCCGGAGCCGGCCGCGGTCGCCGAGGAGGGAACAGAGGAGGCTCCGCTCGCCGAGGCGGCGGTCGAGACGCTGACCCCGGTTCCCGTGCTCGAAGACGAGGCTCCTGAGGCCGTGGCCGATCCAGTCGAGCAGGCGGTTGCAGTCGAGGAGGATACGACTCCTGCGGCGTAAGCGGCGTAGGCTTGACGGAGCCGCGCCAGAGAGCGCAGGCGGCGGCTTTGCCGCCGCTGGAGCGGGAAACGGGCGTAGGCTTGACGGAGCCGCGCCAGAGAGCGCAGGCGGCGGCTTTGCCGCCGCTGGAGCGGGAAACGGGCGTAGGCTTGACGGAGCCGCGCCAGAGAGCGCAGGCGGCGGCTTTGCCGCCGCTGGAGCGGGAAACGGGCGTAGGCTTGACGGAGCCGCGCCAGAGAGCGCAGGCGGCGGCTTTGCCGCCGCTGGAGCGGGAAACGGGCGGCTCAGGAGCTGCGCCGGCTGTGGGCGGAAGGCTCCGCAGTCTGCGCTCCTGCGGTTCGCCGCGCAGAACGGAGTGCTGACCGAGGGGCGGCTGCTCCCCGGGCGCGGCGTCTATACGTGCCGCCGGCTCCAGTGCTTCGAGCGGGCGCGGGCGCGACGGGCATTCGACCGCGTGCTCAAACAGACGGTGAAAGTCGATCCGGCGCTCTCGCGCCTTTACACTGACAGGTAGGAACATGGCTCAAGGCAGACCAAACAGACCGATCAGGCCCCGCGGCGCCACGAACGCGCGCGGCAAGCGGCGCGTCGTCATCGACACCGGGGCCGGACGCCAGGGCGGGCCGCCCGGGCGCCAGGGGCGCGGCCGCCAGGAGGTCGGGCCGCCGAAGCAGCAACGCGAGATCGTCCCGCCGACCGGCCCGGTGACCGTCCAGTCAGGCGTCACGGTCCGCGACTTCTCGCAGGCGCTCGGCGTACCGATGCCGGAGCTGATCAAGATCCTGATGAACCTCGGCCAGATGCGGACCGCGACGCAGTCGCTCTCCGACGAGGAGGTCGAGCTGATCGGTACCGAGCTGAAGCGCGAGGTGACGATCACGCACGTCGGCGAGGAAGAGGAAGAGCCGGAGGTCTTCGAGGACGAGGAGTCCGATCTCGTCCTGCGGCCACCGGTCGTCACGATCATGGGCCACGTCGATCACGGTAAGACGTCGCTGCTCGACAAGATCCGCCAGGCCGCCGTCGTCGCGACGGAGGCCGGGGGGATCACGCAGCACATCGGCGCGTATCAGGTCGAGCACAAGGGACGCAAGATCACGTTCATCGACACGCCGGGCCACGAGGCGTTCACGGCGATGCGCGCGCGCGGTGCGAAGGTCACCGACATCGCGGTGCTCGTCGTGGCGGCCGACGACGGCGTGATGCCGCAGACGAAGGAGTCGATCTCGCACGCGCGCGCCGCCGAGGTCCCGATCGTCGTCGCGATCAACAAGGTCGACCTGCCGGACGCAAATCCCGAGAAGGTGCGCGGCGAGCTCGCGGCCGAAGGGTTGCAGCCGGAGGAGTGGGGCGGCACGACGCAGTTCGCGGAGGTTTCCGCCAAGACGGGCCAGGGACTCGACGAGCTGCTCGAGAAGGTGCTGCTCGTCGCCGACGTCGAGCTCGAGCAGCTGAAGGCGAATCCGAAGGCGGAGGCGTCCGGCCCGATCATCGAGTCGCGCCTCGACCAGGGCCGCGGCCCGGCCGCGACGATGCTCGTCCAGCGGGGAACGCTGCGCGTCGGCGACGCGATCGTCGCCGGGGACGCGTGGGCGCGCGTCCGCGCCCTCAATGACTTCCGCGGCGAGAAGCTGCAGGAGGCGACGCCCGGAACGCCGGTCGAGATCCTCGGCTTCGACAAGACGCCGCCGGCCGGAGAGACGGCACGCGTCGTCGAGAACGAGCGCCAGGCGCGCTCGCTCGCGCACAGCCGCGGCGAGCGGATGCGCCGCGAGCAGCTCGCGCAGCGCACCGCCGCGGGCGTCTCGCTCGAGACGCTGTTCGCGCAGATGCAGGAGGGCGCCGTCCAGGAGCTGAACCTGATCCTGAAGGGCGACGTCGTCGGCTCCGTCGAGGCGGCAGTCTCCGAGCTGCAGAAGATCCAGCACGCCGAAGTTCGCGTGAACGTCATTCACCAGGGCGTGGGCGGCATCACGGAGAACGACGTCAACCTCGCGATCCCCGCCGGCGCGCTGATCATCGGCTTCAACGTGCGCCCGAGCGCCGAGGCGCGCGCGCTGGCCGAGCGCGTCGGCGTCGAGATCCGCACGTACCGCGTCATCTACCAGCTGACCGAGGACATCCAGCAGGCGCTCGTCGGCATGCTGAAACCGATCGAGACCGAGGCGACGCTCGGCGAGGCCGAGGTGCGCGCGCTGTTCCGCGCGTCGCGCATCGGCACGATCGCCGGCTGCATGGTCACGAGCGGTGTCATCCGCCGGGGGGCGCAGGTGCGCGTCGTGCGGGACGGCACCGTCATCTACGAGACGACGATCGCGTCGTTGCGGCGCGTCAAGGACGACGTGCGCGAGGTCCAGGAGGGCTTCGAGTGCGGCATCCTGCTCGAGAGCTTCAACGACGTCAAAGAGGGCGACGTGCTCGAGGCGTACGAGACGCGTCAGGTCGAGCGCACCGACCTCGAGACGCCGGCTCCAGCGACCGCGTCCTAACTGCTGCGCGGTGGGCGCGGGTTACGTCGGGATCCTCTCCGCGGAACTGCATTTCCCGGAGGCGGGTTCGCTGAAGGGGAAGCGGAAGTACGTGAAGTCAGTGAAGGCTCAACTGCAGAACCGCTTTGGCGCGTCGGTGGCGGAGGTCGACCACCACGAGCTGTGGCAGCGCGCGCGGATCACGCTCTCCTGTGTCGCGCGCGAATACCGCGAGGCCGAGCGGCTGCTCGACGACGCCGAGCGGTACCTCAACGGGCAGGATTTCGACGTTGCGCGCGTCGAGCGCGAGGTGGTGACAATCGGTGACTAATCGGTCTCGGCCGCAGCCCCCGTTGTCTGCCCACGCAGCTGCGAACCGGCGCATCGCCGCGTCCTCAGTCGGCCACGTAGTCATCGACTACGAGGCCTCCCTGCGTCCTTGCGCTGCTTGGTTCTCGCGCGCCTGGACGGGAAGGGGGCAACGGTCGTGACCGAACGGATGCGCCGCGTCAACGAGTCTGTGCGTGAGGTGCTATCCGAGGCGATCGGCGAGTTGAAGGACCCGCGCATCGGCTTCGTCACAGTCACCGGCGTCGAGACGTCACGAGATTTGCGGCACGCGACGGTGTTCTTCAGCGTCCTCGGCTCGAAGCGAAAACGCGACAACTCTCTTGCCGGGCTCGAAGCCGCGCACGGTGTTCTGCAGGGACACATCGCGCAGGAGTTGAGGCTGAAGCGAACGCCACAGTTGACGTTCCAATACGATCCGACAGTCGAGCACGGCGTCCATATGTCGAAGCTAATCGATGAGCTCGCCCCAGACGACGACCAAAGAGCAGGCTGACCTCGATGCGGTCGTCGACGCGGTGCGCTCGCACGACCGCTTCCTCGTCACGACGCATGAGAATCCCGACGGGGACGCACTCGGCTCCGTGCTCGCGATGACGCTCGCCCTCCGCCTCCTCGGCAAAGACACCTACATGTACATCGCCGGCCAGGCGCCGCTCCCCGGCGAGTACGCCTTCATGCCGCTCGAGGAGTTGCACCGCGAGCTGCCGGAGGACGTCGGCGAGCGCGCGCTGCTCGCGGTCGACTGCGCGAACGAGAGTCGGCTGGGGCCCGACCCGGAGATCCTGCACGCCGCGCGGTTCACGATCGACATCGACCACCACCACGACAACACGCGCTTCGGCAACGTCAACCTGGTCGTCGCCAATGCGTCGTCTACGGGTGAGGTGCTGCGAGACGTCTTTCGCGAGCTCGGCGTCGAGCTGACGCCCGACATCGCCGAGGCGCTCTACATCGCGCTCGTCACCGACACGGGACGGTTCCAGTACGCGAACACGACGCCGAAGGCGCTGCGGCTCGCGGCTGAGCTCGTGGAGGCGGGAGCCGACGTTCACCGCGTGTTCCAAGGCGTGTACGAGACCGTCCAGTTCGCAAAGCTGAAGCTGCTCGCACGTGCACTCGAGCGCGCGCAGGTTTACGAGGGCGGGGCGGTCGTCGTCTCGTATCTCCTGCGGAACGACTTCGCCGACGTCGGCGCGGCCGAACCGTACAGCGAGGGCATCATCGACTACCTGCGCGCGGTCGAGGGCGCGATCATGGCGGTGCTGATCCGCGAACCCCCGCGCGCCGATGGGCCGCTGCGGCGCATCTCGCTCCGCTCGTCGTCGGACGAGCTCGACGTGTCGGCGATTGCGCGCAAGTCCGGTGGAGGCGGTCATCGCCAGGCCGCGGGCTTCTCGAGCGAGGCGTCGATCGAAGAGATCACGGACTTCGTCCGGCGCGAGTTCGTCGCCGCGACGCAGCAGCGTGCCGCCCAGGGCGCTTGAACCAGCTCTCGCACGCCAGGCCGGCGACGCCTCCCGGCCGGCGGAGCCGGCCTCCCGCGCCGCCTGACGCCCCCGGCTAAATGGTTCCGCGAGCACTTCATCCTGCAGGCATCGCTCTCGTCGACAAGCCGGCGGGGCCGTCCTCGTTCAAGCTCGTTGCCGAGCTGCGCCGCCGGACCGGCGCGCGCACCGGTCACACCGGGACGCTCGACCCGTTCGCGACGGGGTTGCTGCTGCTGTTGTCCGGTTGGACAACTAAGCTTGCGCCATGCTTCGTCGGCTTGGACAAGCGTTACGTCACGGACGTCGACCTGACCGTCCGGACCTCGACCGGCGATCCGGAAGGCGAGATCCTGGAGCGCCACGCGCCTCCCGAACGGGAGGAGCTCGAGCAGCGGCTCGAGGGCCTCCGCGGCGACATAGAGCTGCCGATCCCCGCCGCTTCGGCGGTGAAGATCGGCGGTGAGCGCGCCTACCGGCTTGCGCGGCGCGGGGTGGAGGTGGACATGCCCATGCGGCGCTCGCGCGTGGAAGCGCTCGAGGTCATCGCGTATAGCGGCGCGGAGGCGACGCTGGACCTCCGCGTCAGCAGCGGCACCTACGTGCGGGCCATCGCCGAGGCACTCGGCGGGCACTGCCGGACGCTGCGCCGAACGGAGATCGGGCCGTTCTCGGTCGAGGAGGCAACGGACGATCTCGACACAGTCGAGCTACTGAACCCGGCGGAGATGCTCGCGCGGTTGCCCGAGGAGCTGCGGGAGCGCGCGCCGAAGGATGCACTCGCTCGCGCGGGGCTGGGGTGAGCGCCCTCCGTGCGGTTGCGGTCGGCGTCTTCGACGGCGTCCACGTGGGACACCGCCGCGTGTTGGCGGCGCTCGTCGCGACCGGCACACCCCGGGTCCTCACCCTGCACCCGCATCCGAGGCCCGAGACGAAGCTGATCTCCACGCTCGAGCGGCGCCTCGAGCTGATCCGCGAAGCAGGCGTCGACGCCGTCGACGTCGTAGCGCCCGACTCCAGCCTTCGACTCGGGGACGCGTTGCTGGTCTCCGGCCCGCAGGCGAAGGTGCGGCATCCGCCGGACCGCATCGTGCACGTCCCGCTCGTGGAAGGCGTGTCGTCGGAGCGCATCCGTCAGCTCGTCGCCGCGTCCGAGCTCGAGGGCGCGGCGAAGCTGCTCGGTAGGCCCGTCGAGGTCGAGGGGATGGTCGTCGAGGGCGACCGCCGCGGCCGTGAACTCGGGATTCCGACGGCGAACCTCGACGTGCCGCCGAACCTGCTGCTACCGCCGTACGGGATCTACGCCGGCGCCGCGCGCGGTCCCGCACTTGCACCGCATCGCGCTGCGGTCTCGATCGGCGTGAATCCGCAGTACGGCGGAGGCGAACAGCGTGTCGAAGCGTTCCTGCTCGACTTCGACGGCGAGCTCTACGGGCAGCGGCTCGTCATCGAACTCTGGCAGCGCCTCCGCGACGAGGCCGCGTTCGAAACCGAGCGGGCGCTGCTCGATCAGATCGCGCTCGACATCGAGGCGACCCGTCACGCCGGGCGGCCCGAGGCCCGCTGAACGACCCGCAGGTTTCGCGTCTCGACGGCATCTCCTCTGGTATGGGAGACCGACTGGAGGAGGAACCGATGTTGGCACTCGTGGCCAGCGTGCGGTGTCTCGAATGTGGTGCGATCTACGCGAAACCGAGCGGCGGCGGGACGGTGCTGCAGAACCCGGGCTGCCCGGATTGCGGCTACGTCGGCTGGCTGTCGGTGAGCGTGCCCGTCAGCGAGGACTTCGGACGGCGCCGCTCCGTCGCGGGTCGGCTGCGGAACTTTCGCGAGCAACCAAGCTGATGCCGCCGAAATAGTGGTGGCGTGCGGGCCAGCGGCGAACCGTCCGGCCCGACGCTTCGAGTTGGACGAGCGCGTCCTCGTCGACGCCCGGCTCGGCATTGACGACCCCGCCGGTCGGATGGAACCGGGGCCGGTCGACGGCCGCCTGCGGCTCGAGGCCCTCATCGAGGATCCCAGCGAGCACGAGCGCGAGGGCGGTGCGCAAACGGGTGCCGCCGGCCGCGCCCGCGGCAACCGAGAGGCCCTCCGCGTCAACGACGAGCGTCGGCGCCATCATCGACTCCATCCGCTCGCCGGCCTGGAGGCCGCCGACGAGCAGGTCGATCTCGCCGAGCATGCTGTTCAGGTGCAGATCGAGGCCGGGGAGGAAGTCGCCCGACCCGAGACCGAGGCTCGTCGTGAACGCGCACGCATTCCCCTCGGCATCGACGCTGGTGATGTTCGTCGTGTGCGTCGCGGGACCGCGCGTCTCGAATAGCGGCAGCAGCTGCAGGACGCGCTCCGTCTCGGTCAGCGCGCGCAGGGTCGGCAGCCGCGGCAGCAACTCTGGCACGCCTGACAGCCCGCCGCGCGTCAGCACGCGCGTGCCCGCGTACCCGACC
>Ga0209590_10000392_pt1 | contig 14096 bp, 11 predicted proteins | sample CZO8metaG_FD_188353 | JGI IMG/M metagenome (GOLD analysis project Ga0209590, IMG submission 188353) | Vadose zone soil microbial communities from the Eel River Critical Zone Observatory, Northern California, USA - CZOApr15con1.8 metaG... | ecosystem: Environmental > Terrestrial > Soil > Vadose...
GGGGAGGCTGTTTCCGTTCGCGTTCATCACGATCGCGTGCGGGGCGATCTCGGGCTTCCACTCGCTCGTGGCATCCGGCACCACGCCCAAGATGATCGCACGCGAGGCCGACGCCCGGCTCATCGGATACGGCGGCATGCTGATGGAGTCGTTCGTGGGCGTGATGGCGATGATCGCGGCTTGCACGCTCGACCCCGGTGTGTACTTCGCGATGAACACGACGCCCGCCGCGCTGGCGCAGGCGTCGCAGGTGCTGGGCCAGGCCGGGTTCGTGGTGACTCCCGATTTCATGCGCGAGCTCGCGGCGCGCATGGGCGAGACCACGCTCCTGGCCCGCTCGGGGGGCGCGCCGTCGCTCGCGGTCGGGATGGCCCAGATCTTCGCGGGCGCGAGCAGCGCGCTCGGTGGAAAGACCCTCGACGCCTTGTGGTACCACTTCGCCATCATGTTCGAAGCCCTGTTCATCCTCACCACCATCGACACCGGGACCCGCGTGGGCCGATTCATGCTGCAGGAGGTCGTGGGCCACGTCTGGCCGCGATTCGCGGAGACCTCGTGGTATCCGAGCGTGATCGCGTCCAGCGGCGTGATCGTCGCAGGGTGGGGATACTTCCTGTATCAGGGCGTGGTGGACCCGCTCGGCGGAATCAACTCGCTGTGGCCGCTGTTCGGGATCTCGAACCAGCTGCTGGCCGCGGTGGCGTTGTGCGTCGGGACCACGATTCTCATCAAGATGGGCCGCGGGCGGTTCGCCTGGGTGACCGCCGCGCCGCTCGCCTGGCTCGTGATCGTCACGATGACCGCCGGATGGCAGAAGGTGTTCTCGGCCGATCCGCGGCTCGGGTTCCTGGCGCACGCGGCGTCGCTCGCAGGGTCGGCCAACCCCGATACGGCGCGGTTGATCTTCAACGACCGCCTAAACACGTTCGTGGCGCTCTTGTTCATGACGGTCGTGACGATCTTGATCGTTACCTCGGTGCGCGAGTGGTGGCTGGTCTTGTCGCGTCGCAAGACGGCCGTCGTGCACGAGGCGCCGTACGTCGAGAGTGTGTATGCCGCGGGAGACTAGGCGGGATGCGAGATGCGCGATGCGGGATGGGGCCCTGCCCTTCCCCGCCCGCTTCGCGCGTGTGGTACGGCGGATCATCGGGGCGCCGGATTACGGGGCGTATCTTGAGCATTGTCGCGCGGCAGGGCATGCGCCGACGCTCGGGGAGCGGGAATACGTCGCGGAGTTCTTCGAGTCGAAGGGCAAGGGCGTGCGCTGCTGCTAGCGCGTGAAAGCGATCCCGGTCGCGGTGGATTGCCTACCGTCGGCGCCAAGCGTAGGCTTAGACTGTCGCCGGCTGGTTCAATAAGGTGGACGCCACGTACCGAACCGATCTGCGTGAGCTCAACGAGCTGAACTTCGGGCGATTCGATGCCAAGCTCGAAGCGCTCGAGAGCCGTCTGGAAACCCGCATGGCGGCGTTCGAAGCACGGATCATCAAGTGGATGTTCCTGTTCTGGGTCGGGCAGGCCGTTACGACGGTCGGATTGGTGTTCGGAGTGGTTCGGTTGACCGGGCGCTAGCGTCGTCAGACGTGCCGCAATTCGGTCTTGCCTGGCTCGCCCTGTGCATCGCGTTCGCAATCCATGTCGCCGATGAAGCGCTGACCGACTTCCTTTCTGTTTACAACCCGGCCGTCCGCGCCATTCGAGCGCGTTTCCCGTTCCTTCCCCTGCCGACCTTCACGTTTCGCGTCTGGCTCACGGGACTCGTGCTGGCCGTGGTTGTGCTCGCGAGCCTTGCCCCCTTCGCATTCCGCGGGGCTCCATGGATGCCGCCGATGGCGTACGCGTTTGGCATCGTGATGGCCGGGAACGGGCTGCTACACCTGGTCGGCTCGGCGTACACGAGGAAGGTGCTGCCCGGGACGTACTCGGCGCCGCTCATTCTGGGGGTGGCGATCTATCTGCTAGCCTCCGTGCCCTAGGGGAGGGCCCACGGCTTTCCTAGAAGGCATATCTCGCCCCCAGTTGAATCCGCCACCGCGAGGCGAGGTCCTCCACCACGCCGCGCCGCGGCAACTCGAGCTTGTAGACCCCGCGCCCATTCGCAGTGTCCCAGCCGACCAGCTTCAGAAGGGGCACGGAAGGGCCCGTGGTTGCATCGCGGTATTGCCCCCACCGTGAGGTAATCAAGTTCGGCAGGTTGAAGACGTCGGCCGTGATCTCTAGGTGCTGCCCTCCTCCCAGCGGGACGGTCGTGGTGAGCCGGGCGTTCAAGGAGGCGAGCCACCCGTTCTCACACCTGCCCCGCTCCATGATCCGTCCCCGCTGCTCGCTCAAGCACGGCTGCTGCTCGATGAACGCCTCCAGGCGGGCATACTCCGCGGGCGTCGCGGCCGATCCGTCTTTCATCTGCAGCGTGATGTCGCCGGAGTTCCGCGGAACGTACACGATGTCGTTCAAGAGCGACCCCGCGCCCCCGATCCTGTCCGCGTTGGCGTCACCGTCGATGACGTAGGTGTAGGGCGGCTGCGACGCGCCTTGGTAGAGGAGGGAGAACTGCAGCCGGTACGGCAGGTTGAGGGTCGCCGCCACCGCGACCTTGTGGGGCGTCTCGAAGAAGGAGGCGCGAAGCCGGCGGTCGTCCAGCGTGCCGTCGAGCGGCGTGTTGCTGAAGTTCGCCCTGGCGGGGAGGTTGACCAGCGACATCCGATCGTGGGCCTGCGAGTAGGCGTACGACATGTACAGGGCGAGCGCTTCGCCGAACCGCTTCCGCACCTGCGTCGACAGGGAAACGCTGTGGTCCCCGTCGCGGTTCGACACGCGGAAGATCTCGCCGAAAAACGCATCCTGCCAGGCGGGTCTCGCGAGACCGGTCGTCGGGCTTATCGTGCCGTACAACGGACGGCCGCCCTCGCCAGCGGCCGCGCCGGTCGGCGCGCCGAGGTTCGCCTCGCTGACGTAGATCTGGCGGATGGCGCGCGTGTAGAGGAGGTCGATCGTTGCCACGATGCCCCCGGGGAACCGGCGGTCTGCGCCCAGCGCCAGCTTCAGGTTCTGCGGCAGTTTGAGCCCGGGGTCGAAGAAGCTGATGCGCGGAGTCGTGCCCCCGCTGGGCGAGCAGGTCTCCGGTTGGTTGATCGGATCAAACGGCTTGGCGAACAGCGGCACGTCGGTCCCATTACAGTTCACGACCCGCTCCTCGCCGCCGTCCCGGTAGCCGTTCCCCAGCCAGCGGTAAGGTGGCGGGCCGCTGAACAGTCCGATTCCACCGCGGAGATACGCTGCACCGTCGCCGGTGAGATCGTAATTGAGGCCGAGGCGAGGCGACCACAGCGCGTTGCCGCTGGGCAGCCGTCCCGTGTCCACGTGTAGCCTGCTGAGTACTGAGTCGTTGGTGAAGGCGGCGTCCGGCAGGAAGGGAACATCGAGACGCAGACCGACGGTGAGCGTCAGGCGCGGCGTCGCTGCCCACCGATCCTGCGCGTAGACGCCGAGCCCGACCGCGTGGAAATCGGCCCCGGGCGTCGGGCCCGGAAGCCCCCGGTCGTAGTGGTTCGCAATGCCCTGACTGAGCCAGTCGAGACTGCTGAAAGACCATCGGCCGGCCGACACCTGCACCAGGGGATCGCGGAAGTGGAACAGCTCGCCGTGCACGCCGAACGTCGCGAGGTGCCGCCCGGTGCCGATGGTCAGGTTCTCCGTGATCTCGACGGCGTTCTGATCCACCGCGGTGGTGGGGCACACCGTGTTGGACCCGGCGAGCAGGATGCCGGAGTCGGCGACGACTTGGATCAGCGGGAACGCGCCGTTCGGCCGGCAGGTATCCAGGAGGCGCTCGTAGCTGAGAATGACCTCGTTCTGTCCACGGCCTCCCAGGAGCGTGCTCCAGATCATGCGCGACGTCTGAGCGGTCGATCGGCTCCGGGCGGCGACCGAGGATAGGCCGGTCGTGTCGAACGTCCGGCCCACATCCATGAAGTCCCGGCGGTCGCCATGGGCGTAATGGTGGGACAGCTCCAGGTGGCCGCTGGCGCCGAGCTGCAGCGTCACCTTGGCGAACAGGTCCTGGGCCGGGAGATGCCCGTCGGACGGTCCTAGCGTCCCCGGCTCCAACCCGAAGGTGTCTCTGAGGATCCCTTGGAACCGCACCGCGCTCGACTCGCTGACGCCGGTGCGCCCGACGTCGGTGACGAGCGGTCCCGCGTCCGGCACGACGCGCTGTTGCAGGTCGGCATTCAGAAAGAAGTGGATCCGGTCGCGCACGATCGGGCCGGACAGCGTGCCGCCGAACTGCCAGGTCGTGAAGTCGGGCCGGCTTCCAGCCGCGTTCCTCGCCGCCAAGCTTCCGTCCTGGAAGAAACCGAACGCGGAGCCGTGAAAGGCGTTGGTGCCCGACTTTGTCACGGCGTTGAGGAGCCCGCCCGCGAAGCTCCCGAGACGGACGTCGAACGGCGCGGCGAGCACCTGAAACTCGCTGACCGTCTCAAACGAGATCGCGTGGGGCAACACTTCGGGGAAGGCGCCGCTCGGGAACGCGCCACCGGGGGTTCGCCCGAAGTACAGGTCCGCGCTCACCCCGCCATCAACCTGGAGGCTGTTGAAGGCCTGATTCTGTCCGCCGATCGAGATGCCCCCGAACGGCCGCAGCGCGGCGAGGGGACCGAGCGCCGCCGCGACGCTCAAGTCCCGAGCCAAGTTCGGCAGACCTGCGAGCTCCGATTCGGAGACGAAGTGCGCGGGCCCCGTGCGCCCGGAGTTGAGCAGCTGGTCTACGCTCGCGCTCACGATCAGGTCCGGCAGCTCGACGGCACTCGGCTCGAGCACGAAATCGGCCCGGTAGCGCTGGCCGAGCCCTAGCCGGACGCCGCTCCGGCCGGCGGGCCTGAAGCCCACGGCTCTCGCCTCGATCAGGTAGGGCCCGCCGACCTGCACGTTCTCCAGGAAGTAGCGTCCCGCGGCATCGGTCACGACCTGCCAGCGGGCGCCACTTTCCGCCAGCGTCACTGTCACAACGCCGTGCTCGATCGGTGTCCCATCGGACTGGAGGACACTTCCCTGCAGCGCGGCCGATGTGACCCCTTGCGAGCCGAGTGCGGGCGTGGCCGCGCTCAGCGCCAGCCATCCAAGGGCGAGCAGTCTGAGGCGCGGGCTCATCCCTTGGGGCGCAGCAGGGCCTGGAACCGCGGGGTTCCGCGCAGCACCGCGAAGCTGGGGTCTACGTGCACATCGAGGAAGCGAACCTGATACACGTATCCCGCATCGAGGGCGCGTACCAGAAGGTCCACGGCGGTATCGCGCTCCCCCAGTCGCGCCGCGATAGACGCGCGCCAATAGCCGGCCTGCCCGCGCCCGAGGGGTCGCTCGAGGCCGACCAACAGCCGGTCGAGGCGCGCGGCCTCGGCGCGGTCGCCGCGCTGCGCGGCCAGCACGCCGAGCAGCCCAGCGTACTGTTCGTTCTTGGGGTGCGCGCGAGCCAGGTCGGCAGCGATCGCGCGGGCGGAGTCCGCATATCCGGCCGCATAGTAGGCCTCGGCTCGCTCGAAACGCATGGCTTCCCGCGCTTGCTCCGCCCCAGGCCGGTTCGCGTGCCAGGCGAGCGTGCGGGCGAGCGCCAGCCGCGCGGCGACGCTATCGCCGTGGGCCGCGAGATCGAGCGCGATCTCCCGCATCACCGGGGCCGGCAGACGGATCGGGTCGGGGGGGAGCGTCTTGATTTCGTCAAAGCGCTCGTTCACTTCCCGCCCACGCCCGAGCGCCGCCAGCGCCAAGAGCTCCATGCGGAGGGTGGCGAGGTTTCTCGGAAACCGTCGCTGGGCTCGCTGGGCCGCCTCCAGCTCGCGGTCGTGCTCGCCGAGCAAGTGATAGGCGTTGGTCAGCCAGTTGTAGTAGCCCGCGCGCCCGCTTAGGGCGCCGCTGTCGGGGTGCAACCGCTCGAGAATCGTCACCGCCTCACGCGGACGATCGGCGTCCAGAGCGTCGCGGGCGAGCTGCTCCCACATCAGCTCCGAGCGGGGAACCGCCTCGGCTAGCCTGCTTCCCAGTGCGTAGGCGGCCGCAAGGTCCCCGCGGCAGCGGGCCATCACACGGTCGATCTGCATCTGCTCCAGACTCGTGAGCCGCATGGCGGTCAGGCGCTCGGCGATGGCGGCGGTCGAGTCGCACTGATCGAGCGCGGTCCCAGCGTGGGCCCAGGCGGCCCAAATCAGCGGCAGGGCGTACGTCGAGTCCAGGGCGGCGGCGCGTTGGAAGTACGGCAATGCGGCACGTGCCTGGCGGCCGCCGTAGAAGATCTCGACGCCGGTCGAGAACGCGAGGTATGCGTCGTAGCGCGGCGGCTGACCCGCGACGGGCAAGTCGCGCAGTCTCACGTCGACCGCCTCGGCGAGCACGGCCATGATGCGCTCCCGGAGGAGCGTGAGCGCCGGACGCGGCTCCTGCGCACGCCCCAGCACCGGCTCGAGGCTGTGCAGGATTCTCCCACGCACTTCGTCGGTGATCTGCGCCTCGAACTCAATGCGATCGTCGCGGCGGTACATAGCGCCCGATACGGCGAGGCCCGACCCGCTCGCCAGCGACAGCGTCCGCACATCGGCCGCCTCGTGGCCCGCCCGACTGAGTCGATCGGCAGCACTCGTCCTGCCTCCCAGCACCATCGCGCCAGGGGCAGCGATCTCGAGCACCCCGGTCAGCGCCAGCCCGTGCGTGATCCAATCGGCGGCCAGACTCCCGAGCGGGTCGAGGGTGCTGTCGCCCGTGTGGTTCGCGAAGGGGACGACCAGGACGCGCTTCGGATCCAGCGGTGTGGGCTTGCGCGCGCGCAGGCTGACCGCCGCGACTGCGACCGTCAACCCGAGCAACCCTGCCGCCACGCCGACCCACCGCCGGCGAGCCGGACCCGCCTGGGGAGCGCTTGCCCGGGTCTCGAGCGGTGGCAGCGCCGTTGCGGCTGAGGAGAGCGTCGCTACTCGCGCGCGCACGGCATCCGCGAGCGCCCGCGTCTCCGGTGCAGGCTCGGCATCGAGCTCCGCCCTGAGGCGCCTCGCGAATACTTCGTACCCGTCCAGCGCCCCCGCGCGGTCGCCCAGCCGGTCGAGCGTCTTCATGAGGCGCCGCAACGTCGGCTCGTCGAGCGGCGCGATGCGCAGCGCCCGCCGCGCCCACTGCGCCGATTCGGCCAGGCCGCTGCGCCCTTCACACTGCTCCCCCAGCACCGTCGCGCTCCGCAATGCAACGGTCTTCAGCCGAGCCCGCTCGTTTTCGAGCCACTGCTCGAATTCCGGCGCGCCGCGGATGAAGAACCCCTCGAGCAGATCACCCCGATAGAGGTCGAGGGCGTCGACCAGTCGGCCCGCCTCGGCCGCGCCCTCGAACTCGACCACGTCGCAGCGGATCCGCTCGGCGTCGAGGCCGATGTCTTCGTCACCGCGGGTCACGAGCACGCCGTCACCCAGCGCATGACGCAGCCCGTGCAGTGCCTGGCGCAGCGCGGCGCGGGCATGCTCTTGGTCGAGCTCGGGCCAGAACAGGGCGACGAGGGAGTCACGCCGATGCAACCGTCGGGGTGTGGAGGCGGCGAGGTAAGCGAGCAGAGCGACGCGCTTGGGCTGGGCCAATACCGACGTGAACTCGCGCCCGTCGGCCCCGAGGAGGTTCAGACCTCCCAGAATCCGAAACTCGACCACGGGAACCCCCCGCAACACTTCCGGGCACGCGCATACCCAAAGGCTGAGCGGGCAGCGTCATCGCCCCGTTACGGCGGGCGTAACAGGCCGCTCACACGGCGCCGCTACTGTGTCGCGTCGACCCGAACGTACGGCATCGGGAATGGCTCCGCAACGACACCCTTGCTCACCATGCGAAGGGCTTATCGGAGCACTTACGGGAGGTGAACCATGCTACGCGTCGCACGCTACACACTCACTGCTGCATCGATCACCCTCACGCTCGTCGGCTGTCAGGATGCCACGGCTCCTGACGATGCCCCGAATGCACTGAACGCAAGACCGATGATGTCGGATGCGCAGTCGGCGGATCTGGTCGAGCACATCGTGGCACCAAAAGCGACCGACCCGCTCATCGACCGTGCGCTCGCGGACCACTACGCCTGGCTCGACACCAAAATCCCGTCGAACCACAAGCTCTTGGTGTTCATGCCAAGCGCTCGCGGCACACCCGCGACCTTTACTCGGGTCGCGAAGGAGGGGGCGCGGCTCGGCTATCACGTGATCGGCCTGATGTACCAGAACGATGTGGTGCTCGCGCAGGTATGCCCGCCTGCCCCCGACCCCTCCAGGTGCTACGAGAACGTGCGGTTGGACGTCCTCGACGGTGGCGACCGCAGCTTCCCGGTGGCGGACGTCAGCGCCGCGAACAGCATCGACAATCGCCTGACGAAGCTGCTCCGCTATTTGGACAGCGCGTACGCGGATGAGGGATGGTCGAGGTTCCTGAAGCGCGGCGAGCCGAGGTGGTCGCGCATTGCGGTCGCCGGTCACTCACAGGGGGGTGGGCAGGCCGCCATGATCGCGAAGGTCCGGCGCGTCGCCCGTGTGGTGATGTTCTCGTCGGTGCCCGACAGCCTCCCTTCCGGCCAGGCACCCTCGTGGCTCGCGTCTCACGTGACGCCCTCGAATCGGTACTTCGGGCTGGCACACGAGTGCGATGCGTTCTTCCGGTCCATAGTTGCCGGCTGGGATTCCGTCGGTATGGGCGCCCTGGTCGCTACGACACCCGACCTGACTCGACCCGGGACGGCCTGCCGGCTGTGGACTTCAACGTCGGGGAGCGCCCCTGTGGCCCCCGAGGAGCGCGCGTCACCATATGGTGGGACGCACATGCTCGTCACCAATCTGCTGCCGCAGACAGGCGTATACGTGCACATGAGCTCGCACCACAGTACGGCGAACGATCTGTTCACGCCGCTGGACGGCGATACGCCGAAACTGCTGGCCGCGTGGCGCTACCTGCTCGGGGAGCGCGAGGCGGACGAGGAGGTGGCGGATGATCAGGACGAGCAGGACGAAACCCGCGTCGGGCATGGCGCGGTAATCACACGGCGATAGCAACAGAACGAGGCGGCTCGCCGGACATGGTTGTCAGGCGGGCCGTTTCGTTCTGCTCGTCGCTACTCGATAACCGACGCGCGGCGGCGTAAGTTGGCCGGGTCCCGACACATCGCCCCGGAGGCCGTCCATGCTGCTCGCTCTGCTCCCCGTTCTCGCCCTCGCCCAGGCGCCGACCATCACGATCCGCGCCGGGACCGTCCTCGACGGCCGCGGCGGCACCCTCCGGAACACCACCATCGTGATCGCCGGGTCGCGCATCACGCGCCTCGACCCGGCCCTCACCGCGGCCACGTACGACCTGAGCCGGCTGACCGTCATGCCCGGCGGCATCGACACGCACGTCCACCTCACGTCCCATTTCGACGCGAACGGCCGGGCGCACAACGACCCGGGCGGAGCCGAACCGCTGGACCAGACGGTGCTCTACACGGAAGAGAACGCGTATCGCGCCCTCATGGCGGGCATCACGACCGTACAGAGCATCGGGTCGACGCTCGATCGCGACCTGCGCGACGCGATCGCGCGCGGCACGATCCCGGGCCCGCGCGTGATCACGTCACTCGACTGGATCACGCCCGAGGACGGCGACGCCGACGGGCTGCGGCGCACCGTCCGGCAGCGCCTTGCCGCGGGCGCCGACGTGATCAAGATCCTCGGCTCGAAGAGCATCCGGGAAGGCGGCGGGCCGACGCTCTCCGAGGACGAGCTGCGGGCCGCTTGCGGTGAAGCCAAAGCGCACGGGCGGCGCTGCGTCGTCCACGCGCACGCGGCGGAGGCCGCGCGGCGCGCCGTGCTGGCCGGAGCGACGTCGATCGAGCACGGCGTACTGCTCGATGAGGCAACCCTCGACCTCATGGCCGATCACGGGACGTTCTTCGACCCGAACCTCCATCTCGTGTTCCAGAACTACTTCGACAACAAGGCGCGCTTTCTCGGCATGGAGAACTACACCGAGGAGGGATTCGCGCAGATGCACCGGGCGGTCCCCCTCGTCCTCACGGTGTTCCAGCAGGCGCTGCGACGCCCCAAGCTCCGCATCGTGTTCGGCACCGACGCCGTCGCGGGTGCCTTCGGGAAGAATTGGGAAGAGCTGATCTATCGGGTGCAGGTCGGCGGCCAGCCGCCGATGGCCGCAATCGTGTCCGCGACGTCGCTCGCGGCTCAGTCGCTCGCGTTGGCGGACACGATCGGCGCCATCGCCCCCGGGCTCGAGGCCGACCTGATCGGCATCGACGGCAACCCGGCGGAAGACATCACCGCGCTGCGACGCGTCGTGTTCGTGATGAAGGGAGGCATGGTGGTGAAGAACGTCGCGCCGGCCCCGTAAGCGCGTCGGCGCAGCGTTCCATCTTGACGCACTCCAGGACGGGAGCTATTTGTGCCGCCTGAGAGGTAGTGTCTTGGGACCGCCGTGCCGCTTTACCTCGAACAAGTGCCGCGACCCATCCGTGAGCCGCCCGGATGGGTCGCATCGTTTTCCAGTGCTATCCCCCCGTGAGTGAGGTGCCCATGACAAGCGCGCTCGCTCGTCGACCTTTTCCGCTAATCCCCCTCGCCTTGCTCGCGGCCTGTAACACCGAGACCCGCACCGAGCGCGTCCTGGGGATCCAGGCCATGTCCTTCGCCAACTCCGAGTGGTCCGAACCGGTGCCCCTCGACGCCCCGGTCAATTCGCGGTGCCAGGACCAGACCCCGACCATGTCGAAGGACGAGCTCAGCCTGTACTTCCTCTCCGACCGACCGGGGGGATTCGGAAACCTCGTGTCGACCACCGGATGCATGGACAACTTCGACCTCTGGGTCGCCCAGCGCTCGTCCGCCGACGGCCCGTGGGAAACGGCCGTGAACCTGGGCCCGACGATCAACACGCCCCGGAACGACGGTGGTCCCGCGCTGTCGCCCGACGGGCATCTGCTCTTCTTTTCGAGCGACCGCGCGACGACAGGCATACTCCATGACATCTACGTGTCGCGCCGCGCCGATCCGAAGGACGACTTCGGGTGGGACCCGCCTACGCCTCTCGGTCCTGATGTGAACACGCCGCTGCACGAGGCGGGGCCGTTCTACTCGCAGAGCGCGGAAGACGGCTCGGCGAACCTGTACTTCTACCGCGGGTCGGACAACGGCGCGACGACCGACATCTATTACGCGGCGGTGACGCGGGACGGTGAGACCCTCGGACCCGCGGTGCTCGTATCGGAGCTGAGCTATCCCGGGCGCCCCGACGGATTCGTCACCGTGCGCGCTGATGGGAAAGAGATCCTGTTTAACTCCGGGCGCCCCCTGACCCCTGGTGGCGCAAACGCATTCGATATCTGGGTCTCCACCCGTCGCAACGTCCACGACCCCTGGTCGGCGCCGGTGAACCTGGGGCCACCGGTGAATACAGGGTTCGCCGAGTTCCAGCCGGACCTGTCGCACGACGGTCGCACGCTGCTGTTCATCGCCGGGGCGGGTCGGGGTGGGCTCGGTGGGTTTGATATCTGGATGTCGACCCGCACGGTGAACGGGAAGGAGGACCCATGACAGGGATGCGCCGCGGGCCGACCCCTTCATTCTCCACGACTGGGTAAGCACGCGTAGCAAGCTCAAAGGGCAGAACTAGGACGCCGGTTGCCCCGCCACCGCGATGCACTCGATCTCCACCCGCGCGCCCCCCGCGAGCCCGCTCGCGGCCACGGTCGAGCGCGCGGGTGGATCCTTCGGGAAATACGTGGCATAGACGGCATTCATCGCGGCGAAGTCCTGGATGTCCGCTAGGAACACCGTGCACTTCACCGCGCGGTCGAGTGAGCTTCCCGCGAACGCGAGCACCTCCTTGATGTTCTCGAGCACCTGACGCGTCTGGCCCGTAATACCCCCGTCAGCAAGCTGGCGCGTTCCCGGCACATTGCCGATCTGTCCTGAGAGAAAGAGCAAGTCCCCGACCCGCACGGCGGACGAGAACGGCAGTCCCTTGACCTCACCGGGGCCGTGAATGACCGAGACGTCAGCCTTCATACTTTCCTCCGATCAGTGCCTGGCCGCACCTGCACGTACGCCATGAGGCCCACGGGCGTGCGGCTCCCATAGAACAGCCGTAGCTCTTCCGGAACGAGATTGAGCGTGCCCCGGGCGCCCAGACCGGTGGCCGCAAGCGCGCTGCGCCACAGGGCGCGCTCGTACCCGAGCGACACGGCCCCGATATCGAGCTCCCGGCTCACCGACCCCACCAGCGCCAGGTCCGCGGCCGTCCGCCGCACGTACTCGGCGCGGCCGTACACCGCGTCCGCGGCGCCCAGCTCGAGCGTGGACTCGAGCAGCAGGGTGTTCAACGGATGCCCGGCTCCCGCGGGCAGGTCGGCGCCGTACACGAACGTGGTGGACCAGGTGCCCCGGCTGTGCAACACCGACGCGCCGAACCGATCGAGCGCACCGTGGGCATGGGCGCCGCCCGACGCCGCGACATGGCCGAACCACGCCGCCACGCTCCACTGCGAAGCCGGGTTACAGCTCAGCCGCGCCGAATACGAATCGAGGTGCACCGCGTCGAAGTTCGTCCGGACGTCGTCCGGGTGCGCACCGTTGAAGGCGGACGCCTCGACCCGCAGCGCCCGCGTGAAGGCGCCGACGGTCACCACCCCGAAGCTCGTGTGCGTGAAGTCCTGGGTGTGATTGCCCAGCGGCGCGGCCGGATCGTACACGGCCGAGGGGCGATGCAGATAGGCGACAGGGCCGAGGGCCGGTTCCCCCACCGGGGCCGCGTACAACGACCCGGCCAGTTTCGACACGATGCTGCGTTCGTAAGCGACTGCGAGCTCCGAGACGAGCTCGTGGGGATGCTGGCGGTCCGTGACGATGTCGCCGCGATACGGCGTAGCGACCTGGAGCAGCTGGGGATATCCTCGCGCGGTCACGGTCCACGGCTCGGCACTCACCATCGCGCGGAACCGGACCATGCCTCCCGCGGCGGGACGCTCCACCATCACCATGACCCAGTTGACGCTCCCCAGCTGGTCGTCGGCGCGCGTGCCGAACTGCCGGTCGTACTGCAGGAACACGCTCCCGTGCACCATCAGGGTCCAGCGCCCCAGCGATCCGTGGTAGCCCGGCACCCGGGCGGCGTCGGGCAGCCACGCGGTCCCCGACCCCATGCGCGCGAGCGGCACGCCTAAGGCGGAGTCCTCGTGCTCGTGCTGTGCGCGTGCAGGCGCCGGCGCTGCGCTCGAGAGAACGGCCGCGACGATCGCGGCCGCCCGAGCGTCAGTGCACCAGGACGTCGAACGGCCCAAATGTCTTCGTGGACTGATCGGCGGGAAAATGCAGGGCGACCTCGAGCGTGCCGGGGGTTCCCGACGGGGCGGACGTCGTGATGTCTCGGACCAGCGATTCGCCGTTGGCGGGCGTAGACGAGGCCAGTGTGGATGGTGAGAAGGTGAAGTCGAGCTCCTCTCCGCCCGTGACGCTCACGATCTGGCTGCCGTTCGCGGCGTACATGCGGACTTCCACCGGAAGGGTGTCGCCAGGAAAGAGCGGTATGTGAAATGTCAGCTCACCGAGCCCCGAGTTGAACAACCGCACCGACGCCACGTCCTGCGGGTCCGCGGGGCTGCCGCCGCCGGTCGGGGGCGACCCGGCGCAGGCGGCCAGCAACACCACGCCAAGAGCCCTGAGCGGCAGTCGAGTGCGCATCGTACCGATAATGTACACTCGTCTTAGATCTGCGGGTTTTCTTGTCTTGGCGCGTCGTGGGTCCGCGGCTCAAGCCGCGACTCGGCACGTACCGCTGAAGCGGCAGAACGGCGTCAGTTCACTGACACGTGCCGAGCCGCGGGTTTACCCGCGCACGTGCGACGCGGCGTTCCGTGACACGAGTGGCAAAGTGAGAAGGTACCCTCGTCTTAGATGCACCGGTTTCGTCCTCGCGGGATTTCGTCCTCGATGAATCACGTGTCCGCGGCTCAAGCCGCGACTCGGCACGTACCGCTGAAGCGGCAATGCAGACGTCAGTTCACTGACACGTGCCGAGCCGCGGGTTTACCCGCGCACGTGCGACGC
>Ga0209590_10000395_pt1 | contig 14085 bp, 11 predicted proteins | sample CZO8metaG_FD_188353 | JGI IMG/M metagenome (GOLD analysis project Ga0209590, IMG submission 188353) | Vadose zone soil microbial communities from the Eel River Critical Zone Observatory, Northern California, USA - CZOApr15con1.8 metaG... | ecosystem: Environmental > Terrestrial > Soil > Vadose...
TATCGAGGCGTTGAGCGTGCTCCCTCCGGCCGCACTCGTCGCCGCCGTCTCGTCGTGCAGGGTGGTCGCCAGCGTCGGCGAGTTCTTGCCCACGACCACAGTCTCAGAGGTGCATGTGCTCAAGACCGGGCCGGTGTCGTTGCTGTCGCCGGAGTAGCTGGCCTGGAAGTAGTAGGTGCCCGCCAGGTTGAAGGTAACGCTCGCTGAGTTTGGCACCGCCCCGTTTGTCACCGTTACAGGCGGTGGCTGAGCGTTGATCTGCCCGCTCACCCCGGTAGTCGCCGCCGTTGTGCAAGTGTTGTTTGAGTACACGGTGTAAGTGACAGTGCCACCTGCAGTCGAGGAGGCGCCGGTGAGGGTAGCCGAGTCTGTAACTGACTGCCCGACGTTGATCGTGCTGGCCGAGAGTGTCGTCGAGATCGTCGGGGTGAAAATGATGGAGGTAGTGGAAAGGGCGCGGTCTTGGGCGCCTGTGCTGGAGGTGTCCAGCAGGTCGAGGAACATGTGATAAGGCGATCCGTTGATCGCGCTCGCCGAGTTGCCAGCGCCCCAGTCCTTCTGGCTCGCGATGTGCCCACCCCAAGCGAGCACGACCGAGGAGCCTGTGCCCACGTGGAAGGGAAGTAGGACCGTCGTGCTGCATTGGCCAGTGCCCGCGATGGCGTTTTCCGAGGGGTAAGAGTTGGTCGACACGGTCGACCCAGCCGGCCCGAAGATGGCGAAGTTGCCGCCCGGGAAGGTCGGCGCTGTCCCCGCGGATCCGTTGCAGTTCGCCAGGATCGGCGCCAGGATGGGCGCCGTACCAATCGGTGTTGCCGGAGTCGTCAGGTCACACCCCAACGTGTCGAAACAAGGATTGTTGTGGTTGAAGTTGAACGTACCCTGGCTCAGCGACGTTGTCTCAGTCACGTCGAACGAGCCGAGGAAGTCGAGCGCGTGCTTCGAGCCATGGACTGTGTCGTAATGGAAGGTCAGAGTGTGGTCGGAGCCCGCCGTGAGACCGGTGACCGTTACCCGATAGGAGACATAGTCGCCCTCGCGCCAGTGCGACTTCTGACCGTTAGAGTCACCGTTCACCCAATTGGCGTATTTGGTGCCGCTGAGTGTGCCGTTGAGGCAGGGCTCGGGGACGATGGGCGGTCCGACCGCGCCATTGATGCACTGATCGAGGTTAGCCGCAGCTCCCGCGGCCGAACTCGTAATTGGAATCAACGAGACGACTAAAGCCATCACGCTCAGGACGACGAGCACGACGTGAAGATGCGCCCGAACGCTGCTGGTATATCCGATCACTGGAACGGGCCTCCCAATTCTTAGCGCCGCCTAGAGCGTTTCTAGACGTCGACGCTAGGTAGCCTCGGCACGCCGAATGGGCGTGGTTCCCCTTCCTCGCCCCGGAGACTAGTCGCGATCGACTAACTCCTCCATGGGACGTTTGTCCTAGTACCAGCTTGCACGCCGCTCCTCTTGCTTCCTAGATGCTGAAGAAGGGCAAGCAGTCGAAGGGCCTGTGGCGAAAGGTTGACCGTCAAACCTCTGCTTGGCCCCGATGCCGCAAGTGGAGGCGTGAGCTGAGGTAGCCGGAATAGCGCGGGACCTATGTGATTTTCGATTTGGCTCCCGCCCGGTTGACGGGACTCCTTACATCGGAACGCTATTCGGCGACAGCCGCTCCTGGCGATGTCGCGGCTCCGGCCCTACGGCGATCCGCTGCATTCCGCCGCTCGCTTCTGCGGCGATCTTCGACTCTCCGATTTGCGACGCGACGATCGCCGGCGCCGCGCGCCGGCCTCACACGTCTTTCTGCCAGAGCTCTTCGCTCGGCAGCCCTTCTATCGGCGCCGGCGCGTCTACCCAGTGACCTTCTTTCTTCCACCGTGCTCCTCCCTCTCGTTTCGACTCGAATCACTGGGATTGCCGGGTTGCTTGCGGGAAAATCCGCGCGAGCTCGAGCGGAGTCTCGAGTCCGCGGTCCGCCAGGCGATCAAGGATCCGTGGCCGGATGCTGGCGGGCGCAAACCCGCCGAGAACTCGGCCCTCTGGATCAAGACCCGTGCGGGTGAACTGGAAGATGTCCTGCATGCTGATGACGTCGTCGTCCATGCCCGTGATCTCGCTGATCTTCACGACCTTGCGGCTTCCATCACGCATGCGCTCGAGATGGACCACGACGTTGAACGCACTCGCGATCTGAGAGCGAATCCCCCTTGGCACCAGGTCATAGCCCGCCATCATCACGAGCGTCTCAATTCGGGCCAAGGCGTCGCGGGGCTTATTCGCATGAAGCGTGGTCATGGATCCATCGTGGCCTGTGTTCATGGCTTGCAGCATGTCCAACGCCTCGGGCCCTCGGACCTCCCCCACGATCAGGCGATCGGGACGCATGCGCAGCGAGGAGATGACAAGATCGCGAATCGTGATCTCCGGCGTCCCATCGGAGCTCGACGGGCGCGACTCGAGCCTCGCCACATGACGCTGCTGCAGCTGCAGCTCTGCCGCGTCTTCGATCGTGACGATGCGCTCGTCGCTTGGTATGTAGCCGGACATCACGTTGAGGAGCGTGGTCTTGCCGCTGCTCGTACCACCGCTGACCAAAACGTTCGCCCTCGCCATCACACATGCTTTGAGAAAGCCAAAGGCGCTCTCGCTGCAGCTCCCGAGGTTGATGAGGTCTTCCATGCTGAGCGGTCCGCGAACGAACTTGCGGATGTTGAGAAGGGGCCCGTCGATCGCCACCGGGGGAATCGCCGCGTGAACCCTCGAGCCGTCGGGCAGTCGCGCATCGCAGATCGGGTTTTGGGCATCGATCCGTCTGCCGACCGACTCGACGATGAACGTGATCACATCGAGCACCTCTTGCTCGCTGCTGAACGTGATCGGCGTGAGCATCAGGCGGCCGTTCACCTCAACGTAAACGTCGCGGCCCGCCACAACCATGACCTCGGTCACCTGCGAGTTGGCCAACAAGGGCGCGAGTGGTCCGAGGCGGGCGGCATACTCCGGTTGCGAAGGAACGGAGGCTGGCATGCTCATTGCGTCAGGTTCACCGCAGGCGGCCATGTGCGCAGCGTGGGATCGGCCGTGATCGCCACGTTCCCGGTGCCGATCACGCCGGCGGTCCACGCAATGACGCCTCCGGCGATGGTTGCCCGGTACGCGCTGTTGCCGTTGATCGTGACTCCGGCCGCCGGCATGTAGAAGATTCCGATCAGGCTCGTGAAGCCGTTGCCGTTGACGAGATTGGTAGTACATGCATTGGGCGTGGCCGACTGCTCCGGTCCAGGTTCATAAAGAACGACGCGCTGGAGCTGATAGCCACTGAACAGATAGATATCACCCTTGCCGTGCAGGTCAAGGCATCCGCCGCTGGGGATGAAGAAGACGACCGCGCCCGGAGTCCATGACGCGGGGCAGGCTACGTTGTTGCCGGTTGAGGTGTCGACGCAATGTCCCTCGTTGGCGAGGTCACCGTTCGGCGGCGTACCCGGCGCAGGGCCGGCGTTGGGCAGCCCGACGGCGAGGGGCAGCCGCTCGCCATCAGGCGGTGACTGCTGCCCGGTTGGCCAGCCGGCTGGGAACGTGCTGCTGTTGATGGTGACGCTCGAGCTGCCGCCCGCCGGGAAGTTGGTTACATAGGCGAGGCCGGAGCACGAGCCGTTCTGCGAGAGGTACACGTTGAAGTACTGGGCGCCTGGGTCGGCGGGTGTTACCGAAACCTTGATCACGCTGCTGGCGCCGAGGTCCACCGTCTTGCACATGCTGGGCGCGCTCTCTCGTAAATAACAGGTCGGCGTCGCAGGCCCGGTGCAGCTCGAGACTCCATTGGGCTCCCATCGCACGGCGGTCACCTCGACCGACCAGGTTCCCGAAGCGAGATTGTTCGTGCTCGATCCGGTCGCGTCGGCCGTGAAGCTACTGCTGCAGCCGACTTTGTTCGAATCCCAGAACTGGACTGGCGATCTGGCCATAGTCGTTACGGTTGATCCGCTTGCGATCGTTCCCGTGACCGTCGTGCTGTTGACGGGGATCGAGGTGGCACCTAAGGCCGCGCCGGCGGACGTCACCGAGAAAGCCTGGCCGGCGATCGTCGCGGTCGACCCGCCCGGCACACCGGCGACCAACGCCGTTACGGGAATAGCGGTGACGCTCCCGCTGAGAGGCGCAGTCGTGGCCGCCAGGGCCGGCTCATCCGGCGGCCGCAGCTCGTTGCTGATGAAGCCGCCATTCTGGGTGAACCCGCCTGCGAAGTCGTACACCCCGCCCGCCAGGAAGTAGCATCCGGCGCTGGCAGCAAGGCTTGGGTTGGCCGTGTACGTCCCTGGCTGCTCAACACTGCCGGTCGTATTGCTCCACGACTGCGAATTGGCGTTGAGCGTCGGCATCGGATAGTTGGGGTCGGGCAATGTCCAGCCGTTGGCCTGCGTTCCGGTCACGGTCCACGGGGTGGGCGTGTTGAGGGCCGGCGGCGTCCCGCAGATGTCGATCACGTTGCCGTTCACGGAGCCTCCGGCAACGGCGCTGTTGTCAAAGACGCTTCCGTTCGACCAGATGTCGCCGGTGACGAAAGTCTTTGAGTTGCCTTGAAACGTCAGCGATTGGCCTGCGTTTCCACCGCAGCCGGCAGGGGCCAGGGTCAGGATCGCAGCTCCGTTGGTGCCCGCCTTACGCGCCACCGCCGTCGCGGCGGCCGCGATCGTGATCGTCGGCCCGGAGCCGAGCACCTGCATGATCGCCACCGGCGTCGAATGACTGACCGTGACCGCAAAGCTGACGCCTGCGATCGCCTTGTTCGTGACGTTGATGTTCAGGAGCTGGCCCCACGGGTCGCCGAAGGTGCAGCTGGCGGCGAGAGTGCCGAGCCCGGAGCAAGATATCGGGCCGTACAGTGCCTCGTTGCCGGCATACGTTTGCGCGGCCGTCTGCTCGGCCTGCGAGTAATCAGTTGTATTCATGTAGTTGTACGCGGCCGCGAGCGCCGCAGCGTCGGCTGCACCCTGAAGATGGCGGCGATCGAGGTAGGCCCGTCCGCTATCGATGGCCAGGCCGACGAACCCGAAGAGAACGAGGATCATCAAAGCCACCAGAACAATCGCCTGACCGCGCTGCATCTGTCTCGAACCTGTGGCCACCTCAGTATTCCGTGCGGTAGACGGCCGCTGCCGAGATGACCAGGTTGTTGGTGATGAACTGATTGATGAGCGGGGTCATCGGCACGAAGTGGTACCGGATCGTCACCTGCAGAGGAGCGTGGTTGAAGGCCGGATTTGTCGCGCTGCAGGTACCGTTGTCGACAGCCCACCTCTGCCCGCCCGGCGCATTCTGCAGTGTGGGCGACAGAGTCTCGACCACTGTTGGCGGGTTTGGCTCCGTGATATAGATCCAACCCTGATTTGGTGGTGGCGCCGCTGTGGTGATGGGCCCGTTCGCGCATGGATTGGCAAGATTGACATCCACCGCGTGGATCTTTGCAGCGCTTTCGACGTCCCCGTTGGTGGGCAGCATCGGCGAATCGCGGATTGCCACCCTGACCGCCTCGTTCACAGCCTGGTTGAGGGTGATGTAGGTGTAGATCACGCGCCCGAAGTCGACCATCACGAAGATGAGAAGCAGCAGCAGCGGCGCCACGATGGCGAACTCGACCATCGACTGCGAGCGCTGGGCGCGCATATGCGCCCTCACCTTCACGGCCACCTCAGAAGCCGCCGATCAGCATGTGAGTGTTGATCGCGAGATGGATCGAGTTGCCCAGGACACCTTGCATGAACCCGGTCGCGAATCCAAAGCTCATGACCACGATCACGTTGACGTCCTGGCCCTTGAGGCTGTTGTCAGTTGGAGCGGTGGCCAGGTCCAAGCCGGGCGTGCTGTTGTAGCAGATGTACAGCAACGGCTGGTTGATGCCTCCGGCTGCGTAGGCGGTGTCGGTGTACGGCGGGTTGTATTGAGAGTTGCCGTCGGAGGTGGCGGGGCAGGTCGTGCCAGAGGGGTTCTGAAGCGCGGACGCGGGCAAGCCGGAGTTGATGAGCATGCCGTCGACTGCGGCCTTGATCGCATCGTCGTACAGAAATGGGTTGGTGCTCGTCTTGGGATCGAACCAGCTCCCCTGCCGCGCCCCTTCCCGGGTCGCGCCCGCCAGTCCGACATCGAAATAGAAAACTCGTCCCAGGTCCGTCAGGCCCAGCGCCAGTAACAGCAGCACGACCGCCGCGAGGCCGAATTCGACCGACGATTGGCCGCGCTGCCCGGCACTTCGCATCATCGGATCACGCCGCTGTGCATGAGCAGGACCAGCGCCGGACCGAGCAGGATCACCCACAGGGTCGGAAAAATGCACCCGACCATTGGGATCAGCATCTTTAGGGAAGCCCGAGCGCCTCGCTCTTGTGCGGTCACTAGGCGCTTCTGCCTGATCTCATCGGCCTGGATACCGAGGACCTTCACGAGCCCAGAGCCAAGTTGTTCGGATTGGATCACCGCCTGCACAAAGCTGTTCAGCTCTTCGACTCCGCAGCGTTGAGCCATGTCGTTCAGCGCTTCGAGGCGTTGTTTGCCGAGCCGCACTTCCTGCAGTACCCGCGCAAATTCCTCCGCCAGCGGGTGCTCGTACTTCTGTGCCACCCTTTCCATGGCAGCCTCGAAGGTCAGGCCCGCTTCCCCGCACACGACGAGCACGTCGATCACATCGGGCAAGACGAACTGGATTTCATTGCGGCGGCTCTTCACCTTGCGGCGAAGCCAGAGCGTGGGCAAGTAGAGCCCGGCGATCGCGCCCACCGCCGCCCCTAGAGCGATGATCACACGCGACTCCGCCAGCAGACCAATGCCTATGCCGACAGAGCAGAGGAGACCGGTAAATACGTAGCGGACTGCGATGAAGTCGCTGGTGCTCATGGCGCCAGGCCGGCCGGCGAGATACAGGTCGAGATTGATGCGCTGCCGAGCCTTCTCGGGCATCGTCTGCTCGAGAAGACGCCCCAGACGCTGAATCACCGGCCGCACTACCCGCTGGCCGAAGGGGGCCTGTAGCTCTATCTCGACCAGCGAAAGTGGCAGCCCGGTCTCGTAGGCTCGCAAGCGGCCTTCAACCACATCCGCGTTGCTGGGCGCCGCCGGAGTCAGGCTCCACGTCGCTATGAAGGCGCCACATGCGGCAATCGCGCCCAACGCCACAGCTAAATACAGGATCGTCATGGTCTAAACTCGGAAATTGACGATGCGTCTGATGAATACGTTCCCGACAGCGACTGACACTGCCGCGACGACGAGAAGCTCGATTCCGGCCCGGTCATGGAACATGGGTCGGAAGTAACTCGGCGTAATGAAGTACAGGATCGCGGCCACGATGACGGGCAATAGGGTGATCACCCACCCCGAAGCCCGAGCCTGCGCGGTCATGGCTGAGATCTGGCCTTTGATCTGAACCCGCTGGCGAATCGTGTGCGAGATACCATCCAGAATCCGCGCGAGGTTGCCTCCGACAGAGGCCTGGATGTTGATCGCGGTGACGATCAGGTCCAGGTCCTCGCTACCCGCGCGGCGCACCATATTCGCCAGAGCGCGTTCGGTGCCGCTGCCGATGTTCATCTCCCGAATGACACGCCCCAGCTCATCGCCGATCGGTGCGGTTGTATTGCGCGCCACGGTTTCCATCGCCTGGGGCAGGGATAGGCCCGCCTTGAGGGCGTTCGCCAGCAGACTCAACGCATCTGGAAGCTGACGGTTGAGCGCCTTCAGCCGCTTGCCTTGGCGATACTTCACGTAACGCATCGGCAAGAGATACGCAGCCACAGCTGAGATCACGAACTGGGGTCCGAAGCCGAAACGGAGCAGCGAGATGAGCGCGCCCCCGATGAGAAATCCGACCTGGATCATGACGAACTCCGACGGACGCAGCTTTAGATTCGCTCGCACCAGGTGCTCGCCCAGGGTCAGCCCGCCATTGAGGCGGCGGCGCTGGTTTGATCTATGCGCCAACGCTTCGAACGGTCGGTTGACGCGCTCACGAAGCGTCGCTGACCGTGCGCCGGCAGAGGCGGCGGCAACCTTCCTGAGCTCGTCGTCCTCGTGAGCTCGTTTCGGCAGGGCAAGCGCAATGGTCGCGATGAGGACGCCCACAGCCGCCACTGCCGAAAAGAGGACGACGTTCGACATTTCAGCCGGTCGCTCCTGCCATTGGAGCCGGCTCGAAAATCGTGGGCGCCAATGTCTCACCCCGCTCGGCGAAGTGGTCCATGTGCACCGAGCGGTTGCCGGTCGCTGTGTGGAAACCCCGGACGCCGCCCTCGTCGTCGACGCCTATCTGGCGAAACTGGAACAGCTCATGCGTCTGCGTCTCGCCATTCGTGAGCCCAGTCACTTCGCAGACGCTGACGATCTTCCGCGCCCCACCACGTACTCGCTGGGTCTGGATGATCACGTCGATAGCGGACACGATCTGTTTCTGAATGGCGCGGGACGGAAGGTCCGTGCCCGCCATCAAGACCATCGCTTCCAGCCGGCTGATTGCGTCATGAGGACTGTTGGCGTGGACCGTGCTCATAGAGCCTTCGTGACCGGTGTTCATGGCTTGCAGCATGTCCAGGGCCTCGCCGCCTCGACATTCGCCCACCACGATCCGGTCCGGCCGCATCCGGAGGGCGTTGCGAACGAGGTCCCTGATCTCGATTGCACCTTTTCCCTCGACGTTGGGCGGCCTGGCTTCCAGGCGAATCACGTGCGTCTGCCGCAGCTGAAGCTCCGCTGCATCTTCGATCGTGACGATGCGCTCGTCGGACGGGATGTAGCCCGAGATGATGTTGAGGAGCGTCGTCTTGCCTGACGACGTTCCTCCGGAGATGAGAACGCTGAGCCGGCTCCGCACAGCAGCTTCGAGGAAGAGCATCATGTCGGCGGTTGCGGACCCCATCTCCAGCAAGTCCGAGGGGCGCAATTTTTCCCGCGAGAACTTTCGGATCGTCATGCATGGACCCTCGAGTGCAAGAGGCGGCAGGACGACGTTGACTCGGGAGCCATCACGAAGCCGCGCATCGCACATCGGCGAGCTCTCGTCGACGCGGCGGCCCACCGTGCTCACGACTCGATCGATCACCTGTCGAAGCTGCGCGTCGCTCTCGAAAACAACAGAGCTGAGCATCACGCGCCCGCTGCGCTCCACAAACACCTGGCGCGAGTGATTGATCATGACCTCTGAGATGGCTGGGTCCTCGAGCAGCGGTTGAAGCGGGCCCAAGCCGAGCACCTCGTCGAGAAGCGCATCAACCAGGTGTCCGTAATCAAGCCGGTTGAGTGCGACGGACGCAGTGCGGATGTACTCCTCCGCCAGGCTTCCGATCAGCCTGCGGACCCCTTCTCGATCACCGATGTCGATTTCATCAGCATGGCGTTCGACGAGGAGGGCATGGATGGCCGCCTTGCTGCTGGCGAACGTGCTTGGCGGACGGCCGAGCTTTTGCGCTGACTGGTCAAGAGTCGGGGTCGGCGCAGCAACAGCCTCCGGTTGCCGCCCCGGTATGACGCTCAAGCCCCTGTCGGATAAGCCTGCTGGGACAGCATCAGGGCGCTTGAGAGAGTCGAGCCTATCTTTGAGCGCCAATCAACCTACCTCCGGACTGCGCTTCATGGCCGGCTGAGTCTTCGAATGGCGTCCTGAGCGCTCCGGCGCACTCGGGGGTTTCGATCCGCGAGGCACGCCCGAAGTCGCGGCCCCGGCTGATACGCCGGCATGGCCCCTAGCGCTTTGGCGGCGGACATTCGGACCCGCCAGTCCCGATGCTCTAGAGCGATCGTCAAGTCAGGTATGCCGGCGCGAGCTCCCAGCCAGCCCAGCGAACGACTGCTCGCCTTGCGCGCTCGACCCGATCCTTTGCCGAGCTGCAAAATCAAAGCGGCAGTGGCTGTGCGCCGGCCACGCAGACCTGCTGCGGTTGCAACCGCGGGCAGCGCGTTTCGGAGTTGAGACCCGCCGAGCACGGCCTCCAGGTATAGGTCGGGAGCGGCACGTGCGAGCGCCACTATCAGCGACGGCCTCTGGCCGATCTGGTGGATCGCCAACAAGAGCGCATCAGCGCTGCGCACACCGCCGACCTTGGCCAGCGCGCGGGTGGCAGAGTCCCGCACCGTCGGCCACCTCGACCATAAGAGGGGCGTGAGCCACGGAACAACCTGTTCCATTCGCATGGCACCGGCTATCCGGGCGCTCCTCGCCGCCACGATCGGGTCACGCGATCCCAACCCGTCGATCACGGCGTCGGCCGAGCCCGAGCGCTTAATAGCGGAAGCGATGTGCCGGAACGAAATACTTTCGGGATCCAGGGGCGCGATCAGGTCGACGAGCAGGGCGGCGCTGTTGACGTCGCCGTCATGCAGATCGATTTTCAAGCTGTCGCTCTTGCCCGCGACTGCAGCGTGGAGGTGCCGACGTACAAGCGCTCGGCGAATAGCGAGGCGGGGCTCGTGCGGGTGAGGTCTTGGTGCGCCCATCAGCAATCGCGCTCCACCGCCCGTGATAGTTCAGCCTCGATTTGCAGGAAGGTGCGGCGGCCGTTTCCATGCTTTCCGTCAAGGATTTCCGCCAGCGCGCGCGCCCCCCGCGTGATCTCGCTGCGAGGGTCAGTGAGGCTGAGGATCGTCCCCGTCAGAGCTGCCTCATCCGGCTTCGAGCCATCGAAAGCAACCTCGACGTCGACACTGCGCCTCAGCGTTCGCTCGACTGCCGTTTTCATCACTGCAGGCTTGGCAGATCGATTGTTCAACACCACCGTCAACCTGTCATCGGGTGTGCCCAGCTTTCGCAAGATGTCTATCGCATCGGCGGCGCTCTTGACCGCCGACAGCTCTGGCGCCGTGACCACGATGACGTGCTGGGTTAGATCGAGCACCGCCAGCGTCGAGTCATCGATCGCGATGCCCATGTCCACAACGACATATCGGAAGGTCTTGCGAAGGACGGTGACCGCACGGGCGATGAGATCCGGCGTGACGTCGTCCGACTCCTCCGGCCGAAGGGCGCCAGGTAGGATCATCGGGCCGCCAGAGTGGTAGAGGATGGTGCTCAAGAGTGATTCCTCGAACGCCTCCGTGGGCGTTGCCGCCATGCGTGCGAGGCAGCTCGTCGGTACCAGCCCCGCAAGCAGGGCGGCGTGGCTGTAAGGAAAATCGAGGTCGAGCAAAACGACCTGACCGGGGTTGCTTCGCGACAGACATCCGACAAGGTTGAGCGCCAAACACGTGCCACCAGATCCACCTTTTGGCGAGTACAGGCCTACAACCGTCGCCTCCCCGAGGAGCATGCCCCACGCCGCTTGCACAGCGGTGTCCGCGAAGGTTCGATACCGCTGATTCGCCAGCCTGCGTAGCTCGTCAAGGAACGCGGTGTCGCGGCCGATCACCGAGGTCATGCTCTGCTTGTCGAGCGCGACCAGCCTGCAATCCGTTTCGGCGATCACCGACGCTTGCTGGTCGTGGCCAAGCATGCAGGCCGTTTCTCCGAAGAAATCGCCGGGCCCGAGAACCGCAACCGTGACGGCGTTGGGTGGCCTCTCGACGATCACCCTGCATCGACCGGCCTCGATGAAGAAGATGGTGTCGCCCGGCTCGCCCTGGTAGACGATTGCGCCCCCGGCCGCAATCATGATCTGCCGAACACGACGAGCAAGGTTCCTGATTGTGCTTTCGGGGAGTGTGAAGAAGACTGGGGCCCGCTCGAGAACCTCGACGCGCTCGAGCATGGCGTGGAACGCGGGCCAGCTGCTGTCAGCCTGCTCGCGGGTTCGGTTGAAGTTCCGGCCGAGCCGTTGACCGTTGAGGACCGGCGGTGGATTCCCAGGCCCGATCACACGAGCGCCGGTCATAGGGACGCCTGTTCTCATCGCCAGTCATCCCACATCGGGGAGGCCGGTCATGCCTTCGTGAACGCCCACCGCGCATCCATCTGTGTCGGTCCTACAACCGTCGGCGCGGAGGTTGATGGGCAGGATGGGTCCGGCGACGCAGGCTTGGGGTCGTAGTCCTGGAAAGCAAGAAGGACGTATTTCAGCGTGACGTTGGCGACCAGCCAATCCAGGTACTGGGCGTCACATTGCGTCAACACCACTGTGATGCTGCTCGCGACTCCGATGGATTGTCCCTCCTTCGGGCTTGCGGACGCTGGGCCGACACGGATCACGTGCAGATTGGTGAAGACGGTCTTCGTCGCCATATGCGGATTCAACGGAGAGAAGACAGACGTGTTGACGGTCGCGATGATGTTTATGTAGTCGCCAGGCGTTATGTATCCGGCGACACCTTGCAGCTCGCCAGAGGCCAAGGTCATGGCGACGTAACCCCGTGGAATTGGCAGGAATGGGTTGGTGCCGCTTTGGATCTGGTCGGGATTGGCGGCAACGATGTTGGCCGTGATGGCCTGGCCTTTGTATATCGGCACCACGGCGGAGTAGCCACTCACGTCCTGCAGTCGGGTAAAGGCATGTGGTTGCAGCGATGACGCCGAGACCTGACCAAGCGACAGCATGGCGATGTTGATCGGCTCTCGCGCCTGGATGTCGACCGCGGCAACGACCACCGGCACGGACCCCCCCGTCAGTCCGCGGTTTGCGAACACAATTCCGAAGGCGAACATGCCTACGAACGCCAGTAGAGCCATTCCCACGCCGAGCAGAAATAGGGGGGTACGAACCCCGGCCTTGGGCCGCGCCGGCGGCGGAAGTGGTAGCGGCAATGCCATAACTAACCTCCAGCTGGTGGAAGCGTTGACGCGTTAACCCAGCGCTTCCCATCCCAGTACTCATCGAGATTGATATCTGCCGGGTCCGATGTCGGCACGATCCTCTCCTCACGACTGAACACGAGGGTGCCCGCGATCAAGTCGTGAAGCGCCTGCTTTCGAGGCGTGAAGGCGGCCATAAGCCACCCCACCATCAGGGTCAGGCTCGAGAAAAGCTTCAGCCAGTATCGGGCGGTTGCACGCGAGAAACCGATCGGGTCACCATGCCGGTCGGTGACGTATATCCCCAAGGCGTACTTGCCCACTGTGGCCTGCATGGGAGAGCTCTCGAACAGAGCGAAGTAAGCCCACGCGAGAGCAGCCGACACCAGCTGGAAATTGATGACGCCGTAGAGGATGCCCACGACGTTGATTTCACGGGGGCTCATCATCACGACCCCGACGGCCAGGACGCCCTCGACGATGTAGAGCAGGATGAAGTCGATGAGATAGGCCGCAAAACGCTTCCAGAAGCCCGCGTAGCGGCGCTCGCTCACAACAAAGCCAAGCGTCCCCGCGGGCAATGCTTGGCTCATGTTGACTCGCTCAGCTCCTACCATTCGGTCCCCAGAACGGGTTCACGGTAGTGACTGCCGGACCCCGAGACAACGGGACTTATGTCCTTGCCCAGCGCAACAAAGTCCTGAATCTTCAGCATGTCTTAGGCTTTTGCCGAGGCCAGATGGTTACGAAAAGCGGTTTCAGGCGAGGGCCGCGACTACGTTCGAAAAGACGTTTGCGATCTGGTTGCCCATGGTGAGGAGAACGACTATCACCACGATCGATACCAGCACCAGGATGAGGGCGTACTCGACCATCCCCTGACCGCCTTGAGTGCCAGCGGCTCGGCGCCTTTTCGTTTTCACAAGGTTTCTCGCGAGCAACCCGAAGACGTAGAGCCAGAAAACCGCCACTACCAGTGCCAGCGCGAGTGCCAACCACCAATCCTCGTCCGGGTCAGGCAATCGCTGAGGCGCGATCAAGACGCCCGTCGGAATGTGCACGAGCACGGTGCTTTTGGCAGCGGTGTTTTCCTCTCCGGCGCCGACTCCTCCGCCACCTTGTGTTCCAGGCTGGACCTGGGTCACCGGCGGCGGTAAAAGGGCGGGCGGTGTCGGAGTCGCCGCAGGGCGAGGTGAAGGCGGCGGCGTAGGCGATGGCTGATGCTTATACCAACCGTAGTGATGGCCATGGTTGTCGGGATTGGCGTCGGCATAAACACTCAAACTCGACAGCGGGACAAGCGTCAGCGACACAAGAAATGCCAAACCGGTTGCGCTTACAGCCAGACGGATTGTTCTCACTTTCATACTCCGGGCCCACAC
>Ga0209590_10000398_pt1 | contig 14035 bp, 14 predicted proteins | sample CZO8metaG_FD_188353 | JGI IMG/M metagenome (GOLD analysis project Ga0209590, IMG submission 188353) | Vadose zone soil microbial communities from the Eel River Critical Zone Observatory, Northern California, USA - CZOApr15con1.8 metaG... | ecosystem: Environmental > Terrestrial > Soil > Vadose...
ACACCACCGGCTCCGGCTTCGCCCACAGCGCCCGCAGCGCCGCGATGAACTCTTCCGCCTGCTCGTATCGTTTGTCGTGGTCCATCGTGACGCCCAGCCGCTCGAAGTCGCCTTGGATCCCGCCGGGCACCACGTTGATGTCGAGCCGCCCCCCGCTGATCTGATCGAGCGCTGCGGCCATCTGCGCGAAGAGCCCCGTCGAAATGAACCCGGGCCGCACCGCCACCAGGAATCGGATCCGCCGCGTCACCGCTGCCAACGCCGTCGCCGTCGTCCACGTCTCCGCCAGCGGCGCCGTTTCCTCGAACAGTCCGTTCGCGAACCGGGTTGGGATCAGCAGCGGGTAGTACCCCTCCGCCTCCGCCGCCTCCACCACCCGGCGCAGGTACTCGAACGTCGGCGGCCTCTCCGCCCGTCGCGTCCCGATGTGCGCCCCGTCCCCGTCGATCGGGATGAACCAATCGAAGCGCGGCGCTGGTCGCTTGTCCATGACGGGGAACCTATCAAACCTTTGGGTCGCAGGCTAGCACACCTGCCGAAAGCGACTTGACACGGACCCTCTTTAGGCAGATCGTCGCGCGCATCCGACCACTCGCGCGGCACCGACCTGATTGAGCGGGTACGGGGGCAGTCAGCGAGGGTGTCGATCGAAAAGCTCGACTCGAGGAAGGAATAGCCGATGTCGTATGTCATCTGGATGGCCATCCTTGCGGTGATCGCTGCGCTCCTTTTCACAGCCCAAAGGACTTTCCCAGAGACCCGTGACTACAGGGGATCCAAGATACTTCTCCTCGCCAGTTTGCTGAAACCGGGAGGCGCCTTGATCCTTGCCCTCATGGTCTTTATCACTTTCTTCGCCTCCGTCCACCAGGTGCCGGCCGGCCACATCGGTGTCGTCTATGAATTTGGCGGCATCAAAGGCCAGATCGGCGAGGGACTCCAGTTTGTGGCGCCGTGGCGCGACGTCCTGCTCGCCAACATCCAGGTGCAGCGTCGCGTGTTCGATAAGCTCAACGCCTTCAGTGAAGAAAGCCAGGACGTCTTTGTCAGAGCAAGTCTCAATGTTCGCGTTTCTCCTCAAACCATCCAACAGCTCTATCGGACCGTCGGCCCCAACTTTTTCAATGTCTTGGTTGAATCGAGGGTCATTCAGAATTTCAAAGATGAAACCGTGAAATACAAGAGCGTCGAGATTGCCCCCAACCGCGAAAACATCAGAAAGGCCGTCCGGGGAAGGCTGGAGAAAGAACTTTCCCCCTTTTCGATCGAGGTGGTCGATTTGCTGCTGGACAACATCGACTTCAATCCGGAGTTCAAGAAAGCGATCGAGGATAAACAGATCGCCACGCAGCGCGCCCTGGAAGAACAACAAAAGATTGAGGGGGAAAAGCACAAAGCGCAGCAGGCCATTGAAAGGGCCAAAGGAGAAGGCAGCGCCATTTTATTCCGCGCCGAGAAGGAGGCAGAAGCGAACAGAAAATTGGCGGCTTCTCTTACGCCAGAGCTCGTGCGGTACGCCATGGTTCAGAAACTGAGCGACAAGATCCAGGTCATGATGCTGCCGTCCGGCCAGAACTTCATCTTGGACTCGGATATCTTACGAGGTGCCCCCAGAGAAAAGAGATAGCGGTCTCGAGTGAGCTGGAATGCGCCGGAATGCGCTCACCGTGCTTGGGCGATTCGCCTCATGAGGTTCGACGTCCGCGCCTGGTCGATCTGCTGCTGGGTGAGCCGGTCGTCCGCCCGCAGCGACGGGTACATCAGGTTGTAGTTGTCCACGCCCGATCGCGTGAGGTGCTCGAGACTGAGCAGATGGCCGAGTTCGTGTGCGAGAACCTTTCCCAGGCCCGGATACCCGAGCAACTTCACGATGCACACCCCGAGCGCCTCCGCCGCCTGCCCACCGAGCTCTGCGCCCTGAAACTTGTTCACGACCAGCAGGCTGACGCCGGCACGGGCCCGAAACTGACTGGCCAGAGCGAAAAATCCTTGTTCGTCGATCTCCTCGCGGTCCCGCGGCGCATTGACCCGCTCAACGCTGCTCGAACGGAGGGTGAACTGGATGTCCGCCGGCAGCCAGATCTGGTTGGCGAGCACAAAGGCCCGCGTGAGGCTATCGCGATCCTCGCCCGGCGGCACCTCCCGCACGTCGCGGACGCGTTCCATCTGGGTGCGGCTCGCGCGCCCTACCTGCACTTGCCGGGATACCATCCGAAAGCTCTCGATGCACAGTGTGATGAGATGAACGTCGACCGGCACGCTGATTCTCGTCGCCATGTTCGCCCCCAAGACGGCCGCCCCACCTTCGTCTGCGCCTTGGCTCCGCCGAAGCGTCATATTCCCAGGTAAGCCTTCTTCACCCCTTCGTCCCGCAGCAACTCTTCGGCTTTGCCCTGCAGCATCAGCGTGCCGGTCTCCAGCACGTAGCCGTACTGCGCCAGCGTGAGGGCCAGCATCGCGTTCTGCTCCACCAGGATGATCGACACGTTCAGGGCATTGATCTGCCGGATGATCTTGCCGATCTCCGCCGTCATGATGGGCGAGAGGCCCATCGAGGGCTCGTCCAGCAGCAGCAGTTTCGGGCGGTTCATGAGGGCACGAGCGATGGCCAGCATCTGCTGCTCCCCGCCGGAGAGCGAGCCCGCGCGCTGTCGTCCGCGCTCTCTCAGGATCGGAAAGTGCTGGTAGATCATCTCCAGTGTGGTCGCGACGTCCGCCTTGCGCGTTTGGAGATACGCGCCCATCCTGAGATTCTCGAGGACGGTCATCTTCGGGAACAACCGCCGGCCTTCGGGCACGAGAGCGATCCCGAGACGCACGATGTCGTGCGGGGCGAGACCGTTCAGTAACGCGTTCTCGAACCGCACCTCGCCGCCGCTGGGTTTGACCAGGCCGGTCAGCGCGCGGAGGCTGGTTGTCTTGCCGGCGCCGTTCGCGCCGATCAGGCTGACGATCGCGCCGGTGGACACCTGGAAGGACAGGCCCTTGACCGCTTCCACGGTGCCGTAGCGGACGCGTAGATCCTTAACCTCGAGCATGCGCGAGACCCGCTCCCAGGTAGGCTTCGATCACTTTCGCGTTCGTACTCACCTCGGCCGGCGAGCCCTCGGCGAGGGTCTGGCCGAAGTTCAACACGACGATGCGCTCGCACGTGCCCATCACCGCCTTCATGTTGTGCTCCACGAGCAGGACCGTGACGCCCCGATCGCGGATGGTCTTGACCAGGGCCATGACGCGACCACTTTCGTCCAGGTTCATGCCGGTGACCGGCTCGTCGAGCAGCAACAGCCGTGGTCGAGCGGCGAGCGCCATGGCGATGCTCAGTACGCGCTGGTGGCCGTGCGGCAGATTCCGTGCGAGCTGGTCGGCCTGCGACGCCAGGCCGGCGAACTCCAGCACCTCGCGGCTGCGAGCGACCTCGTCCGGCGGAAATCTCCGACGGCTGAACAGCGCCCGGCCCAGACTCCTGCGGCTGTGCAGATGCAAGCCGAGCAGAACGTTCTCCAGGCCGGTCAACTCTTGAAACAGTGTGGTGAGCTGAAACGTGCGCACCAACCCGCGCTTGACGACTTGATGCGGCCGGAGTCGGGTGATGTCTTGGCCGTCGAACCGGATGGTGCCGGCGGTGGGCCGGATGAAGCCGGACAGCAGGTTGAAGCAGGTCGTCTTGCCCGCGCCATTCGGACCGATCAGGCCGACGATCTCGCCCTCCGCAACGCGGAGATCGACACGGTTGACGGCGGCGAGTCCGCCGAAGTGCCGGGTGAGACCCTGGGTCTCGAGAAGGAGCCGGGAGCTCACGCGGCGGGACTCGGACTGTGAGCGGATGCGCTCTTCCACCACCGGAGCTCGGCGAGCTTTCCGGGCAACGTGATGAGGCCGCCAGGCAAGAACAGGATGGTGAGCAGCATGGCGATCGAGAAGAAGATCGTCTCGTACGCACTGCCCCGGAACGGCTCGGACAACAACGAGAGGAACGCGGCGCCGACGATCGGACCGGCGAAGTGTCCCCGGCCGCCGACGTAGTTGTAGACAAGGATGTTCGTCGCCATGAGGAAGCCGAATTCCGGCGGGAAGAGGAAGCGAATGAAGTGCGCGTAGAACGCTCCGGCCACGCCGGCGAAGAAGCAGCCGAGCATGAACGCCAGCAGCTTGTGGTTGGCGATGTTCACCCCGAGCGACTGCGCGAGGTTGTCGGCCATGCCGATGCTCTTCCAGATGAGTCCGAGGCGGCTGGACTCGAGCTTCCAGAGAATCAGGAGCGTCAGCAGCATCAGGAAGAGCGCCAGGTAGTACTGGCTCGCCTTCGTGGCCAGCGTCACCCCGAGGAGATGGGGCTTGGGGATGCCGCTCAAGCCACTCATGCCCCGGGTCAGCGACACCCAGAGCTGGGCGATCAGGCGAATCACCTCGACGAAGGCCACTGTCACCATCGCGAAGTACACACCCCGCAACCGGAGCGATGGATAGCCGATGGCCAGACCGACGACGGCCGCGAGGAGGGCACCGCACAGCATCGAGACCTCGAACGGGACGGCGAGGTTCTTCGCAAGGAGCGCGGAGGCATACGCCCCGACGGACATGAACGCCGAATGCCCGATGTTGAGCTGGCCGCACGTCAGCGACGGGCGCAGGCTGGCGGCGAGGATGACGTTCGTGAAGACGAGCGCGAAGACATGCACGTAGTAGTCGCCACCGAGCTGCGGGACGAGGAGCATGAGCAGGACGAGGACGATGAGCACGCCGACCCTAAGGCGGCGCATAACCGAAGAGTCCAGTCGGCTTGAAGAGCAACAACAGGATGATGAACACGAAGCTCAGGAGGAACGCCGGTTCGGCGCCGAGGGCGGTGGCGACGATGGAGTCGATGAGCCCCAGCATGAGTCCCCCGAGGATGGCTCCCGGGATACTGCCCAGGCCACCGAGGATGATGATGATGAACGCCTTGAGCAGCGGCTGCTCTCCCATCATCGGATCGAGCTTGAAGATCGGCGCCATGAGCGCTCCGCTCGCCGCCGCCAGCGCAAAGCCGATCGCGAAGGCGAGGCCGTTCACCACGTGCACGTTGACGCCCTGCAGAGCGGCGGCCTCCTTGTCCTGCTCGATGGCGCGCATGGCGGCGCCCATCTTCGTCTTGTTGATGAACAGGTAGAGCCCGACGACCAGGGCGCCCGCCATCGGGATGATCATCAGGCGTTCGACGGAGATCATCACGCCGAGAACGTTCCGCGTGCCCTGGAAGACCGGCGGCACGTGCTTGTCGAGCTGGCCGAAGACCGGGTAGCCGGCCGCTTGGAGAAATGTGGTGAGCGCGAGGAGTGCGACCAGGGTCGGCTCGATCCCTCCCTTGATTGGCCGGTAGATCGAGCGCTCGACGAGATACCCGAACGTTCCCAGGAGGAGCATCGCCAGGACGAACGCCGCGAAATACGGCGCGCCCCACTGAGAGAAGATGTAGTAGACAGCGAACGCGCCCAGCATGTAGATCGCGCCGTGGGCGAAGTTGATGATGTGCATCATGCCGAACATGAGCGTGAGCCCGAGGGCCATCAGGATGTAGATCGAGCCGATCGACAGCCCGATGATCGTGCTCTGGATCAGGAGGTCCGGCGTCATCCAGTCGTAGGGGGCCCCGAAGGGCCCCCTACCTCAATTGTGGGGTGGGCTCAGCTGCACGACGAGCGTCGCGACCCCGTCCTTCACCTCGGAGAACGGCATGGGGTAGATGATCTGGTTCCCGACGCCGTAGTAGTCCTTCCCGCCAAAGTGCGCCTTGCCCCAGAGGTTGTCGAACTCGACCGTGCGCATGGCCTCCCCGATCTTCTTGGGATCCAGGCTCTGGGCCTTCTTCACCGCGGCCACGAAGGCGAAGGCCGGATTGGTGAAATCGATGCTGGTGGCGTTCCATTCGCCGTATTTCTTGGTGTACCGCGCTTGCCAGCTCTTGACCTTCTCGGGCAAGGGGGTCTGGACGTAGCCGTGGACCCACGTGCCCTCGACGTTCGCTTTGCCCGCGATGTTCGCCACCACCGACGTGTCGACCTGCCCGATGTGGATGAAGCGCCCCTTGAAGCCGAGCTCGCGGGCCTGCTTGATGATCAGGCCGACGCTGCCCGCCGGGGAAGCGAGCACGCTGATGATGTCCGGCTTCTGGGCCAGGATCCGCAGCAGGACCGGGTTGAAGTCCGTCATGCTGCGCTCGAAGAACTCCTTTCCTGCAATCTGATACCCGAGCTTCTCGACGAATGTTGTCTCGACCTTGATCGACCACCATCCGGTGTCATCGTTCGGTGAAATGGTGGCCACGCGCTTGATCTGAGGATGGTGTTCCTTGATCCACTTCCAGAAGGTGGTCGTCTCCGGCGGTGATGGGAAGCTGTGGAAGGTGAGCGGGTTCTTCGGGCTCACCAGTCCCTCGGCGTACGCCAGCGGCAGGTTCAGGACGCCGTTCTCGTTGACCGGCTCCTCGTTAGCCTTGACCACGGCTCCTCCGAGAACGGAGATGTACTTCACGCCGTCCTTCGCGATGAGCCGGTTGACCGTGGCGACGCCCTCGGCAATCACGTACTTGTGGTCGTAGGCGACGACCTCGAGCTTGTACTTCTTGCCGCCTATCTCGAGTCCGCCCTGGCCGTTGATCTCATCGAAAATCAGTTCGGTCGCGTTCTTGTGCGGAATCCCCCAGGGCGCGGCCGGGCCCGAGAGGGGGGTCGAGATCCCAAACTTGATGATGTCGGCCGCGACAGCGGTCCCCGGGCTCCCGGGCATCAGCACCGCCGCTGCGAGAAGCGTTGTCCATGTCACGGAACGCCATGGTTTCATCGCCATCCCTCCTGGATGCTGGCCGCTGTCACAGTGGCCCGGCACGCGGACTATAGAGACGCGGATCGTGGGTTGTCAATCGCACCGCCGCCGCGACTCTTCGTAATCCATGCGCCGACCAGACCGAGCAGCACGCCACCGACGACAACGGCGAGCGCGAACCCGACCAGAGCGAGCCCCAATCGCTCAAGATCCGTCATGGAACCTTGGCCACCGACGTCGGGCGCCCGTGACGATTGCGTAGGCGAAAGGCGAGGACCAAGAGCACGGCCCCAAAGACGATCGCATATGTTCCAATCAACCACAGCAGAGTAAGGAATCCAGCGCCCGGCCAAATGGTGACGAGGAGGCCGAACAGGACGGACAAGACGCCATTGAGGACCAACAGCCACTCACCGTGAGCGCGATGGAGGTGGACCGCCGCCACAATTTCCAGGACGCCGGTCACGATCGCCCATCCACCGATCAGGTAGAGCAATGCCAATGCGGTGAGCGCCGGCCAGACGAAGGCCAGCACCCCAGCGGCAATCCCGGCGAGCCCCTTGAGGACCGGGGACCACCATCGCTCATGTCGCTCGGCGGCTCGGACGCCCGCAATGATCGCGAGCACTCCGTCTACGACCGCGTAGGCTCCGAAGAGCGCGACAAACACGACCAGCGTGACTCCGGGGAGCAGGAACGTCGCGAGGCCCAAGAGGATTGCGAAGACCCCGCGCAGCGCGAGCGCCCACCAGTTTCGCGTCAGCACCGTTGTCATCGGCTGGCTCCTCCACACGACAGGGGACGTTGAAGACCCTTCCCGCCCTACTGAGTCCGGCCGCGCATCGAGGCCGGCTGGCCGGGCAGCTTGAGCTTCTTGCCGGTGTCGGTGATCTTCGTCCCGTCGACTTTGAGGATGGAGACGTCGCGGTCGGTGTAGTTGCCGACGTAGAGATACTTGCCGTCGGGGCTAAAGACCACGCCCTCGGGCAAGCCCCCCACTTCGACCTCGCCCACCTTGGTGACCTTTTTGCCGTCGATCTTGAGCACGGCCAGGCTGCCGTTGCGCTTGGTGTTAAACCACATGGTCTTGGCCACGCTAGCTCCGCCCAGCAGCACGGCCACGGCCACATCGCCCTTCGGACTGATGGCGAAGCCCTCGGGCGCGTCGCCGACCACCACGCGGTCGATCACGCGGGGCGGCTGGTGCTCGAGATCGATGATGCTGACGGTGTCGACATGGCCGTCCGGCGCGCCGGAGTTGCCATTGTCGGCGCTGATGCCGATCTTGCCGTTGGGCGTGATGTCGATGTTGTAGGGCCAGAGCCCTACCGGCATATCGTGCTTGGTGTAGGTGACCTTCTGCCCGTCGATCGCGAGCAGCGCGATCTTGTGGGCCGGGAACTTGGTGGCGAGCGCGCGCTTGCCGTCGGGCGTGATGGCCACCGAGGCCACCTCGTCGCCCATCGCCACCGTGTCGATCAGCTTGACGTCGTTGCCCTGGATCGAGAGCACGCTGATCGACTTGTCCGCGCGGTTGGCCACGAGCACCAGGTTCCCCGCCCGGTTGATCGCGAGCCCCGACGGCTGCTTGCCGATCTCGACGGTCGCGATATGGCTGACTGGACTCGTTTTTAGATTCAAGACGTAGAGCTTCGTGTCGGGTCCGGGCTTCCAGTTCGCCCCGTCCTGGATCCAGTCCACCGAGTTCGCCACGATGGCCAGCCGCTCATCGGGCGTGATGGCGAGGTTGACCGGCGGGCCGAAGATCGAATTCATCAAGGGGAAGCTGATGAGGATCTTCGGAGCCTCGCGGTCAGTGATGTCCACGATCGAGATGGTGTCCTTGCCGGGGGCGACGAACGTCCGGTTGCCCTCGGCGTCGAAGACGACTTTTTCGTCGTTGCCGATAACCATCAGGTCGGCGAGGGCCGGAGGAGGACACGCCGCCAGCGCGGTCGCGAGGACGAGGAGCAGTCGGACAAGAGCGACGGCGCGGCGGTCATGGGACGTCATGGGTGACTCCTCCTTGGGCGCTCGTGGTGGAACGTGTCGCGGGCACGCCCTCGCGGCCGGGGCGATGGTGGCACAAAGAGCCCGTCGTTACTAGCGTCAAGCTCAACCGACAGTGAAGGCTTTACTGTTTTCTCCTCAAAAGGAGCCCTTGAAAGGCGAGATATCCCGCGATGAGGAAGCCAACCGCACTGACCCAGACCGGCACCGTCCATTCTCCTATCGTTACGTTCCACCCGTAGATGAGCCGCAACGCGTGGAGAAGGGCGATCAATGCGAAGATCGAGCTGGTCACGAGAACAAAAGCGGCTTGTTTCATCGACCGTGTCTCTCCGTCGTTCGCGGGCCTGCTCGCGGTTGCCGTGTGCTGGTCAGGGTCCAGATTCTCGCTTCTACCTGATCCGGCGGAACTTCCGGAAGCACCTCAGGTGCCGGGGAGGAGTCATGTGGCGGCCCCTGATGGTGAAGGCCACGTCGCCCACGTAGAGATCACCATGCGAGTCCACGGCGACACCATGTGGCGCGATGAACTGGCCCGGCCCTTCTCCCTCTTCGGGCTCGCCGAAACGGGTCTGCAGTCGGCCCTGGAGGTTGTACACGCTCACGCGGTGACCCAACCCCGGAGCGTCATCCACCCCCGCCATGCCGTTCAACTCACCGATGAAGAAGTTCCCTTCCGCGTCCAGACAGATGCCGTCTGGCCGATGGATGTTGTTCCACATGGTGACGAACTTACCGTTAGCATCGAACACCTGGATGCGATGGGCCTCCCGGTCGGCGACGTAGATGTGATCATCCTTGTCGATGACGACATTGTGCGGCCGGATGAACTGACCAGGGTCGATGCCGGGCTCGCCCCACGAGAGGACGAGCCGGCCCTCGGGAGTGAATTTGTGGATGCGGCTGTTGCCATATCCGTCCGAGACGTAGAGGTGCCCGGTGACGCGTGACACCGCCACGTGGGTGGGCCGGTTGAAGGGTTTGCCTTGCCACTTGGGTGCTGGTTGGTTGGGGCTGCCCAAGGTCATCAGCAACTTGCCGTCCAGGGTGAACTTCTGAATGGTATGGAGCCCATCATCCACGCAATAGACGGAGTCGTCGGGGCCGGCGTGGATCCCGTGCGGCCGCTGGCTGAACAGGCCCTCGCCAAACGATCTCAGGACGTTGCCATCACGATCGAAGACGACGACGGGATGTTCACCCCTGTTGAAGACGTACACGTGGTCCCTGCCGTCCACCGCTACGCCAGCTACGTCGATGAACGACCACCCTTCCGGAAGCTTCTCCCAGCCCTCCACCGGTTCGAACAACAAGGTGCCACTGCCGAGTCTCATGGCCATTTGCGACTCCTCTCGTACTCTAGGACAAGTTATAGAGTCGGGCCGCGTTCTCCCGCACGATTTGCCGCTTTTCGTTCTCCGGGACGCCTTTGAAATCCCGCTCGACGACCTCGCGCGAATGCGGCCAGGTTGAGACGGTATGGGGATAGTCGGAGGACCACATGATGTTCTCGTTTCCGATGAACTCTCGGCCGGCGACCCCTACCCGATCATCGATGAACGTCGCGAAGATCTGGCGCCGGAAGTATTCACTCGGCGTGAGCTTCAGCGGCGTCGGATAGAGATACCGGTACTCTTCCTGGGCCTGGTCCAGTTTCTGCAAGAAGAAGGGTAGCCAGCCCACCTCGTTTTCCGCCGAGACGAACTTGAGATACGGGAACCGCTCCAACACGCCGGAGAAGATCAACACGACCAGCGTGCGCTGCACTTCATGGCAGAGAACGCTCGAGCGGACGTAGCGGTCCAGGGGCTGTTTGATCGCCAGGCGGCTTTCCGCGCCCATGCCAGTGATGCTGTGCAGGCTGATGGGCATCTCGAGTTCCTGCGCCGCGGCCCAGAAGGGATTGTAGTCGGGCGAGCTGTAGGGCCGGTCTTCAGGCGGGGACGCCCAAATGAGGGCGCCCTTCAGGCCTCGACTGGCACAGCGCCTCAGCTCCTTCGCCGCCTCGTCGACGTCATACAGTGAGATCAGCCCAAGCCCGGCAAGCCGCTTCGGCGCGTAGGCACAGTACTCGGCCAGCCAGTCGTTGTAGACACGGAAACAGGCGCGCTGCAGCGCCGCATCCGTGAGCCAGAACTGGCGGAACCCCAGGGTCGTGTAGATCACGTCCGCCTCGACGCCGTCGAGATCCATGTCCTTCACGCGCTCGGCCGGGTCCCAGCCGCCGGGACGTACGTCCTTGTACGTGGAGGCTTGAAAGAACTGTGGGAGCTCCTCAGGCTTCTTCCCGGCTCCCATCCCCTGGGCGAGATGGGTGGGCGTAACGCCCTCCAGCACCAGATAGGCCCCCGGTCGCTGCCCGGGCAGGTTTTCCACCACGCGCGGTGCGCGCTCGCGGAACTGCTTGTCGATGCGCTCCACCCAGAGATCGCCCGGCTCGTTCACGTGCGAATCGGCGGAGATCAGCTTCGGCTCGGCCATGATCCACCTCCATCGCAGCCCGGTTGATCGGTCCTTCTACGCGAGCAGTCCGTACAGTTTGGCGGCGGTGTCGCCGACCATCTTCGACTTGACGTCGTCCGGCACCCCCTTGAAGTCCCGCATGATCACGTCGCGCGAGTGAGGCCAGGTCGCCAGCGTGTGCGGGTAGTCGGACGCCCACATGAAGTTGTCGCGGCCCACGAACGACCAGTTGGCGATCCCGACCGGATCGTCCATGAAGGTGGCGAAGATCTGCCGCTGGAAATATCCGCTGGGCAAGAGTTTGATGGGAGTCGGGTCGGTGTAGCGGAACTTCTGGGCCGTGAAGTCCGCCCGGTACAGGTAGTGCGCGATCCAGCCGATGTCGTTCTCGGCCGAGACGATGCAGAGACGGGGGAATCTCTCCAGCACGCCCGAGAAGATCAGCGTCGTCAGCGTGCGCTGGGTCTCATGGGGCAGCGTCATGGCCCGCATGTATCGATTGACGTTGTAGCGGCTCTCGCGCCCGTGGCCCGTCGAGGTATGCAGGCTGAGGGGCATCCGGAGATCCTGTGCGGCCGACCAGAAGGGGTCGTAGAGCGGCTCACTGTAGTCCCGTCCCTCGGGGGGCGAGGCCATGATCATGGCGCCTTTGAGTCCCACCCGGGCGCATCGCTGGATCTCGCGAACTCCTTCGTCGATCTCCAGGAGGGAGATCAAAGCCAGCCCGGCGAACTTCCTCGGGTCGTACCGACAGAACTCCGCCAGCCAGTCGTTGTACGATCGAAAAATTGCGGCCTGGAATGGCCCATCCGTGAGCCCAAACAGTCGGAAGCCCAGCGTGGTATAGAGGACCTCCGCCGCCACCCCGTCAATCGCCATGTCCTTGAGGCGCTCGGCCGGATCCCAGCCTCCGGGGCGTGCGGCCTCATACCCAACCTTTTGAAACGCCGCCAGTTCTTCGGGGGTTTTCCCCGCCGCGAAGGTGCCCGCCACGGAGCGCGGTTCCAGGCCCTCGCAGACGAACCAGTGTCCCGATTTGCCCTCATGCTCGCGCACGACCCGCGGCGCGCGGTCACGAAAGGGTTTGTCGATCCGCTCCACCCACAGGTCGGGGGGCTCTGTCATGTGCGAGTCGGCCGAGATGATGACGTCGTCTGGCATGGATGCCTCCTTCGCGCCGTCCTCCGACGAGCCGGGCTGATGCAGATCGGATCGGTGGGCCGAAGGTAGCCCGATCACTCCCCGGAGGCAAGCGCCAGGATCGCCGGGAGCTCTCGATGCCTCCGGGCCGTGCCCTACCTTTTCAAATACGACAGGCGGCTGCGCGACGAAAACTGTCGTTGCCCATCCCGAGTCTATGTCGCCGCTATGCCCGGCCGCGCGATGCCGAGCACGCGGTGCTGTACCGCGTGATCGACGAGCACCTCGAGGCCTTCCTCGAGACGGCCCGACGCAACGCGGACGGCTCACCGCTGCCGGAGTTCGTGGAACAAGAGTTCAGAGACTTCCTTACATGCGGTCTGCTGGCGCACGGCTTCGCGCGCCTGCGGTGCACCGACTGCGCGTTCGAGCGGCTCGTGCCGTTCTCCTGCAAGGGCCGGGGCTTCTGCCCGAGTTGCGGCGGGCAGCGCATGACGGAGTGCGCCGCCCGTATTGTCGACGAGGTGATGCCGCGCGTGCCCGTGCGCCAGTGGGTGCTGAGTCTGCCATACCGTCTTCGCTACCTCCTCGCATGGGATCACGCGCTGGCGCGCGCGGGGCTCGGCGTGTTCGTGCGTGTGCTGCGGGGCTTCCAGCGCCACCGCGCGCGCCGATACGGGATCCGTGACGGGCGGTCGGGATGCGTGACCGTCATCCAGCGCTTTGGCGGCGGATTGAATTTGAACATCCATTTCCACACGCTACTCTTCGACGGCGTCTTCTGCGCCAAAGGCGAGGAGGGCATGCTCGATTTCCGGCCCCTGCCGCCTCCGACGGATGAAGAAGTCGGCGTCGTGCTCGCGCGGATCACCGCGCGGCTGCAACGTCTCCTCGAGCGCCGCGGTCTCGAATCCGGCGGTGCCGACCTATGCCAGGCTGATCCCGTTGTCGAAGAATCTCCTGCGCTGGCCGGCATCAGCAGCGCCTCGATTCAGGGGCGAATCGCCCTGGGGCCTTGCGCGGGCGCCCGCATGTGGCGCGTGGGGGACGATCCCGACGCGCCGTGGGTGCTCTCGACCGCTCCCCGGCACGCGTATCTGGCGGGCTTCGATCTCCACGCCAACGTCCGCGGTGCCGGCAGCAGATCGCACTCGGCTGGAGCAACTGTGCCGCTATCTGCTCCGTCCGGCGGTGGCCCAGGATCGGCTCCGGCTCCTGGACGATGGCCGCATCGTGCTCACGCTCAAGACCGCGTGGGCGGACGGCACGCGCCAGCTCGTGTTCGAGCCCCTGGAGCTGCTCGAGAAGCTCGCCGCGCTCACGCCGCGGCCACGGACCAACCTCGTGCTCTACCACGGCGTGCTCGCGCCGCATGCCGGCTGGCGTTCGCGCGTAGTCGCCTACCGCGCCCCGCCGGTTGAGGCGCCGGCGGTCGCCAGCGCGTCCGCCAATGCGAACGGCGAGCCGGCGGCAGCGCCGACCTCGCGTCACTGGGCATGGGCCGATCTGATGCGGCGCGCGTTCGATATCGACGTGCTGGCTTGCCCGCGCTGCGGCGGGCGCATGCGCTTAATCGGCATCGTTGAGGATCCGGATGCTATTCGCGCGATCCTTGCTG